>Ga0116171_10000112_pt1 | contig 79733 bp, 71 predicted proteins | sample AD_JPNHW2_MetaG_FD_89798 | JGI IMG/M metagenome (GOLD analysis project Ga0116171, IMG submission 89798) | Active sludge microbial communities of municipal wastewater-treating anaerobic digesters from Japan - AD_JPNHW2_MetaG | ecosystem: Engineered > Bioreactor > Anaerobic > Digestate | place...
ACCGGCGGCGTTTGATAACAACGGAGTCTGGCCGTGCTTATGCACACTCAAAAACGGCGTGACATTGGCGAGTTACGGCAGACCCGGATTGTTTTTACGGACAACAGCCGATGAAGAGGGGCTCGACTGGGACGACCGGATTGAATTGATTCCGCCCGGAGCATATCAAACCGATACATGCTCTTACAGCGAGATGGTTCCGGTCGGAGATAATGAGGCCTACATCGTCTATTCCGATTTTGCCTACCCAAATTCAGACGGAGTGAAAGTTAAAACAATTTTAGGGCGAAAAATAACAGCAGTGGTGAATTGAGCATTCTCTATTCCGCTTTACCAAATCGTTTTGGTTGACAAAAAGGCCGGAAGTGATATAATAGTCGAAAGCGCAAAGCGCGATTCTTATGAATTCGAAAGGTATAGAATTCAAAAATGAAAAAACTGATTCCTGTTTTATTATCTGCGCTCATCCTTTTTTCAGGATGTGCGATCAATGTCCCGGTCTCATCCGCCGCATCTTCGGACGAACTTGCCGTGGGCCTCAATACAATCCTGGCGCCGGGCGTCGAAACCGCTTCCGTCGGTTCCGGAACTGTTACCTCGCAGAAAACCGCAAAGAGTTCAGCGACCGAAGCCGAAGATTCGGCGATTCCCACTGCGCTTCCGGCTTTCACACGGGACTCAAATTTCGATTGGGCGCTGATTTTAGTCAATAAAAGCAATATTCTCTCAGATACTTATAAACCCGAAATCGTCGAATTCAGCTCCACGCGCAAGTTTGAGAAACGGGCACTGACCTATCTGCAGTCCATGATAAAAGACGCCGAGGCAGACGGAGTTAAACTCAATGTGATTTCCTCCTATCGCAGCCCCGAACGCCAGGCGGAGCTTTATAATGCAAAGATAAAAGAATATATGGATGCGGGCGATACCCGCGAAGCGGCCGAAATCGAAGCCGCAAAGATGGTGGCTCCGCCGGGAACGAGTGAACACTGTACGGGGCTCGCGGCGGACATTGTCAGTATTGATTGGTACGAAACCAACAGTTCGCTGACTTCGAAATTCGAAAAGACCAAAGAATATGAATGGCTGAAAGCCAACTGCACAAAATACGGTTTCATTCTGCGTTATCCCTCGGGAAAAGAAGATATCACGATGATCGACTACGAGCCGTGGCACTATCGTTTCGTCGGCCCCGACAACGCGAAATACATCATGGAAAATCATCTCACACTCGAAGAATTCTTGGCTCTGTTTAAATAGTCGTAAATGCACAGGCGGTGCGGATTTGTATCCGCACCGCCTTATATTTGAGTTGTTTAAAAATAAACGAAAAGCGCTTGAAAATCAGGGAAATCTTTGATATAATATGCTCATATGCGGGGAAACCCGCTTTATAATTGAATGGCAGAGTAGGAATTTGCGCGTTAAGTGCTGCCCGAACGGGGAGTTGTCGGGCAGACGAAAAGGTTTCTTGCGGTGCAGATTTCGCATCCCGCTGCTGCATACCGAGCGTCGTCATTATTTTAGTGATGATTGTCGTTGTGGCTTTCACAATTTCTCCTTATGCGGCAAATGCCGGAACATAAGGGGGAATTTTATTATGGATTTTGAACACTCCAAAAAAATGATGCAGGGCTTCATACGGCAGGGAAGCTATCTTGGGCTGGAGAGGGTGTCGGCACTGCTCGCGCTGCTCGGGAATCCGCAGGATAAATTAAAATGCGTGCATATCGCCGGGACAAACGGAAAAGGCTCCGTGGCTGAGATGACAGCGAGCATTTTGCAGGCTGCCGGCTACAAGACCGGGCGATACATCTCTCCTGCGCTGTTTGAGTTCAATGAACGTATTTCGATAAACAAAAAAAATATCTCCGATGGCGAACTTAAAAAGCTGATTGTCCCTGTCAAAAACGCAGCCAAGCAGCTGGGGAAAGACTTCGGTGAATTACCGACCGAATTCGAATTCGTCACGGCGCTGGCGTTATTATATTATGCAAAGGAAAATTGCGATATCGTCGTGCTGGAGACCGGATTAGGCGGGCGGCTCGACGCAACCAATGCGATTAAAAATCCTGTCAGTGTGGTCATCACAGCCCTCGGAATGGACCATATCAAAGAGCTCGGCGATACGCTTGAAAAGATTGCGGGCGAAAAGGCCGGCATCATCAAACCGAACAGCGACGTCGTCAGTTATATTCAGGAACCGGAAGCGGCAAAGGTGATTGAAGACCGCTGCAAAGAAACCGACTCGCGGCTTCATACCGCGGAAAACGAAAAGGTAGAAGTCAAGTCCTGTGACCGAAACGGATTGGTTTTCGATTACGGCGAATTGAAAAACCTGCGGCTTCCGTTATGCGGAACATACCAGAGCGCAAATGTTGCGGTCGTCTTGAAGAATATCGAAGTGCTGCGTAAAAAGGACTTCGAGATTTCCGATTCTGCTGTCCGGAAGGGCCTTCAAAACACGGTCTGGCCCGGTCGTATGGCCTTTATCTCGAAAAAGCCGATCGTCTTATTTGACGGGGCGCATAATCTCCACGGCGTGAAAGCACTTATCTCCTCGTTAAAGCAAATGTTTCCGAACCAAAAATTCATTTTTGTGATGGGCGTCCTCGCCGATAAGGATTATCATGAAATGATCGCGGAATTCGCTCCGCTTGCCGCGCATGTGGTCACCGTTGCGCCGCCGAATCCGAGAGCGCTTCCGTCAAATGAGTTGGCAAGAGATATTTCAACTTATGTCAAAGATGTGCGTCCGGCGGACAGCATCAAAAAGGGCGTCGCCGATGCGAAGGCGCTGCAAAAAGAGACCGGCCTTCCGATTTGTTATTTCGGATCGCTCTATTCGGCAAAAGAGGTCTATGATTGTTTTCCCGAATCCGCAAAACCGAAAATGACCGGTAATAATGTTTTGAAGATGGTCGTCACCATGGCGCTGATGATCGCATTGGAGATCATCCTGCATCGTATTTTATCAATCAAGCTGCCGATGGTTCAATTTCATCTCGGATTCCTTCCGATTGCCGCGCTTGCGATTTTATACGGTCCCTGGGCGGGGCTTGCTTGGAGCATTGCCGAATTCCTCGGCGCGTTGTTATTTCCGGTCGGAGCCTATTTTCCGGGATTCACGATTTCATCCGCCCTTTACGGCGTCGTGCTCGGATTGTTCTTATATCGTTTTCGTTATAAGTTTTGGAAAGTTGTCGTCGCCTCCGTCATCTGTACGATTGCTTTTTCATTGTGCATGGATACTTTCTGGCTTGTTCAGTTTTTCGGACAGGGGCTGTTTGCAATCATTCCGATTCGATTGATAAAAGCGGGCGTCCTTATCGCGCTTCAAATCGCTCTCATCCCGCCGCTGCATCAACTTTTGAAAAAGCAGAAGTTGTTATAATTCATTTATCTGATGAAAAACAGAAGACGCCCCCGGAGTAATTTCCCGGGGGCGTCTTGCCATTGATTATTTAAAACGCGACCTTTTTATATTCGTCCATCACCGATTCGACGATGCCGAATCGTTTGATTTTCTTCGAGGTGTTCTTGACGAACTCTTCTTTTCGTATGATCGTGACGGTCATGCGTTTGTAGGCGGGTACGATCTGATTGACCGTTTCCACGGCCGCTTCAAGTTTCGCCTTGACTTGCTGGCCGGTATAGCCGGGACCGTATTCCTCGGTGAATTTTTCCTCGTCGGGCACGACGATGGCGACAATGTCATAATCGCGCTTGCGCTCATTCATAATGCCGACGATGACGCTCTCTTTGACGAACGGGTCGCGAGCCAGATAGGTTTCGAGTTCCTCGGGGAAAACGTTTTTGCCGTTGGCTGTAACGATGACATTTTTTTTGCGGCCGGTGATATGCAAAAATCCGTCTTTGTCGATGAAGCCGAGGTCACCGGTATAAAACCAACCGTCGCGGATGACTTCTGCGGTCAATTCGGGAGCATTGAAATATCCGAGCATGATGTTTTGGCCCTTGTATCGGATCTCGCCGGTACCGTCGGGACCCGGATTGTAAATCTCCAATTTTCCGTCTACGGGTGCCAGTCCGGCAGAGTCGTCTTTAAAATAATGGTCGCGGTTGAGCGCTGCGATCGGGGCGCATTCGGTCAATCCGTAGCCTTGAATGGCGTTGATGCCGAGGTCGCGTAAACCGGCCAGGACCTGCGGATCGACGGCGGCGCCGCCCGAAATCAGCATGCGCAGATGTCCGCCGAACGTATTATGGATATCCTTGAACAGTTTTCTTGACATATCGATGCCGGTCTTTTTCATGGCATTGTTGATCTTAATCGCTTTTTTAAGGGTCTCGGTCTTGCCCTTTTTTTCTGCGCCCTGCCAGATTTTTTTATACATCGATTCGATCAGCACCGGCACGCACAGCATCATAGTGACTTTGGCTTCCTGCATGTTCTTGGTGATATAACGAAGACCCTCGCAGTAGGCGATGGTGCTCCCGCGATAAATCTGGCATAAAAATCCACAGGTGCACTCATAGGTATGGTGCAGGGGCAGAACCGAGAGGAAGACGTCTTTTTCGTCGATATAGCACATCATACACATCTGCATCAGGTCGAAGCAAATATTGGTGTGGGAGAGCATGACGCCCTTTGAGACTCCGGTTGTTCCGGACGTGAATAATAAAATCCCCAGCACATCGGGATCAATCGGGGCATTGAGATATTTTTCTTCGCCTTTTGAAATCAATTTCGCACCTTTATCGATAAATCCGCAAAGCTGAGAAAAGGGGATTTTAACGACGCCGCGGATCGGTTCAATCTTCGGGGCGACCGAATCGGAATAGACAATCAAAGCGGCCTGAGAGAGACTGACGATGTTCTCGATCTCCTCCGCGGGCAGTTCTTTGTCCACAGGCACGATGACACCGAGCCCGCAGACTGTAGTCATATAGGTCACAGCCCATTCGTAGCAGTTTTCACCGATGACAACGACACGTTTTCCGCTGTATCCGAGATCCCAGAGAGCGGTTCCGAAGCCCTCAACGTCGGATCGGAAACGTTTAAAGCTGATGGGTTTATAAGCGCCGTTATCTTTGACCAAAAAGGCGGTGTGGTCACCGAAAATATCCACGCTGGAACGCATCATCTGACGGATATCGGTAATATATCGGACTTTGTGATTCCTTTTATTCTTCATGTTTCAACCTCTTTTCTTTCGAACTGCAGACTTGTATTAATATATTACATCATAAGGAGCGAAAATGCAACCAAAAAACGAAAAAAGGGACGGAAATCAATCCGCCCCGCTTCTGTGAAATGAAATGCTCAGACAGTGCCGCGTGGGATAACGCCGTATTAGATTGCGCGTGTAACCTTGTTCGAACGCAGGCAGCGTGTGCAGACGTGAACCCGCTTCGGGGTACCGTCGACGATGGCCTTGACACGGCGCACATTGGGTTTCCAGGTTCTGTTGGAACGTCTGTGCGAGTGGGAGACCTTAATCCCGAACACCAATTCTTTTCCGCAAATATCACATTTCGCCATATATAATCATCCTTTCTTGTCTGCGATGAATGTAGAGTAAGCATAAAAGAAACCGCTGTCCTTTGACAGCCCGTCTATTTTAACACAGAAAAGATGAAGATGCAAGCGGTTTTTCGAAATATTTTAAGATTTTTCAAAAATTAGGTTGACAATTGTGTACCTGCCTGTTATACTGTGATTGGGTTGACAAGTGTGTACCAAATGGAGGCGATATTATGAATCTTTCGGACGGCGAGTGGAAACTGATGAACCGGCTTTGGCAGGGCGGACCGTATACGATCATGCGGCTGACTGAAGCGCTAAAAATGGAAACCGGGTGGAGCAAACACACGGTGATCACGATGCTTGCGCGGCTCGAAGCCAAGGGTGCGGTACGCCATGAAGAAGGTGAGCGGGCCAAACGGTATTATCCTGCGGTCGAGCGCGGCGAAATATCGGCGGCAGAGACCGAGAGTTTTCTCTCGAGGGTTTATAACGGGCATTTGGGCGGACTGGTAAACGCCATGGTCGATCAAAAAGCACTTTCTAAACAAGAAATCGACGAGCTCTACGAAATTTTACGTCGGGCGGGAACAACGGAAGAGAGGTCATAAATATGACGGAACTGCTGATCACATCCTCAATATTAATTATCATTGTCGCCGTGTTGCGGTTTACGCTCAAAAACAAACTCTCCCGGCGGATTCGTTATGCGCTGTGGGGATTGGTGGTGCTTCGCCTGCTGCTGCCGTTTTCGCTGTTCACAAGTCCGATTTCAGCTGTTGATAAAAAGACGGTCGCATCAGTGAACAATGCGGCGCAGTCGGTGCGCGTTCCGGTTAGACCTTACGAGTATTACACGTTGCAAGAATATTTGGAAGAATACGGCTCGGTTTTGGAAAAACCGCTTGAACAGGTCAATGGCCTCGACCTCGAAGCGGCTTCGGTCAAGCGCCAAACCGTCCCGCTTGAAACGCTGCTCAAGTGGATTTGGACCGGCGGCGCGGCAGCGGCTGCGGTCTGGTTTTTTATTCAGAATACGATTTTTTACATCAAACTACTGAAAGTTCGCGTTCCGGTCGAGACCGACGAAAATTATAAGTTGAAAGCTTATCGAGCCGATTTTTTGCATTCGCCGTGCCTGTTTGGCTTGCTCAGACCGGCTGTCTATCTCAACGAAAAAGCGCTTGCGGATGAAAACACCCAAAGAAGTGTGTTGACACATGAACTCTGCCATTATGCGCACGGCGACAACTTGTGGTCGTTTGTGCGGTGCGTCCTGCTTGCGGTCTATTGGTTCGACCCGTTTGTCTGGATGGCGGCGGCGATGTCGAGAACCGACTGTGAGTTGGCCTGCGACGAAGCCGCGGTTAATAAACTCGGCGAGGAAAATCGCATTTCGTATGGTAAAGCGCTCGTCGGCATGATCGAAATCAAACAAGCGCCCGTGGGTCTGACCTGCGCGGCGACCACCATGGTATCGGGCAAAAAAGGGATAAAGGAACGTGTGAAGATGATTGCCGATAATCACAAGACACGGGCTTGGGCTGCAATTGCATTAGCGCTGGTAATAATGTTCACCGTCGGCTGCACGTTCGGTATCGCTAAACAAAAAGAACCGGTCACGGCTTCCGAGATGACCGTCGCCGGTCTGCATCTCGGCATGTCGACGGACGAAGTCACACAGTTGTTAGGGGAGCCGCTTACAGCGCAAGAAAAGAAAGTACGGGAAGATTCCCCTTATACTTATCGGATATGGGAATATGATGGCTTAAAACTATTATTTACATATTCCGAAGCGGAAGGCAGGCATTTATTATCAAGCGCGACGATTTCCGATGAGTCTTACCGTCTTCCGAGCGGCTTGAAAGTCGGCGTGAATTATGAAAAAGTACTCAAAACCTACGCCAAGGGTGAAGATTACGGCGAGTCGAATTCCGATTATTCCGCCGATTTATTGATGTTTGGTGCAGACAAAGACATCAGCAGTTTATTTCGACTGATCACAAACGACCCCGCCGATATCACATTAATATACCGCAACATGGCCGACGGCGATCAAACCGGGAGCGGAACCGCTTATTTTTCAAAGACATATGCGGGCGGAATGATCAATTATTGCTGGTACCCCTCGGACTCCGACGCATTTCTCGTGTTATCATTTATCTTTGACGAAAGCGGAAAAGTTACCAAAATCAGTTTTGGCGACGCAGAAAAGAATCCGGTATCATGGTCATGGCAATCCGGTCATGTCGTAACCCCGGATGATATGGCGTTCGGCGAACTCAAACTCGGTCTCACCATGGATGAGGTGCGTACTATTTTAGGCGAGCCGACCAAAATTCTCGACTCCGACGAGCTTGAAGAGAACACTTTCATCTACGGTCATTATTATACCTGGTATTACGGTGAAGAACTTCAATTAACATTCTATCGGTTCGACGGAATCTTGACAGCGCCCTATCAGCTCGGCAGTATTTGGTCGGAAAGCAAGGCCTATCAATTGCTTTCGGGTCTGACAGTCGGAGACAAGTTAATAAATGTGATTGAGGCCTATGCGCAGGATAATCATTTCGGAGAAAAAGTTATCGGCAACGACGGAGAGCCGTTCGGTTATTATCTCTACGGCGGTGTTACAACCGAGGACTTTAACGGACTTCCGCTCACCGAAGCGGTCGGAACAGCGCATGTGGATCATGACACCGGTACCGGCACCGGATCGATTATTTATCACTGGTATCCGGTCGGCAGTTACGGTTTCGAAAAAAGCTATTCGCTCATTTTCGATTTAGATTCTTTTAAAAACGTCACTCGTATTCGATTTTATTATCATTCATTGATGGATCCGCCGCAAGAGGCGCAGTAAGTGTTTCCCACGCGGGGTTATTCTTAATCGATTGTTATGTTTGACAAAATAAGGAATGCGGGTTATAATTGATATATCACAAGCAGCTTGAGGATGTAGTCGGAACACCTTTCGGTAATCTTAGTTCCCGACGGTACGTTCTATTTTACCAAACTCTCTTATGATGACAAACTTAAGGTTACGTGAAATCAGGGTTTGTTACGAGGTTTATCCGTTCGGCATGTTTTCAAGTAAAGCGATTGGGGGGCATTATGGCAAAAAGAACCACAGTTATAATTTCATTGACAGCAGTCATTTTGGTTTTGATTATGGTTACCACCGGTTGTGCTTTTAAAACCAACCGGGAAAAGGAACCGGTCACATCCGCTGAGATGACGGTAGCCGGGCTGCGGCTCGGTATGTCCATGGAAGCCGTGAGGGAATTGATGGGAGATCCGATCACCAACAGCTCAAAAAGTGAATACGGAGACAACCCGCGGTCTTATCAGGTTTGGGAGTTTGGGGGTCTTTCGGTATGCTTCGTCACCTATTGGCAGAGTACACCGGTTGTTTGCCGCGTGACCGTCACCACAGAGGCCTATCAGCTTCCGAGCGGTTTAAAAATCGGATCGCATCGAAGCCGGGTGCTTGATGTTTACGCAAAAGACGATCATATGGGATTGCCGCTCTCGGGTTTTGACGCCGAAATGCAATTGATTGATTATCATGAAAGCGAACTTCGAAAATCCGTTGCCTACGGTTTGTCAAGCGCTTCTTTTGTATATCAGGACTTGACGGACAAATTTGAATCCGGCGGCGGAACGGCGTATCTGTTCGAATCCGAATCCGGCAGTATCCTCAATTATCATTGGACTCCTTCGGACAACGGGACCCCCTGTCAGCTCTCGTTTGTTTTTAATTCGGAAGGGAACGCGGTTGAATTCATATTTTCCAATACGGATGATACGCCGTATTACAATCAAAAACCCGTCAAACCCGATGATTTGGCGTTTGGAGAGATCAAACTCGGTCTCACCATGGACGAGGTGCGTGCCGTCTTAGGCGAGCCCACCAAAATCGAGGACTCTGACGATCTCGAAGAAAACCTGTTTTTTTACGGTCATTATTATAATTGGTATTACGGCGACGATTTTGTTTTAAAGTTTTATGATTTCAACGGAATATACACCGATGAATTTCAATTGGGCAGTGTATGGTCGCAGAGCAGCGCCTATCAGCTGCCGAGCGGGTTGACCGTCGGTGATCCGTTCATCAAGGTGATTGACACCAACGCCCTCGATTCCAATTTCGGCAAAGATGTAATCGGTTATAACGACGAACCCTTTGGGTTTTACCTCTACGGCGGATTTACAAAAGAGGACTTTGAGACAATACCGACCATCGAAATGGCCGGAACGGCTTATGTAAACACTTATGGCGGGACGGTTGCGGGCGACGGATCTTGCATGGTTATTTATGAATGGTATCCGAGAGGCAGTTTCGGCACTGAAAACAGTTTCTCGCTGATTTTCGATATCAATTCCGATAAAACCGTGGAACAAATCCGGTTCTCCTATGATGCGATGCAGTTTGAAAATACCGAACTTGTCGTAGAGCAGCCGCTCGATCAATACTCGGATTGGGATTTTTGGAACAAGCCGGAAGAGCGGTGGGATTTGCTCGATTATAATGAATTGCTTGCCAAAATGCCGGCAATCACCTCCAACGCCGATGCCTCCCGTTTTACGGCAAAAGACGGTACAATCGGCGGTATTGGGGCAGGAGCCACACTTGAAGATATCAAGAAGAAATTCGGCGAGCCGCTTGAAATAAGCTCATCCTACTCCGACGGACCTTTGAATCAGTTTTACCGATATGAAGGCGTTTGGTTCAGCTTTTTCCGAGGGTTCACCGATGAAGATAAAATCCTTTTTTACCCCGACGAAAACGCGAAGTATGTCTCGTCGGCAGTGGTATACGGCAAGGGCATCGAAGGTCCGCGCGGAATCAAAATCGGCGACAGCTTTGAGTCGGTGATGGCGATGTATCCGCAGGATGACGATTATCGCACCAATGTCTTGTTTTACGGGATAGATGAATTTGATATGTCGGGAAAAGTTTATATTTCCGATCTTTCGCGGCTAAAGGATCCTTTTGCTCAATATGAGGGCCCCGGATGTCCAATATGCATGATTTTAGTTCCGGATGAGGAACATCCGTTTATTAAACTTTTTTTCGATGACAATTTAACTTTAAAAGAAATGAGAATTTACTATTAATCATCATCAAGCAATACGCCCTGCGCGAGTTTTCGCGCGGGGCGTTTTTTGTCGATAGAGATATTGCCGACCGGAATGGATATATCTTCTTTTTACCTTGACTCAAAAGGGGAATTACGATATAATAGTAAGGTACAATGCCGTAGGAATCAGCTTGTTTAATTTATAACGGAGCGTAACGTGCGGAATGCTGCGAATGCTTGGCTCGGGAGCGACTATTCCCGAAATATTGATCAATATTCTCTTATTGGGACTGGCACTGGTTATCGTAATGCCGGTGCACGAATTTGCGCACGCATTTGTGGCTTATAAACTCGGTGACACCTCACAGTTGACGCAGGGAAGGCTGACACTGAATCCGCTCAAACACCTCGATCCGTTCGGCGCTGTCTGCATCTTGCTGACCGGCTTCGGCTGGGCAAAGCCCGTTTATGTCAACGGTGCGCTGCTCAAAAAAGGCGGAAAATTCGGTTATAGCCTGGTCTCTCTTGCCGGACCGTTTTCAAATCTTTTACTCGCGATCGTCTTTGCCTTGTTATATCGTCTTTTCGGCAGATTCGTCACTGTCTCCGGTTCTTTTGTCTCGACCGTTATGACGTTTATTATCATAGTGTTCATGATCAGCATCAACCTTGCGATTTTTAACCTGATTCCGATTCCTCCTCTTGATGGTTTCGGCATCATCAATCCGCTGCTTCCGCCGAAAACCCAGATATTCGTGCGGAAATATCAACAGGGTTTTTCCATCATCTTTATCATTTTATTGGTAACCGGTACACTGACGGCGCCGATTTCGGTCGCCTCCGAATGGCTTCAGAACCTGATTATGAGAGGGGTGTCGCTGATTTTATGACCCAGCATCCCACAGTCAAGGTAGAGACCTTTGAAGGTCCGCTCGACCTCTTATTGTTTTTGATTGCCAAAAACAAGGTCAGCATCCTCGAAATACCGATTGCTGAGATTTTTGAACAATACGAACAATATCTCGAGGTATTGCGCGAAGACAACATCGAGATCGCGAGCGACTTTTTGGAGATGGCGGCGCGGCTCGTCTATATCAAGACCGCGATGTTATTGCCAAAGAGCGAAGAGGGCGACCTACTCAAACAGGAACTCGCTCAGGAATTGATGGAATATCAGGTCTGCCGGATCGCTGCCCAGAAATTAAGAGAGATCGCCGCATTTGATACCTTCACACGGGAACCGACGGAGCTTGAAGTGGACAGGCAATATAATCGGACGCACGAAGTCACGATTCTGACGGCGGCTTTTTTGACGATATTAGGCCGCGCAAAACGGCGTATGCCGCCGAAAGAGAGCGATTTTACCGAATATGTAGCAAAACCGGTCGTTCCGGTTGCCTGGGGCGTCTACAGTGTCATTAAACAGTTAAAACGCAGAAAGCAGGCGGCGGTGGAAAAACTGTTTGCCGACTGCACCAAACGCGACCAGATGATCGCGGTGTTTATGGCGCTGCTCGAATTGTTGAAAGCCGGGCGCGTGATCATGAATGAGGACCTCTCGCTGACGCTGAGAGAAAACAGAGGAAATGAAAATGGCGATTGAAGCGGAAGCAATCGAAAAAAATGATTTGAAGCGGCTGGAGAACGCGCTTGAGGCAATTTTATTCACTTCGGGTGAGCCGGTAGAAGCACAGCGGCTTGTACAGGCGCTCGATATTGATGAGTTCACTTTTAAAAAAGTAACGCTTGCGCTTGAAGAGCGACTTTCGCGCGAAAGCGGTTTGGCGCTTTGGAATGCCGACGACCGCTTCCAGCTTGTCACAAAATCCGAACTCGCCGAAGTTGTCCGAAAGTCCATGGAGATACGCCGGGATATCCCGCTTTCACCTGCGTCTTTTGAAGTACTCGCCATCATCGCCTACCGCCAACCGGTCACCAAAGCATATATCGAACAGACTCGCGGCGTCGACTGCAGCGGCATCATTTCGAATCTTGTGATGAAGGGTTTGATTGAGGAAAAAGGGCGGCTGGAATTGCCGGGCAGGCCGCTATTATACGGAACGACGGATAATTTTTTGCGTTGTTTCGGAATCGATACTCTTGAAAAGCTGCCCGACCTGGCTGAAATCGAGCTCGAAGCCGGCCAAAACGCCGCGGACAGCGCCGAGGATTCCGGTCAGGAACCGCTTCCGATCGGAGGGTTAATGACCGGCGGAACTACGGAGGGCGTCTGAGATGTGGGCGCTGTATGTATTCGGCGGTCTCACGGTGATTATCATCGGAATTCTGCTGTCCGACATCTGCATTGATGTCTCATACGACAAGGGATTCGTCATAAAAGCAGGGATTTGGAAGGCATTTAAAACTATTTTTCCGCAGGAAGAAAAACCGAAAAAAAAGAAAAAGAAGATTGAAAAAGCAAAACAAGAGCTGGAGGAAAAACCCGATTTCGATGAGTTTACCGAACAGCTAAGGACGATTATGAATCTGATCGGTTCGGCAATAAAAAAAGTGCGGCTGAAACCCTGTAAAATCCACATCGTCGCGGCGGCGGAAGACGCCGCGAAAACCGCAATTTTATACGGAGCCTGCTGTGCCGGGCTCTCGGTAATCGAAACGGCGCTCAGTGAAATGTTCGGCCGTTATGAAAGCGATTTTTCGGTTATATGGGATTATCAGGGCAAAAAAACGAACGTCGAAGCGAATTTGAAATTTAAAATTCGGGTTTTTTGGATCCTGGTGGTTGTGAGATCGGCGATATTCAAAATCCTCGTGCACCCGAAGCACCCGATGAAAACGATTTTCTCACCGGAAAAAGCAAAAGAAGAATACGACAACGCAAAAAAGTCTATCAAAGCGGAATAAAATGTTAAAACCGGTTCAAACATATACGGTGAAAGGAAGGTCACAAATTATGGAAATGCATCCTCTGTCTTCAATCATGCAGACCACAATGGAGAACATCAAACAGATGGTGGACGTCAACACGATCGTCGGAACGCCTGTCATGGCTCCGGACGGCACAATGATTATTCCGGTATCAAAGGTCTCGTTCGGATTTGCGTCCGGCGGCTCCGATTTTGACGGAAAAACCGCTCCCAAAACCAATTTCGGAGGCGGCGGCGGTGCCGGTGTCACGATCAATCCGATCGCTTTCTTAGTCGTCTCTTCTGAGGGCGTTCGGTTGATTCCGATCGGCACAGCCGGCGAACCGGTGGACAGAGTCGCAGCTTTGGTACCTGAAATGTTCGACAAAATCGTCTCTCTTTTCAGTAAGAAAGCCAAAGATAAGAAAGAAGAAAAAGGCGGCACAACGGCCGAAAACGAATAACGGCGAGCAGGCGGCATAAAATTCAAAAGATGTCCCTTAAATGGGGGACTGCGGCAAAAAGGCCGTTTGTCCGTATGCCGACCTGAGAGGAGTGCCGAATTTTCATGAGGAGAAAACTCACCGTGTTCGCCGTCTTTCTTGCAACAGCATTTGTCTGTTCTCTGTTGGTTCTCGATCCGGATACAAGCGCAGCTGTTGCGAGTGTCAATTTCCTGACACCTGCTTCGAAATTACTGACCGTCTCACAGGGCGATATCAGCGCACAGGCAGCTGTAGTCATCGAGGCAGCAAGCCGCAAAATCATCTGGAGCAAAAATACTGATAAAATACTGCCGATGGCCAGCACAACCAAGATTATGACAGCATTGCTGACGCTTCGTCAGCAAAATCTCGATGAGTATTTCATAGTCGATACCACAGCCATTACAGTCGAGGGTTCCTCGATGGGACTTCGGATCGGAGATCAGGCATCGTTAAGGACGCTTGCGGTCGGCATGCTGACGGTTTCGGGCAACGACGCGGCGAACGCTGCCGCTGTCCGCATCAGCGGCTCTGTCAAGGAGTTTGTTGAGCTGATGAACAAGACCGCCGCAGAGATCGGTATGAAAAATACTTCATTTGTAACACCGAGCGGACTCGATGCGAAAGAACATTATTCCACAGCCTACGATATGGCATTGCTCGAGGCGGAAGCACTGAAAAATCCGGATTTCAAGGCGATCTGCTCCTCAAAATCCAATGAAGCAACCTATGGAAATCCGCCATATCGGCGTCTTCTGATGAACAATAACCGAATGCTGCGCAGTTATGACGGCGCCGTCGGCGTCAAGACCGGTTTCACTAAAAAATCGGGTCGTTGTTTGGTCTCGGCAGCCGAGCGAAACGGCATCACGATCATCTGCGTGACCTTGAATGCGCCCGGTGACTGGGCGGATCATACCGCGTTACTGGACATGGGTTTTTCTTCGGTCGAGATGCTTTCGTTTACGCCAGCACACATCGAATATGATATTCCTGTTGCGGGTACGGCTGACAAAATCTCGGTAATTCCCTCCGGTAGCGCCGGTGTTGCCTGTCTAAAAGGGGATCAGAGCGCCATTATCACAAAAGTAAATCTCCCGAGCTTTGTTTATGCCCCGATCCACGCAGGAGATACCCTCGGGAACATCGAATACATTTACAACGACTATGTGGTCGGCAAAGTCTCACTGATTGCTTTAAGCGACTGTATTGAACCGCAGACAAAAAAGCCTGGATTTTTTGAACGCCTGTTCGGCGGAAAAGGTTAACACTCAATTTGTGAAAGGACGCAAATATGCCTGAAGACGGAGAACGCATTCAAAAATTGATGTCGGAGTGGGGGATTTGCTCCCGCCGCGCCGCCGAAAGATTGATCGAAGAGGGCAGAGTCAAGCGCAACGGCAGGGCCGCTGTGCTCGGAGAAAGAGCTGTTCCTAAAGATGTTCTGACCCTTGACGGCACGCGCATCGGACCGACTTCCGAACGAAAAATTTACATAATGCTCAACAAACCGCGCGGTTATGTCACGACTGCGAAGGACGAGCTCGGGCGCAAATGCGTCACCGATCTGGTAGCTGAGATTGGTGCTCGGCTATATCCGGTCGGTCGGCTTGACCGCGAATCGGAGGGACTTTTGCTGCTGACAAACGACGGCGCTTTCGCGCAAAAAGTTTCGCATCCGTCTTATGAAGTCGGAAAAACCTATCGCGTTACTTTAAAAGGCAAAATTAAACCGGAAACCGAGCTGGCCTTTTTGGAAGGCGTGGACAGCGAGGGAGAACACCTGACTGTAAAGCGCATTGATATCATCGAAGAAAAAGAAGATCGTACCGTGATCGAAGTTGCGCTCACCGAGGGCAAGAACAAGCATATCCGCCGTATTTGCGAAGCCTTGAAACTGGAAATTCTCCGCTTGAAAAGAATTGCCGAGGGCGGTGTAAAATTAGGCGGTCTGCCGGTTGGAAAATACCGTGAACTAACCGCTGCGGAGATTGCGACATTAAAAGATCGATAAAAATCGCACCTTATCTTGAAAGGATTAAAAAATACATCATGATATATATCAAGCATATAGAAAAGGAAGACGGGCAGTTTTACTGGATCGCTGAGGACGCGGATGGTATGATCGGGCAAATAGCCGTCAAGGCAGGGCCGGTTCCCGTGATCACGCAATTGGAATTTGAACAGTTCGAGATCGGTGACGGCCTGATCAAGACCGCCGCCGTGTTTTTTGCCGATGCGGGCGTTTCAAAGATGCGTTTTTCCGTTACTTCCGATAAAGCTGTGAAAGCCGCGGCTGCCGTGGGTTTTTTAAAAACGGAGAACGGGTTGGAACTGAACCCTGCTCATGCCATACACAGCTGCGGAGGGAATTAACTTCAAAACTACGCATTGTCAAAAGGGCTAACTTGATTTTATACAGAAAACGTAGTATAATGAACCTGTCACTTGATAGATTTCATACTGGTGATATCTGTGCAATTCATAAAATGGATATTTATGCTCTAAAGAAAAGCAGCGCGAATTTATGTTTAAATCGTTCTGCGGAAGGATGGCAAACCTATGCGTGCGGACTTACACTGCCATACCAAAATTTCCGACGGTTCCATGGGGATCGCGGAACTTTTAATGGTGGCAGCGCGGTTGAAAATGAAATATCTCGCGATCACCGATTGCGATACGATGGGCGGGGTCTCCCGTGCGGTTGTGGTCGGAAAACGGCTCGGTATCGAAGTCATACCGGGTGTTGAATTGACGGCCAGCGACAGCGAGACAGGCAAAGACGTACATCTTTTATGCTACCTGCCCGATTTTCCCGATCGGCTGGAGGGATATTTCAAACGCATGTCGGATGCCCGTAACCAAGTCTTTGAAAAGCGAATCCGGATGATATGCGAAAAACTACCGATCAGCCCCCAGATGGTAAAACTTCACACACAGGGTTGTACAACCGTGTTTGACGTCCATATCATGCATACATTGATGGACTGCGGTTATACCGATAAAATTTTCGGTGATTTGTATAACGCGTTTTTCGGAAAAGGAAAACCCTGCGATATTCCGGTCGAATGCGGCAGTTATACCGAGGTTATGCAACTAATAAAAAGCGCCGGCGGGCTTGCGGTACTTGCGCATCCCGGCAAATCGGACAACCTGGACCTTGTTGAAAAACTGGCGGATCTCGGGCTGGACGGCGTTGAGTGGGAACATATCCGCAATAATGCCGAGTCCAAAGAAAAAATCAAGCAGCTCTGTGAGCAATACGGTTTACTGATGACCGGCGGTTCCGATTTTCACGGAATGTACGATACGCCGATTCGGCCGCTCGGCGGAAACACCGTGACCGAAACCGAGATCAAGGCCCTTTATGACCGAAAACAAAAGCAACTGAAAGCTGCGGTTATGATATGACGGAAAAGAAAAAAGCGCTCGAAAAAAACTGTGAATGGAAAAGCAAGATCGAAGTCGTCTCGTGGATAAAACTCGACGGTAAAGAGGCCCAAGCGGTAATCAATGACGATGTCGCGCAGAAAGCGGGAAAAATAAATGTCTAAGCATACTTATAACACCGAAGGCACCTGCAGTCACAAGATCGAATTTGTCCTGACGCCCGACAACAAGGTGGAAAATATTCAATTCATCGGTGGGTGTGACGGAAATCTGAAAGGCCTCTGCATGCTTTGCGACGGCATGAAAGCCGATGAATTGATTCAAAAGCTCTCGGGCATCCGCTGCGGCCGAAAATCAACCTCTTGTCCCGATCAGCTCTCCCGCGCACTGAAAAAGGCATTGTCAAAACTTTGAAATTATGGCGGCTCCTAAACGGACAGCCGCCTTTTTTATTTAGATTATTTTACGCACAGAGTGAATAACGCCCAAAATATGGTGCATCTATGGCAAAGAAAGAAATAAACCGCAAAATTACTGGAACGCGGGCAGCCGATGACGCATGACGAATATCAGCTTTACCGTGCATTTCCGTACTTATAATTCACGCGGCGAGTGGCTGTATTCCGTAAGCACGCCGGACAAGTCTTCGGTGCCGTTATGCCCCCAAGAAAACAGTGCACAACCACCGGCACAGCCGGAGGTTATGGTATTAATTTTTCGCTAAACAATTTAAATAAAGCGCAAAATATAGATATAAAAAATGATATAAATTTATAAATTGTATATAAAGTGTAACTAATTAAACTTCATTCTTACGTATAAGAAACGTATGGAATAATATAGCTTATGTTTAATTGTACAATTGTACAAATGGTAAAAGAGTTTAATGTGAATGTTCGCCATGAATCCTGGATAAATATGCATAGAAGTAGTAATATTATAATTAGTAGGAATATAATGTTTAAAAATTTAACAATTTGTGCTACAATTTTTTTCCACAGAGGTGTGTATGCCTCAATTTGAAAGGAGATTTTACGCATGAAGAAAAAGGTACTCATTGTCTTGCTTGCGCTCATGATGGTTATCACAATGTTCGCAGCCTGCAAACCTTCCGAGACCTCATCGGTGGCAGCGTCGTCTGTCGCGGCGTCATCTGTCGCAGCGTCGGTCGAATCATCGGTCGCCGCGGAATCTTCCGCCGTGTCGTCGGTCGTTTCCTCCGTCCCGTCGGCTGCATCTTCCGCGCCGGCAAATTCTGCCGCAGCGTCCGTGACTTCGACTACGTCGACAGCCACCACATCGTCTAAAGCGACCTCCTCAAAGGCTACCCCGGGAGCCACCAAGATCGGATCCAATCCGGATTACGGCCTCCCCCAGGCGCTCACGATCGTTATGGAGATGCATTTCGGCGACTCTTCCGAAAACCTCGAACAGAAGAAGCTTTGGAGAGAAACCCTGAGCGCCAGATATGGCGTTAAGATTTATGAGGACTGCATCACAAAAACCGAAGTCGGCACCGTTTTGAGTGCTCGTTTGGCCGCAGGTGAACTGACCGGTATGGTCTATAATTACGGCTGGGGCTATATGTTCTCGTGGTTCAATGAGGGTGCTGTTTATCCTCTGGACGAATACCTTAAAAACAATAAAACCTGGAACATGCTTCCCAAAGAAGCGCGCGACTGCTTTAAGATCGGCAATCAGATCTGGGCGGTTCCCATTGGTTGGAATGCCGGTTTAACAGGTACTCAAATGGGTATGTGGACTCAGGGCATCCGCGCGGACTGGATGAAAAAACTTGGTTTGGGTGAAGTCGGTTCCACCCTGGATGTTGGCAAATTTAAAGAAATTATTACCGCGTTCGGTGACAGAAGTTCCGAACTCGGCGTCTCCGGAGGTGTGATCCCGATTATCTTCGGCGGCGGCGATGTGTACGGTATCTTTAACATCCTTTCGGCTTTTGACTGCTGGATCTGGGACCCGAACTCCTCAATGGCTTACACCTATAACCCCACCACCAACTGCTTTGAAGACGTTCTTCTGAAAGACGGCGCCAGACAAGCTCTTGATTATATCCGTTACTTCTATGCCAAAGGTTATTGCCCGAAATCCACTTTCGACAGCGGCTTCTCGGATATGCGTAACCAGCTTGCGACAGCCAGAGTCGGTTCTTTCTGTCTGTATCAGGCAAGATTCAGAGACCAAGGTATGTATACGACCAACAAACTGCTGATCGATAAATTCGGAACAAGCAATGCGGATCTGATCGGCGACGGCTATACCGAGTGGATCAAAATGCAAGAAGAAACTTGGTATGATACACAGCTTGTGGGTCTGAAGACCAAGGCTTTGTGGGCAAACAGCGCGAAGTCAAGCGCGGGCGGCGGCGGCTACTGCCTGATGGTGGGCACACCTCAGCCGGCCGAGACCGTTAACTTCTTCGTCGATCTGATGTTTTCCTCCGAAGACAGCTGGATTGATTGCTGGGCGAATCTGATCGGCAAAGCGATTATCAGAGAGTCCGACGGCACTTATACCCGTAAGTACTTCGACGAAGCAAAGAAGATTTATTACGGAACAGCCAACATAGCGCAGGTTGTTGAACCCGATCTTTATCCTGCAAAGAACTATCTCTTTTTCAATGAAGGTGCTAACAAAGATGCCGCTCTTAAAAGATCAAGGGCTACAATCGCGTATAACTCGGCAATGACCCAGGAAGCGATTGCCGCAGGCCGGGTTATCACCGTGCCGGAGATATACAAAGGCGTACAAAACTATTCCGCAACTTATGTCAAGCATTCCGGTGAGATCGCATCCTATCAGTCTTCCTTCTTTTATGACGGATTCATGAAGACCACAATCACTGTTGACAAGCTCTTCGCAACATACAAGAAGAGCATGGCTGCCATCGGCGGCGATAAGATCCTGAAAGAAGTCAACCAAGCATGGGGTTGGGTCAACGATTACCAGTCCTATACCTGATTGACAAGAAATGATTCTTGAAACGTTTTCAACCCGGATGTATTTAACTTAAACGTTTCAATCCGAATGTTTCGAGAGAGCCCGGCATTATGCCGGGCTCTCTTGTTTTGCAAGGAATACCATCGGCAGTGCGTAGGAATTGTAAATACTATATTTTAACTGAATTGAAGTACGGATGGAAATTATATAAAAAAATGAGGTGGATATTTAAAACAAAAGCATGCAAAAAATATATATGCATGACGGTATCAATATCACCGAAGCGTAGTAAGTCGCAAACAAAGGATATCCCCGGAAGGGAAAAGCAGCCTGATGCTATTTGAAAAATACGTAAAAATAAAGTATAATACAATGACAAGCAATTTTGATGCTGAGAGTATTATTACAGGCAAGAAAGGCGATTAAAAAGTACATAGGAAGACGACTGCAAGAGGAGGATGGCCAATGGCGAAAATTCTATACACTTGGAGGTAATTATGGCCGAACTATGGGACGTCTACGACAAATGCAGGAAAAAAACCGGAAAATTGATACAGCGCGGGCAGCCGATGTCGCAGGATGAATATCACCTGGTCGTGCATGTCTGGATGCACAATTCGCGCGGCGAGTGGCTGATTTCCAAACGCACGCCAAACAAGCCTCTCGGCGGTATGTGGGAGAGCACCGGAGGTTCTGTTTTAGCGGGCGAAGACAGCATCGCCGCTGCGATGCGCGAGGTCAAAGAAGAACTCGGCGTGGTATTAGACACCGCAAAAGGACGGCTTTATCATAGTGTACTGCGACAATTTTACAATTTTCCCGATATTTCCGACGTTTGGGTGTTCGACTGCGATTGGCCGATTGATTCGGTGGTTTTGCAGGAGGGTGAGACCTGCGACGCAAAGTGGGCATCTAGCGAGCTGATCAAATCGATGATCGAATGCGGCGAATTTATCGATAAAAAATACTACCCTTATATCGATGACTTATTCGCAGAATACAGCCGAAAAATCTCGGTCGAATATGACAATAGCCTGCTTGCTTTGATTGCCTCGGTTCAGAAACATTACGGAGTACCCACGCAGCACAATACCCTAAAAACGCTGGACAAAGCGCTCGAAAAGAACCATAAAAATGTCGTCTTAATGCTGTTTGACGGCCTCGGCACCGCAATTTTAAAAAAGCACCTGCCCGAAGACGCCTTTTTGCGCCGCAATCTCAAAGAGACCGTCTCCTCGGTGTTTCCGCCGACCACGGTCGCCGCGATCAATACACTCGAAAGCGGATTATCCCCGATTGAGCATGGGTGGCTCGGATGGAGTTTGTATTTCAAAGAACTCGATAAAAATGTCAGCGTCTTCTTGAATACGATTTCCGGTTCCGACGGCAAGCCCGCCGCTGATTACAATGTCGCCGGGCGCTGTATACCGTATGAGAGCATTTATAAGAAGATAGAAACAGCTGCCAACGGAGCAGTGAAAGCATCGTCTGTTTCTCCGTTTTCGAGTTATAAGAGCAAGAACGTCGACGAAATATGCGAAACCGTCAAGATCCTTTGCGCTGAACCGCAGCGCAATTATATCTATACCTATTGGCCTCAGCCGGATTACGACATGCACGACTTGGGAACGACGCATGAAACGGTGCATGACGAAATTATTCAAATCAATGAAAAGATCGAAAAACTTTGTGCCTCTCTCTCGGACACGCTGGTTGTTGTCACTGCCGATCACGGTCTGTTCGATGTCGAATGGAGCTATCTCCCCGAATGCCCCGAAATCATGGAATGTCTTGAACGGATGCCGTCAATAGAGGCGAGAGCGCTGACCTTCTTTATTAAGCCGGGCAGGGGAAAGGACTTCGAAGCGGCCTTTAACGCAAAGTTCGGAGCAGATTATATTTTATTGACTAAAAAAGAAGTGTTTGCCGGCAAACTATTCGGTGAAGGAGAACCTCATCCTCGTACAGAGGACTTTATAGGAAATTATTTGGCTGTCGCAACAGGGATGGTTTCCATTGATTCCTTACCGAGAGCCGATTCGCACGGTTTCAAAGCCGCACATGCCGGCTTTACTTCCGATGAGATGCATGTGCCGCTGATTGTTTTTGAAAAATCAGTGAGCAAAGATTTGTTTCATATTTAGTTATTTAATATGCAAAACAAAGTGCCTGTCGCAGCAGGCGCTTTGTTTCATATTTTTTTTTCGCTTTTCCGATACTCAAATAAATCACCGGGCTGACAATTCAATGCCTCGCAGATTGCCTCCATCGTGCCGAGCCTTACGGCGCTGATTTTAGCGTTTTTAAAATTGGACAGATTAGCTATGGTGATTCCGACCCGTTCGGACAATTCGTTCAATGACATTTTCCTGTCGGCCATCATTCGGTCCAGACGTATGATAATCGGCATAAAAAAACTTTCCTTCCCTAAACGGTCGTGTCGTGTTCGGACTGAAGTAAGCAGCCGTATCGAAAAATCTCAGCTAACAGTAAAACACATAAAGCCAACACTGCGCCTTCAGGGATTACAGAAAACCGCGCTTGAATTAATGAATTTGTTCCTCTCCCGGTTAGTGTTTGGCTGATTCTGTCCGCTGTTATAAAACATGCGAATTGCTTTAGATATGCCATAACGATCAAAGCCCACCCGAACAGTCTGATCCGCCTGACATTATCTTTCGAAAAAGGCGAACCGAATTTAAACGAATTGACGATATTTCGGAGCATCCATATGCAAAAGACGCCTGAAAGCATCATCAAACCGGCGCTGACTAAGAAAGTGACTCTTTGAAAAGCTGTTTCGGGCGTATTGATTTCGCTCAAAGTAAATCCTTCGAAGGCCAGATTGAATTCCGTTTCCGGTATAAACAGCAGCACAAAAAAAGAAATCAAAAAAGCACCCGCTGCAATCCATACTCCGATGTTCAAAACAATTCGAAGAATTTTATAAAATTTTAAATCGATAAATGACTTTACCATACATCATTTCACTCCTTAATGCTGATTCCGACTCGAATCGTAACCGGGATGAAGACAGTATAGCACGAAAAATTTTGTATGTCAATATATATTTATCGATATTCAATAAATAATTTACCTAATTTAATTAATTATTATCGTTTACTCCGCCAGGTGACATGTATTTCAGCATTCGGTCGAAGACCTGATAATGGGGCCCGTCGATGAAAAAATTACGTATCTTTCCGTCAAGGCAGGTGCGCAGGAGCGTATCTCCGTTCTCGTTGAGGTAATAAACAATAAAATAATTCTCTTCATCCACTGTAACCATGATCGATAATCTATTTTCGGTGGAAGGAGGCGAGAGAAGTTTTTGCCGCTCGGTAATCGTGAGCAGGCTGCGCATGGCTTGAAAATTATTGAGGTTCACCAATATCTTCTGTTCGCCGTAAACAGCGGTTACGTTCCCGCTTTCAACACCTTTGCCGATAAAAACATCCACCGAGTCTTCATATCGCATGACATCGTAACGGGTAACCACCGTGTCGATAATCCAGGTAATTCCTCCGATCAGCAGGATGATTACAGCGAACATGAATATTTTCGTTCCAATGATTCGTTTTTGTGCCAAAGCAATCACCTTATTTAAACCAGACATTCGTCAGAAACAGGATAAATAATGCACCGAGGCCGCCGAGAATCAATGCGATGGCTAATCCGGCAAGTGCGCCGTTGAGAATCAGAACCAGAGCCTCTCTTTTTGTCAGCGGCGGTTGTTTGGACTCCGAATCGCCGAGCGATTTGCCTTTGCGATACCAAGGCATTCCCTCGACATTCATAGGCGCTATGACACGCCCGTCATCGTCATCATAAGTCTTTTTGTCTTTTTTTCTAAACATATAACGTTAGTCTTTTTCTAAACGAGATTGCACTGCATGCGTCTGTTATCGTCGAATATCTTATCGATTCCTTTTAAACAACTTTATTTTTTAATCAAATGGCAATTAACGATATGGCCGTTTCCGACATCGACGGGTTCCGGATTGATATTTTTACAAATTTCCATACAGTGTCTGCAGCGGGTGTGAAATTTGCATCCCGACGGCGGATTCGCGGGAGATGGGATACTACCCTGCAAAATGATACGATTCATCTTAACCGTGGGATCCGGCATCGGAATGGCACTGAACAAGGCTTGGGTATATGGGTGCAGCGGCTCGCGGAAGACGTCTTCCTTGGTGCCGGTCTCCACCATAGAACCCAGATACATGACTCCGATCGTATCGGAGATATGCTCTACGACAGAGAGGTCGTGCGAGATGAACAGATAAGTGAGATGGAATTTTTCTTGCAAATCTTTTAGCAAGTTGATGATTTGAGCTTGAATCGATACATCCAATGCCGAGACCGGTTCGTCGCAGACCACAAAATCCGGATTGAGCGCAAGAGCCCGGGCAATACAGATGCGCTGCCGCTGACCGCCGGAGAACTCATGCGGATATCTGTCCTTATGATATTCCTGAAGTCCGCAGGCATTCATCTTTGCCGTGATATACCGATCAAATTCTTTCGGGTCGACCAGATCGTGTTCGCGGACGGCTTCGCCGATGATCTCGCCGACCGGCATGCGCGGCGACAGACTCGAATACGGGTCCTGGAAGATGATCTGCATCTTTGGACGGATGGCCTTCAGCTCTTTGTTCGAGAGTTTAAAGACGGGCTTTCCGTCAAAAAGAACTTCTCCGTCGGTGTGAGGCGTCAGGCGAAGAATGGTTCTGCCGATCGTGGTTTTTCCGCAGCCGGATTCGCCGACAAGCCCCATCGTCTGTCCGCGTTTTATGTTGAACGAGACCCCGTCGACCGCCTTGACATAGCCGGTGACATGGGCGAAAAGACCGGTTTTGATCGGAAAGTAAGTGCGAAGCGCATGGACCTCGATCAGATTATCTTTATTGTGCACCATTGGTTTATATTCGTTTTTCGTTAAAAGCTCGCTCATTTATTCGAACCCTCCCCGTCATAAAGATAGCATGAGACGAAATGGGTGTCGGATATTCTTATTTCTGGAGGATATTGCCCGCTGCATTTATCGATGCATTTTTCACATCTGTCTCTGAAATAACAATAGTTAGGCATATTGATCGGATTCGGAACCTGACCGGGGATGTTGTAAAGGCGTTCGGTGACTTTGCCGACAATCGGTTTGCTCTTCATCAAGCCAATGGTATAAGGGTGTTTCGGGTCTGTGAAAATTTCGGTTGCGGTGCCTTTTTCGACGATGCGGCCCGCATACATGACTACGACGAAATCAGCCATTTCCGCGATGACGCCGAGATCGTGGGTAATCAACATAATGCTGCCGTTAATCTTATCCTTCAGTGTACGCAGCAGATCGAGAATCTGGGCTTGAATCGTGACGTCGAGCGCCGTAGTCGGCTCGTCCGCGATGATCAGTTTGGGATTGCAGGCAAGCGCGATTGCGATCATTACGCGCTGGCGCATACCGCCGGAAAGCTCATGCGGATACATCTTATAAACGCCCTCGGAATTTGCGATACCGACCATATTGAGCATTTCGATAGTGCGATTCTTAACGGCTTCTTTATTCATTTCAAGGTTGTGGAGCGTGATGACCTCGTCGACTTGATCTCCGATTCGAAAGACCGGATTCAAACTGGTCATCGGCTCTTGAAAAATCATTGATATTTTGTTGCCGCGGATCTTCTGCATAAAATACGTCGGCGTTTTTGCGATGTCGTATATGCCGTCCCCCGAATCAAAACGTATTTCACCGCTGACAATCTGGCCGGTGGGACGTTGTAAAAGCTGCATCAAAGACAAACTCATGACCGATTTACCGCAGCCGGACTCTCCGACAACGCCGACGGTTTTTCCCTTCGGTACGTCGAATGAAACGCCGTCGACCGCTTTGACGATGCCCAAATCGGTGAAGAAATAGGTGTGCAGATCATCGAATTCGACGACATTGCCGGAATCGCGCATCACGGCGGTAAACTCGGAAATCGGAACGTCCTTGCGGTTACGTTTTTTATCAAGCTCATCGGTAATCTTGCGGTTTCGCTTTGAAATTGCGCGTGCTTCCTGAGCGGAAAGGTAATTGATGCTTTTAACGGACCTCTTATCGTTCTTTTTCAAAGCGATCACCTACCTTTTCATTTTCGGGTCAAACGCATCGCGCAGACCGTCGCCGATAAAGTTGAATCCGAGCACTGTCAGCAGAATTAAAAATCCGGCAGGGATCCAAACGAACCAATAATTTTGAAGTACATAGCTGTCGTTTACGGAATTGATGATATTGCCCCAGGAGGCATATGGATATTTTACGCCGAGTCCCAAAAAGCTCAAGGTTGCCTCGGTTAAAATGACACTGCCGAGACCCATGGTCGCATAAACGATTAATTGAGGAATTACGTTCGGAATCAGGTGCTTGAAAATTTTACGTGAGGTCGAAAGGCCGCTGGCTTCCGCCGCCGTCATGAATTCCTGCTCGCGCAGCGACAAAATCTGACCTCTGACGACGCGGGCGATTCCGGGCCAGCCGGTCACACCCAGCAAAACCATCAAAAGATAGATTCGCACGGTCGGATCGATCTTCATCACACTCATCGCTGTGCCGATGATGATGAACAACGGCAGGGTCGGGATGCAATTGAAGATTTCGACCAGGCGCATCAAGAGCGTATCGATCCATTTTCCGAAATAACCGGAAATTCCGCCGATCACGATACCGATCAGGGTTTCGATGACGACGACGACAAAACCGATCATCAGCGAAATACGGCCGCCGTACATCAGTCGGACCAAAACATCCATGCCGGAGCCATCTGTGCCCAGCCAGTGCGTGGTACTCGGCAGCGCATAAGAATCGATTAAATCGAGCGTAAGATCAGTGCGGATGACATATTCAAGGTCTTTGCGTTCGACGGAAAAATGCACCGCCTCCCCTTTGTTGTCGAGTGCTTCAAATTCCGTAAGACCTTCGCTGATAGCCTTTGCCACCGTTGATTTATATTCGACCGTCAGGAAGATGTCGGAGGCATACGGAGTGACGACGATTTTACTGATGTTAGCGATTGGTGCGGAAACTCCGTCTTTTACTGAGGATATTACCGAGATATCGGAACCCGAACGAACTTCAAGAACATAACTCTCGCCGTTATATTCAAAGGAGGAAGATGATTGACCCAGATTCTGTTCCGCCATCGTCTTTTTCAAAGCGGTCAGGGTCGTTTCTGAGGCTAATTTAAAGCTGAAATCGGGTTTAAAAGCTGCTTTATAAGCATCATATATATTCTTTGAAAGCAGGACCGCAGGTTTGAAGGTTGAAACGGTGATTTCGAGTTTTGAGGCTTGAATCGCATAATCCTCACTGCCGTAGCTAAAAATGGTCTCTCCGGCGTTATATGCTTTAAAGAAAGCGCTCTTAAAAGCCTCTGACAAATTGAAGCCGGAAGCAGGCGAGTAATTCATATTTCCGCCGAGCAGGGTAATTTTCAACACCGGGTTGCCCTCATTGAGGAGATAAGAATCATCACCGACTTGTTGGATCGAGAATGTGAGATCTTTGCCGTTTATTTTTGCGGAGAAAGTCGGCGTGCCGTTATTTCTAGCCAAAATAAACTGCGCAAGGCCGAGCGAATTAAAATTTTTGCCCTCTGCTACATCGTAATAGTAGTTGTTGTTGACGGTTGCGCTTGCATAACGGGAAGATTGATCTTCTTTTTTATAGAAGATCTGTGTCTCTCCGAACGGATGCAGAAGGCCGCCGACAAACGAGAACAAAAACATTGCGATAATGATGATCAGACCGGCAATGGCAAGGCGGTTTCGTATAAAACGCCTCATGACCATCATCGATGGGGAAAGGACCTTTATGCGCTGAACATCGTCGAGCGTTTTTTCGGCGGAAGAGGATCCGTTTTGAGCGTTGGGGTCGTTTATTTCTCTGTTTAACTCTTCGGGTAAATTGGTTTTCTTTATCTTATCGTCCATTTTCGGCGCCTCCTCTCTAATTAACACGGACTCTCGGATCGACCACGGCATATAAAATGTCGGCGATCAGAGTTCCGAGAAGAGTCAGTGCCGCTAAAAACAGCATATAGAACATGGAGAAAGGCAGATCCCCTTTAATCATGGCGTTATAAGAAGTATATCCGATACCGGGAATCGAGAAAAGTTGCTCTGTGATCATCGCGCCGGCAAACAAGCTCGGAAGCGTACCGCCGACGATCGTGACGATCGGAATCAAAGTGTTGCGGAAGGCGTGTTTATTAATAACCGACCGCTCGGAAAGGCCTTTTGCACGGGCGGTGCGGATATAGTCCGAATTGAGAACTTCAAGCATATTGGTGCGGGTATAACGCATCAGGAAACCGATGCTGACAATGGTCAGCGTCAGCACGGGGAGAAGAAAATGCGCCGAGACATCCATCGCCTGCCCTAAACCTGTCATCTGGTCATGGAAGCGGCTGACCTTACCGACGGGCTCAAGCCAATTGAGTTTAAATGCAAAAACCAATTTCAAGAGCGTCGCAAAGAAAAACGAAGGAAGCGAAATGCCGACGAGAGCGAATACGGTGACCGAATAATCGGTCCTGCTGTATTGTTTCCGTGCGGCTATAATTCCGAGCGGGATAGCAATGACTAGTTCCAAAATCAAAGAAGCAAATCCGAGATAAAAAGAATCCCAAATGACATCTTTGAACTTATCCACGACGGGTACGTTATAAACCCACGAGACGCCGAAATCACCTTTTAAAAGCGACCCGCCAATCCAGGCGAAAAAGCCCTCAAGGATGGAGCCGTTCATTTTATAGACTTCTTTCAATTGCGCCAAAACCTCGGTATAGCTCTTGCTTCCGGGTTTATTGGAGAGTTCACGTGCAACCGATTCAATATACGAAGTCGGTAGACAGCGAAGAATGGTATAGATAATCAAAGCGACGATGAAGAGAATGATTGCGCTCAACAACAGGCGTCTTACTAAAAACTTCCACATTTGTGCGTTTTCTCCTTGCAAACAGGATAGAATCTTCCGGAAAGCGCGGTCTAAGAGGAAAGCCCACCGTCAGGCGGGCTTTCCTCAATAGATAATAACTGAATAAACCGCAGGGTTTTATTTGGCTTCGTAGACCTCAAGAGTTTCGATATCGCTCATCCAGCCCCAATATGTCGTGATATCCGGCGTAACCGTTTCGATGTTGACACGTTCGGTGCTGAAGACGATAATATTCTGTCTCTGATAAGACGGAACTTCAACTGCCCAATCGAGGATGATGTCCAGGCAAGCCTTATAGGTCGCTTTTCTGAACGCCTGATCCGCGCTTGCACGGGCGTCAACGATCGACTTATCCAAATCGGCATCGTTGATATGGTAGTGGTTGGAATCAGAGCCGCCTTTACCGACAATACCGGAGCTGTGATAGACCTGGTACATATCCGGGTCGATGGTGGCTTGCCATGCAGCCGTCCAGATTTCCTGGGTTCCGGCGTCAAGGCGATCCCAAAGGATCGAAGAATCAGCCAGGTCGGAAACCGTCAGTGTAATGCCGATGGTTCCGAGCGCAGCGGCTGCGTTGGAAAGCACCTGGAAGTTCGGGTGATCGCCGATGCCGTCGCCGGGGATCAGGGCTTCATAAGTGAGTTTGGCACCTTCGGGCGCTGCGGTGAATTTACCGGTGGCATCGTTGAAAGTATAACCGGCCGCTTTCAGGAAGCCGATTGTAGCTTTGAGCGCCGCAGCATATCTGGCTTCGGCATCCATTGCGGAAGTATAGATGTCTTTTCCGTCGACATCTTTAGAGAACGCAACCGCATAATCGGCATCCGATTTTTGCGGAGCAGCCCAGGAGGTGTTGGAAATCGGATAGTTAATGACTGCGGCCGCATCGCCGTAATAGCTGTTGATGGCGACGTCGCGATAAACGGCAAGCAGAGTTGCGATACCTTTTCTAAGATTCTTGGAAGCGGCGGAAGAACCATCGGTGCCGACTTTGATTGTATCTGCATTCATGCCGATATAGCCGTAGCCGAGGTTGTCGACGGAGTTGGTCGTGAGGACCGTGCCGTTGAGCTCGCCGCCGTTGATATCACGAATCTGCTGGAACTTGGTCTTGCTGCCGCTCGGGTTGGAAACGTCGACAGCGCCGGATTGAATCGAGGTGATCTTGTCGGCTTCGCCGACTTCTTTGAACTGGATGTATTGAAGTTTCGGGCAGCCTTTGTAATAATTCGGATTTGCTTCGAAATAGACAACTTTATCTTCGAACTTCACGAACTTATACGGGCCTGCACCCACCGGATTGGAGGTCTTTGCCTGAACACCGGAGAGATCGCCGAAGGGGAAGCCGAACTTATTATTGGCGTAATCATACTGGGCCTTGTCGCCGTAATAATGCAGCGGGGTAACGGAGATGCCGAGAATGGAGTAAATCGCCGGAGCTTCGTAACCGGTGGTAGTTACTTCAATCGTATAATCGTCGATCTTCTTGATGCCCGCGATGTTCGGAACGCCCTGTCCGCCCATGCTTTCGTCTTTGGGACCGTATTCGCTGATGAACTTGGCGGAAGCGGTACCGAGAACGTCGGATTCATCAGCTGCTTCGGTGGTAAAATAAGCAACCGGATCGCCCTTATATTTCGCATATGCTTCTTCATAGTAATTTTCAATAGTGGGATAAACGCCATTCTTAATGTCAAATGTCTTGCCGGAAAGAGTCGTCAAAACGCCGTCTTTCACTTCGCCGAATCCCCAAATCGCAATACCGAATGTAATCTGAAGACCAGGAGTCGCAGTGATTTCATCAACTGTCTTACCGGTCATGGCTTCGCCGTAAGTGACTCCGTTGCCGGAATCGGCGCTGACATAATTGGCCATGCAATAGTCGACGATTGCCTGGACATCTTCGGTCCAAACCGATTTAACGAGTGCCCAGAAACCATCTTGCTGTGCCTGAGACCAGGTGTCTGTCGCTGCCCAGACATGAGTCGGACCCGCGGCATAGATATCCGCAGCCATCTTCTCATATTTGGCATAGACCTCATCGGTCGTCTGGGTCTGATAATTCTGCAGACCGACGATGCCGTAAGAGGACAAAGTGGTGGAGCCGACATAGGTCGGGTCGCAGAGAACATAATATGTGAAAATAATGTCATCTGCAGTCAACTTTTCGCCGTCGGAGAATTTCACGTCGTCTCTGATCTTGGCTTGGTAAGTGGTCGAACCATCGGCGTTTTGAGTGACTTTCAGATCGGAAATGCCCTTATATGTATATTCGGTTCCGTTATAAGAGATTTTCTCGCCTTCAATCGCTTTATAAACAATACCGCCGGTTCTGTCTGTTGTCATCAAGGAGACCTGCGTCAATGAGACAACGTCTGTATCCATGGCTGTGTCGGAAAAGAAGGGGCTGAATTTTCCGCTGAAGGGATCATACGCAACGACCAATGGTGTTTTAATCGTCGCTTTTTTCGGAAGGGCAGAGCAGCCGGCAACCATGCCGAGGCACATTACGACCGCCAGTGCGATTCCCAAGACACGCTTGAGGGACAATTTCATCAAGACCTACCTCCAATTCATAATTCAACTTTACAATTCTGATAAAGTTTGTGTGATTGTACCATAGAGCTCGTAAAAAGTCAACAGGTTTTTATGGAATGGTACGAAATGTCACATATTCATCACATAAAAGGCGTATTTATTTATATTTGTAACGAGCTTTAACAAGAAAAATTCACAAAATTATATAATTCGAATGGATATCATTGACAAGCCGAAGCGGAAATGATATTATTCCGTTTATATAATTATATAAAAAACGGAGGTGCCCCGCAAAGTGAAGAAAGAAAATACATATCCTGTGGGGAAAACGATCAATCGGCTGATAAAACATCTCGGAGCGGTGGACAAACCTCTTTGGGGTTATTTTATTCTATATACTTTCTTTGCCGGCATATACCCGATTTTAGCCGTAATTCTGCCTAAACTTTTAATCGGCGAATTAATTACTTCAAATCCCCGGATTATTCATATTATTTTTATCGTTTTTAGCTTTTTGGGAGCGGCATCGCTGTTCGGATATCTGAAAAGCGTCCTATACGGCATCACCTATCCGCGAATGACGATGATCCGAATTGAATATCTGCGGGATATGGCCGTCAAACTGATGACAATGGATTACAAATATTGTGAGGACGCCTCTTTTAATGAGGAGAACGGTAAGGCTTTTGATTCAACAAGCAGCAATATGAACGGAATCGAGGGCGTTTATCATAAATTATTTGAAACGCCTGCGATTTTCTTGACTTCAATCTCTTTTATCGTCTTTATCGGCATGCTGGATATTTGGATTTTGGTCGCGCTGCTTGCTAATGTCGGAATGGTATATTTAATCGGCCGGTTCGGGCATTTTTTTCAATACAATAAACGTTCCGAGTTAAAACACGGAGAGCGCAGGATCCGATATTACGATACCACAACACATGATTTTTCTTATGGTAAAGACATCCGGCTTTATAATTTTCGCAGCCGCATTTCAAAGAATTTTGAAACCGAAATCCGTGGGTATACCGATATCTGGCGATCGATTAAAAACCGTGAATACGGACTCGGATTTTTCGGATTGCTGACTCTGCTCATCAGCGATGTTGCGACTTACGGTCTTTTAATCGTGAAAATGAGGGCTGGAATGTCTATCGCCGATTTCTCTATGTATCTTGCGGCAATGGTCTCCCTATCGGGTTTATTGAAAACGCTGATTGACAATGTGACCTTCGTTATTAACGAGGGCCAGTATGCCCATGACCTTTTCGTGTTCCTGGATAAGGACCTCGGGGAAAAGGGCGGCGATCTGCCCGCGGTGAAAAATGACGCGCTGGAGATCGAATTCAGAGACGTGAGCTTCAAATATCCCAAAACTGATCGCTATATCTTCGAACATTTGAATTTAATAATCAGAAAGGGCGAGCGTTTGGCGGTCGTCGGCATCAACGGAGCCGGTAAAAGCACGCTGGTCAAACTGATGCTGGGTTTATTCCAGGTTACAGAGGGAGAAATTTTAATCAACGGAAGGCCGTTGAATGATTATAATCGGCTTGCGCTCTGGTCGATGTTCTCGGTGGTTTTTCAGGATATCAACATTCTTGCGTTCACTGTAAAAGAAAATGTCGCCTGCCGCTCCGACGGGATTGATGAGCATCGGGTAAAAGCGGCAATAGACAAGGTCGGATTATCGGATAAAATCGGAAGCTTCGCAAAAGGTCTCGATCAGATGATGTTAAAGATCATCGAAGAAGATGGCGCGCTGTTATCGGGCGGAGAGAGCCAAAAGCTTGTGATTGCCCGGGCGCTTTATAAAGATGCCAATATGGTGATTATGGACGAGCCGACCGCAGCGCTGGATGCGCTGGCTGAGGCCGAAATATATGAGGACTTCAGTCATCTGGTCAAAGGCAAGACGGCTGTGTATATCTCTCATCGGCTTGCAAGCACCAAATTCTGCGATAAAATCGCCTTGTTTGACATCGATGGTCTGTGTGAATACGGCAATCACGCAGAACTGATGCAGAAACGCGGAAGTTATTATAAGATGTTCACGGTACAGGGGAAATACTACAGAGAAGGAGCCTCTGTGAATGGATGAGAAAAAGCGCAGGCGCGGGCAAAACCTCAAAATGCTGATTTTGTTTTTTTCTCTGGCTTGGAAAATCTCTCCGGCTTATATTTTGATTTTAATCGCGAACGCTGTGATCGGGGGCGGTCAGGTGCTTGCGAACGTCATTCTGCCAAAGTTTTTGGTCGAGGAGCTCGTAGGGCAGATGCGCTCACGCGAATTATTAATTTTCGCCGGGATTATTATCTGCGGAAATCTGCTGTTTGCCTTTTTAAATAACACGGTCAAACGTCTGTTGGATGTAAGAAATATTTATGTGCGCCATAGCTTGTCGCGGGCAATGGCTGATAAAATCATGAATATCGAATACGGACATCTCGAAGATCCCTATTATCTCGATTTAAAAGAACGCGGTGTCTTCGCCATCAACAACCAATCAGCCCTTGAAAATTTAATTAACAGTGCGGCGACAGCGCTTAAAAGCGCGGTAACTTTAATCGGCCTGATGACAGTCATGTTCACGCTGAGTTGGGTGCTGGTGTTGCTGCTTTGCACGGCACTCGCCACGACTTTATTATTCAATAGAAATTTTAAAAAATATCAACTTAAATTCTTTGAACAACTGCTCCCGGTCAACCGGCGCTACGGTTATTATGTCGGGCTGACTTTTGATGATAAGATTCAAAAGGACGCGCGGCTTTATAACATGGCGCCGATGATTACCGACCGGATCACTTATTATAATGCCGATATTAATAATTGGTTTACGAAATTCAACCGGCGCTACGGGCGTTTTAGCGGACTTGTCGGCATTATAGGCGATCTTCAGGCTGCGCTTGCCTACGGTTATGTCGGAATTCGGGTAATTACAGATAAACTGGGTTCGAGAATCGGTCTCGGTTCATTTACAATGTATGTTTCGTCGGCAATCAGCTTTTCAACCACCTTTACACAGCTTGGAAACAGTGTTATCACCATCAACCAGATGCTCGGTTACCTCGATCCGTTCTTTGAATTCATGCGCATCCCCGACCAAAGAGAAACAGGCGGGCATGTCGTCTTTGAGGACGGAATTAAAAGCATAGAGTTTATTAACGTCACCTTCACTTATCCCAAGTGCGAAAAACCTGTTTTAAAAAACATCTCTTTCAAGATCGAAGGCGGCGAAAAAATTTCGATTGTCGGCCTAAACGGAGCAGGCAAGACAACGCTGATTAAATTGCTTTGCCGACTGTATAAACCCGATTCCGGCATGATTAAAATCAACGGCATGAATATTTTCGAATATGACCATGAAAGCTATTTGGCGCGCATCGCAGCGGTATTTCAGGATTATCGCCTCTTCGCATTCGGCATCGACGAAAATATTACCTGCAAGCCCAGCGGAACCGATGATATTTCTATTGACAATCTGCTGACGCAAGTCGGCCTAAAAGATAAGATCGAATCTCTGCCGAACGGCATCAAGACAACGTTAGGCAAGGCTTATTCACCTGATGGCGTCGAGCTTTCGGGTGGTGAGAGCCAAAAAGTGGCCATCGCCCGTGCGCTGTATAAAAACGCATCGCTTATTATCCTCGACGAACCGACTTCTGCGCTGGATCCGCTCGCTGAGGCGGATATCTATGCCAACTTCAATAAGCTCGTCGGGGATAAAACAGCGTTTTACATCTCTCACCGGATGTCGAGCAGTGTCTTCTGTGACCGGATACTGATCCTTCAAGACGGTATGGTAGCTGATTTTGACACTCACACCGCCCTGATGGCTAAAAAAGACAGTTTATATTTCAAGCTTTTTAATTCACAAGCGGAAAATTATAAAGAATGATATAATATTCATATTGGGTTATAAAAATGAATTATTGAATATTGTCGATTTTGGAATAAAAATAGGTATATTTTTTCCTACTCGCCGAACACTATAGACGACTCTCGGCTGGGAGGTTGATCTCATGATTGGTGATCCTAAGAAAGACCCGAAAAAGCGCAGCCGGTCTCACGGCGTCGAAGGAAATATCGCGATGTTTACGATGAATACAACGGCGTCGGCGAATGAGATGACCGGTGCGGTGCCGTCGATCGGCAATATGCCGATCGATGCCGACGGCCCGCTGGATCTGTTTCCCGATCTCACAACAGACCCGGAGGACGATTGAAAAAAACCGCGCAAACGTAAGACTTGCGTTCGCGCGGTTTTTTCTGCGTATAATAATTCGAATCGAAAAAATCCCGATATCACCAAACCTCTACTATTTTGGCAATTGCGTATAAATCATTCTCGCTAATAAATCCATCTGACGGACGCAGGATTTTTGGTAGTCCGTCAATTGATTTACATCGCGGGCGCGGGAGGTGTATTCCATCTTTATTCCCTCAATTTCGGAGAGGTGGTATTTGGCGGTGCAGGGGTATGCCATCGTCTCGGTCAGCGACGCTAAAGTTAGAAATGCTTGAACTTTTTCGGCGGTTTCGGACTGCGTCATGTAATTACGGCAGAGCCATGAATAAAGCTGCGGGTGAAAATTGCCCATAATGCCGCTGAATCCTGCCGCTCCGCTGTGCAGGGAATCCAGCAGCGTCAGTGAGTTGGCATTGAAAAGATTAACACCGGTGCCGTCCAGCTGCTTGATGCGTCCGGCAATCGTTTTGGTGTCACAGCAAGTGTCTTTGATAAAAGTGAATCGCCCGGTTTTGATACAGGCATTGAGCATTGCGGGGGTGAGCAGCCGTTTATACGGATAGGGGCACTCATAGACGCCGAGTGCGGTATCTTTGGGCAATTGCTCGGTTAAAGCATTTAAATCGCATACCCATTTCGCGTCGCCGGTGTTGTCGATGTCGAATCGGTTGGAGATCAAAATTACTGCATCGACGCCGGTTTCGGCAATCAACGTCAATTCCTTGACCTGATCATCAAAACTTTCGGAGATATGTCCGGAAGCGACCACCGTCATGGCCTTGCGTGAACCACCGACAGCTGCAAGGGCATCGGCCTTTTCTTTCACGTTTCTTGCCAGCGATACCCGCTCATTGAGCGATAAAAAGAAAATCTCACTCGATTGGCAGGCGGTAAAGATTCCGTCACAACCCTTATGATAGTACCATTCGACCAGCGCATCCACCGCGCCGAAGTCGATGTTGCCATTTTTGTTGTACGGCGTAATCATAGTCGGATACACGCCGTGGTTTGGATTTTTGTTCATTAGTGTTCGTGTTCAGTCGATCTCTGCGCCGCCCCATTCGACGACCGTGAACCCGTTCCTTTCGAATTTTTCAAATGTCTGCGGTGCAATTGTAACCGGCTTTTGAAGCGGTTTAAAGATCATAAATACCCGAAGCGTTGAATTCGGTTTCGGAGTGATCTCGAGTTTCGCATTGTCAGTATAACTCACATGAGCAAACGAAATCAAGTTAAAAGCGTTTTTCTCCATCTGCGGCAGCCAGCAGACGATGAAGTCGTTGTATTCGCTCGGAATCAACCCCATCTCGGAGAGCGCCTTTTTCAAAAACGCAGCCGTGTCCGAGCCCTTGACGCAAAAACCCTTGTCAAAGGTGAAAACCGTATTCAAATTGCCCTCCCAGAACAGGTAATTATATTCCTCGCCGCCGACAATCAACTTTCCGTTCGGATAAGCCGTGACCTTCCAGCCGTCTTTCGGGTATGCCGGATAGGTACAGCCCAATGTACCGTTTAAATCGAGCGTGACCGTCACATCGGTAACTGTTTCAGGGTAGAGGTAAAGTACCGGTTTTTTCGCAGGGGTAGTTTGAACAATTCCATATTGTGCCAAACCGATCTTCCATTTTCTGATATTAGGCACCATCGTAAAATTAAAATAAAAATACAGGTGATCTTTATTTGGAACCGAAGAAAGGTAAATAGAATCCACGTATTCATGATCACTATAATGATCCTTATAAGCAACTTCAAAAGTTGTTATCGAATCATCAACATGAGAATAAATGATTCCGTCTTTTTCTTTATAGGGCTTTCCGCTTTCAAAGAATGAGCTGAAATCTTCATTAACATATTCATCGGTGAAGTATTTTGCAAATTCTGCCTTGAGTTTTTCAACAGTGTTATACTTTTTATCAGTAATTTTATAATATGTCACGCCGTCTATTTCGATTGAATCGTTCGGGTCGCATGTTTCCGCTCCTCCGATTAAAATTATTACCTGAGGGAACACGTTTTCCATGAAGTCATTGAAATCGGCCTGCGTCATGATTTGGTCGATATCTTTCGAAACGGTTGATGGTGAAGAAGATACTTTCGAAACCGTCGATGCTGCCGACGAGGCGACGGATGTCACCGTCAGAGAGGAAGCAGCTTCAAAGTTCGGTGTACTCGAATTTCCCGAAAGATCACTCTCGTTACTCGGGACAGCACAACCGCATACAATGATGGTAATGGCAATGAGAAGCGGAAGTATCTTTTTCAAAGCAATTCCTCCTGATAAATATTAACACAAATTGTTTTCAATCAATCTCCGCGCCGCCCCATTCGACGACCGTGAACCCGTTCCTTTCAAATTTTTCAAAGGTCTGCGGCGCAATCGTGATCGGCTTTTCGAGCGGTCGATATGCCATGGCGACCCGCAAAACCGAATCAGGTTTGGGTGTGATTTCGAGCTTGGCGTTATCGGTATAATCCTTGCCGACGAACGAGATCAAGTTGTAGGCATTGCCCTGTAATTTCGGCAGCCAGTAGACGATAAAATCGTTGTATTCGCTCGGAATCAGCCCCATCTCGGAGAGCGCTTTTTTCAAAAATGCCGCCGTATCAGACCCCTTGACGCAGAAACCCTTGTCAAAGGTGAAAACGGTGTTCAAATGACCCTCCCAGAACAAATAGTGATATTCCTCGCCTCCGACAATCAGCTTTCCATCCGGATAAGCCGTGACCTTCCAGCCGACTTTCGGATACGCCGGATAGGTGCAGCCCAATGTACCGTTTATATCGAGCTTGACGGTCACATCGGTGACTTTTTCGGAATAAAGGTAAAGCACCGGTTTGCCCATCGGTGGGAAGTAAAACCCGTCTGCCGGATAAACATTACAAACCGCATCTTTTATTTTCCATTCACCATTGATGCGTTTTATCTCAAAACGGTAGTTTAGAAACGGATCCGTTCCGTTTTTAATCGTTAATAAAGTGATTGTATCATCATTTGATTCATCATCACGACCAAACCACTTTTTGTCGTATTCGCGGTTAGCGCCCGCGGTTTTCGGATAGACATAGACAAACTCGTCTTTTTCGGTATAGGTTATATAATTTTCAAAATGTTGATTGATAAATAATCGATTCATCTCAGCGTCAGTGTATTCTGCGATGAAGAATTTCGCTAATACTGCCTTGAGTTTTTCGACGGTGTTATATTTTTCATCCGTTATTTTATAATAAGTCACCCCGTCTATTTCAATAGAGTCGTTCGGGTCATATGTTTCTTCACCGCCGAGCAAGATCATAACTTGTGGTAGCACATTTTCAAAAAAATCGTCAAACTCGGCCTGCGTCATCGGTTCGTTTTTAGATGCGGTTGAAGGTGAATAGGTTTTTGAGGAAGCCGCAGAAATTTGCGAGCTTGATACGACTGTTCCTGTCGGCAGAGAAGGAATGGCAATGTAACTTGAAACAGCACTGTTTGCCGATAGTAAACTCGAACCTCCCGAAGGAATGCTTCCGGACTTCGGTATCGCACAGCCGCCGATCAACAATATCGCCGAAAGAACAAAAAGAACGAACTTTTTCATGTAATAATCACCTCTGTTTTCCATCATAACATATATAGGATGGAAAATCAAGGAATTATTTATATTATGATGCCGTCGGGTTCGGAATCATACGATAAGCGTTGCCGGTATTGATCAGTTGGTATTTTACCGAGCCGTCCAGCCATGCGGAAAGCTGCTCTTTATTGAGCATTACAGGCATCCGATCATGGATATCGGTGATGTTATCATCTGCGGGCTTGGTCAGAATCACAAACTCTTTACCTTCATTTGTGACGCGGTAGAGCCCTGCCATAAAGATGCCGCCGCCCTGTTCGTTGGTGAATGAGAACTTGATTTTGGTCTTGTCGGGCAGGGTCTTCCACTCGTAATACCCGTGCGCCGGAATGACGCAGCGGTAGTGGTTGACAAACGGCGCAAAAAAGCGTGAGGAAGCCGCGTTTTCGCTCTTGGCATTGATGATGACGCCCTTGCCGTCCCACTTTGCAAACCCCCATTTGACCATCTGAACGGCGGGTTCGCCGTTTTGCATCAAAATAATCGGCACGACGTCGGTGGGGAAGACGTCATCGTCCTTTTTCGGGGTGATTTCAATTTCGCTCTGTGACAGCCGAACCGAGATCGCACGCAAAATCTCACGGATCTCCATAATCTCCTCTTCGGTGTTCGGGATGTATCTTCCGCACATAATGCCCCTCCTATAAGATATTTAAACCGATGTCCTCATCGGTGGTCATAGCCGATTTGTTGAGTTCAAAATTCCCGAGCCGTTCTTTTAACTCCGCAATCACGGCCTTGATGTCGGGCGGCACGTTCTCTTCTTCCGAGAGCAGCGAGAGCTGCCCGAAACGGTTATCCTGAAGGTCGTTCAGGTGGATGCCGATGCTGCGGACGGGGTTGTCCTTGATATAATTCTTTTCAAACAGCAACTTTGCGTTTAAAAAGATCGACGTCTCATCAGCGGTGTGGCGGTCCAGCGTGGTCTGCCGGATTATTGCCGTAAAATCGCCGTATTTCAAGTTGATCCCGATGCACCTTGCTTCCAGCGAGTGCTTGATCAGCCGCGAGTTGACCGCCCGCGCCAAAATGTAGAGCATCAGCAGCAAATCGTCCTCCGAGGAAGTATCTTTCGGCAGTGTAATCGTGTTTCCGAAGCTCTTGAACGGCATATCGGCGGGTACTTTCGGGTCAAACGAACTGTCGTCGCCGTTGGCAAATTGCCACAGCGCGATGCCGGATTTTCCGAACCGCCGCTTGAGCAGAGCAGGGTCGCTCTGCGCCAAATCACCGATCGTGAGAATGTTCAGGTTTTTCAACTTTTTACGCGTGGCGGGGCCGACGAACAGCAAATCGAATGCGGGGATATTCCAAATCACGGTCTTCAAATCGTCTTTGCGCAGCACGGTGACCGCGTCGGGCTTTTTTAAATCGGAGGCGAGTTTCGAAAAGATGTAGTTATAGCTGACGCCGACCGAGGTTGTGAGTTTAAGTTCGTTTTTAATCTGCTCTTTGATCTCAAAGGCGGTCTCGGCTGCTTTTTCGTATGAAGTAACATAGTCTTTCAATACAATCCACGCCTCGTCGAGCCCGTAAGGAATCACGTCAACCCCGTATTCGGCATAAAGCGCCCTCGCGAGTTTGGCGTAATGCACATATTTATTATAATCGGCATTAACCAGCGTCAGCCCGGGGGCTTTCTGTTTTGCGCTGTAAACGCTCTCTCCGGTCATGATGCCGCATTTTCCCGCCGCGTCGTTTTTAGCTAAAATGATACCGTGCCGGGTTGCGGGGTCGCCGCAGACCGCCATCGGGATGTCGGCATACTCGGGATGATCGATGGTCTCGACGGCGGCAAAATAATGGTTCATGTCGCTGTGCAAAATGAATTTCCCCATTTTTGTGTGCCGCCTTCAATCATGATGATATCTTGATTATGCCATAAAAATTGTACCATAAACCGGACTGTATCGCAAGCCGGCAGCTGATCTAGTACGGTGAGGGCTCGGTCTGTTTATTCATCATGGCGGGAAACGCATAGGCAGACGGTTTTCACCGTCCGCTTATGCGCTCTATAGATATCTCTGATAAGATCAATTCAGTTAAATGGAAGAATGAAAGGAATATTTCAAAATGGCAGATTCCTTTCTGAAAGCCGCATAATATTTTCAAGACAAATAAGAATATGGTAAAATGATGATATCAAAAAGATTACAGAATTTTACAGGGTTTCAATTGGCGATGTCTCAGCGAACGGATCATGTTTTGCTGCGTTTCTGCTCCAGACCACGATAGCAAGTATCACCAAAAGTCCGGTGAAAACATAGAGAGCGCCTTCAACTAACCAGACGTTGAGTTTATATCTCATCAATACCATAGCGATAAAATCGAGCGTTGCATGCAGAATGACCGCCAACGGATAAAACCAAAACTTCTTTTCTTTCGCTTTTTTTACCGCAAAGAAGACCAGCACCGAGAACGAAAGGTGCGCCGCAACCGCCGCAAAACGTTCGACGACGCCCACAAAAAACATCGAGGGTGGGGTTGTCGCAAGCGACTGAAGCGATGAATTCAAAGTTGATAGTGTAGCTTGATCGGTGATTCCAGCGGACAGCGTGTTATAATACCCCGAATTTAACATCAGCGAGATCACAACGTTGCTCACCATGCCGATATAGAGCAGATAAAACACCTCGAAACCGCCGTGTCCCGCTCCATACATCAGCGCGTTTCGATCGTTGCCCATCTTTTTGCGCAGCACCGTCTTATATGCGACGAAGCGCCCCGTCTCTTCAAAGATTCCCGCCATCAATCCGGCGACCGCCGCATAAATCCAGAGATTGCTCTTGATTTTAGCTCCGAGAGAGGAGTTGAATATAAGCAGGTTCGCTCCGCCCTCGAGCAGCAGCGCGAACACGATGAAAACCGCGCATCCAATGAAAAACGGCATGACGTCCGCTTTGTGCTTTTTACGCAGCGCCAGGAACATCACGAGCGGAATTGCGAGGCCGAACAACGAGACAATACCCATGCAGATTACGGAGGAAACCGGAACGGTATAATCCATAAAAATTCACTCCTCGCTTTTTTATTTTTGGTTGGGGTCAGATGTCCAGTTTTCAAGAAGAGATTTGTTTGAAAAGATATGACGTTCTCCGTTTGACTTATGTAAATAGACCCTCTCATCGGGATAAAAGCAGGTGTCTTCCGGTTCTTTTGTACCGATATCGAGGATCACTAAGACGTCGCTGCCGGAGTTATAAAATTGGTGAGCTAGGTTTTTTCCGCCGGGTTTTGAAATGAAATCTCCTTTTTTAATCGGGTATTCCTGCCCGTCGAATCGCAGCGTACCGCTGCCGTCCATAATCAAAAAGAACTCCTCCTGCTGCGAGTGGCTGTGGTATTTGGTGCTGTAAGCGCCCGCCGGAACCCGGTCAATGTTCACATAGAACTTTTGGCTTCCGACAGCAGCGCCGAGCGACTGCGTGATCAGTCCGACTTCATCGCGCCAAATAAAATCTTCTTTCAACTGATCGATATTTCCTATAATCATGTTCTTATTTCCTCCGTTTTTTAGAATTTCATTGGGCTTTTGTCAGAAAAAGCGAGTAGGGGATAAGCTTTCCGTCAATGGGTTTATTGCCGGAAAACACGGTTTGCATCGAAATGCTTTGAAACTCGCATAACCGCAAGGTGTTCTTCACATCATCTTCCGAAAAACCGTTGTGTCCGCCAAAGTCCGGATCGTTTTTATGAAAAGAACCGTCTTCTTTACATAAATCTATCCACATGAAAATTCCACCCGGTGTAAGCAATGTCTTTAAGAAAGCAATTTGCACTTGAATATCTATGATATGATGTAATACCATCGAGCTGAAAATGGCATCATAAGATCGTACGCTTAACTCTTCCGCCGTCAGAAATTGAACATTATCCGTGTGATTCAGTGCCTTTTTATCTTCGAAAACATTACGCATGCCCTCGGATGTATCATATCCGTAAATCATATCCGCATAAGGACAGAGCGCATAAGACAGCAGGCCGGTTCCGCAGCCGAAATCGAGGACGGCTTTTGGTCTTTTAGCCCAATTTTCCCGGATTGCTTTCGCCAGAGTGTTTGCCCGTTCAATTCGTAATGGGCTGTCAAAAGCCTTAGCCGCCTTGTCAAAATCCATGTTTATCTCCTTTACTCATAGAGTTCTATTGGCAGTGTATAAAACGACCTGCCAAAAAAGGGCGTCTGTAAACAGAATAAAAAAATAAAGTAAACAATTGAATTACTAAACTAAAATCTATAAAAGAGGCCCAAACGCCGAAAACATTCTTCGCTGTTGATTATTGATAATGAATATTAAATTGATAAAATGCGGTGAGGAATTTTCCGAATAATTGCTTTTCACCGATGCAGATGAATCCGTTTCGCTCATATAGGGCACGCAGCTTTTCGATGTGTGCCATACAATCCAACCGGAGCATGGTAAAACCTCTCTCCTTGCACATAGCTTTGGCATGATCCAACATCATATTAGAAAGGCCTTTTCCCGCGGCGAAACGTTTGACCGCCAGCCGGTGTACAAACAGGGACTTGCCCTTCGGAATATCGGGCCAGAAAAACGGATCGTAATCCACCACGGCCATACAGGCGGCGGGTTCACCGTCGAGCAAAGCGATTTGAAAATCGGAGGGCGTATACTCTTCCGAAAGCCCCGCCCAGGTGATATGTTCTTCGCTCCAAAGATGTTTTCCGGCGTTGTCCAGCCAATGGGCGGCATCTCCGAGAATATTTTCGATGACGGGGATGTCTTTTTCGGAAGCGGTGATGATTTTAATCATTTGATAACCATCCTGTAATTTAGAAAACGGAATAAACGGCTCGGGCTTTTCGGGATGTTCACCGAGCATCTTCTCCATCCAGATCAAATCATACCATCTGCCGAATTTATAACCGCATTTTGTGAAATGAGCAACTTGTTTGTAACCCATGGATTTATGGAAGAAAACACTCGTATGATCGAGATGTTCATCCTCGGCTTCGATATACCCGATACCGGCATTCAGGTTGATCACATGCTGGCGCTTTAGGGTGTCTTCCAATGCTTTGTAGAGCATTTTCCCGATTCCTTTGCCGCGGCAATCCTGTTTAATATAAATTGAAGTTTCAACCGACCGGCTGTAAGCCGCCCGCGCTTTAAATAATGACGCATACGCATATCCCACAATCCTACCTGATTCAACAGCGACCAGGAAGGGATATGCTTTCAGCGTGTTTTGAATCCGCTTGGTGAATTCCTCAAGCGAGGGAACTTCATATTCAAACGTAATTGCGGTGTTTTGCACATAAGGCGCGTAAATTTGCAAGAGTTCTTTTGCGTCTGCAGGAGTTGCTAATTTGATAGTGATTTCGTAATTCATTTTATTAATCGGCTTTCATAGAATTTGTTCGTATTAAGATTAGTTTTATACTGCGTCAAAAACCACCATGACATGACCATCAAGGCAGTCGACGGTCACCTCGGCTCGTCCGTCCTTATATTCAAAAGGGATTTCTTTTCCGGACGGCGCAAGGATTGCATGAGCGGGTGATTTCGATAACCGGACCGACAATCGTAGATTCACGAGCGGGAAAGGGTTATCGATGATATCCATGGTCTCGGTTTTACGCAAGGGGTAATAGCTGATCAAGTGCACCACCGTTTTACCGTCTTTCTCCACCACAGTCGTCTCAAGATGGGTCGGACCGTTATCTCTGACAAGCGGTTCGGGCATGATCCGATTGATACAGTTTTTCAAGATCAGGCGGTGGGGGAAACTCGCATTCTTGCCATAATCCGTGAAAATCGGAAACGCGAATGTGACGATTTGCCCTTTTTGAACAACCGCTGAATATCCTGACGGTTTATCGTAAGGCGTCTGGCCATGAGAGCAGAAATGCTCGTAGGTCCGCTCGAAATAGGGGTCAATCGCCTCGTATAAAGTTTGTGCGTCGTCTGAGGCTTTCATTCTGAAAGCGCGCTCATAGACCACATGAACCATATCCGGCAAGGTCTTTGCCATTGTCTCATCGGGTTTCAAATAGGAGACGGAGTAGGGCGAATCCCCGTGGGCGGAGATGCCGAGTTCCTGCATTACGGGCTGTCCTTTTTCACAGAGCGCTGCGCTTCCCGAAAATAACAACGCGCCGCCATTTTTAGCAAATTCGCGAAGTTTATCTCTGAGGAAAGCGTCTGCTTTGACCATTTCGGAGACGATCACAAGCCGGTAGTTTTGGAAATCCGCTTCGGGCGGCAAGAGATCGTATTGGCAGCGCAGTTCCTGCATCAGACGCGTAATACCGATTCCGGCGGGTCCGGGGCTGTCGCCGAGTTCGGGGTCGATCAGCACCGCAACTTCGCTCTTGAGTTTCCCGCCGCGATACCAAGGCTCACAGTCCTTCACATACCCGTAGATCTTGCCAAGCATTTCGTATACCGGTTTGTCCAATGTGCCGCGCGGGTGCAGCTGATCGCCCATTCCCAAACCGATGCCCTGGCTCATCATCAGGCAGCACTCATATCTCATAGCGGCGTCCGGTTTCAGTCCGCCGAAGTCCCCCCAGGCCTTATTGAAGCGAGAGGAGTGGCTGATGGTCGGCAGACCGAACGGACGGACATAACGGACGACATACGGAAACATCGAATAACCCGCGCCGCCTGTCGGGAGGCACTCGATTAAGATATGATTGATATATTTTTTCTCGATGTTCAAGTTCATCTTGGGGCGGCTGTTGAACCAGACCATCGGTTCAGGATGTCCCCGGTGGGCATCGTCGACCATCTTCCGGTAACGCTCCATATAGCCGCACGCGACTTCGCGGGCATATTTATTTCGGTCATTCTCATTCTGCGGATCGTAACCGCGCTTTTTCATCCCGTCGCAGGCGTATTTGGAGATGCTGGGTTGATCCCAGCACATGTCAAAGATGATTCCGTCCGCCGGGGCAAATTTCTTTAAAACTTCATCCAGCTGATCGGCAAGGTAATCCTGATAGGGGCTTGACATGTCCATGATCCGCCAGCCCGCTTCGAACGGCGCGGCCCACTTCACTTGTTTGTCGTCCGAGTCGACGGCAACCCAATCGGGATGATTTTCGGCTGCATATTCGTCGCACTGGACACTAAGATAAATGGGTGCCAAAATTCTTTGTTTATGCAGCGCTTCAACCTGTTCCGAAAGCAAATCCAATCCCGCAGGCAGTCCCGGATGGCGCTCGGGGCGTATTGTATTATAATAGAGCATGCCGTGGTGGCATTTAGCGAAGACACAAACACTGTCGGCGTTTGCCTTTGCAAAAATGGCCGCGAATTCGTCGGCTTTAAAATCGCACGCCACGTCGCGAATATGCGGGCTTGTGTGAAAATCTATATGTACGGTGCGTACAGGGAAACGCGATTCACTCTCAGTCATCATAACTCCCCTTATCTTCTGCTCAGTTCCTCATAAACTTCGTTATAATAAAGCGCGTTTTCGACCGGAGTGTTGGCGGGGATGTGGTTGCCCACAGCCATAAAGAAGCCCGGGCATTTTTTACCGATGTCCATGCAGCGCTTGACCTCGGCCCGAATCTCCTCTTTGGTGCCGAGCAATAAAATGCGGGTATCTGCGTTGCCGATAAAAACATGGGTCTTGCCGTATTTTTCGGCAATGTACTTCATATCTGTGGTCGGCTCCATTACAAACCCGTGGACACCGCAGCCCGCGATGTCGTCGATGAATTCGGTGTAACTACCATCGGAGGTATACATGATCTTTTTGCCGCTCTCAATCAAAGGCGCGAACATCTTTTTATAATTCGGAAACAGGAATTTCCGATACCAGTCGGGGTGTAAAAACGCGCCCTCGGTCCAGACAATGTCGTCGTGAATCATCACAACCGGTGCATCGGACTCGGCCAGGGCATCGAAGAATTGTTTGATCCATATGCAATAACGGTTCGCGAATTCGCCGAATTTTTTTGGATCAATGCCCGCCGCTGACAGAAGGGTATCCCAGCCGAGCATCGCAATCAGTCCGGACATGCAGGTGACATAGATACCGGTCATATTGACCAGATCGGTAAATTCGCCGTTCATTTTAGCGTATTGCTTATTGAATTTCCCAATCCACTCGCGCTTGTCGATCTCGCCGTAGAACTCCATCGGGTCAAAATCAAACACATCCTCGGGGTCGGAGAACAGGGAAATGAGCTTATTGTCATAATCGACCCCGCCTGCTGCATAGACGGCATGCCCCATCCGGGTTCGCCTGTCCCCGAAAATATCTTCTCCGATTAAAATATTCCAGAAAAAATCATAATTCCACGCCTTTATAAATGTTTGACTGGCTCGGTTTTTCACCTCGTCGGGGCTGTTCGGGCTGACTTCGATACCGGTCACGGCTTTGATCAGATCCCAGTGGCCGTGCGCAGAATATTCGGTACGCGGCACTCTGGCCGGCATCTCCAGATTGATTGCGGACATCCCATCGGCATATGACATATGTGTTACATCCTTTCAGAAGTTAAATTTTGTAGTCAATATAATATAAAAAATCGGAGAAGAGAACAACTTAATTTGAAAAGCTTTTGCATTCCCGGCACATCGCAAGCACATTTTCAACGGGCGCATCACGCGGGATATCATCGCCTGTGCCGAAAATATAACCGGTTTGATTGCGGAACAGTTCCAGACACCAGCGGGTTTCATTGCATACTTGCTCGACTGTGCCGTTCAAAAGCGTAAGCGTGTTAATGCCGCCTTTGAGGCAGACGCGGCCTCCGAGTCGCGCTTTTGCGTCTTCCAGTTTAACTCCGCCGAGCGGGTCGAGCGGTTCAATCGCGTCGACACCGGTTGCTGCCATCAGATCGAAAAGCGGTGCGGAATTGCCGCAGATATGTAAGTAGACCTTCATGCCGAGCGCGTGAAAAGCATCGGTCGCCTGCCGGTAGCGGGGCAGGCAAAACTCTTCGAAAAGCTGCGGGGAGATGACCGAGGCGCTGGCCCAGGCATCTCCCATATAGATGCCCTGAAATCCGATGCGGGCGAATGCCTTGCCCACCTCAATGCTCTGAAGCGTAAAGTGCTTCATGGCCTCATGCACCAACTCAGGTGAATCGAGCAGATCAAAAATCGCAGTTTCGGAACCGCGCAGCGCGACCAGCGGATTCATCGTCTGTCCCGCTGCATGTCCGGCTAAAAAAGCCCGTCTGTTAATCCGTTTTGCCAAATCTCGCGCGCCGTCCATATATCCTTTTTCAAGCAGTTCGTCGGCAGTCAAGTATTTGAGCGAGGGAATCTGTTCCAGCGGCACACGGGTCGGATTTATCCAAAGGTCTTGATCGTCTTCGTCAGGGAAGCGGCTGACAGGTTCTCCGGTATCTTTTTTGACAAGATGCAGCATCCCGTCGATGTACTTTCCGGTAAGTTGCTCATAAAAGACCGGGAATTCATTATAAGCGGCAACCTCAAAACCGTCAAATCCGTATAGTTCCCATGCGGCGTATAACGTATCATAATTCAACGGGGGATTGAGGATGACCTGAGACACCTTGTGCCCGCTTACACGAGAGGCGTGCATAAACGTGATGACCGGAAAGACAGGCGGCCTGTCAACGGGTTTGCATTCCATTGCAGCGGTGACGCGCTCGACGGCGTTCATTTCCTGCATCTTTTTCTCTTTCTGCCGAAACGGCAAATAAAATACGAATAAAGGCGTTAAGGATATTATAGCGAAAAGCAATTCGGAATACAACATTAGAAATTGCTTCTTCAAACCGAAAATCATATTGCCTTTTTTACTCAATCGTTTATAATCAAAGAAGCGCATATCCGAAAATAGTATGATGAAAGCGGCGAAATTCTTGAAGAAAAAGCTTATTCTTAGTGCGGCTGTCATTCTTGTTATCTCTATTTTTACAGACATCATCTGTGGGTTGTTATTGGGTTCAATTCCATTTTGGCTGCCATACATAAAAATCGCATTATTGATTGCTTGCTTGATTTTCTTTAAGCTTTCGAATGAACTCTCCGGCCTTTGGAGAATCTCGGCGATCGGCACCGTTTATACGGTCATGGATTTGATCGTCAAATGGGTCTCCGGCTCGGCTTTTTGGAAATCGGCATTTTCCTCAGACAGCTTTATCGACACAGTCGGGAACAGCATGCTGCTCAAGTTTATCACCGTTATCCCGATTGCCGCGTCATTTTTCTTTCTGTTTAAATCATCCGAGGAATTTTATCTCTGCCGCGGTGACCTTCGAACAAAAGCGCATAAAATCGTCTGGCTGGGGATTCCGGAGGGAAAAATCGGCTGGGGCAAACTGGCTGTGATCTCAGGTGTTTTGATCACACTCGGCACCGGATTGCTCGGAATGGCGACCGCGCTCGGGTTTCAATTTAAAAATGCCGAACAATTGTTGCGCTATATTCCGGTAATTTTATTATTCGCAATGTGCAACTCGTTCAGCGAGGGACTGATTTATCGCTGCGGAATACTCGGCGCGCTGAAAGAAATCGTGCCGCAAGGGTATGCCGTGCTGATGTCAGCGGTGTTTTTCGGCATCGCTCATTATTACGGAGTCCCGGGCGGTCCCCTCGGTGCTGTGATGAGCGGATTGCTCGGTTGGTATATGGCGAGGAGCATGGCCGAGACCAAGGGCATGGTGTCTGCGTGGATCATTCACTTTATGCAGGATACCGTCATCTTCTCGATGATGGTGATGATGAAATAATCATTTTGGGAGATTTTCATGAACGGAATCGGCGAAAGAAAAGCGCGTTGGAACGAATTTCTCTATGGCAACGGGAATGTTCGTCAAATCCTGATGGTCAATACCCCTTGGCTCGAAGAAGAAAGACCCAGTTTATGGCCTGAGTTAAAGCAGGAGCGTATTGATTGGATCTTGCGTAAATATGAAATGTTGATGAAAAGAGCGCAATGGCTGGACGACGACACCGTCCCGTTTTTGGATATGCTGACCGGCACCGATATTTTCCCGGAGGCGTTCGGCTGCGCTGTTTACAGACCGGACTTTGCCATGCCTTCTGCACGTCCCCTGGTTCATACCGCATCCGAAGCGGCCAAGCTTAAAGTACCGATGTTGTGGGATTCGTCGTTGGCATACCTTTTCGAAATGGCGGATAAGATTCAGGAGAGAACGGGGAAAGACGCCGTTTTCAAAGTGCCCGACAATCAGAGCCCGATGGATATCGCAACTCTGATCTGGGATAAAAATGAGTTTTACATCGCCATCCTCGAGGAACCCGAAGCCGTGAAGGAACTGGCATATAAGGTTTATTTGCTGCAGACCGAGTTTTTCGACGAGTGGTTTCGCCGTTATGGGAAGAACCATATTGCCCATTATCCGAATTACTATATGGATCACGGCATCACCTTAGCGGACGACGAGGTCGGTATCGTCAGTTCGGAGATTTTCAAAGAATTTTATCTTCCGGAGCTTTGCGCGCTCTCCGACCGGTACAGCGGGCTCGGCATGCACTGCTGCGCGGATTCCCGGCACCAGTGGGAAAACTTCAAACTGATCCCCAATCTGCGTTTGTTGAATCTGGCAAGACCAAACGATATATTAGTTGAAGCATACAAATTCTTTGCCGATTTTACCGCGCAGTATCACTGCTGGTGCGGAGACGGCCCGGCATGGACCTGGCCGAGCCAGCGTCCCGAGAATGCCCGAATCGTCTGCGATGCGACTGCAGAAAACAAAGAAGAAGCCCTTGAAATCAGTGAGCGCTTTCGGGAGATGTGGGAAATAAAAACATTCAAAGGTGATTAAATGAATAAGTTTGACAAAAAACTAAGAAGGGACGGATTGATATGAGCGATACCAAACAAACGCACTCATTTTTGTTGAAACTGATGTACACAGTGACCATTCTGATTGCGGGTGGTCTCGGAATCGGAATACTGGCCGTATCCGGCACAACGCAGTGGATTTTCGGTGTCGATTGTCCTCGAGTGGTTTCCGGTCTCGTCGCCAGTGTCTTTTTGTCGTTTGCATTGATATCGGTTTTGGGCTTGAGAGACCCGGTAAAGTATATACCGATCCTGTTTATGCAGCTGCTGTATAAGACCGTCTGGCTATGCGTTGTCGCCCTTCCTCTTTTAATTGCCCGGGAAATAACATCAGATATGATACCGGTAATCGCAATTTTTTTGGCGGTTATTATCGGTGATTTGTTCGCCATACCGTTTAAAGTGTTTTTCGGAAAGAAGTCCACATAAGAATTATTATACATTCCATCACTTGTGTATATATTGGTTCGAGTCCCTTTCGGGCGGAGAGAGGAGTTTTAAAAAACATCCGGGTTTATCCCGGTTGCAAGCATCCCGCAACTGCCCGATTTGGGAATGTGGAATTAGGAATTAGGATTTTCGGAAATCTGATATGTGATTATGTTTCATTAAAAAACGAAAATATGTGAACTTGAATATTTTTTCATTGACCCACCTCCTTTACGCCAATTAACCAAATTATAACATATTGCCAAAAAAAGAGCAATGTTCGTATCTCATTTAGACAATAAAAGAAGCACCCGGAGGTGCTTCTTTTATTTGGCGGAGAGAGAGAGATTCGAACTCTCGTCAGGGTATTGGCCTGAACACGATTTCCAGTCGTGCGCCTTAGACCAGCTCAGCCATCTCTCCGCATCGCTGTGTCCAATTCGAAATCACGATTCAAGTGTTCCGGGTTGGGGCGCTCGAACATACTATCACAAAATCACCGGTCTGTCAAGAATATATCAGACAAATTTCTCCCCGTTTTTCATCCGCACTTCAATGCGTGTAATGCTGACATCCGCTTCGGTCGCACACTGTTCGCAAAATGCATCTGTCAGAAGGGTGGGGTTGATGTTTTCGGCCACTCCGGTCGGTAATATTGCCTCGAATTCGCATTTTTCACTGTCACCTGTGATTTTGCCGATTTTCACGAGTAACTTCAGGTCGATCTCTTTTGTCCCCGATTTTGTCTTTTTGATTACGATCACCTTGTCCGCATTCCAAAACTGTTTGAACTTTACTTTTACGCCGGGGTAGGTGAACACGATCCGATAAGTCGCCTCGGTGATGATCTTCGGGTCATTCACAGGTGGCGCGCAGCTTATCATATGCAGTTCGGGCGGCAAAAATCGATTCAGTTTTTCCACAACTTTTTCGCAGTCGATCTCGCTCTCGGTCTGGATGTCCATGCTCTCGCAGTCGCTTTCAATCCCGAGCGAAAGCGGCAGTGCGAAAGTCAACAAGGGGCGCGGATTAAAGCCCTGCGAATAGGTCATCGGCAGCTCTGCACTGCGCAGAGCGCGCATCATCGTGCGGTTGACGTCCAGGTGTGAGATAAAGCGCAAAACGCCCTTTTTTACAAACCACAGGCGATATTTCATTTGCTGCCTTCTTTCCCGCAGAATCCATAAACCGCCGCTCCGCAGCCGACGCACTTCGTGCGGCAGTTCGGCGTGGTAACGCCCTCGAGTGCCCGGTGGTATTCGCGCAGATAATGCGCCTTGGTTACGCCGACGTCCAAGTGTTCCCACGGCAGAATCTCATCTTCGCCAATGGTACGCGCGGCGAAAAAGTCCATATCGACGCCGCAAGTCTTGAACGCGTCAAGCCATACATCATATTTGAACCACTCGTTCCAACCGTCCAGTCGACAGCCGTTTCGAAAAGCCGTCTCGATGACAGTCGAAAGCGTCCGGTTGCCGCGCGCGAAGACCGCTTCAAGGCGGCTGGTCTCCATATCGTGATAATTATAGGTGATCTTGCGGGTCTTGATCGAGGAAGCGAGCAGCTTCTGCTTCCTCACAATCTCTTCCTCGCTATCCTGCCCGACCCACTGGAACGGGGTGAACGGTTTCGGGATAAAAGTCGACACGCCGATGGAGATATTCAACAGATGCCCCTTCGGGTTCTCGGCGTTTTGGTAATAGAGATCCACCGCTTTCTGTGCCATTTGGGCGATTGCGATGATATCCTCGTCGGATTCGGTCGGCAGCCCGATCATAAAATAGAGCTTCAGGGAGGTATATCCGCCGTTGAAGACAACTTTACAGGTGCGCTCGAACTCCTCTTCGGTGACCTGTTTGTTGATGACATCTCTCAGGCGCTGGCTTCCGGCTTCCGGGGCAAATGTCAGGCCGCTTTTCCGCACCGCAGAGACCTTATCCAATACCTCGGAAGAAAAATTATCTACTCGCAGCGACGGAAGTGAGAGGTTGACTTTTTGTTGATCGGTTTTCGCCGTGAGCTCGTCGAGCAGCGGAACGATTTCGGTATAGTCGCTGGTTGAAAGCGATGAGAGCGCCATCTCCTCATAGCCCGAGACGGTACATTCGTCGATCAGAATATCTCGCACGGTGTCGGCTTTGCGCTCGCGCACCGGACGGTAGATGTAACCCGCCTGACAGAACCGGCAGCCGCGGATGCACCCGCGAAACAGCTCTGTTGCGGCTCTCGATTGGACGACTTCGATATAAGGTACCGGCCCGGGCGGCGGTGCATACATCTTGTCAAGATCTTTGACAATGCGCTTTTTCACTTTCGCGGGCACGTCGTTTTTGGGCGTGACCGATTGAATCGTGCCGTCATCATTATAAACAACATCGTAAAAAGAGGGGACATAGATGCCCGTGATTTTAACGGCTTCTTTTAGCAGCTTGTCTTTGTCCCAACTATCTGCCTTGGCCTTTTTACAAACAGCCATCAACTCCGGCAAGACTTCCTCACCTTCGCCGAGCACGGCCAGATCCACAAAATCCGCAATCGGCTCCATGTTGCAAACGCAGGGACCGCCTGTGATTACCAGCGGAAATGCGGTTTTGCGGTCCTTGGCGCGAAGCGGCAGCTTCGCGAGATCGAGAATATTCAGAATATTGGTATAGGATAACTCATATTGCAACGTAAAACCGATCACGTCAAATTCGGACAGCGGGTCGCCGCTTTCGAGTCCGTAGAGCGGGATATCATGGTCGCGCAGTACTTTTTCCATATCCGGCCATGGGGCATATGCCCGTTCGCACCAGATTTCGGAGTCGTTATTGAGCAGGCCGTACAGGATTTTCTGGCCTAAGTAAGACATTCCGATATCGTAGATATCGGGAAAACAGAAGCAAAAGCGGAGTTTGACGTCCGCTTTGTCCTTCATCTCACAGCCTGTCTCATGTCCGATATACCGCCCCGGTTTCGAGACATTCATCAAATATTTCTCTGTTTCAGAATACAAAAATAACCTCTCCAATCACACAATCGTGACAATGCCCGTATATTATACCTCATAAGTGCGCAGTCTTCAAGCGCAACGAACCGTTGAAGATTTAGTGTTTAGGACGCTTGGTTTCGGTTCGTTTTGGATTGTCGGTTATTTGAACCGACAATCCCAGAATCTTGGAACACCGATTTTGATTTGTTGAAACCGTAATGAGCGCTTGAAACCGTCCGGATTTCCTCGATTGCAAAACCAAAGCGGGTATGTTATAATGTCTGAGACGACAAATAATGGGTCGTTTTCGATCAGTGTTTAGTTTATATTCGGAGGAAAATATGGCCGAAAAAGAGACGGGAACGGGTATGATTCAGAAAATCAGTAGCCTGGCCGAAAAACTCAGAGCGAAAAGAGCAGAGCAGAGGCCGGACAATAAAGAGAGAAGCGCCGGATGGGCGAAGTTTTGGAAGTTCTGCGCCGGCTTTATGATGATGCTGATCATCGCGGGCTGTGTATTCGGCGCCGTGATGACCGTCTATGTGATCAAATACGTTGATCCGACCGCGACCATCGATATCTCCGGATTGAAATACACGACATTAATGCTTGCTCAGGATCCGACAACCGGCGAATATGTCGAGACCGCAAAAGTCTACAGCGACGAAAACCGCATCTGGGTTGACATCGGCGATGTGCCGGAGCATGTTCAAAAAGCCGTTGTGGCTTCGGAGGACAAGCGGTTTTACGACCACCACGGCGTCGACTGGGTCAGAACCTTCGGAGCGGCAGCTAACCTGGTTTTCAATTTTTGGGGCAACAAGCAGGGCGGTTCCACAATGACCCAGCAGCTGATTAAAAATATCACGGGCGATGACGAGGTCACGATCGAGCGGAAAGTCCAGGAGATTATGCGCGCGCTTAACCTTGAAAAGACGGTCTCAAAGGACATCATCCTCGAGGCCTATATGAACACCATGTTTTTGGGCTACAGCTGCAACGGCATCCAGTCGGCGGCTAAATTCTATTTCGGAAAAGATGTCTCGCAGCTGACCGTAGCAGAGGCGGCGAGCATTGTTGTCATCACGCGTTACCCAACCGCAAATAATCCGCTTCTGCATCCCGAGAAAAACAAGCAGGCCTACATGTATGTGCTCAGAGTCATGTATCAGCAGGGCTGGCTCACCAGGCCGGAATATCAGGAAGCCATTAATCAAAAATTGGTGTTCGTCGGCGATGCGGGAACCGTCAGGACCACCGACGTCTATTCCTGGTACGAGGATCAAGTCTATGAAGATGTTTTAAAAGATTTGCAATCCGAACTCGGCTATACTGCGACAACGGCTAAATATTTATTGCAAAACGGCGGTCTTCGCATTTATATGGCGGTCGACCAGAATATCCAGAAAGCCATGGAAGACCAATATTACAACGAGGCCAATTTTATCAAAGAGAATCGTGACGAACAGCCGCAGTCGGCGATGGCAATCATGGACTACAACGGCAGGGTTCTCGGTATCGTGGGCGGAAAGGGCGAAAAAACCGCCAATCTGCTTTGGAACCGGGCGACCGATTCCACGCGTTCATCGGGTTCCGCGATTAAACCGCTTGCTGTTTACGGACCTGCAATCGAACTAAATTTAATCTATTGGTCGCAAAAACTGCTCGATGGACCGATTCAACTGCAGGATGATTACGGAGTATCTTACGATTGGCCGAATAATTATTACAGCGGATATAAGGGGCTTGTAACCCTCGATTATGCGATTCAGCGTTCGACCAATACCGTTGCAGCCCGTGTGCTTCAAATGGTCACACCGGAGGTCAGCTTTAATTTCGTATATAATAAACTACACATGACCACCCTTGTAAAATCCAAAAGGATCAACGGCAAAACTTTCTCCGACATCGGGCTTGCACCTCTGAGCATGGGCTCGCTGACAAACGGCGTCACGGTGTTGGAGATGGCGGCCGCTTATCAGATTTACGGCGGCGAGGGCGGTCTCTATACCGAACCGTACACGTATACCAAAGTTGAAGATGCCAGCGGCAACGTGATTTTAACCAAACATCCTACCGCGACCCGGGTGATGACCGAGGAGAGCGCCTTCATTATGAACCGGTTGATGCAGCGAGTGGTGGAAGGTGAAAACGGCACAGGCCGCAAAGCTTCGCAGCTCGGATATCCGGTAGCGGCTAAAACCGGTACCACCACCGATTACAACGACCGTTGGTTTGTCGGTCTCACGCCGTATTATGTCGGCGTCGTCTGGACCGGCTACGACACCAAGACCGAGATGGACGAGAGCTTGGCAAACCCGTCGCTTGATGCTTGGCTCAAGATCATGAAGGTGATTCATGAGGGTAAACCTGACTCCGACTTTTTTACTTCGGATCTGGTCGAGCGTCGGCTTTATTGCACAGTCAGCGGTCTGATGGCAGGCCCGAATTGCAAAAACACCGCCTATGGATGGTATAAAAAATCGCAATATATTGAGACCTGCGATATCTGCGGTCAATAAATTAACGGGAGTGGGCGATGAAAAAAAGAATTTCGTTTTTAATTGCGGCAATCCTATTGATCTCATATTGCGCCTGCGGATCCGAACCCGGACAATTACTCGGTTCCGATGATACGGCCGAAAATCAGACTGTAACAGCGGATGCCGATAATCTGATTTTAGCTTATCATTCATCCTATTCGTTGGATCCGTATGCGGAAATTACCGATTTGAACCGCGAAATCGCCAAGCTTTGTTATGAGCCGCTTTTTAATCTGGACAGCAATATGATGACCTATGCGGTTTTGGCAGCTTCAGTCCAAAAGGTTTCCGATCTTGAGTATAAAATCATATTAAATTCAAGCCGTACCTTTTGGGACGGTTCTGCGGTCACGGCAGCTGACGTTGTTTTTTCCTATACAAAAGCCGTCACAAGCTCAAATTATGCCTATCTTTCCGGAATTTTTACGAGCGTAGAGGCAAGCGGAAACGATGTAATTGTCAAGCTGGTAAAGGAAAATATCAATTTCCCAGCAGCTACGACTTTTCCCGTAATAAAAAAAGCCAATTATTCTGTTCCAACTTCGACAAAGATCGATTATATGGGCAGCGGTTTATATGCTCCGTCCTATAATAATGGAGCAGAGCTATCGCTGAACCCGTTTCATCCGAGAGCAGGGACCGCAAAAGTAAAAAAGTTTTTATTAAAAGCCATTCCGGATTTTACAGCGATGAATGATTCGCTCGCGGCAAACATCATCAATGCCGGTTACAGCGAACTGGTCGGAGATACTCTCCCCATGATTTCGGGCAACGTCTATCAGATTCCGCAGAACCGGATGGTCTACATCGGTTTTACCGCTGCGGGCGTATGCGCCGATCCGAACTTGCGGACGGCGATTTCGCTCGCTATTGACCGAACCCGCGTCAATGCCTTTTTCGGCGGTTATTCCGAAGTTGCGGACACGCCGTTTAATCCTAATTTTTCAAAGATCACAACAAGCTGCACCAACTTGATGCAAAACACCACGGCGGCAATTTCGAGATTCCAAGCGTCTGAATTCACGGGAACTTTACGGCTCGTTGTAAACAGCGACAATGCGGCGAAAGTGAATTTAGCAAATGAATTGCAGCGTGAGCTTTCGGCAATCGGCATTTCGGTCAACCTCCTCTCATTGGATTTCGGCGCCTATCAGAATGCCGTACTTTATGGCGGATGTGATATATACATTGGAGAAATCAAACTCTCTGCGGATTATAACTTTAACGAACTGATCGATTCACTCACCCCGCAGCAGGGAATTTTATGTTCGCAATATCTCTGCGACACTCGCAACGCTTATCTTAGGACCGGCGACAGCACCCGTTTCCTCGCTGCTTTTGAGTCGGAACTACCGTTTATTCCTCTCGTTTATCGCGACGGCGCTGCCGCATTTTCGTCTAATCTTGTCGTGACGCAGTCAGACACCTTTGAAAATGCTTTTTATAATTTGGCATATACGCAGGAGATAACGACGGTGAGTCAGGATGCTAAATAGTTTTTATTGCCCGAAAGCAAAAGAGACCGGCGTCCAATTCATCAAGGGTGTTGGCCCTGCAAGGGCTGCGCTGCTTTTAAAACTGGGACTCAAAACCGCAGCCGATTTGATCGATTTTTACCCGCGCGCCCATATGGACTTCTCCGCCGGTTCAACTTTTGAGAACGCGACAAAAGGAGAGGTCTGTTCGGTCAACGCCACCGTGACAGGAAAAGCGGTGCGGGTGCCGACAATAAATAGAAACATCACGCTGTATAACGTGCGGGTTGTTGACGCCGACGGGGCGGTCGGACGCATGGTTTTTTTCAACAGTCAATATGCCGCCGAAGGGCTCAAAGACGGCAAGGAATATTGCTTTACAGGGAAGATTGACAAAACAAGCGGCAGGGTAGAGATGATTTCTCCAAAGTATGTCTCACTGGAAGGAAACCGCGGGCTGTTGGTACCGATTTATGCGCAGACAAAGGGCTTAAACAGCGCTGCCATCGCAAAAATCATCGCTGCCGTGCTCGAAATTTTCCTGCCTTTAATAGAAGAACCTTTTCCCGATGAAATCCGAAAAGAATATGGGCTTTGTTCGCTGAACTACGCACTTCGTAATATCCATTTCCCCTCTGACTGTCAAGCATATGAGCTTGCCAAGCAGCGATTGATCTTCGGTGAACTGCTGACTTTCAACTTGATCATGGAGGCCATGAAAGCAGGCGCGCGGGAGGGGCAGGCCGTTATTATTCCGCGTTGCGATATGAAGCTGTTCGTCGCCGCGCTGCCCTTTAAACTGACCGATTGCCAAAAGAACGCCATCAAACAGGCATTTGAGGATATGGCTGGCGAAAAGCCGATGAACCGTTTATTGCAAGGTGACGTCGGTTCGGGGAAGACCGCTGTCTGTGCGGCATTGCTTTACAGAACGGCAAAAGCCGGTTATCAGTCGGCGCTGATGGCGCCCACGGAACTGCTTGCGAATCAACACTACAAAAATTTGAACGGTCTTCTTTCCGGGCTCGGTGTTCGCTGTGAATTGCTGACGGGCGCAACCAAACAAGCCGAGCGCAAACGAATTTCAGAATCGCTTGCCTCGGGTGAAATCGATATTTTAATCGGAACCCACACGCTGTTTTCCGACAATGTGATTTATCAAAATCTAGCTTTGGTGGTTGCGGATGAACAACACCGGTTCGGCGTCCGTCAGCGGTCGAAATTGGCGGCAAAAGGCATCTCTCCGCACTTTTTTGTCATGTCGGCAACCCCGATTCCGCGCACACTGGCGCTGATGCTCTACGGCGATCTCGACCTTTCGGTGCTTGATACACTTCCCAACGGCCGGCGGGAGATTAAGACCTATATCTACAAAGAAAAAAGCCGTGCACACCTGTTCGAGTTTATCAAAAAGGAACTGGACAAGGGGCGGCAGGCCTATATCGTCTGCCCGGCCATCGACGACAATGAATCGGGAAAGCAGGCGGCAGCGGTCTATTACGAAAAAGCGATTCAGCCCGCGTTCAAGCAATATAAAACCGCGCTCTTGCACGGACGGCTGGCAGCCGCCGAGAAAAACGCGGTCATGTCCGATTTTATCGCAGGGAATACACAGTTGCTTGTTTCAACTACGGTCATCGAGGTCGGCATTGACGTGCCGAATGCCACGATCATGACCATCGAGGATGCCGATTCGTTCGGGCTTGCCCAACTTCACCAACTGCGCGGCAGAGTGGGCAGGGGTTCACACGAGTCGTATTGTATTTTAGTGGCACATGCCTGTTCCGACACGGCGTATGAACGGTTGAACATCATGAAAGACAGTTCAAACGGTTTCGAAATTGCCGAAAAAGACTTAAAATTGCGCGGCCCGGGCGATTTTCTCGGTGAGCGCCAAAGCGGTCTTCCGATTTTACGTTTAGCAGGGAGTTTATCCGATTTTTCCGCTGTAGCCGCCGCCAAAAATGCCGCAATAAAACTCGCAGTCAACCCTCCACCGATTTTGGAAAAAATGATCGCCGAGATTCGCAATGAGATTGCCGGAGGCGGGTTGAATTAGAAAACAGGGCGTTCCTCAAGATATAGGAATTATAAATTCACCCAATATCTTTCAAGATATTCGCTTTCACGTTCATCATACACGGTGCTTTCATAGATTCCGCCGTTTGCTATTTTGGTTCTCTTGCTGCCCTCGTTTTCTTGAAGGCATGTAATCAAAACTTTGTCGAGTCCGTATTCTTTGCAAGCTTTCAGACAATCGGAAAGCATTTGCTTTGCATATCCTTTACTTCTCTCATTCTGCCGAACCGAATAACCGATATGCCCGCCGTATTTTTCAAGAAAATCATAAAATAATGACGGAATTGAATCATACCTACTATTTTATGATCGGTTTCACGCACATAGATGAATTGCTCGGCAGTTACTAACTCATTTTGAACGGTGTCTGGATTCTCTGATTTTCGATTAAATTCCAACCATTCCTCGATGTTTTCCATATGTCTGAGCGGACCTGTTCCGTCCATTGAACTATTTGCTTCCAACATTTCCTGACGAAACGAAATAATATCGTCTTGATAAGAAATATCGGGTTTTATAAGTTTACACTTCTCCATAAAAACACCTGTTAAAGTATTAATTTTCATTATTAATGAAGAAACGGCGGGCGACCAATAGGATCGCACCTACAGCTTTATGAACGCCTATTTAAAATAGTCCACTCCTGCGCGGAACAAATCAATCGACGAGCCGCCGACATTGCGCAGCAGGTTTTTGCCGCAGCGCTCGTCATGACCCATTTTCCCGAAAACTCTGCCGTCGGGCGAGGTGATGCCTTCGACCGCAGCCATCGAGCCATTGGGATTGTGGGGCATTTGCATGGTCGGATTGCCGTTTTCGTCGACATAGACCGTGGCGATCTGCCCGTTTTGCGCCAATTGCTCAATCAGCGCGGGATCAGCGACAAACCGGCCCTCTCCGTGCGAGACCGGAATCGTGTAGACCTCGCCCGGATTTGCGTATTTCATCCACGGCGACTTGGCCGAGATGACTTTTAAGCGCACCGGAATCGACTGGTGCCGGCCGATGGCGTTAAAGGTCAAAGTCGGGCTGTCAGCGGTCATCGCGCGGATATCGCCAAACGGCACGAGTCCGAGTTTAATCAGCGCCTGAAATCCGTTGCAGATACCGAGCGCGAGTCCGTCCCGTTTGTAAAGCAGGCCGTTGATTGCCGAGGAAATATCGGGGTTATTAAAAAAAGCGGTGATAAATTTTCCGCTGCCGTCGGGTTCGTCACCGCCCGAGAAGCCGCCGGGGATCATCAGAATCTGCGACTGTTCAAGTTGCCTGACCATGTTTTCCACACTCTCAGCGACATCGGAAGCGCTGCGGTTTTTGACCACAAAGATATCGGCTTTCGCACCGGCCTCTTCAAACCGGCGGGCGACATCGTATTCGCAGTTGGTGCCGGGGAAGACAGAAATGAGTACATTCGGGCGGGCGGTTTTGATTGAAGGCGCAATGTTGGAACGCTCGGCATAAAGGGTATATTTTCGAATCTCGGTCGGTGCGCTGACTTTGGTGCGGTAAACCGCTTCGAGCGGTTTTTCCCAGGCAGAGCGCAATTTACCGATTTCAATATTTCCATCCGGAGTTTGGATAACTCCGTTGGTGGTCGTGGTGCCGATCAGCAACTCGTTGAGCTCGCTTTCGGCCTCGACCAAAAAGCCGCCGGGCAGAGGGTCAAAGAAGAATTTTTGCTCGGGTACGCAGGCGAGTTTGACACCGATGTCGTTTCCGAAACACATCTTGCAAAGCGCTTCCGCAGCGGAGCAGTCGGTCAGTGAATAAGCGGAGAGAATCTTTTTCTCCCCGATCAGTTTTTCGACTTTGGTAAAGGTCGCGGGTATGGATTCGGTCAGGTCGCTTCCTGTTTTCGGAGCGATCAAATAGACCGGATGATTTGAATCTTTGAATTCACAGCTGATTACCCGGTCGGCGGTCGTCTCCGATACCGCGAACGAGATCAATGTCGGGGGAACGTCGATATTCTCAAAGCTGCCGGACATCGAATCCTTGCCGCCGATGGCGGCGAACCCGAGCGAGACCTGCGCCTTCAAAGCGCCGAGCAGCGCGCAGAAAGGCAATGCCCAACGCTCCGGATCTTTGCGCGGCGACGGGAAAAATTCCTGTAAAGAGAGCCAGCAGTTCTCGGCATCCGTATTTAGCGGCGCACCTGCCGCGACGAGTTTTCCGACCGAAGACACTACCGAAGAAAACGCACCGAAAAACGGGTTTTGATCGCAGATATCGGCGTTAAAGCCGTAAGCCATTATCGAGCAGTCGTCGGTCTGTCCACCGAGCACCGGAAGCAGCGCGACCATCGCCTGTTGGGGTGTGGTGCGGGTCTTGCCGCCGAACGGCATAAAGACCGAACCTGCGCCGATGGAGCCGTCAAAGCGTTCGCAGAGGCCCTTTTGGGATGCGGCGTTCAAGCCGGAGACAGCGGCGTTGAACTGGTCGGGCAGTCCCCCTTTTTTGGAGGCAAATTCGGGTTTTTGCAGTTTTTTCACAAGGATAGAGGCGTGTTTGGACGCGCCGTTGGAGTTGAGGAAATCCCTCGAGAGCGAGGCCACGGCCTGTCCTTTTGAAATCATCGTCATGCGCTCGTCGTCCGTGACAACCGCAACAAGGGTTGCGTCGAGGTTTTCAGCGGCTGCGTATTCGATGAACTTGTCCATATCGTTTTTGGCGACCACGACCGCCATACGCTCCTGCGATTCCGAGATCGCTAGCTCGGTGGCGTCGAGGCCCTCATATTTTTTCGGGACCGCGTCGAGGTCGATTTTCAGCCCGTCGGCAAGTTCGCCGATGGCGACCGAGACGCCACCCGCGCCGAAGTCGTTGCACCGTTTGATCATCGCGGTAACTTTGGGATCGCGGAATAACCGCTGCAATTTGCGTTCCTCAGGCGGGTTGCCTTTTTGCACCTCCGCACCGCAGGTCTGCAGCGATTCGGTGTTATGCGCTTTCGATGAACCGGTCGCACCGCCGCAGCCGTCGCGTCCGGTCTTGCCGCCGAGCAGAATAACCACATCACCGGGCATCGGGGTCTCGCGGCGCACGTTTTTGGCGGGTGCAGCGGCGATAATCGCGCCGGTCTCAAGCCGTTTCGCCGCATAACCGGGGTGATAAATTTCGGAGACAATGCCGGTCGCAAGTCCGATCTGATTGCCGTAGGAGCTGAATCCGGCAGCGGCCTCAAGGCAGAGTTTACGCTGAGGCAACTTATTCGGCAGGGTCTTTTCAAACGGGGTATTCGGGTCAGCCGCGCCGGTCACGCGCATGGCTTGATGGCAGTAGGCGCGCCCCGAAAGCGGATCGCGGATGGCGCCGCCGAGGCAGGTCGCTGCGCCGCCGAACGGCTCGATTTCGGTGGGGTGGTTGTGGGTCTCGTTTTTAAACATCAACAGCCAAGCTTCGGGCTTGCCGTCGATTTTAGGTGTGATTTTCACGCAGCAGGCGTTGATCTCTTCGGAAGCATCCATGCGTATGAGCTTGCCGATCTTTTTCAGGTATTTCGCACCGATTGTGGCAATGTCCATCAAGGTGATCGGGCGGGTCTTGGCTTTTTCGCCGTAGACAACTTCGCGCATTTTTAAATATTGCTCGTATGTGGCTTTGACTTCTTCATCCTCGATTTTAATGTCGTTCAACACGGTTAAAAATGTGGTATGGCGGCAGTGGTCAGACCAATAGGTGTCGATCATCCGAATTTCGGTGATGGTCGGGTCGCGCTTTTCCTCGGTCGAAAAATAGGTTTGGCAGAACGTGATATCATCGTAATCCATTGCAAGCCCGAGCTTTTTGCGCAGTTCTTCCAGTTCCGATTTGTTTAGCTTGCAAAAACCTTCCAATGTCTCGGGCAGGGCGGGGGTTTCAAATTTTTCGTCGAGTGTTACAAATGGGTCGAGTGAGACCGCGCAGCTGTCCACCGGATTGATCAGATATTTTTTAATGGCCATCTTGTCTTCGTCGGAGAGAACACCCGAAAAAATATAAATTTTCGCGCATTTCACCTTGGGGCGTACGCCTTTGGTGATCAGCTGCACGCACTGCTCGCAGGAGTCGGCGCGCTGATCGAACTGCCCGGGCAGATAAGCGACCGCAAGCGCAAACTCGGTTTTCTCGAATGTGAGCGTCTCAAAAATCTCGTCAACCGCCGGCTCACCGAACACTTTGGTGCGCACGGTTTCGAGGAAGTTTTCTTCGATTCCTTCGATGTCGTAACGGTTGACGATGCGAACCGATTCGACGGTACGGATTCCGAGTTCGTTGGCGAAGTCGCCGCGCAGCCGTTCGCAGTCGGCGCGAAAGCCGGCTTTCTTTTCGGTGTAGCTTCTGAAGACAGGCATAATAGTACTCCTTTTATGAAATTACGGTTCCGAAACAGGTTTCGCCCTCACTCGAAATGACAAGCACGGAAAGAATCTGTTTTCGGAGGTCGATTGGACTCTCTACAATAACAGGGACATAGTTTTCGGCTCTGCCTAAATATTGTCCGTTTTTCACGGTTTCGAACAGCACCGAAACGGTCTGCCCGATTTGCGAAACAGCGAAATCGGCGACCAGCTTGTCCCCGATTTCAGCCATAGATGCGGCGCGTTGCTTTTTGACGTCCGGCGGCACCTGCGTCATTTTGGCTGCTGGCGTTCCCGGCCTTGCGGAATAGGCAAAAACGTGCAGCCTTGAAAAACCGACTTTTTGCACAAAATCCACGCTCTCGGCAAATTCATTGTCCGTTTCGCCCGGAAATCCGACCATGATGTCGGTCGTAAACGACGGATTTTGAAACAGCGTTTTGAGTTTTCGGGTGAGTCGATAATATTCTTCGGTCGTATAATGACGGTTCATGCGCGAAAGCACCGTGTCGCTACCGCTTTGAAGTGACAGGTGAAATTGAGGGCAGAACTGCGGTATTTCCGCAAGCGCGTGTAAAAAGCGGTCTTGCATCAAATCCGCCTCGACCGAACCTAGCCGAATCCGCTCAGCTCCGGCTTTGGCCGCTTCTTTCACGGCATCGGCAAGACTGCAGCACAAATCCTGCCCGTATGCAGCGAGATTGATTCCGGTCAGGACGATTTCGCGGTGCCCCGCGGCTGTAAGGTTTTTGATATGTCCGCCAATCTCGGCAAGCGGCATTGAACGAACCCGTCCGCGCGCATAAGGGATGATGCAGTACGAACAAAAACGGTCGCAGCCGTCTTCGATTTTTAGAAACGCGCGGGTTTTATGTTCAAAGCAAACCGGGGAAAGCTGTTCAAAAGTATCGTTCGCCAAATGCGGATTGATTTGTATGATTCGCTTTTTATCTTTTAAAAAGCGCTCGACCAGTGCGGGGATATCTTTGCGGCCTTTTGATCCGACGATGATATCCGCATCATAAGAAGCGGGATTTTCGGCGACCTGCGGCATACATCCGCACAGCACAACGACGGCGTTTGGATAGGTTCTGCGCATTTTCGAAAGTGCCTGCCGGCTCTTGTGTTCGCTCTCGACTGTCACGGCGCAGGTATTGACGAGGCAGATGTCGGGGGTCATTTTTGAACTCGGTGTTAAAACGAAATGGCCGCCATGAGAAAAAAGCTCTCCGACGGCCTGACTTTCACTTTGATTCACTTTGCAACCCAAGGTGGCGATTAAAACGTTCATTATTTTATGTCACCATCCTCCGGCTTAATCGGCTGCTTTTTCGACCGTTTTCCGAACTTATCAAGCAAGGAATCAGATTTCTGCATCGGCTTCCACAGCGAGATGTAACCGTTGTCCTGCATATTTTTGATGATGACGATCGAGATCGGGAATATGAAAATGCCGATACCGCCCATGATTTTAACGCCGACATACATTGCCATCAGCGTGACGATCGGGTGGACTTCGATGGATTGACCGACGATTTTCGGCTCAATGATCTGCCGGACGACCTGAATGACGACATAGAGAATCAACAAGCCCAAAGCAAAGAGATAATTTCCATTGATCACCGAGATGATTGCCCACGGCCAAAGCACAAAACCGGTACCGAAGACGGGCAGAATGTCGATAAACGCGGTGATTGCGGCAATCGCAATGGCATACGGTTCGCCGAGAATCATCAAGCCGACGGTTAATTCGGTGAAGGTGATCAGGATGATCAGCAGATAAGCCCTGAAAAGCTTACCGAGAGAGGTTTTCATCGAATTGTTAAATCCGGGAATCATCTGTCGGATTTTTTCAGGCAGCTGCAGTTTGATAAAATCGGTAACCCTGTTATAATCCCCGCTGAAGATAAACGAGGCGATGATTGTGATGACCAAACCCAAAAAGAAGCCGGGGGCGGCACTGACCGCATTTGTGACAAACCGAGTCAGCGTGGAGCCGAAACCGGAGACAAAATTGACGACCATGGAATTGGCCGATGACTGGAACTTTTCTGGGATTTTTGCAATCAGGTTCGAGAGCGTCAGCGTAATCTGACTGACCAGATTGCCATCGATCACCCGGTCGTTGATGAATTTTGCGATTTGTTTGTAAATTTCATAACCAATCAAAGTCAGCAGCGCCGCGAAGACCACCAAAACCAAAAGTGTCACAATCGCAGAGCCGATTTTAAGCGGGATTTTAATTTTACGGAGCAATTTTCTTGCGAAGAAGTTTGCGATTGATGCAAGGCAAAAGCCGATTAAAAAAGGTAAAAACCAAGGGAAGACATATTTAAAGATAACAAAAAGCAGTCCGATCACAACTGCCCAGAAAAAACAGGTAAGAATAAAACTCTTTTTGCGTTCGTCGGTGAGATTCACCGAAATGCCTCCTTCCGGTTTTAAATCAGCAGTCGCAGATCTCGTCAAGGCAGTATTTTCCGAGTACCGGCGGCTCACGGTCAATCCATTTGCCGTTGGTAAAATCGGGGATCGGAACTTGCTGGCCGCCCATTGCGATCGAGTCCTCCGACAGGCAGGTGATGGCCATCCAGGCTGCCATATCGTAGACGTCAATCGGGGTTTTGGTGCCGTTTTGGAGGGACTCGATAAAAGCGCGCAGGACCAGATAATCCATTCCGCCGTGTCCGCCTTCGACACCGTGTTCGCGGAACCATTTCCAAAGCGGATGACGGTAGTGGTCGTAGTAATCTTCGATGCTCTCCCATTTGTGATCCCACCCGTCGCGTGGGCTGATGCCGTCAAAGAAAACGCCGTTTTTATCCTCCATCCAGATGCCTTTTGTCCCCTGCAGAAGGTTTCCGCGTGAATATGGACGAGGCAGAGAGGTATCGTGGGTCAATACGATGGTTTCGCCGTGAGCACACTTGATGACGGTGGTCACGACATCGCCCAACGCAAAAGTATATTCGGCATTTTCAAAATCATTTCCGCGATTTTTCTTGATCCATTCGTTGACGCCGCGGGATTTTGAGGCAAACGAGGCCAAAGAGAGCATCCGGTTGCCCCGGTTGATCGAGAACCATTTGGAAATCGGCCCGAGTTCGTGGGTCGGATAGACCTCACCGTTGCGGTGTTTATAATTGTTCAGGCGGTAATGGCGCAATTCGTTTCCGAGCGCGACTTGTTCGCGCAGATCGTGACGATATCCCCCTTCGGCATGGATGAGCTCGCCGAACATGCCTTTTTTGATCATATTCAGAACCGTCATCTCGGTTTCGCCGTAGCAGCAATTTTCGAGCAGCATGACCGGCACACCGGTCTGTTCATGGGTTTTTACAAGATCCCAGCACTGTTCGATCGAATAGGCTCCGCCGACTTCGGTTGCGACGGCTTTTCCGGCCTTCATCGCATCGAGGCAGACCGGGAAATGCGACTCCCAGTTAGATGGGGTGATTATCGCGTCCACTTCCGGCAGTGTGAGTACTTCACGGTAATCGAGAAAACCTTTGGGTGTATTTCCGCGTTTTGTGATAACATCGTTTTTAGCTTGTTCGACACGGTCGGCATATCGATCGGAAAGAGCAATGATATTGACATCGGGCATGGTCTCGAGCATCAGATTCATCAAGCCGATACCTCTTTGACCCAAGCCCGAGAAAGCCACGTTAATATTCTTTTTGGCCGCTTGAGACATAAATAAACACCTCAAAAATGATTTCGGTGCAACCGAAATTACACCTGCTTTTATCTTACCAAAATCGACCGATATTGTCAATAAAAACGAACACCATTTCAGGCGTAAAAATTAAACTAAAATGTGAAGTGACTTCGACGAACTGTTACGTTAACAGTAATCAATGAATTCAACAATCCAAATGTCAAACGATTGCCTCAACGGAAAATCTTTGACATCGCAGGCGAAAAGTGGTATTATATAGCGGTTTCAATATGTATAATTGGGCGTATCCTAAAAACATCGGACTATAAATTAAAAAAAGAAGGGGTGACCGAGATCAACAGCAAATCAACCAAACAGAGCTTTTTAAGCGGCGCTTTTACACTTGTCATCGCTACTTTGATTGTAAAAATCATCGGTGCGATCTATAAAATCCCGCTTTATAATATCCTGACGCCGCAGGGTACGGCTTATTTTTCAACCGCCTATAACGTTTATCTGCCGATTTATGTGCTTGCCACTGCCGGACTTCCTGCAGCGGTCGCCCGCATGGTCTCGGCGCAATATTCAACAGGCAATTACAAAAATATCAGACGGATATTAAAGATTGCGCTGGCTTTCTTCCTCTGTACCGGATTCGTCGGAATGGTCATAATGTTCTTCTTTGAAAACATGATGTCCGGCCTTGCAGACGCACTGACATCGCTCTCAGCAAGAATCGCACAGAGTACCGGTTGGACGCCTACTACGGTGGAATTGTTCTCATCGGATGCGGTTTACGCGATTCGCACACTCTCGCCGACATTGCTTTTTGTCTGTTTAATGTCAGCGTTTCGAGGATATTACGAGGGCCTTCGTGATATGCACCCGACCGCGTATTCCCAGGTCATCGAGACCATCTGTAAACTGGGATTTGGATTATTCCTCGCGAACGCATCGATCAAACACGGCCTTTCGGCGTTTGAAGCGGGTTTGCCTGTTTACGGAAAGGTCTGCGAGACGCTGCAGCAGGCAAAAGAGGCCTGCCTGCCTTATGCTGCCGCCGGCGGTATCGCAGGTGTTACCATCGGGGCGTTTATCGGGTTAATCTATTTGATTTTACATTATACGATAAAAGGCGATGGTGTTACCGCCCAGCAACTCGCCGAATCTCCGAACGCAGACAGTAACAAGCGGATGCTGCGAGCACTGCTTAAAATTGCAATTCCGATTGCCATCGGTGCAATTGCGCTCAACCTCTCGGGGCTGATTGACAATATCACCATCAACGCCCGGATGACCTCACTGATACAAAAGTCCCCCGAATATTTTCAAAACATGTATGCAGCCATTATCTGTGACCCTAAAGTCGGCGCCGGCTCGCTTGATAAACTGCCCAACTATCTTTGGGGGTTATACGGTTACGGTCTCATATTTTATAATTTAATCCCGATGATTACGCTCAATTTCGGGATCAGCGCCTTGCCCGCGGTCACGCATTATTGGACCATCGGCGATCATGACAAACTGCATGAGAATATCGAACGGGCGATCCGGGTAACCGCGTTGATTGCCTATCCGGGTGCATTAGGGCTTGCAGTGCTGTCTAAACCGATTCTGACAATGTTTTATAAGGGCTCGATGGGGATTGCAGGGGTTGCGGTTGCGGCGCCGCTATTGCAAATATTGGCCATTACTTTAATTTTCGGCGCTCTCTGCACGCCGCTCGGTAGTATTCTCCAAGGGCTCGGAAGACCTGATCTTCAGGTAAAAATCGTATTTGGCGGCATCGGTATCAAACTTTTGACAAACTTTATTTTAATCGGAATTCCGCAATTCAATATTAACGGCGCTCCGGTCGGCACCTTTTTATGTTATGCGTTCATCTTCTTTTGCGAACTCTGGTATACCTGCATAATCGGAAAAATCAATCTCAATTTCCGAAATACGTTTTTCAAACCGTTAACTTGCGCGGCGCTTTGCGCTGCTGCGGCATTCGGAGGATATTTGCTTGTACACAATGTGCTTTCGCTTTCTGCGATGATTTCGACTGCGGCGGCGATTATCGCCGGAGTCGTCGTATATGTCATCTCGCTGTTTTTATTCCGGGCAATCAGCAAAGAAGACGTTTTATCGCTCCCAAAAGGAAAAAATATCGCAAAGGTACTTGAAAAACATCATTTAATCGGTTAGAATTAAGACAATTCCGAGGCGGAGGTATAATTTGGTCCTTTTTGAAGAAAAATCCAATTACAAAATCGATGATCTGCTCGAGATCATGCGGATTTTGCGCAGTCCCGAGGGCTGTCCGTGGGACAGGGAACAAACGCACACTACTATCAAAAAGAACATAATCGAAGAGGCTTATGAAGCCGCGGATGCAATCGGGCAAAACGACGACGAGGCGCTGTGCGAGGAACTCGGAGACGTGCTTTTACAGATCATCTTTCACGCCCAGATGGCAAAAGAAACCGGTGAATTCGATTTTGACAAGGTCTGCGACGGAATCTGCAGGAAATTGATTTTACGCCATCCCCATGTCTTCGGCGAAGTTAAAGCCGACACGGCTGAAAAGGTCTTAGACAACTGGGCTGAGATTAAAAAAGCTGAAAAAGGACAAGCTGATACCACAGATGTGATGAACGCGGTCGCGCGTTCGCTGCCCGCATTAATGCGGGGGCAAAAGATCGCAAAAGCAGCAATAAAAGGCGAGATTTTGCAACCGACTCAAAGGCAGTCCGGTGCCGAAGATAAGATCAGCGCACTCATCTGGGAAGCGGTTCGCACCGCGGTAACCGAAAAGCTGGACGCCGAAGAAGTCTTCACCGACTTTCTCAATGACTTTATCTCTCGGGGAAGAGAAGAAGAATAACGTCTATTCCCGGTGCTTTAACCGGTGAATAAATAAAAATCTATCGGGAGGAACTACAAATGACAAAGCAGGAACTTATCAATTCCATCGCCGACAAAACGGGCTTTACGAAAAAGGATTCCGACAAGGCGCTTGAGGCCTTTGTCGAGACAGTAACGGGTGCCCTGAAGACCGGCGATAAAGTCGCACTGGCGGGTTTTGGTACATTTGAAGTCAGAACCAGAAAAGCCAGAGTCGGCATCAACCCCCGCACCAAGCAGAAGATCTCGATTCCTGCCGCAAAAACCCCGGCTTTCAAAGCAGGAAAAGCGCTCAAGGACGGCGTAAAATAACTTTTTATATGCTGAAGGCCGTTCCGCTTTTGAGCGGGACGGCCTTTGTCATAAAATCGGAAAGGATCCATTATGAGATTAGACAAATACCTGAAAGTCAGTAGGTTGATCAAGCGCCGCGCTGTAGCCAATCAAGCTTGCGACGGCGGCAGGATTACCGTCAACGGGAGAACCGCAAAGGCATCATATGACGTTAAAATCGGCGATAAAATCAGTATTGAAATCGGCGAGCATGCCACGGTAGCCGAAGTGCTCTGCGTGATTGAAAATGCTCGAAAGGAACAGGCACAGGAAATGTTCCGCATTCTCGAAGAACGATAAGCCGATAAAAAAGTAAACATTTTTCGAACCTCATCGGCATACCTTTTACAAATTTGAAAGTGAAAGGAAGATCAAAATGCCGATGAAATTTGAAGAACCGGTTCGGCAGCCCAAACCGCACCGCATTGTTATGGACGACCGTCATCTGTTGAGCATCACCGGGGTGCTTGACGTGGACAATTTCGACGACGGCAAAATCGAGGCAAAGACCGAGCAGGGTGATATGATCATCGAAGGCAGCGAGTTGCACATCGTGCGTCTGATGGTCGAGAGCGGCGAACTCGTGGTTGAAGGCAATATCGGTGGTATCGCTTACATTAATGAAGCGGGTGAACAGAAAAGCAGCGGAGGATTTTTGGGACGGCTGTTTAAATGAATCCGATTATCAACTCCGAAGTGTCTTATGCGCTGAGCGTATTCGGGTTTTCGTGCCTGCTCGGCGTCGCTCTTTCCGTATTTTTCAGTTTTTTGAAGATTTTGCGTATAGTCATTAGATTTAATACAGTCGTGATTGCCATTCAGGATTTTGTATTCTGGTTTTTGAGCGGGATGGCGGTTTTCATGTTTGCGATTTGGCAAAACGACGGCATCGTGCGGGGTTATGTTTTAATCGGCGCTTTGATCGGTGCATTGGTTTATTATCTGACAATCGGCGATATCCTGACAAATTCTACGGCTGCAATCGCCGGATTTTTTAGACGTATATCGGATAAAATACAGAAGGACCTGCATCAAAAATCAGAGGCAGCAAAGCGGAAACGGAATGCGGTAAAATTACGCAGAAAGCATGAAAAGGCACAAGCCCGTCTAAAAAGAGAGACCGAACGGGTAAAAAGACCTAAAAAATTGAAAAAACCGCGCAAAAAAAAGGATAAAACTCTTGAATTCGAATCAAACGGTGTTGTATAATTTACAAGGATATTTGTGCCCTTGGTATCTGAATCCAAAGCGAGGTGAATCGGTTGAAAAGCGCAAATATAATAAAGAAAAAGAATAATAAGTTTCTTTGGCGCGGGCTTTTTTTGCTTGCTGTGGTCTATGTGATCGTCTCCGTAATCAGCCTGCGGCTGCAAATCAACGAGGCCCAACAGAAGCTGACGCTTTTGACCGAACAACTCAAGCAGCAGGAGATGCAGAATTCCAAACTTGACGATTTGCTCGCCGCCGATGAACAGCAGCAGATTGAGCAAACCGCAAGGGATAAACTCGGGCTCGTTTATCCGGACGAGCGGGTCTATATCGATATTTCATAATACTGATTTCTATTTAAAAGTAGATCAAATCTACTTTTAAACGCGTTTATACTAGTATGCTCATGATGAATTTGTATATGATAACGCGTTACAAAACATGATCGCACGTTTGCAAAATCAGTATTGTACGGCTTTTCTCGGTAGCGAAACCGCTGTTGCTGTCGCAAGACGGCAGGATTAAAAGATGGATAAATCTATCTTTTAAAAGAAAATAGTATAAGGTGTGTAAAAATGGACGAAAGGGACATCGAAAGGAAAGTAAAATCAATGGAACTGGAAGTCGGCGCAATCTACACGGGCAAGGTGACCGGGATTACGAAATTCGGGGCTTTCATTGAGCTCAAACCCGGCACCGTCGGAATGGTACATATCTCCGAGATTGCCAATTCTTATGTCGAGAAGGTGTCTGATTTTCTGACGATGGGGCAAGAAGTTAAAGTCAAATTAATCTCAATCGGCGAGGGCAATAAACTGGGGCTTTCGATTAAAAAAGTCGATCCTCCGGCGCCACCGCCCCCTCGTCCGCAGACGATGCGGGCAAAACCGCAGGAGAAAAAGGCCGATCTCGATCCGTTCGAAGAGATGATCTCAAAATTCAAGCAGAGCAGCGAAGAGAAAATCTCCGATCTGCGCAAATCCACCGAATCCCGGCGCGGGAGCGGCGGATATGCACCAAGGAAACGGTAATGATGAAAACTGTTCCCGCACGGGAAATCACACGGGCGATCAAACAGCTCTATATCCGGGCAAGCACCGAACTTCCTTCCGATGTGACTGCAAAACTGCTATCTTGTGAAAAAGCAGAGGAAGGCCGTGCTGCGGTCATCCTGAACACTATGAATAAAAACATAGCGCTCGCACGGGAGAAGCATCTTCCGATCTGTCAGGACACGGGCGCTGTCGTCGTGTTCGCAGAAATCGGACAAGATGTGCATATCGAAGGATCGTTTGAGCAAGCCATCAACGACGGAGTCGCCGAGGCCTGTAAAGATGGTTTTTTACGTGCATCGATCGTCTCCGACCCGATTCGCCGTAAAAACACGGGCGACAACACACCCGCGATTATCCATATTCGGTTGGCTGAAGGCGACAAAATCAAACTAACAGTGGCACCCAAGGGTTTCGGCAGCGAAAATATGAGCAAAATAAAGATGTTTTCCCCGGCTGCCGACAAATGGGACATCGCCGATTTTGTCGTTCAGGCTGTCGAGGAAGCCGCACCGAATGCCTGTGCGCCGTTGGTTGTCGGCGTCGGACTCGGCGGTGATTTTGAGCAGGCGGCAATTTTGGCCAAAAAAGCTTTATGTCGCAGCATTGATCTTCGCAATCCCGATCCTGACTACACATTGCTTGAAAATATGATTCTCTCGGGCGTCAATTCGCTCGGCATCGGTCCGCAGGGTTTTGGGGGAAGAATCACAGCGCTTGCAGTCAATGTCGAATATGCGCCCACACACATCGCGGGGCTTCCGGTCGCGGTAAATATCGGCTGCCATGTCAACCGGCACGCGGAGATAATAATATAATGAAAGACATTCAAATTTCGATGCCCTGCCTGTTCGGCACCGAGGGCATCGCGGCAAACGAGATCAAATTCAAACTGGGAATAACTCCGACCTGTGAAAACGGCCGGGTCGGTTTTTGCGGCGAGGTCTTCGACGTCGCAAGAGCTAATGTTTTATTATCTTGTGTCGAGCGGGTTCAGATTCTGCTCGGCACTTTTAAAGCATCCACTTTTGATGAACTTTTCTGCGGAGTAAAAGCGCTGCCGCTTTTCGATTTTATCCCTAAAGACGGTGCGTTTCCGGTCAAGGGCTGGTCGTTAAATTCCAAACTCACGAGCATTCCCGACTGCCAGTCGATTGTGAAAAAAGCGGCGGTTGAATGCCTGAAGCAAAAATATCAGGTCGCCTGGTTTGAAGAGACCGGCGCTGAATATCAGCTTATGTTTTCGATTATGAACGACATGGCTTCGATCTATCTCGATACCTCCGGTGCGGGACTTCATAAACGCGGTTATCGGCAGGAGGGCGGCATCGCTCCGATCAAGGAAACGCTTTCGGCTGCCATTGCCGACTGCGCGCGCGTCAAGGCCTATCACCGGGTTATCGATCCCTGCTGCGGCTCGGGCACGCTGCTCATCGAAGCCGCCCGCAAAGCGCTCAACGTCGCACCCGGTCTCGACCGGCATTTTGCCTGCGAGCGCTGGAATTTGATCTCGCAAAAGACCTTCCATGAGATCAGGGATAAAGCGCGCTCCGAAATCCGAGAGAGCAACGAATTCGAATGCTTGGGTTATGACATCGTGCCGGAAGCCGTCGAATTGACTTTGCACAACGCCGAAAAAGCGGGCGTCGGAAAATACGTCAAAGCTGCTCTGCGTCCGATTGCGGCATTCAAGCTGCCCGAAGACGATAAAAAGACCGTGGTCTTGGCAAACCCGCCTTACGGCGAACGGCTTGCCGACATCGAAGCGGCCAAAAAAATCTACCGCGAGATGGGCGAACGCTTCGCCGTGCGGCAGAATGTCGGATATTATATCATCAGCCCGGAAGAGGAGTTTGAGCGCATTTTCGGGCGGCAGGCCCAAAAGCGCCGCAAGCTCTACAACGGGATGATCAAGTGCAATTTGTATATGTTTTATTAATGCATGTAATCGTTGAGAATCGGAAACGGTGATTAAATTCAATTGAAAGGATCAGCCACCGTAATTTTTTACTCAGGTTTTACATACTTACTCGAACAGTTCTGCAGACTTTTTCAGTTGATTGATTATATTGATGTGCTGCGGGCACTGGGTTTCGCACTGGCCGCAGGAAACGCAGTCTGACGCTTTGCCGGATTGGTTTGTGACCCATTTGTAGTGGCCTTTTCCGCGGACACCGTTCTGATAGAGCGCGTGTTCATTTAAAACGCCTAAAATACCCGGAATATTAATCTCGCTCGGGCAATCCGAGACACAATATTTGCAGCGGGTGCAGGGGATGGTGGGAACCTCGGAGAGCATTTTTTGAACCTTGCCGATAACCGCCATCTCGTTTTCCGTGAGCGGTTTGAAATCGTCAAAAGTAGCGAGGTTATCTTTGACCTGCACAAGGTCGGACATGCCGCTCAACATGACCAACACGCCTTCAAGTGAAGCTGCGAACCGAACCGCCCACGAAGCGACGGATTGATCGGGCGCAGCGTCTGTGAATATCTTGCGGATATCGTCACCCATTCCGGCTAAATTTCCGCCCTTGACCGGCTCCATGATGATGATTGGCTTGTTGTGCTTTCTGGCGACTTCATAACATTCACGCGACCGGACTTTTGGGTCTTCCCAGTCGGCGTAGTTGATTTGCAATTGGACGAAATCCGCTTCCGGATGAGCAGTCAGGACTTCTTCGAGCATCTCGGGGCCGTCGTGGAACGAAAAGCCCACATGTTTGATTAACCCCTTACGCTTTTTCTGCTGTAAAAAGTCCCATGCACCTGCTTTGTCAAAGGCCTCGATATTGCCGCGCCCGATGGCGTGCAGCAGATAAAAATCGAAATAGCCGGCCTTGGTGCGGGAGAGTTGTAAATTGAACGCCGTCTCCATGTCTTCCGGTGTATTCACAACCTTTGACGGCATTTTTGTTGCTAAATAAAACGAATTACGCGGATATCGGGAAGCGAGCAGTTCGCCGACCATTTCTTCGGAGCCGCCGTCGTCGTAGACATAGGCCGTGTCAAAATATTTGTAACCGCGCGCAAGAAATTCGTCGATCATATGTTGAAGTTCAACTTTATCGATCTGACCGTTTTTGCGAGGAAAGCGCATCAATCCGAAACCGAGTTTTTTTAAGTTTTCCAAACCTTTCATTTCAAACCTCCGTGGGTCATTGCCCACATCAGTATACAAAATTTCCGCCCAAAAGAAAACCCCCGAATCAGGGCTTTACCGTTTCCATTTTATACATTCTCATCCAACCTCAGGTTGAGTTTTAACAACAACGTCTCTCTTGTGAAACACAAAGCACCTTGCTAAAATAAGCGCATATGAAACGGAGGCGATGAAGTATGTTAATTGCTAAAAATCTGAAGCAATTGCGGCTTGACATGGGATTGACCCAAGAAGAACTCGCACAGCGTATCGGTGTGACCGGGCAGGCGGTCAGTAAATGGGAACGGGATGAATGTTATCCTGACATCACATTACTGCCGGGGTTAGCCAACTGCTTTAACGTAACAGTCGATGAATTGTTGGGCGTATCGGAAATCAAGGACAAGATGTGGGGCGTTTATGCACAGGCGAATACGTTACAGGTAGAAGGAAAGTATCATGATGCCGTGAAAGTTTTCGACGAGGCCCTCAAAACATTTCCGGCTGACATTGGATTATTGGGAGCCCGTGCGGAAGCGCTCGCTATGGCAGGAGAGGAAATCGACCATGCGATTGAAATTTGCGAAAGACGTTTGGAGGGGAATTTAAATGACCACTCACGGAGCGGTCTGATAGCAGTGTTATGTTTCCTCTATCGCAGCGCCGGAATGACAGAGAAAGCGGAACTGCTTGCCCGCCGCCGGCCCCACGCACGTGACAGCCGTGAGTTACTGCTGCCGAACTTCCTTGCGCTGCCCGATCGGGAAACTTACCTGCGTGAGCATCTGCCCGGAATTTTGACTGCGATTTGTGAGCTGATTGACGGAGACACAAGAACAGATAAGGAGCATCTGAGGCAGACATTACTCGGAAAATACAGTGCACCCGTTCCTCCGGCAGAAGCGGTTATGAAAATCGCCGGATTCTTGTCACAAACACAGTAATAAAAATGGATGCCCAGAGGTATCCATTTCTATATTATCTGTTTACATCATACACTGCTGCATTGACATAAGTGCGGTATTCTATCGGAGCAAAGTTCATTTTACCGTTCTTCCTATTGTATAATCCGTGCCGATTCTTTATAATCTATATCGATACCGATAATGTCGCATCGATAGGAGAAAATGCATGAAAGTCAATCTTGATAACCTCAGGCGTTTCAAACCCGATATAGAGCAATCGGCCAAGAGGTGGGACGCCTTCTGGCAGGGCGAGCTGATCGACCGACCCATACTTCTCAGCAACTGCCCGAAAGACAAATCCAAGCCCTATCATTATCATACCTACAAGGAGCGCAGCTTCGGGGATATGGACAAGATGACCCGCGAGGTACTGGAGAACGCGGAGAACACATACTTCGGCGGCGACTCTATCGCGACCTACTGGCCCTCCTTCGGCGCCGACGAGATTTCGACTTATTGCGGCGGCAAACTGGTGTGGAATGAGGACAGCAATATGGACACCAACTGGGCGGAGCCGTTTATAACAGACTTATCAACCCAGCTGCCCATAACAATCAATGAAAACAGTCCCAACTGGAAACGTATGGTCGAATTTTACGGGAAATGCGCCGATGCCTTCAGGGGTTCCGTTCTGCCCAGACCGCTGGATTTCCATACGAATATGGATCTGTTATTAGCTGCAAGGGGCTCCGAACAGCTCTGCTTTGATTTAATAGAAACCCCGGAACTCATCGACAGGGCCATGGAGGATATCCGCGGCGTCTTTAAAAAATGCTGGGAGACCTGCACAACTGCCGGCAGGATGGATGAGTTCGGCTACTATTTTGACGCTTTTTCTTCCACCGGCAGCGTAGCCTGCGTATCCTGTGATTTTATTGCGATGATCGGTCCGGAGATGTTCCGCAGATGGGCCATGCCGACGATGGAGTACGAGGCGAGCTTTATAGATCATGTAGTGCTCCACTGGGATGGCCCCGGCGCGCTGAAGCATTACGAAGACCTGATGTCCATAGACAAGATACACCTTGTCGCCTATGTGCCCAATCCGTTCGAAACGCACCTGCAATACCTTGACCTGTATAAAAAGGTCCAGTCGCGGGGGAAAGCCATCGCATTTACCGGCAGTCCGGAGATGATCAAGCAGGTGCATAAGGAGCTCGATCCCCGCCTGACCGTCTACATGACCTGGCCTGGGAGCGTTGGCGAAATTGACGCACTCGATGAATGG
>Ga0116171_10000113_pt1 | contig 79650 bp, 101 predicted proteins | sample AD_JPNHW2_MetaG_FD_89798 | JGI IMG/M metagenome (GOLD analysis project Ga0116171, IMG submission 89798) | Active sludge microbial communities of municipal wastewater-treating anaerobic digesters from Japan - AD_JPNHW2_MetaG | ecosystem: Engineered > Bioreactor > Anaerobic > Digestate | place...
ACGATCTTATCAGGCGTAGCATCCATTTGTATATCTCCTCTTAGGGTGGTCGTTCCCTACAGATTTAATATACTTCACTCTTTCAAAAATACCTATTCAAACTTTTCCTCGAATCTGAAAGGCGGATAACGAAAAAATATGCCAAATTTTTGATTTTGAACGACAGAAAGTGACAAAAATGGGGGTAAAAATGCGATGCTCAAAATCTGTTCTAAGCCAGTATTCATGCGGGTTTGAACGGAATTGGGGAAAAATGAAACTCGAATTTATATCATTTGGGTATGGTAAAATTAGAAAATAGAAAATGAAGAAATGAGATAGATTTTTCGGTCTACCTCATTCTAAAATTCTCCCTATATGGCCTCGTTTTTATTACCGAGATTCAATCCATTCAGAAAGGAGAATTACCTTTGCTGGAATTGACCAAGGACAACGGCACATATTCACATCCACAATCGCGTCATGTTCAGAGAAATAGATGTTGATGTTGATGCTCGTATCCATCTTTTCCACTGTCACGAATTCAGGATAGCCGGAATGTTGGTCAAATCCATTCAATCCCTGATTCTTTTCATTTACCACAACATACATTTCTATTTTCTCCTTACTTCAAAAAACAAGTCAAGGTAGATATGATATTCAAAATCAAACACAGAATCCACATTGTCATTCCATACTTTTCCGAGAATTGAAAAGGACGAATTTGGGATTTGCTCCGTTTGAAACTCCGTCCCTCTTCGCAAACTTGAATTGGAGAGAAAGAGTCTGAAAACAATCTTCGCGCTCGGACTTCAAATGAATATACGTCTTCATGTTCAAGCCTTCCTATATTCGTACAAAGGGAGCATGGTTTTCTGAAGATTGGATACATGATTCCAATTTGCCAGAAGTTTGATTCCAATGGTTTCTGATATGACGAAGATGGTTTCCCTACGTTGGGTGAAAGTTCCGTCAAAACAAACCACATTCACAAGGTAGTGGAATGGTCTGAGAATACCGTCGTCTTGATTTGACCACATTGGAACGTCTCCTTGATGTATTGAATATAACTTGAAACTTGCCCTATGAGAAGACGAACTTTTCCTCGAATCTGAAAGGCTGAGAGTCGTTTGAAAAGGAGGCAAACACGAATCACCTCCTATTGCTCATTGAAAAGCTATCAAAATTCTTATTGTGATATTTGCTTTGGAATAACATTTCCTAATTATGAACATTATTATATGAAAAGTTTAGATTTCCCAAGGACCACCAAAGGCGGCGCGATGTCTCTTCGTAGTTTTTGAATTTCTGTATTGACTTTGGCATGAATAGTCTACTGTACCGTCTTGAAAAAATGTTGCGATAGTCGAACCATAGAGCCGGACGACGATATTTCCAGACTCTCGGCAGATGCGAAGATTCTTGCACCTCGGAAGCAGTCGTTCGTCTTTCATTCCAAGAAACTTTGACGCGGTTTCAAAATTCACAATTTCTGATTTGTAACTTGCTGGCATTGTTGTCCTCCTTCAGACATATAGAAGATACGATATTTTGTTGAACATGAGAAGGCAAACTTTCCCTCGAGTTTGAAAGGCTGAGAGTCATTTGAAAAGGAGGCGAATCCAAATCACCTCCTATATGGCCTCGTTCAAATCAAATGAATCTCGTATCCACAATCTTCCAACAATTCTTTGATTTCTTCAATATCGGGTTCTGGGAAATTCCATTCACCAATATAATTCAAGTCCGAAGCAACGATTCTCTTTTTTCATTCTTACCACCCAAATCCAAACATCTCTGCCGAATCTGAGAAATGAAAGAATGCCCATTTTCCAACTTCCTTCGCGAAATGGGACAACCAGGAAAATTTCAAGTGATACGATACTTAATTGTTTTCATTGTTAGCCTCGTTTTTAATATCATGGTTTTAACATTTCCCTATTTCAGATTTCAACAATGTCCATTCCGCGAAGCCACTGACTACGTTGAATCAAATCTTTTAACAATTCAAAACTTCCAAATTCAGAACGATATTCATGAGTCGGAACATTTGAACCAATGGAAAATGTAACAATCAAAATTCCATCATACCGCATTCCCGCAATCTTCTTGAATTGAATGTATGTAACATATTTAGAATGGCGCAAAAACCAACCTAAATTTTTCACTTCCTTACTCTTGCCATTATGTAAAGTTGTGACGGTGTTCATTTCTTATTCCCCCAATTCCGAAAGCTCAATCACCTTGTTCGTGTCAATCTTGATTCTCGCATTCCCAACATTTTCAAAACTATCATCAATCATCTTCTTTCCAAACTGGTCTACCCCTTTTCCAACAGATTCAAGACTTCCATTAGCCATCTCAGAGACAACAGAAGTCACCACAGAAGATACAATCGCTTCCCTCTTCTTTTCAACAGAGTGCTTGAGCTTGTTGAAATGAGAGCAAAGATACCAACCGAGAATGACGCCAAGAACTAAAGTGATGATGTATTTCATAGTCTTAATATATGGTGAAAATAGGAATGATGGAAGACAAACTTTTCCTCGAATCTGAAAGGCCGAACCGAAAAAAGAAAAATGGAGAGAATCAAATCCCTCCATATTGAAATCACCAGGAAACCGCAATACCGTTGTTAGGTAGTTCAATCGCTTCAAACCCTTCCAAAGAAAGCCATTCGAGAATCCCTGGAAGAATTAGAATAGGGACGACGGAACACCTCTCTTCACCGCCATTCCAACTACGAGGAACCATCATTTCAACAAAAATCCGAATATTGTTTCCTCCCTGTTCGGCAATCTTTAAACACTTGGCTACGATTTCATTCTTCTTTTCCTGAATTTGAGTTTCCAGAGTGTTCCTTTCAAACTCCTTAACCTTTTCCGCAAAGATTTCTGCAAGCTTCATTTGAGTTTTCCTGATTCGTGGAAGAAACATTCTCCTCACACATTGAAGATACTGTATTGTGACCATCTTTCCTAATCAAACTTTCCCTCGAATCTGAAAGGCAAGTTCTCTAAATCAAAACTCCCACAGTTGCACCTATGGGAGTTAAGCAAAATGAAAAACGATTCAAACACTCAAAGCAAAGGGAAAATGTCTTCCACGTCCTTCATTTTGGTCTTTTCGCTATCTGGTTTCCCATTCAGCTACTTCAACATTTTATTCAAAGTTCAATTCCTTCGTGAGATTTCTTTTCAACAGAGATATTTCAAAAATACCTCCTATATGGCCTCGTTAACGACCACCATATTCAATCATCATAAAATCATTCTCCCAAGATTCCACCGAGACAGAAACCCGACCAGTAGGAACCGAAGAACAGGAAAGAATGACCAATACCCCAAGAAGCAAGGCAGACGTTACGAAAAACACATTCTGATAGTTGAAAATCTTGAGCATCATCGTCCTCCTTCAGACATATACAATCTAATACATATAGTTGGAGAAAACAACACCAACTTTTCCTCGAATCTGAAAGGCCGACGCAACAAGAAAACACGAACCATTTCTAACCCGTTGTAAAATACTATGCGACGATTAATGTTGAAATAATCAGCATCACGAGACAAATTCCGAGAAGCAACATCCGCATCGGAACAGGAAGACAACAGAAAAATGAAAAATACGGAAAACAAAGAAATCAAATACTTCATGGTAATTACTCCTTGGTTAATGGAAACACTCTCTATCAACAAGCATTAAATATAACCAAAAACCCCTTAGAAACCAAACCAAACTTTTCCTCGAATCTGAAAGGGCGACCGGGGGTAGACCGTCAAGCCCCTCCAAACACCATGTTCATCATCTTCATCCCCACTCATCCAACCACACCTCCACCAAATTAATTTCTTTTCAATTCAATTCATTTTCATTATTTTTCATCATGCTATCTTTAATTCATTTCAATATATTTAAATTCAATTCCAAATTCATTCGCTCAACAAAAGTAATTTCAATTCATTCAAACTCATCAGACTCAATCTCAGTATCGCCAAATTAATTTTCATGAAACAAAAATTAAAATGATTACCCTGAAGAAAACAAAACTAACTTTAACATTCAATACTATTCAGAAACATTAAGAACGGAATACCTGTATATCTCATTATGCCGGATATATACGCTCCTATAGACAATATACTATGGGATTGGTCTGATAGCAAGCGAAACTTTTCCTCGAGGCCTGATGCTGGTTGAGTTCAAATGAAATGGCTCGAGGAAAAGTTTGAGTTGACCAGACTGTTTTGAAATATTAGATTGGAGCATGGGTAATGATGTCTTGCCACGAAACTCTGTCACGTTGTATGAGTGTCCACCAGTGTTTATAGATTGTGAATAGATGAGTGTGAGACGAAATGAAGCTGAGTAAAACAAAATGAGAAGAAATGAAAAATACCATGATGAAAAGTGAAAACCATGAAAACAGTAGGGTTGGGGGTAGGAAAGGCCAAAAAGCTACGAAAACGGTATTTTACCCCAAACCGTGATCTGGGGGCGTTAAACTTCGAGACGTATTATTCGAAAAGATAATTTTATTCATTATTATTTTCACATGTTTTTCGTATTTCCTTATTATTTCCTTTCATTATTTTTCACACATTTTCATTCATTATTATTTCATTCCTTATTTTTCTCTATTCATTATTATTTTCACCTGTTTATTTTCTTTATCTATGTTTTCATTGGAGTATGTTTATGATTGATTTATTTTTTAATTTTTCCTGGAGGTGAGTGATGAAGCTTGAAGATATTGGATTTTACACTCTTTCGGATTCTCGTTGTGTATCGGCTACCAATGAGAGTGATTTGAAGAGGTGTGAATTGATTTTGACGGATGCTTGTAATTTTAAGTGTAAGTATTGTCGTGGTCAGCGAAGTGATTTGAAGAAGACGTTGAGTTATTCTGAGGCGTTGCGGATTGTTGACCTGTGGATTTCTGAGGGATTGGAGAATGTTCGTTTTTCTGGAGGTGAGCCGACTTTATGGCCGGGATTGGAGAAGTTAGTTTCGCATTGTCGGGATTCTAATGTTTCGCGGATTGCCATTTCTTCCAACGGTTCTGCGGGGTTGGATGTTTATGACAAGTTGATTGAAGCTGGGGTGAATGATTTTTCCATTTCGTTAGATGCTTGTTGTTCTTCGTATGGAGACATGATGGCTGGACGGAGTGGAGTTTTTGAGAAGGTGGTAGAATGTATTCGTCATGTTTCTAAGCGGGTGTATACGACAGTTGGTATTGTTGTAACTGAGGAGACTGTTCATACATTGCGGGATGTTATTGAATTTGCTTCTGGACTAGGAGTTTCGGACATTCGGATTATTTCTGCGGCACAATATAATCAGATATTAGATGTTGTCATAGATATTCCTGAAGAGATATATAGAAAGTATCCTATTTTGAAGTATCGGATTGAGAATGTTATGAATGGTGTTAATGTTCGTGGAGTTAGTGAGGCTGATTGTCGGAAGTGTTGGATTGCTTTGGATGACATGGTTGTTTCGGGTGATCATCATTATCCTTGTGTGATATACATGCGTGAGGGTGGAGAGCCAATTGGCCAGGTTGGTGAAAGAATGAGAGAAGAGAGATTTGAATGGGTGAAGCGGCACGACATTCATTCTGATAATATATGTCGGAATAATTGTTTAGATTGTATTGTAAAGTATAATAATAAATTTGATGCTGAGAATTCTTTTGTTGGGAGGTGTGTGAATGATACATGAAGTTAGGAAATCCGATTTATATACTGAGTTTCGGGATTTTATTATGAGGCGATGTGATGCTGGGATTCGTCGGATTGTTGCTCGGAGTTTTGCTGAGATAAGTCAAGCTGAGAATTATCGTTGGTTTGTTAATGAGGATTTGGGAACGGAGGTTGAGTATGATTCGTGAAATTAATTTTTGTGAAATCCGTTATATTAACAGGCATTTATATGATGATGTTGATTATAATATTAGGAAGAAGCGGGGAAAAATATTTGACAGAGTTGAAGATGAAATGCTAAATTTTGTTTATAATAGACTGGAAGTTATTTGGGATGGGATAAGTGATGATTTGAGAATGAACGCTTTGAATGGTAGGAGGAAGAGATGAAGATTAGATATAAGATTTGTGAATGGGGGGTGTCTGGGATAACGGATTTGTGTGCGAGGATAATTATTAAGGCTGATGATTTTTATGGAGAGTATTACATCAATAAGAATAATATTAATTCGTGTCTTGGATGTTATATGACGGTTAATTACAGGAGATTTGGAAAGAAGAGTATTATATGATTCATAGGATTAATTGGAAGTCGTGTGATGTGTGGCATAAAACTGTTAGTAAGAATTGTCGTAAGTTTATAGTTTGGTTGAATTATAGTTATGATGTTTGTTTTGATTTGGATGAAAGGATTAGGAAATGAAGATTGTATATAGAGTTAGAATCAACAGTTCTGGGAATTTTGCTATTGGTGGGAATAATTATAAGGACGCCAGTTTGTTTTACAGAATTTTTGAAAATCGTATCGTCGCGAATCATCAAAAATCCCATCCAAAGTACCAAATTGAACAGAACATTTTGAGGAGGTTAGGGATAAAATGAAGATATCAATGTTTGTGAAAGATATTAATATGTATGCGCTATATTCTGATAAAGTTTCGGTTCATGGGAAATATTATTCAGATTATTACCGTGAAAAGTTTCAAAAAAGATTAAAAAGGAGAGAGGTTTGAAAATTAGATATTGTGTTAAGTACAAAAATACGGTTGGTAGATATTACACGTTTGGAAATCCCTCGTATTGCGGTATTCGTTTATTTTGCTACATTGGGGATACTGTATTACAATCATTTCACTAAGAGCATCCATACGTTGAAAAAGAATATAAGATTCTACGTCGGCTTGGATTGAAAGAACAGTGAGGAACATATGGCAAAAATTAGATTGAAGTTTGGAATACGTGGTGGATTTGCTGAAATGAGACTGCTTTGTGGACGGTTTTGTGGAGTATCTAGATTTTATGAGTCTGGACTTGTAGGACTTTGGAATGATTTTTCAGGGTCGAAATATGTCAGGATAAAAGAAACATATAAGAGAAGACTTAAGAGACCTGTAGTTTAGGAGGAAATATGTAACGATGGAATATAAATTGTTTCGAATGTTTGCCGCGTTGATAATTGGGTATGTGCGATTCCGTATATCCCAGCAATAGCAATGTCTCTCATATTGGTCAAAATTGTTCCTGGGTTCGTCGACGAGGCGGACTTGCTATCATATTCATCTCTCGCTACGCTTATAATTGGGCTGTTTTATTATCCATTCATCATAATTCCAGTAACATTATATTTGATTGTTGTGTTCTATTTTGATTTAGCAGAACCTATCAAGCCAAAAATAGTAAAATTCGGAGTTAGACAATTGTTCAAACGTAGGAAAGTTGTCCGTCTTACAATGAAAAGAACAGGAGATTTTAATTTGCTAGAAACGAATTGGAAATGCTGCTCGCAGATGTCGCCTGGGAAGAAATACGAAAACAGAATGAAGAGGTGGCAATGAAAATACGATATGAAGTTTATAAGCATGCAGAAATGTGGGTTTTTGGAATGAATAATACGAACGATGATATTTGTTTAGTTGTACGAAATGCTAAATTAATTCCAAACCATATGAATAACAGTAGCAGAGAAAGAAAAATTGAACTGAAAATTTTGAAAAGGATAGAACGATGAAGTTGTTGTCATTTTCTTGGTGGTATGTAATTCCTACTCTGATTGTTTGGAGTTTTGTATTCTGTAGTCTTCCATTATTATTCATATTTGTAAAATTGTCAGACTGGTTGTTTGATGATGATGGTTGGGGAATTACGGCGAGTCTTTTAATTACGGGAGGCTTGTTAATTTATTTTGTTCCGGTGATTGGATTGATTTGTAGCATTGCCCTAGTCTTACCTTATTTCAATAACCGTATTTGTATAACCGGTAATTTCATTCCAAGTTGTAAGTTTGGATTGAAATGCTTGTATTCAAAAATAAGAAAGCGGAAAATAATAAGAATGGGACTTAATGAATGTAGCATAAGAATGGTAACAGCAAACATCAAAGGAATTCGTATTGAACCAATGGGCAGCCGATTTTTTCAGAGATTGGAGAAATGGAGATGAAAGTTAGAATGCATATATTCGCGGGCAGCTATAACACAGCTCGAGGCGTAAGAATATCTTTCAATACAGATTATGATGATCGTTACTATGTTTATGAAGATTATGTTAGCTCATATGGAAAGAATGAGGGGAATATAAATCTTCATAAACGTTTTGGAAAGAGTAGAATCAAATGAAAATGTACATGAAAGTTTTTGACAACGATGCGACAGTTTTCCAATTTAGGTTAGACCAGCAATGGGATAATTATGATTTTGTAGGATATTGGGTTGCTCATGGTGAACGAGGTTGTTGTAAATCTGTAAATCACAAAATCTTGAACCGAATGATAAAACGCTGGGGAGAAAAATCGTGAAGATTGTTTTGAAAGTTAAGAAAGATAATGAAGGTGATGATGATTTTAGTTTTTATCTTGGATTTGAGGAAGGAAGAGGCATTTCAGACTGGTGCTTTGTGTCTAAGTTTTATTTAATGACTACAGACGAACAAATAAAAAGATGCCCAATATTAGTAAAATTCTGTAAACGTATGAGGATAAAAATTATAACAGGCGATGAATTTTATAAGATGGGTTGACTTGCCTTGGAAGAAAAAATTGATTATATTTCATCTGATGTTGGATGAATGGTTTTGAAGATTGGAAGAAATGTGAAAATCAAGAAAGCTTTGAGAATAACTAAATTTGGTTCTTTTTATTTCATTGAGAGTAAAAAGTATTCCCTGGTTGCGGCAAATGATAATGTTGTCGAATACTATCATAAAAGACTGAAAAGATGGGGAACGAAATGAAGATACGATTACGATGTTCTAAAGATTTTGAATCAGACTATGGATATATTACTAATTATGGTAGTTTTTGTTTTTCGACAGATTGGTTCACATTATATTTTTCAGGAGGAGATAATAAAAGATATATTAAGATTGCCAAACGCTTGAAGATAAAGAGGTTGGTTTGAAGATAAGTTTAAGAATTCGGTTATATGAAAATAGGGTTGAGATATAATTATGACAAAAATTTGGCATGGCATATGTTTGATATAGTTGATTATAATCTAAACATGTACAAACTGGTTTTCTGGTGCAATAATAGGAAAAGTAAGTATTATACAAATAGACTCAGTAGGAAAGTTATATTTTTTGATAAGATAAGGGCGGCTCTATGAAAATTGGATTGAAATATAAGCATGAAGAAGATTCTGTCTGGCATTGCTTTATTCTTATTAATCACGAAAATCCACACAATTACAAAATGCCTTTCTGGAGCAATAATCTCGGAGAAAGTCAGTATTTCACAAAGAGTACAAGAAACGTTATATTTTTTGACAAGATAAGGGCGGCTCTATGAAAATTATCTTAAGATGCTTACCTGAAACATCCAATTTTTATGTTAGGTTTATTAACTGTGATTACAAAACATATAAACCTGTAAGATTCGAATATGCTAATGAATATTTACTGTTCTGGGTTAGTAATGTTGGTTTAATTTATAACAAAGATAAGATAAAAAGAACTCCGTTTGGGTGCAAGAGGTCTCAATGAAACTTACTCTAAAATATGAAAAAGATAAATGGGGGCATCACATGTTTAGGTTATATTATCCAAACGATTGTAACCGACTCCAATTTCTTTCATGTAAGGTAAATGGAAACTTTGAAACTATTTACATGATCGAAAATTCAAGAAAACCAACACTAATCAAAAGAGGGAAATATGAAAATCATTAAAATTCCTACAGGGTATTTGTTCATTGAAGATTATAAGAACTATCAATTAGAAACATTATCAATTGGAGATTATGGGAAGTCAAAGAATGTCAAAGCCGATTTTCTTGGACTTTCAAAACCTCTGAATGGAGTTTCTAACGGAATTTGCGAGCCTATTCAGAGCAAATGGGTGATAACGGTTTCAACTCAGCGAGGATGTTCTCAATCATGCGTCTTCTGCTCATGTCCAAACATTCCGTTCCGTGGCAATTGCTCGTTTGACGATTTGTTCTCTCAATTCAAGAATGCTAGGAATCTGTTCCCTAATGTCAAATATTCAGAACGTTTGAATCTTCATTTTGCACGGTGTGGAGAGCCTATTTTCAACAAGGCCGTTTTCAAGTTTGCGGAATATTTACACCAAAATAAACGACAGCTTCAAGAAGAATTGGATTTGAGAATTGAAGTTCTACATCCAGTTCTAACAACATCCCTTCCAAACTATTTGAACGATTTGGAATCTCGAATTCTCCAATGGTGCGACATTAAGAATGAAATGTATAATGGGCAAGCAGGACTTCAATTCAGCATCAATTCGACTGATGAAGACCAGCGGCAATATATGTTTTCTAATAAGGCAATAACTCTTGAACAATTGAGTAAAATCGGAGAGCGTTTACCAGAACCAGTTGGAAGAAAATATTGTTTGAATTTCGCATATGCTTCAACATTTAAGATTGATGGTAGCCGTTTGAAGTCGTTGTTTGATAGCAATAAGTTCATGATAAAAATCACTCCAATCCATAACAATAAAGAATGTCGGAAAAATGGAATTGAAACTGTTGATGGATATTCTTCCTACACCCCTTATGAATCAGTTGAACAAAATTTGAAAGACAATGGATTTGATGTTCTTGTCTTCGTTCCCTCAATGGATGAAGAAAAAGGAGCAGTGACTTGTGGGAATCTGATTCTTGGTGGCGACAGAGTTTCAACGAACAACGAACAGCAGATTGAGGGACTATGAAAATTGTAATGAAATATTTTCCAACACAATCGATATATTACCCAACATTTCGGGCATGACGAGTATTCGATGACACAAATCCAATATTCATAGTTCGGGATGGTGGACTTGTATTATCTAATAAACCAAAAATCAACAAACTTAGAAAACTCACATTGATTATGAAGTCTGTGAAGAAATAATTCATATTTTCAGCATATGTTTTTCTCAATCGATTAAAGGGGTGAATATACCTATTTTTACCTATGTTGATAGATTGTGGATACGTTCAAAAATGTGTATAAAATGTGGATAGACAAATACTGTCAAAGTCCGATAAAATGGGCTTTACAGGGCGATTTAGTTTTACTATATTTGTGTGGATAAATTCAATTTTCGAAGGATACCTGGAACTTGTGAAAAAGAGGTTTCGCGACAATGAAAATCAGATTGAAGTATAAAAAACCGGGATTATTTACAGCAAGATTTGTAAGAAGTGTAAACAATCGCGAAAGCTTGTTGATTGAAGATTTTCGGTGGGATGATCATATTTCACTTAATCCATGGATATTAGCTTTTAATTATGAAAATCGTATATTCGCCAAAAGGATTTATAAATGGTTGTGAGATTTCGCATAACACCGCCCGATTCATACAATGATATGTTTTTACTTGCGAGAACCGAAAAGAATATACAAAAATAGTTCGTCTTGATGCTTTAGAAGAAATTCAAAACACCTCTTATTACATATTCATTTCGGGATTTAGTTTGTTAAATAAAAAATTTGCTTCTAGAATGCACCGGAGGTTTTCATGAAGGTTGTCGCAAAAATATATCACGACCCAACAGGTGAATTTAATTTCACACCTGATGGGAATATCAATTTTGTCTGTTTCAAAAACGGCACAGATATTTACCCAAAGAACTGTGACATTGATAACAAATCTTGTATAACTGCTATAATCCATTATAATCTGAGATTTCTAAAACGGACAAATTTCAAACAATATAAAGAATTGATTCGGAAATACTTATGAAAATTAAATTGTGTGTACGTAATGGTTATTCGGTTTGCATATCTCATTATTCCGATGGGGAACAAATGAACATATTACGGCAAATATTCCCGAATAACAATACATACAGTTCTCCTTACTTAAAATTCAATAGAAAACGAATGGAAAAGTGTCGTTAAATTATTTTCAATCGGAGTCTTCATGGCTGTCTATAAATTGAAAAACAAAAAGACAGGGTTATATTGGATTGGCGGAGGAGAAATTCCTTTTTACATTTCTGGATTATCGGGTCATTGGGGTATTCAAACCAACGAGAAGGATGCTGCTAAACGTTGGTCAAAAACAGGAAAAACGTGGAGTTCAAAAGGAGCATTCAATTCAGCGATGACGAATATGTTGAAATCAAGTAAACGTTATCTCGAATTGAATGGACAAAAATTTTATGGCATTATTGATTATAAAGTCTATGATGTTGTCGCTAAATTGTTAAAAGATGAGTGTTGTATTGAAATTTTTGAAGACCCTAAAATTGTAGACGTTTTTGAAATAGTAAAGGATGGTCTATGAAAATACAAATGGGAATCTTAAAAGACAAATATCAGAACAGTATTAGTTTCTTTGTTTTTGGAAATTATAAACATATAAATTCTGATAAAATGTCGATCCTCGCGGTTGATGATAAAAATAAAAATTCTAACAATCTAAAACTTTTGAAGAGGTTGAAATGAAGGCCGTTTTAATGCTGCTTAAATATCCAATATTGTTTTTTATGAAATATGTTTTGAAAGGAGCATCTTGGGGAACGAGCCGTTGTAGCAATGATGGGATGACTATTTTGTTTTGTAGTGTTTACGGTACGGTAGTTTCATTATTTTTTTTAGGCCCGCTTATAGTTTCATTTTATATTTTTAAAAGTCCAATATTCACAATTTTATCTTTATTATTTGTAGTTTTTTCATTTGCCACATTCATTCCTTATGAAAGCGGCGACATTGATGAATTTCTAGAACATTCGAATTACTTGATTAGAGCGATTTGGAAAAAGAAAATTCAAAAAAGAACATTACTTACCTGTGATTTGCGTAAAGGGTTAAAGCAAGTTTTGAAAAATGAAGTTGTGCCTGTAGTTGTTGCTGGAGATAATTTTTCTAAAAGGATGAAGAAATGGCAAAGGCAGTTTTGTATTATTCAGACTCAACCGAAAGCCCTTCTCTTTTCTTACCTTTTGGAAATTACAAATGTTTTTATATATGCCCTGAAGAAGAATTAAAATTTCCAAAGAGAAAACGATTCTCCGAAAGACGAGTAACTACGATTTTTAACGGGAAGTTCTCGAAATATGCTTCTAATAAACGAGTTAGAAAATATGAGTAAATTAGTTCTACAATATTTTGAAATTACAACAATAATTGGAAATGTTCACCAATCATTTATTTTGGATTCTGATGTTTATGTTTATCGTTGTCCTATTGTTAAACTTGTTAATGGGAAATATTCAACATTCATTCCTAAAAGGATAAAGAAATGGCAAAGGTAGTTTTGTATTATAATTCCCGTCATTCATCACTAGGGACCGTCAATAGGTTTGGAATTTGTTCTCGTCAACAATATTATCGCGGAAATTTTATTAACGAATCAAAATGGGTAACTGTTATGATTAATGCTATATATTCTCGCTGGACCTGTAATAAACGAATATTGAAATGGAACTAAAAATCCAATTTTCTTGAGTTAACAACAAATATCAAACTAGGAGGAAAAATGAATTTTGACGAACGCTCTAAGCAATTAATGATTGGAGAAACTGACGAAATTCTCCAAGAACAATTCACATGTCCTGGCTGTGGGTCTTGCTCATATTCATCAACATATATGGAAAAAAGTACATCAAAAGTCCAAGAATCATATTCGATTAATTTGAATTCTTTCGGTCCTACTAAAATTTTGTTTTGCTCCTGTGGTTGCGGAAAACTTTGGATTGAACATGCGACACCAGAGCATCATCGTCCACTGATTCGTAAAACCACAATGAAATCATATATACCAAGATAAAGAAAAAGCCCCGATTTTCTCGAGGCTTCTTTTTATTCATCATCTTCGTCTTTTTGTTCTTTTTTCTTAACCGTTCCCAATTTCTGTTCTTTTGCGAATTCTGGGTTTGCGTGTCTTGATTTCTTTAGTTCTGAGAATGAAACCGTGTGCTTCTTTTTATCAGCAGCAATAACATCTGTAATAGCTTCAATACCATGCTTAGACATATCAGTATACTTCTCTTTATATCCTCTGTAATTCCAATCAGTAGTTCCTCGAACAATACCAGATTTTCCAATAGTTTGTTCTTTACCTGAAGCAGAAGGTTTCCAATAAGCCATAACTCCAGCAGCGTGTTTTATACGACCGTCAACCGTTTCCATATCTCCACCAACAATCTCTTCATAAAAATTGAAAAATGCTGCTTGGATTTCGTTCAAAGAATACTTAGACAAATCAATTCCCGCAGATTCTATTGTCTTCAAAGCATCTCCAATCTTGCCGAAATTAATTAGATCAGTTCTCCGTGCCATTTCTGTTAGCATTGTCTGTTCTACGTAAGTCTTAAAGTCTATCATTTCTTCCAAAGCTCCTCTGGGACGTTGTATGCTTTCAAAACATTCTTATCATTGTTTCCTTGAAGTGTTGGTAAAGAAACTCCAAGAGTGTCGGATGCCAATTTTGCCTTACCACCAGCAGCCTTCAAATGAGAAACATATGCCAAAACTTTCACACCATCTTCATAAAGGCCATCAAATTTCTTTCCAGTCTTCAGAAGTTTGTCCATCAGTTCTGTCACCTTGCTGAAATTGATTCGAGCTTCATCAAGGCGAAGAGCTTCCATATCCTTTTCTACAAATTCTCTAAATTCCATAGTATTAGTCCTCTTCAAACTATTTATAGGAGTCAAAATGAAAGTTCGTTATAAAATAGAAGAATATGTAGACAACTAATATATCTTTGTTACAAAACCTGAAGGACGAGATTTGCGATGAACTGAATCATATGAAAGTTCGTTACTCTGTTGAAGAATATGTGAAGGGAAGTTTCTTTTTTGGAATTCGTATTGATTCAAAAGGAAATGATATTAGCCACGGATTTGTGCATCATTATGGATACGCTGAACCAAATTCTTGTAATATCGGCGGAGAAAAAAGAAAACAACAATTGAAAATATTAAAAAGGCTTGGATATGAAAATAAAACTTAGAATATTTTCGAACAATTACTTTCATTTTAGCCAGGAAGACCGACTTTCCTATCTTGATGAAATTGTAGGAGATAAAATAGAAGAAATTATTTACATATATTGTCCTGGAAATTTTAATGGAAAAAGAATCAAATGAAAGTTAAATTTAAATTAGTTCACCGTTACAAAATTCTTCATCTTATAGTTATCAATTCCGATTTACAGTTCATAAAACCAGAATATTCTTATTATGTCGGGAAAAATGTTTACGTCAGTCAATGGGAACAGATTTTCTTACCGATTCGATGGAGCAGACTATGAAAATTAAATTTAGAATAGAATGGAGCGATGAAGACAAAGATGCGTTTGTTATGATATTTGGTTCGAAAGATGACCCGGACGAAGTGAGTTTGTTTTATTCTTTTATTGGAGATGTTGGATTAGAAACAAATCACTGGAATAATAAAAATCCACTTCAACAAAAAGAAGAAAGAATAATGAAAAGGTTGAAATTATGAAAATTAGGTTACAATTATCTTGGAGTAAAAATAAAGACTGTTTTACAATTGGTCCTACGACATATGAAAAACTCTTAGACTGTCCATCTTTATATTTTGTAACATATATTGGCCATCTCGTAACAAACCATTTCCCATGCCAGCCTTATTATGAAATCGAAAAACATATCATTGAAAGATTAAATCGTTGAAAATAATATTCAAGATAACTCAAGAATATGAGCAAGTTGAAACTTATTATGTAATTCGTTGCTATGCTGGAAACGAAATAACTCCATTCTTCAGTTCTCAATTATTCCCAAATGAAAACTTCGCGGCAAAAGGTCTTCATTATTTTCATTGGAACCATCCGAGCCAAATAAGATAAATAATGTTAGATAATTGGAGATAAATATGAATTTCAAAAATTGGTTGTATGAAAGTGTTGACCCGCTCACTGCTCTAAAGGAAAAAGCGGAAAATGGATTTGATGTCAAGACAAAGTTTGGAGCATTCAAGTTCTCTGAAATGGATGGGAAGAAATTCGTCCTTGTTGTTGATGATGAAACTGCTGAAAAGGAATATAAGGCAATTGTCACAGCTAAGAAGAATGAAGATGTTAAGCTTTCGATCTCAGTCTCAGTGTTTGATGGTGATGAACTTGTTGGAAAGATGAAGGCAGAGAACCCTGATGAAGATGATGTTTCTTACGCAAAGCTTGATTCTTGTAAAGCTGCGATGAAAGATATGAAAGACACCATCGAATCAATCATCAAAGGCGCTGAAGAAATTGAGCTAGAAGAATCCTTGGCAATCGCAACTCTCGTGTCTGGATTGGCTCCTCTCATCGGGCTGGCAATTCCTTCAATTTATAAGATTGCTGTTGAGAAGAATTATTTTGGACTCGGAGATGATAAATCCAGCACTCCAGCACCAAAGCCTGATGACCTATTAAACCGATTCAGAGAAATGCCAAGAAAACAGATTGTTGAACTTTTGAAAGATTCTGATAAGATGGACGCTTTTGTCAATGACATTATTGCTGAAATGAAGAAAGCTGCTCCAAGACTCATTATCAATCCAAAGACAAAGGGTGAAATATACAACAAGATCGAAAAGAATCTTCGAAATGTAATTCATGCAGAAGATAAGAGAGAATCCGGTACAGCTATGGCACCTATCAGAGACGCTGCTAAAGAAGTTATGTCTCGTTCAGTCGGTTCTAAACATGGTGGACTTTATTTAGGAAAGACTTATTAATTTTATAAGTACGTGGCTCATTAGCATTGTTGTTAATGAGCCATTTTTCATTTTAATAGAAAGAAACTGCTTGACTTGGAAGAATAAATATGCTATACTTTATGAAACGAAAGGCTTATAATGAAGCTCGATACTGAATACACCTGCCAGATTGTAAAGCACTCCAGCGCAACCCGGACTATTATTGATTCCGACCCAAAGGAAGTTGTTCGCGTCTCACAAATAAAGGTGAAGATTGATTACCAAGATGGAATGCTTGATGATATTCTCGTAGGTGATGATAATACAATTGCGGATTCTATCTCATACGATTCTTGTTCTTGGGGTCAGAGAGTTGGAAGCTATGAACTTATTATCAACGAAACTTCTCTAGTGTCTGTGATTAATAAGATTGAACGAAAGAATAAGAAGGATAATGTTTGCGAACTTCTGATTACGTTTGAAACTGCGGATGTTGAGAAGGCTGGTTTCGTTGGGCATTATCTTCGCGACAAGGACAATCCAACACACATCACTCTAAAGTCAATCGAATGAAAATAACTGCTAATGTAGCAAAAAATGGAATCGCGTTTGGTTCTATCGGAGTCATTAGAAACTTTATTGATTTCGGATGGGACCAACAAGTTTCAATATTTTATACCGAATTTGGTGAGGGTGCTATCATAATTTGTAAAAATAAATATGAAACAAATATTTTCAAAAGTTATAGGAAATTTTTAAAACGTTTGAAAATAAAAACCATTGTTCTTGAGGACTAATGAAACTAAAACTAATTGTAACGGATGATGTGATTTCTTTTGGTTCCGTTGGTTATCGCGCAGAGGGGGTAAAATTTAATTGGACTAAACAAGTTTTATTTTATTATAATGAATTCCTAAACAAAGTAGTTGTCTTAAACGAGTGCGACTATAAACCACATATTTTCCAGAGTTATATTAAAGTATGTAAACGTTTGAAAATTATTAAAGAAATCACAGACGAGGCGATATGAAAATTGGAATGCGCGTCTATATGGATGGAGAAAAACAAATTCCGTTAGGGTTTTCTTTTTCAAATGATGAAAATTGGGAAAAAATTGAAAACCACATCATTGCAACATTTGATGAATTATGTGGAGTTGATAACTTTATAATTCCTGTGTCTGGATTAGCCGTCCCATCTTATAAGAAATTCGCAAACAGAATGAAACTAAAAATATATGAAAATTAAGTTTGTAATTAGAGAATATTCTGAAGAATGTTGGATTTTTGGTACGTCCCCGAATGAAGTTGGATATGTTAGTTGCCATGGTGAAATTTTCACAAATTCATATGTTCAACAAGAACCAATCATAGAACATAAAATATTGAAAAGGCTCAAATATGAAAATTAAGTTTGTTCTTGAAAAGTTTGAGAAAGAATCGGATGACCTTGGAATCTCGATCAATGCTATCAAGGCAATGGTTCAAAACATTGGTTCAAGTTCTGGAGACACATACCTTTTCAATTTCGTCTTCCCTGTAGAGCAAATGGAAAAGGTGAAGACAATGTTAACCGAATTCAAAGATGTTCTAATCACTGCTAGCAAAACTTATGAACTTGATTCGTCTACAGGAGTTCTTCTATTCCGAACAATTCCAACACAGACAAAAGAATCTGATTTGAAAACAGCGATCAACGAAATCATGGATGACACTGACACCATGGCATTGTTATACATTCGTCACTCAGATGAATTGATTGCTAAGTTTGCCGGGATGAAAATCAAATATTTCGACAAGGAAGAATTCATCAAGACTGAGGAATTGTTTGGTGCGGGAGAGTTTGAGTTTGATGAATGAACTAAAATTCAAAAAGATTCTTGTAGGCACGTATTTAATATCCTATAAGTACGACATTGCTCTATCAAAAGAACAATATTTCAAATTAAAGAAATCGGTTCCCACAGAATTTCTAAACAATCTCTCAGTAATAATGATATGCGATAATTTCAAAGACTATTACTATATTTCCATCTTGGTAAATTTTGAAATCACTCCATTCCAGTCCGATGAAGATGCTGAAAATTTCATGAAAGATAGCACAACATTCCTTCTATACAGCAAGAACGAAATGCTGGCAGAATTGGTTGAAATTAGAAGATTGCTCATTGTCGCGGGGGTTGAAATTTGAAAGTTACAATTAGGTTGGTGCGATCTGGGGTTCATTTTCTTCCATACGATAATATTAATGCGGAAGATAATGAACTATATTTTAATTATAAAGAACTAAACAAAGAAACTCCTTGCGAAATCCCTAATTGGTCAAACCGGAAAACTGAATATAGACGAATTATAAAGAGATTGAAACTGCTATGAAAATTCAAATGACTGTTGATGATGATGGTGGAATTTTGTTTGGCGATTTTGATAACTTAGAAACTGAAGTTTATCTATGTGATTTTGAGATTGACCTAGATGAACCCGTTTATATTCCGAAAGAAAGTTTACAAAAGAACGCTTATGAAACTCTAATTCGTCGTCTAAAATTAAAGAGAGAATGATGAATAAATTTTTAACAATTCTTAAAGAGTTTTTCTATAATCATATCTTGAGGAACAAAAATGCTCAATAAAGATGTTGTTCAAAAAGCAATCCAAATTTACGGCGAAGCTCAACAATATATTCAAACATCTGAAGAAGTTGGAGAATTGCTTGCCAAACTTTCTCAATATCGAAGAGGAAGAGTTGGTAAAGACGATGTTGTTGAAGAAATGGCAGATGTTATAATCATGTTCGACTGCTTGAAAGAAATGCTAAACATCTCTGATTTTGAACTAACTGATATGATTGAAAAGAAATATAAAAAGTTTGAACGACAAGTAAATGAGGATTCGAATGATTGAAATTGTTATTAAATATTTTTGCTATCCAATCCATTTAATTTATTATACTACCCGAAATTGCGATAATATAAACCGCTCGCGAATAAGAACCATCATTGTAGCAATCCCTATGCTATTAAGCTTTTTTGTATTGCCTAATTTTTACGGGCTCATTCCATTTGCTTATTTCTACATCGCGTTTCTATTGTTTAAGCATGAAGAACCAATTGAAACAAATAATGAGAAAGAAATTGAAATGAATGGGGATAATTTTCCAAAAATCTCACACAATCCATCAGAACCTTTGGAAAACTATGTAGATTTTGATAAAGCAATGATGGCGCTGACCTCAGATTTTTGTCACCCTCCGAAGCACGTCACGTTTAGTTCTCAAATCATAACGCTATCAGAACCATTGGAAAACTCTGTCGGATGGCTTTCAATCGAAAAGAAACATCCAATTCATGTTTTTGGAATAGAGAATGAATTGATAGTCGTCACGGAATATTTTGGAAACGAGATTGGGAAAATTGTTCTGGATGCTGTAAATGATGTTGAACTGTTTGTAGATGTCGAATGTTTCAAACTCAGAAGAAATGATAAAAGAAAACTCGCATGTCGTTTCGTTCCAATTGGCGGAGATGACTATAAAATCGAATACCTAAGAATCATGTCCGATAAAATTGAAGTTATTGGAGTTGATGAATGACGCGAATATGATAACGAAACCAAACAGCCTACCGGGAAGATATTTTAAAGAAGCCAGTTAGCAATTCTATAAGATTCGTTTAGTTTGTCTTTTAATTCTTTTTTGATTTCTTGTGTTGACGGAACTGATTTCTTATACTTAGAAGCATCGTGGCCTCTCATATACATAGCAAGATATTTTGGAGTTGGTTTCCCTTCAGAGTCTTTTAGGTCTCCCGGCAACTCGCGGAACCTAGAAACAAACCTACACATGCGGCCTATCGAATTCCATTCAGCATCACTCAAATTATCTGGAGCCTTAGTTCCATTTCTAAATTTTGAAGTCTTGGACAAAATACCAGCAATTAATTCACCTTCCTTTTGTCCATAATTCTGACCATTAACGCTTTCTTTTTCCGCTTCTGCTTTAGTCCAACCAACATCTTTCGCAGCTTCAGACTTTAGAAATGACCGAAGATCCGCAGCAGTAACGTTGGTCAATTCAACAAACTTCTGCCACATTATTTCTCTGTCTGTAGGAATGATTTCTCTCTTAGATTCTATTTCTTCTTCAGCTTCAAACAATTCAAGTTCTTCTTCAAAAGTCATTTCTATGTCCTCTATAATATTTAGGATTTCATCAACAGACTCTTTTAATGGATTATGACCCCAAACCATCAATGCCAAAGTTTTTCTTGTCTTTTTGTCATCTTTCATCAATGGTGCTTTGACTCCTAACATTCTTTTTAGGAACGATACTTGACGTTTTGCCCAGGCCCAATCATTCTCAGTCCAATCTTCTTTCTTAGTTTCTAACATTCGAATGATTGCTCTTGCGGAATCCCTACCTGATTTGATTTTCTTCCCACCAGCGCCAGCAGTCCGAGCTTCTTGCCGCGACAATCCAGCAGCCTTTCCTTCATCAGAATCAAGGAATTTCTCAATCTCAGAAGCACTCATGTTGATAAGCTTCTTCCAAATTGAATATAATTGTTTTTGTTCGTCTGTCAGTTTCATATTACTATTTAGGAGGATACCATGTCAAGAATTAATGAACTAACTGAAATCTTAAAGAAAGCGTCTCAGGATTACTATGAGAATGGTTCTTCGGATTTGTCTGACCAGCAATATGATGTTTTCTACAATGAATTAAAGTCTCTCGATCCAAGTAACGAGATTTTTGGAACTTGTGGAAAAGGATATTCTGTTTCGGATGATGAGAAAGAAAAGTTCAAACACCCTATTGAAGTTGGAAGTATTGACAAGTATAGGGATTTGGATGAAGTGATTTCCAAGCTTGACCAGAATGCGACATTTGCTTTGAAGCTTGATGGAAATTCGACTGTTGATTATTTTGAATATGGTGTATTACAAAACATTGTTACTCGTGGTTCGGATAATATTGGAATCATTCGAACCAAGAGATTTGTCGAATGTGATAAAGTTCCAAACAAGATTGATTTCCTAAAAGAGAGAAGACTGGTTGCTGTTCGTGGTGAAGTAGTGCTACCAAAATCAAAATACACAACTGAGAATGGATTTAATATTGAGAAGGCGAGCCGGAATGCTGTTGCTGGAGCCATTTCGAGGAAGACAGATTATCAAGAAGTGTTGAAGCATGTTGATTCTGTCAAGTACACGTTTATTGATTGCGACACTGGTGAGAATTTATATGATTATGATTGGAGCAAGTATTATCCAGTCGAATCTCAGAAGCCGGTGTTTGCCAATGGTGTTCCTGTAACATTGGAATATTTGAAGCATCTTGTTGAGAATTCTCAATACGAGTGTGATGGAATTGTGTTCAGGAATTCGGAAACTGGTGAATTGTTTGCGTTCAAGTTTGAGGACGAATTTGCTGAGACTGAAGTTTTGAATTTGGAGATTGAAATTGGAACGGCTCAAAGACTGACTCCAGTTGCCGCTCTGGACCCTGTGAATTTGTCAGGCAGTTTGATTTCCCGTGCGTCTCTTGGGTCGATGTCTGTCGCCAAATTGCTTGGATTATTTCCTCTGAAAAAGAACAACAGAGTCAAGGTGGTTCGGAGTGGGGAAATCATCCCTGTCATCACTGAGGTCATTTCTTCCGGGGATGAGGTCGTTCTTTCGGAAATTCGTTGCCCTGTTTGCGATTCTCTTGCTCAGTTCAACGGCGCTCACATGTTTTGTGTCAATCCAGAATGCCCAAACATTGAACATGAATATTTGTATAAGTTCTGTAATTTAATTGCCCCAGAAGGATTGAAGGAAAAGACTCTGGAAAAGGTTTTTGATTATTTTGACATTCATTCTGTTCTGGATTTGGTTCTGTTTGATGATGAGGTTGATTTTTCACAAATTCCAGGAATAGGCTCTGATAAGGTGGAATTGATTGATATGTTGTTTGATGCTATGTACAATCCAATCAATTCAAAAGTGATTTACAAAACATTCTTAAACGGATGTGGAGAACGAGCATCAAGAGCTATTGTGAATTCTGGGTTCAAGTTTGAGAATTATGTAAATGGGACAGGGGAATTTTCAAATCTAGAATCACTATCAAACTTCAATTCAAACATCATTCAAGAACTTCATGATAAGCTGGAAATGATATCTAATGCGTGTGAAATTCTGGAAATTTATGATGAAGTTGAAACTGTTGGTGATAAGAAATTTTGTATCACTGGAGTTCGGTTGAATGAAGAACAAAAGCAAAAAGCCAAGAATGCTGGATGGGAAGAGAAAAGTGGAGTGAGCAAAAATCTTGACATTCTCGTTGTGAAGGATGTGAATTCAAACAGCGAAAAATCAAAAAAGGCAAAAAGTCTCGGAGTCAAAGTAGTATCATTGAACGACTTTTTGAAAATGATTGGATGATTGGGCTTGACTTGGAAGAATTAATTGAGTACATTAGTTGCCCACGAAGGAGTTTCTATGACGAATCCAATTAAAGAAGGGAACTTTATCTCTGGAGGAGTAGCACCTGCACCATCTATTGCTAAGCCTTCTATAATTGCTCATGGTCAAGGACTCAAACCCCATTCAACAAAGGACAAATCCCTAATGGAGACTGTTACGTTCAATTCTGCTGATATTCTTGGTGGTGTTCGCAATGAGTTTGGAGACTACCTTTACATCGAAACACTTGGAACTGATGTGATTTTCAAGATCCGAGATTCTAAGAGCAACGAAGCAGTGTTCAAGATTTCTCAAAAGCAGCTTCTATTGACCAAAGAAAATATTGAGAAGGAATTGAAGAAGTGCTCCGACCATGTTCAAAAGGTAGGAGCAAGTCCAATAACTCTCCTTAATGGCTAAATCAAAACAATAGTTCAAGACCAAATGGTAGGTGATAGTATTCATCTACCATTTTTTCTTTTGGTAAATAGCGAATTATGTTTTCGTTATCTGGTCCATCGCCTTGTTCATACCATCGCCTTGTTGTTTTGGCATATTGAAAAAACAAAATATATGAGTTTGCGGAACCAATATACTTTTCTTTATCAACAGGGAGATTGAATTTTTCTAACATTGGAATAGTCATATTTTCACATTCCCACTCAACATCTTGGACTCTTCTGACAACTTGTTCTAAATCATCATCAGACAATTCAATCACGTTGTTCAGCCAATCCCACCAAAGCTCATAGCAATTGTTACCATTATAATTCAAATTGAGCCACTTTGTTGTTTTTGTTTTGGCTTGAATAAAATGATTAAATTCGTGGGCGAGAACTCCAACGAAAGACAACCCACTATCATACGAGATTGCTAATTGTTTTTCGTCTTCGCAATAATACCCATCAACATCAGAGCCGTCAATCTCCAAATTATCTCCAAGATGAAAAACCAAAGTGTTCTTCGATTTTTTGAGCTGCGAATCAACATGGGCAATAAAATCATCAACGAATTCATTGCCAGTGTTTATTTGAATCATTAGTCAAACATCCTAACAATATCTGCTACAAGTTTGGACCTCTGAATGTCGTGTTCAGTCATCTTGACAACACCAACATCTTCAAGGTCTGATAGTTTTTCAATAGCAATATCAAGCGCAGTGTCTTTCACATTCTTAATATCTACTTGGCTACTATCACCCGTGAGAACAATCTTTGAATTAATTCCAAGTCTTGTTAAAATTGTCTTCAGTTCATGCTCCGTAAGGTTCTGAACTTCATCAATCACAATATAAGAATCATCCATCGTTGCTCCTCGAAGGAAGCTAACTGGTGTGAACACGATTTTCTTTTCTGTGATCATTTGGGCAAGAACTTTATCCCCGACAAGATTAAACAATTCTGCGTAGATTGTTTCGTAATAAAGCTGGATTTTTTCATCAACATCTCCTGGCATATAACCAAGAGAATTTCCAACTGTTGAAATTGGACGAGTGATGACCAATTGATTGAACCGACCATCAAACAAGAACTTCAATCCAAGAGTCAAGGCAAACAATGTCTTTCCACCTCCGGCACAGCCGCCAATGATCGAAATCTTCTTGTTCTTGATGGTTTTGACAACACGTTCTTGATTAATTGTTCTTGGGGAGATTTCGCGTCCATCAACAGTCGTGAAAATATTCTTGTATTTTGTTTCAGAATATATTTTAGGCAGGTATTCATCTATCAGGTCGTCTACAGCCTCAGCTTCCACAAACACGTCAGAATCAAACCAATCAAATAGTTTTTCAAGGACGTTGGCTGCTTTTCGGCAATTTCTAATATTGTCAGAGGTTATATAGAACCGTTCATTTTTTATATCAATTTTGACATCAAACGTTTTCTTAATTTTAACAACATCTTCAGGACATAAGAATCTCATTAAATCAATATCAGCAACATACGTAACAGATGGTGTGACTTTTATTTCATCAATCTTCTGTTCTTTTTTATTTTTCTTTATCGGTTGCTTCGCCATGGTGGTTCCTTTTGGGTGAAAACAAAAAAGAAGAATTGGATATTGGTCCATTCTTCTTTAATTAGCATTCGTCATAATAAGTTTTTCAAAAAAAATCCTGTTCCAAATCCTCTGGGTCATCTAAGAATATTGTTTCTCTTTCAGGATAATCGTCCAATGACCTCCAAGCACTTAGTTCTTCAAAACCAAATTCAGAGTCATCGTTTCTCCAATTTATGTCTTCAGTGTCCTTCATATAAGTGTGTCTCCAAAGAATTAAAGTATAAACAATCCAATTTTAATAAGTCCAAAAATTCCACCCGTTATAACTGAGCCGTGAAGAATTCCCTTCAAATAATTTTTTTGAGAATTCTTTTGTGATTCTTTAACGAGAGCATCAGATTTTGAAACAATATTATCTAATTGCTCATTACAGCTATCTCTATCAGTTTTAATTATTTCAAAATTAGCAGAATCTTGTTCATGTTGATATTTGTATTCTAAACAAGTTTTCATTATTTCAAGTTCATTAGTATCTTTGATTTCTGAAACAAATGTTGATTCTATTTCATTTGGAGTCATTGTTTCTAATTGCTGTTTTTTGACTTTGTATTTGCTTATATTTGAAGTAACTAAACTATCCGATTTTTTACTTTGTGAGTGTCTGGTTGTTTGAATGTAATGAATTTCTCTTTGAATTTTTATTACAGGTTTTTCATTTACAAACAATACATTTAGAAGAATTGAACAAACTAACAAACATGCGCTAATAATCAATAACCACTTCATAGGAATATTTATATTAACAAGGTTCCACAAATTGAACATCGTAGTCTTCATATATTAACGTTACATCAAAGGTCAATTCATCTGATATTCCTTGAGTCAAATTCAAAGAACTAATATTTGACACGAAACAATTTTTATAAGTGTATTTTACATTTGGTCGCTTTTCATTGTCCAAAAATATTATTTTAAATTCATCTATAAAGTTTTGCCTAAAGTATTTTTCGGAGTTTATATTTATCTGATTCCTTAAACCCTTCATCCAATTATAAATGTAATGATAATTTAACATATCCTCCGAAAGTTTGAATGTTATGGTAATATCTGATAAATCATTATTTATTTTTGAAATTGGATGATTTATATGATAGTTTTTAAAATCAGATTCTACAAACTGAACATCCAACGACGGGAAATTTATAGTTTTAATATACAATTCATACAAATCAAAATTAGTAAAATTGTTATAGCTTCCAGGAATAAATCCGGGGATGTTGCTAAAAATAACCCGCCACTTATCAGAATGTTGGACGTTTGGTAACATTATTCTTCCTTAACAAATCTTGATAAAAATTCAAATTCGTCTGGAGTCATGTCTGTTGGAAGATTCTCGAATGAAGTTTTGACAATTTCTATATCAATATCAGCATTAATAAAAGTATTGTATTCCGATATTTTTCTATCGTGTTCAGATAAAACTTCAGAATATTCTTTTTTCAAGTCTCGGATTTTTTCCTGAGCATCATTATTACTTTCTGGACGTATAACATATTGTCCATTATCAATTTTATAAGTACCATCCTCAGTTTTTTCTGAATACGATTGAACTATTACGATACGTTTTTGCTCAAATTCATTAAATCGTTCATCAAAATATAATTCTCGTTCTTTATCAACTATCTTATTAATTTCCGGGTTAAAAAGAATCTTTGTTTTCATAATAGAAAGTAAAAGATATTTGTTGTAATTCTTTGCTGGCAATTTTTCAATTTTCTTATATAGGTCAACCAATTCAACACGCTTCATAAGCATCCCTTTCAGTTTATTGTATTTATGATATTATTTCCGATAGTATTTCTATTTCATTAGGTTCCAAATTTTCAAAAATGTCATCAGGAACATCTTCTATTTTTATAAGAGACACAGGAACTAAGGCCGTTTCTGAAAAATTAACAAACTCCTCATATTCTTTGTAAATTTTGGTCATGTTCATTTCGTTTATATATTCTAGAACAATATTTACATCTGCTTCGGATACCGTTATGCCATATATTCGAACTCCTATTTCGGATTCATATTTTTTTACAAAATTGTATTTGTTTTGTTCCATAGCAATAAATTCATCGGTTTCATATGTTTTTTTCAATGAATCATAAATAGTTTTCGTATTTTCTAATTCTGACAAAACATTTAAAATTACCAATCTTTTTTGTGGTGGGCCTGACAATTTTATTTTTTTCAATACCTGTATCAATATTTCTAATTTTTTATAAGTCATAATTATCCAAGAAGCATTCCGGCTCTAATAGTACTATTATTTGAGAAAGCATCCCAATCCTTCGACCGTTTTCCAGACAGATAATTTATATAACATCCATTCGACGTTGTAAATATACGATAATCTGAAAAATTCCCATGTCCAATTGTATCAGACGTTTGTGTTTGACCAGACCGTGAAATAAATGTTAAATATACATCCCTAGCGGTGTCAGTAACAGTGACAATATTAAATTCAGCATCAGATGTAAATGATTGCCCATTTTCATTAAATTTACATGTCGAATGAATATAATCATGAGTATCATTGCTTGAATCTTTAGCTATCACATATCCATAAAATTTATTAACATCATTAAATAAATAATAATCAACTATTGGGTCAAGAACATTCGTTTCAGAATACATTAATAATACATATCCATTTTTAAAGTATTCATCCATATTCGAATCATCCGTACCTATAAAAAATTTAAATGTTGTTGGATTGAACATGACATACTTAACTAGGTCATAAGAAAATGGAGATGTTGGAGTCGACGGCCTTATTGCAGAAGGATCGTTTGTAATAAAGCAATAAAATTGTTTTCCAGGTTCGTGAGAAATGTTCAACCAGCAAGTTTCAACTTTTCCAGAGAATTCATCACATCGCATTTTACAAATTTTTATATTAGCCTCGCTTCCTTGCGGAAAACGATATCTACTGTATCCAACAGCGTATTTATACTTTTCGATATTTCCAGTATAGCCATCAAGAGTAATTTTGTCGGCTTTGATAGAGATTGAAGTACTGGTTCCAAGATTACAAGATTTTGCGTCAATATTGATTACCGGGGATTTTAAATTAAGTTCCGATAGATTGCAAGAACCGATATTTACGGAATTTGAAACGGTCGAAACTGAACCAAAACCAATACTAACAGAATTCGTAACATTTGCAGCCGTAACAGAATTTCCAATCGCGAAGGAATTTACACTATTATAAATTGTGTTACCAACTCCAACAGTATAACAATTTGTGGCTGATATTATTGAGTTATTTCGTCCAAGAGTGTATGAATAATTATTTTGAGACCCTATATTATTAAATCCTATGTAAGTTGAACGTATATCATCCGAAGCTATATTATTAGAACCAAGAACATTTATTTGATCTGAATTTGTTAACTGATTTGTAAACCCAAGAATAGTATTGTATTGGGATGCTGTTAAAATATTACGATTACCAACAATATTTGAAAATGATGAGTATGTTTCACTATTAAGAGATCCAATAATATGCGAATAACTTGTATATGATAATGCATTAGATTCGCCAAATATGCTGGAATAGTCTGAAGAATATGACACATCGTTCATATTTCCAAATACTTTCGAATTTTGCCCAGATATTTTATTTTTAATTCCAAATAGTATTGAATGATTTGATGTGTCTGTTGCAGATGATGCTAATCCAAATACAAAACTGCCAACAGAGTTATTATATGTTTTTTCATATTGAGAAATTGAAATACTATAATGACTAAAATCCTGAACACTATCTTCGCCATTACTAATTGATATATATCTGTATCCCGGAATTATTATTGAATATGTTTCATTGCCTGATCCTTGAATTGATGGACCGCCAAATGTAAACGAACCTTTTGCTTTTTCATCAGCAATTGCATTTCCAGCATACGCATAAGACATTATACTTAAAGCCGATGTACTATCACCATGAGCCTGTGATAAAATATTTTTTGCAAGCGTATTTATTCCTGTAGCAACGTTTATATTACCAATTGCTGATGTTCTGAAACCTGTTGCAAAATTACAAGTTCCATAAGTCGTTGTATTCATGTTCAAAGAAACGTTCGCATTTCCTTTTGCTAACGTTTGAACATTTAATGCAGCATTGCCTCCGTAAATTGAAACATTATTTAGCCAAGTCCAAATACTTGATAAACTTGTGCCATCGGGATTTATATTATCAGAATCCCCAACCGCTGATGTTTTGAAACCATATGCGAAATTCAAACCATCGGATGGAGCAGAATAATAAATGCTGACAGAATTCATATCAGAAGAAGCTAATGATAAATGTCCTCCTGCAAATGATCCAAAACCAATAGCACTGTTACCATAACCAAATGTTGTAGATGCTAATCCCTGTGATAAGTTTTCAACACCATATGCGAATGTATATCCACCTCTACCACTTTGATACAATGTTATTGGATCCGGTTCAGTATTTCCGAAATCGATTGGAGTATTGTCCGCATATCCTGTTGCTGATGAATAGCACCCAAGAGCAATTGATTTAATTCCCGTAGCTTCACAATTTGGGCCAGCTTGTATCAGAGCGTCATCTGGGCAAGCTGTATCAATATCTAAAACTGACATATTTGCTGTTGGAGGATATGTTGGATATGGTGCAAAACTTTTTGTTGTTATATCAGTATATCTTAAACCATCATACGCCAAATGAAGTTGATTTTTTTCAGAATCTGTAACTGTTAGTTTTGCTTTAGGAACCCAAGATCCTGGATTGGCTGAGCAAGAAATAACAACATCTCCATCATAATTCAAAGCATAAGCAGATGTAACGTTTGATGTTGGAATTCTTGTAAAATAATCTGTATTTAAATAAACTGGAGAAGCTGCTGAAGATTGTAATGAAAATTGTAGTTCAACATTCGCTTCAAAAGCATTCATTGAACCCGCAGCATCATATTTTTCTTGAGGAGTATCAAAGCATACTATTGCAAATAATGTTGGATTGTAAGGAGAACCAACAACTCCTGGATCATAATATCCATATTCATTAACTCTTGTCGCATATATTGCGAGCATGTTAAATTTGAAAGAGCCTGTTCCTGCTGGGATGCGGCATTTATAATTTCCTTTACATATTCCTGGAGTAGTATTTGCATTTGGAGAATATGAAACTACTCGATACAAATTTCTAAAATTCCATGAAGTTGAGCTAGCAGATAATGGGTTCCAAGACAAAACATTACCATTAGTAAGAAGTTGATAAGAACCAACTGCGCTAAGATTTCCTGGTGCCGTAGTGCTTATGAATGACGTAGCCGAAACAAGAGGCTGAAGAACTTTTCCAGAAAGTGAATTTACTTTATTGGATCCTGTTTTCTGTAGGCTTCCCGTGAATAAAGGTCCAGTACCACTAACATTTTTATAATATAAAGCATTGAATTCTTTTATTTCATATGAACCAAAACCTGACAACTCTGAATTGTTATATATTGTTTCGAAACCACTCAAAGAAGAATGTGTTGCTGATGTATAATTTAATGAACTAACATTAATTGCTGAAGTATCACATATATTCTTATCAAGTCTAAAGTCATAGATTGGTAAGAAGTGAGTTAACGAAAAATATGGTCCGAGAGAACCCGCTGACGTTACAGAAGCTAATCCAGCAGAACAAATATATGTATAACTATTCAAATTCGACATTTATGCCTCATCATTTATTTACTAAACTATTTAGAGGTTTGAAATAAAATAGTCCTTTTCCATCATACAAGCAGCATTTACAGTATATATTGGTTGAGTTGAATTCTCAGTTTTACCAAGAATGCCTTCAAATACTACGTTTGCTGGCCGTATCGAATCAAAACTTTTGTATAATGATGTTAGATTTTGTTCAGAACCATATATGTAATTCAAATTCGTACTATTAATATCTATTTCAACAAACATGTGCGGAGTTGGATATCTATCAATAATCATATCGTCAGCAACATAAGTTCCTGGGGGTATAGAATTTATAAACCAGTCGTTTGTATAATCATTTGTATAAACTTCCAGCAAATCTCCAAAAATTCCAAATGATAACAGTAGCATTTTGATCGAATTTCTGGTGGTTTTAATTGAATACCAGTTTGGAAGATTTCTAACTACAAATCGCAATGCTTTTTTCTGATATTCGCTAAAAATTTCCGAATTGTCCGGGCCGTCATTGTAGGAAGAGCTATTGGGAGACGTTGTAAACCCTCCAAGTTCTGCTTTATTGACATCTACATTATATCCCAAGTAATTTGCGAAATATTGAATATAATCCAGTTCCATTTTATCGGGATCGTGGAGATTTCTTAGACGTGAAGTTTTTTCCAGGACACCAATAGAACATGGTTCATCCAAATTTGTGTAAAGTGTGTTCAAATAATATTCATAGAATTTCGTTAAAGTGAAAAATTCCGAAGTATTACCAGAGTCATCAAATGCTAAGTGATTTGGAATATAATTTGTTAGATTTATATCTCGATTATCTTGACACGAGAAAATATAATTATAAATTGTCTCGGTTTTAGTATTATTTAATTTATTCGTCGCGGAAACTGTTAAATTACAAGTTCCAGAAACCCCAACTTCAATCTGGTATTTGTTTTGCCCATTTAACGAGGTAATGCTCTTAACTGTTCCATTATCAACCCCGATTGAAGCACTTAATATTCCATAAGAGTTATCAGAAATTGTAAATATTGAAACAATTTCATTACCATATTCAGAAATTTTTGTTTCAGGATTAGAAGAAACATATGTAATTTTTGGGAATGTGTTTTTGCTAGCTGGTATAACTGAGAATGAAATGTCTTGGGAATATGAATATGCTCCATAATAATCAATCGTTTTTGCTCTTAATGTGTGGTTTCCTTGACCGAAGATACTCGCTGGTATAATCAATTCAGAATTTGTAGCAGAAATATAAACCAATGATGTACCAACAACTTCGTATATTTCAATTGTTGATATTCCTGTATTTGGAGAATATCCCGAAACAGCTACCACGACATTATCATACATATTATAACTCGCTGAAGATGCTGAAATTGTTGTAGTTGTTGGCATTATTAAATTAATATGTACGTTATTGGTAGTCGCGCTTAACAAAGAAGTATCATAAATTTTAGCATAAACTCCAGATATATTTGATACTCCAGTAACAGTCCAAACATTTCCAATATTTGTTCCATAATCTATTAACGTGTTAGTACTGTCATAAAATTCAACAGCACTTATATTTCCATAATAACTTGGAGATGTTAGAACAGATACATCAAACTGAGTTCCTGACATTATATAGGAATTATTTGCGGGTGTTGTAATTACTCCAACAGGCATTGATGTAACTGTTATTGTTAAGATATTAGAATTGATTGGGCACCCATTAATATTTTTTGTTTTTGCTACAATATTATAAATTCCTGGATACATAGGAATCCATGATGTTGTAAATGAAGATGCTATAATATTATCATTCGCATAAATAATGCAACTTGCTAAATTTGAATAATCCTGTATTCCTATTGATAAGGAATTTCCTATAGCAACTGTAGTTGATGCTGCTGTTAAATTAACCGCCTGTGCTGAAACAATTGTAGGTATAACAATGCTGGTTGTATAAGAATTAAACAAGGATGAATTTGATGATAATTGAATCGAACTCGTACCAACAGACGGATAATAATCAAATACAAATCCAATAGAATTAACATCTTGATAATTATTTAATGAGTCTGCTGAAACCGAATATATTAACGTATTTGATGGCTGCTCATAAACATCACTATTAATTGTTTCGGTAATTAAAATATTTGGAGTTGCTGATGAATCATAGTTTCCAGTTATATTTCTTAGTTTTCCAATATATCCAGCGACGCTCATCAACGAATTGCTACAGCCAACCGACGCGACATTTGTTATTTTTTGAGAATAATCTGTTCTAATAATAGTGATGTAATCGGAAATCAATTGACATCCACCATTTGTCGTAATTATTGATTTGATATTATAAAGAATATCTTTTTTCAATCCAATAATAGCTGAACTTGAATTTGAATAAGCTACATTAATCGAGTTCTCAGTTTCTATAATTATTTGATTTGTAGCAACATCTAAAATAGAAGAACTTAACTGAATCGAATTAGCTGACACGATATAAATGTTGTTATAATTTGATATAAATTCTGATGGGACTATTTGATTAATTACTGTGCTTGGCATTATTGGGAGAATTTGCTTAGTTGTGCTGTAATTTCCATAAGAAGTAGCACATTCAAATTTCAAACTAGATGTACCAACAATTGGGGTTTCCCACAAATAATCAAATCTATATTTTGCCCCATATTGAGAAAGTGTTAAATCTGAAATATATACATCATCAGCGTATAATTTAGCTATAAATGTTGTATCTATTAAAGAATTTGTTCCAATTATACCATCAAAATCTAATGTTCCGGCTATTCTTATTTTCTCAGAGCAATTATTAAAATTTTCAAGTTCAACTATTGGCTGAAGTGTATAAAATTTTAGAATACGAGCATCAGAGCATCCAGCAATCGTAACAGTTTCTACCAAAATGTTTGTTGTGCTTCCAAATGATTTTTGGAATGTAACGTTTGCTGATGTTGTATTAGCAGATATTAATGTTGTTTTTGCTTCGGAACTATCACAATACCAATAGTTTATAGAATATGAATCAGCCGAAGACGAACTTGCGGATACTATTGCCGAAGTTCCTACAACATTAATATATGGAATCACAGTTGAATCATTTTTTATTCCATGCGTATAGTTATCATACACGGTAATTGTTGGTTTCTGACCAGCAGATAACGTATAAGTGGTATTTGAATAATCGGCAGACAATGCAGAATCTCGAGTGGTGAAGGTGATATCAAATATTCCTGTTGTTGGATTTGTCCACGAATATAAAAACTTCTTCGCAGTTGTCATTGCGCTTGTTATTTTCGTACCACCGACATACATTTCAACAAGATTTTCATTTGAATTATCCTTATCTGAAACATTTCCTTCAATAACAATAGTTCCTGAATGACAAGATTGGCCAACAGGGTTTGTTAGAAAGAATTGTGGAAGATTGTTTGCTGATATTGGATGAACTTCCGAGATCGCCGTCAAACTATTTGAATCAATTGCTGACGCGAAAATTCCATAAGTTCCACCAATATTATTAAAAGAGGACAAAACAGCACTAACATTAAATGTTTTGTACCAAGTTGAACCTGATAAAGATGCGGCTCCTATTAATGTCGATGTTGTTCCGGATAAGTAAAAATCAACTGCCGAAATATTAGACGTTCCAAAAACCGTTGCACTAACTGTTACAGGGTTTGCTTGATATGAAAAAATTCCGGATGTTGGTGGATTCAATAAAGTAATTATTGGAGCTGTTTTTACAGAAGAAATTGAAGATGATGCTGTTGAATTTTTGCCAAAAGTATCATATATTGTTGCTGATATTTTTGTAGCTGAAGCAGTTGGATTATTCCAAATTAAATTCCACATCCCTGGAATGGCCCCTGTTTGCTGATATACAATATTGGCATTTCCTATATATCCTTTATCAGATGAAACTGTTATTGCGCTAACAGAATCATATCTAGAAGAAGAATTAATAGTAATAGTTTTCCCAAAATCTAAATCATAAAATGTTCCAGAAATTGTAGCAGATGTTGATGTATTATATGCTGACGATTGTGACGAAATTGTTATTGTTGGTGCAATATTTCCATAAGCTAATACTTTTTGTGATGTTGCTGAGCATCCATAATTTGAAACTACATTTACATAATACCAAACCGATTGTCCTGAAGTTGGAGTATCATATATTGTGATATTTTTTGTAACGGAAGCCGCATCAAATAAAAACCAATTAATATTATCTGCGCTTTTATAAACTTCATATGTTGCGGTTTCTCCATGAGTAAAATCAACCCCAGACACAGAAAATTCAAACAATTTACTATCGTTGCTATATATAGAAATGTCTGATTGGGTTGGATATACTCTTGTAATTATTGGATTCCTTCCCGCGCTAAGTATGGTAGATGCTGATAAAACATAATTATCATAGTCAAATTTAACATCTATATTAATTGGTGTAGAATATTGAATATCCGAAATTGTGGAAGACCAATTCCCATTATTGACGGCAGATGTTTGAATTATTTTCTTTTTGCTAGGAGAACTCCATACGGAATTTAATTTAGTAATACCAGTATCAGTTGAAACCCATAAAGTTCCATTTGTGGTAATTACTCCAGATTTTGTTTTATTTGATAAGAAAGAAATTGTAGTATCTTTATCAATAACCGACCAATTATTTGTACTTGATGTAGCACTCAAATCAAATGTAGTTCCTGTATATTTAACAAGTCCCCCATTATATTGGTTTGAATTTCCAGTATCAAATCCAAAATATTTATTCGTTCCACTAAGAATTATAAAGTTACATGAATTATTTCTAAAATGTGTAGAATTACCATTCAATCCATTAGGCCAAGCTGGAGTATTTGTATCATTTGCGTATGTCCATGTCGATGTCGAGGTTTTATAAAATGATAATCCGCCATCATTACAAACCCACAAGTTTCCAGAAGAATCTACTGAAATATCTCGTGCATTTGAATATGAATTTGTAATTGTAGAAAAATTATTTGAAGCAGACGAATATAAGCTTATTGATGTATTCTGATGACAAACAACAAGCTTTCCATTTTCATATTTCATGTTGTTTATACCAGAATTATCCGCAGTATATTTTTGAATAAATGGGCTGTTTATATTATTGCCAACCATTCTTAAAATATTTTGTGCGGTCTGCCAAGAAAAGCCAAACCAAACATTATCGCTCGAATCAACTATAATTGACGAAACATCAATATTTGAGAAGTCCGTTAATGTTGAATTAGATTTATCAAAAATCTCCCAATCATTATCAGTAAACGAATTCCAATTATTTCCATCAAATCTTACAATTCCTATACCAATTACCGAATCTAGTTGACGACAACCAATATAAATGTTTCCATCATATTTTGTTGCAATGGCATATATATTGTCACTCAGTATTGGCGAATTTTGTGTATTATAATTTTTAGCAACTCCTGTAGCCGGATCATATCTCCAAAGACCATTATTAGAAGTTGTAAACCATATAACGTTTGGAAAAATTTTATCTTCCACAATTTTGTTTATTTTCAAAGTATCGGGTATATAATTCCCTGAATATTCGACTAATATTGAGTTTGGCGCTGATTGAAAATATGATCCACTAACATTAAAATCGTCAGAATAACAAAATATTCCCATAGGATTTATAATAGGATTTGATACATTTACAACGGTGTACTGAATAATATCACTAAATCCATATACACCGAGATCAGATTCCGCCCTAGCAAACAATTTTATAGTCGTTGCTGATACATTTAGGGGCAATGTTCCAGTCCACATATTATTGCTAGTATATTTCAAAGAACCGATATACACATTATTCATAGAATCTGTTTGCTGATATATCTTTACATCCGAAACTGCTCCTGCCAGAATATTCGTAGAAACTACAAAATCGCAACTATTAATAATAGACGAATTGCTTGATGGTGATTCAATTGTAACATTTGGTACTGGGCCATTGCTATTTGGAGAGTTATATGCTACAAATAATGTTGGTGTTCCTGAAGTTGATCTTGAAGAATTAATGGAATATGATACTGCTGAAATACTATTTTCCTGAATTGCTGGATTTAATTTAACAGCAAACCCATAATTTTCTGATGGATTTTGCCTCCAATATTCAACAATATCCGTAACATTAACATCAACATAAAAAGCTGAATTTGAGCTAGCCGATGTAAAAGAATTGTTTAAGTTAGTATTTCCAATCCAAATATTTGACGAATCTTCAAAATCTCCTCCCTGGGATGTCCATGGAGAAAATACTGTGGCTGAAGTCCAAGTTGCTTCTGATGGATTCCAATCTCTTGTGATACGATGTACCGATACGTTACCAGAAGTTCCTGTATAAGTCCATCCATTCGAAATGGCATTTGTTGTTATTCTGAGGACTGCGTTTCTGATAGAAGTTGCTGATGTTGGAATATTTAGACTATTAAATTTTATTAATGAACGTGCCTTTGCTGCTCCTGTGCTGTTTAATTTTAAAATATTCTTATCACTTTTATTTGCCGATAATGGATTGCTTGAACCACTTTGAATATAAACAGAATAATCGGCGGACGTTGAAATATATGTTAATTGGTTAGACATTGTGGGTCCGTATACCATGCCTGAATCAATCATACCATATTCATTATATTCCGAAACTGGCATCCAGGCTGATCCGTTCCATTGTTCTAAAGAAAAGAACGAGTCATCTATGCAAATCGTAGAATCTGAAAGTTTGCTATACCAATGATTATTAGGTTTTGATGAATAAAAAAAGTTTCCGGAAGTTGGTTTAATATAATAATTAGCACTTATCAACGCGCAGTTAGATGGTATGCTTTTTGAATCTGCCCAACCGATGATAAATTTTGAGTCACTTCTTCTAGAATCAACACGTACTGATGGTGCTGCTGATATGAAAGAAATTTTTGGGCTATCGACTGCCGTTGTAATTCCAGAATAAGTTTCCGCAGTATTTGGTATAAACCACGAAACCGAATAATTATTTGATGGTGGAATTTCAGTTAAAATAATGTCAAAGTAAAAATCTGTTCGGTTTGTAACACTAACGGGAGAAATGTAATATCCATTTGCTGGTATATTTAAAGTAACAATTGGTGCTATTTTTGAACTGTCTATCATTTGATGGTTTACACGATACACTGATTGAGTATTGGATAATTGAACAATACCGGTTTGAGAAGAATTGTCAGATGAAGCACTAACAATTTGCTTAATAATACCATTACTATAAATTCCGGAAGTTAAATTTGAATATGATGGAGATTGTGACCAAAAGTTTCCTACAATTCTAATACCCGACAAACTTACAGCCGAGGTATCATTGTTTTGTAGTTCAAAGCTTAATGAATATAAAGAATTATCATTATAATTCTGGCCTTTAGTAACACGCAAATCTATCTTTGACATAATATTCTCCGTCAAAGTTATTTATAATAAATATATTGTGACAAATCTGGAGCTTTTATTCTGACAATTTCATTTTTCATAGAGAATATCGAAGCATTTGAATATGCATCAAGAACTGAATTTTGAAGACTATTTATAAAAGAATTTCTAAACATATCACATACAATTTCAAAATGTGTATCCAAAAAATCCTGTATTTCAATAGGATTTGAATTATAAACATGCGATTGCTTGGGGTGAACAGGAAGAAACCAACGATGGAAATGTTCCCAACTTAAATTTGATGAGGAATGAGTTACTTCGTTTTGAATTGTTCTAAGAGAGCATCCAACACATTGGCTGCTGTTTGAATAATACGCTTCAAGTTTTTTATTTATTGTATTTACTGAATCCTGCGAAATACCTAAAGATTTAAGTTTTTCATATACACATTTCATCATTCCAATATAAAAATTTCTCTCAGAAGGTACAAAATTTGTTATAATGTCTGTTGAAGAATCTATCACACTTCCATAACTACAATTTTTTTTATTCCATATATTATTTGATGGCCACACAAGTTCAGTTCTAACAAAATTTTGATTTCCATTCAAAGCTGGATCAATCTTGAATGTTTTGGTTTCCAACCCTGGCATTGCCATTATAATTGCCTGCTTAGTTCCATCAGAATAAGCAGATGTGAATTTTGATAATTGAGAGAGATATAATGAATAGCACGATACAAGTTCTGGAGACGAAACTTCCCGTTCGTTTATTTTAGAATTATAAACCTTTCCAATAGGGTCCGTTGAATATGATGCTGATGTTGCTGAGAATGCTAAAGAATCGGATGTAACATAAAAAGAATCTGCGTCTTGATAATTCTCAAGATTTGATATTAATTTAATATCAGCATGTTTTACTTCTGAGAAGGATTCTATGATTTCAATTAATTTAGAAATATAAACTCTTGTGTCAAAGTCTGCATTTTCATTTAGATACCCATACACCGCATCAGTTATTTTCTGATTCGTTTTAATTCTATCAGCAAGAGGATTCAAATAAATATATCCTGTTATCTTCAAATCTTTTATGATTGGACTAATATAAACATTTTTAACAGTAACTTGGGAACGATTTTTTAATTTAGAATATACCAAACCAACATCTTGTTCCGCATCAAAGTTATCATCTCTCAAAGGAGTAACTGAATCACTAGCAACTAATAAATTAAACCATTGATTATTTGCTGTCAATGTGTAAGAATCTGTTGAATTTGACAATCTTGTATAAACGTCTTGGTCTTTATGATACATTTCTCCAAGGATGCTGAATAGAACAACATTGAACATCTTTAAGTTTGAAACATTTCCATCTTTGGTTTCTTCCTGTTCACCCCAAGCAATCGCATTCTTCACATTTATAGGAGATGTTAAAGTCTTCAAAAAATTAACATAGTCTTTTGAAGAAACGCATCGATCCAATGAATAGAAAATGCCTGGGGAATTGACCTTAATAGATTCTATGCTTTCTTTATCTGCTCCTCCAGTTATATTTTTTCGGAGATAAAAATCAACATTTGCTGTTCCAAATCCAGTGCCGAAATTGGAGGACTGACATTGAATCATCTTTCCAGCAGCACCTACTTCATTAGCAAATGAACCTTTTGTTGAGAAATATCTAACAAATAATGATTCGTTATTCTTTGGACCAATTTTACCAATGCTATCATCGGCAAATAAAATTTCTACATTATCATCAATCGCAGTTCTGACAACACAGTATTTTGTAGTCGCCCCTGTTCCTGTAGCAGATAGCATGTTTATTGTAGCATCATTTAAGAAAGAACGGCGGTCAATATAAAATTCCCCTGAAGCTCCAAAAACAGACATATCATCAGCAAATGCTTCTGATTCATTTTCACCAACACCAACTCTTGTATAATTTGAAGTTACATCGATATATCCTGTTGAATTGTCATATCCATAATCTTCGGTACCAAACACGTTTGAAAAGTCTTTATCAAAAATCTTATATGTTTGGAATCTGGTGTTTAATTGATTGTTATTAGTAGGAGCCACTTCAAACGTCTTAAACTCACCTTGAATTAGATAAACTGGAATCTTATTGGAATCTTCAATCTCATCTGAAGCTTTTAATATTCCTTTGTCATTAATATCATAGAACTCAAGAATAATAACATATGAAGGATCTGTTGCAAAATTATTAACATCGTCTTGAGTTATTGTATATGATATTGTATCTTTTAGTACATAACTATTACCGTTGTAAGAAAATGAAGTTCCTTTTGGTAATGTAAATATTTGCCCAAGAGTTCCTGATTTGATTTTAACCTGAATCGATGTGGTTGATGGAATTGGTCTTTGAACAACATAACCAAGCATCTTAGAAAGCATTACAACCGAACTTCTAAGCTTGGCAGAATCTAAGAAAGATTCTTCCGCACGGCGACCAATATAATAGTTTGTGAAATCCGTAGTAGCTGCGAATATTTCTAATAATACTGTATTTAATTCTGATTCTGTGAAATTTGAAAACCTCGGGTCTTGTGACATTCTCGAAACAAGACCCTGCTTTAATTCAGTATAAGTTAGATTCGTATAGTTCAAATTGTCCACGATTGAGTCCTCATGATATTATTTAGAGATTTCATAGGTTTGAACGAAGAATCAATTTCAAAAGAATCATTTCGTAAATATATTTTAATATGTGTTAAGAAATCTGTTAAGAAATCTGTTCTAGTATATTCAACATATTTAGGACCATTAAATTCTGTAGCAGCGATTGTTATTTTATTCCTAGACAACATATATTTTATTGTTAATATATCATCTCCATAAATCTCAAAAGGGTATTTAATTTCATCAATAATACTTAAGCCCGATTCGGCTTTTACAATTTTTTTTATATTACTAAGTTCTTGATGAATGAATTTTGTAGGTAATAAAATATTTCGGTTTTTCTCAAATATAGAAAATTCTCCAGGAATTTGTTCTTTCAAAATTAAAGATTTCAAACGTTCCGATAATCTGATTACAATATGTCGTTTCTTCCCAATATCGGATTTATCAGCTTCTTTATGCCATTGATGTTTCACATAACATTCTTTTGATGTTAGTAAAATGTTATTTCCTGTTCTATACAAACAATCCGAAATAAAATTATCTTCACCTCCCCAACTTCCATCGAACTCAGGGTTGAATAGTCTAGATTTATTTGATAACTGTTTGTTTATTTTCTTTATTAATAAAATTGCTGATTTGTTAAACGCAAAATTACAAGAATATGTGAAAATACTCTCTAATGTAACTCTTGAGGATATTAACAATCTCGCATTCTTGTCAGTGAACGAATAATCATTTGTCCAAGATTCATCAAGTCGTTCATCTTGTTTCTCTGACCCATCCTGCTGAACCATTATTCTCATACCGCAAGATACTGCTGGTTTTGATGACTGAGACAAACAATCTAAATGAATTTCTACAAGTTTTTCGCAAGGCACACAATCGCCATCTGTAAAAATCACATTTGTATATTCTGGATAGTTCTCTTCAACATAAGATAATCCATAATCTCTTGTTGCTCCCGCTGTAAAATTATCTCCTGAATTTTTTATAAGACAGACTTTCCGAATCTTGCTTTGCTTTCTTGAAAAAACCTCTCTTGAATTGTCGGTGCATCTATCAAGAACAAATATCAACAAATCTGGAGGAACTGTTTGCTTATCATATCCAGCTATAATCTTATCAATATTCTCAGCTTGATTGTGAGAAGGAACTATTACAATGTTCATAAATCCCTTTCTTAAACAGTTTTTCTATAAGTTATTACATTTCCAGTTTTTAATGCGATAAATACAATACTTATAGTCAATTTATTCTGAGCTTGATTTATCTCAAGGCCACATTGTTTAGGAAGAACTCTAACTCTCGGCTCAAATCTATTTATCGATGAAATTAAAGAGTCTAACAATTTTTCGCCAGATTCCGTGTTGAGATTTTTGAAAACTGTTGCCATCAAAGGAGAACCAAATCCCGGCTCAAACACACGCTCTCCAGGAATAGTTAGAAGAATATTTTCAACAGATTGTATCAAAGCTTTGGCATCATATACATCCGAATCAGTTAACGAATTCTTTGACAAATCTATAGCATACCCATTTATAAATAATTCGCTCATTAGGCAATCTCACTTGTTGTAGTGCTTATAAAAATTATCTCTCTATGATATTGGTCTGTTTTCTTTTTAGCAGAATACGCTTTAGGAGTAACTACATCTGAAACCAATTCATTGTTAGTATTAGTTTTTGTTATCTTTGTCTTCGCTTTTGAATAATTTTCTTGAACATCATCAGAGTTATGTTTTATTTGCATGAAAATTTGTTTTGTATTTTCTAAAGAACTGTTGAACTCAGAAAACATCTTGTCTTTACTAACTTTCCAAGATTCGGCCTTGGTGTTTCCTGTGACTGGAGTGCTTTCAATTGGATGCTTCAAGCCAAATGCTTCCATGAAATTTTTTGTTGAAACTGCAAAATCGCATGTAGCAAAAGCACAATCCATGAATGGCTGTAAATCTTCATTTATTATTCTTAAGATTTCTGACATTAAAGCTTCATATTCCGCAATCTTTCTTTTTATCAATCTACCAATATAATGATTGTTCAGCCAGAAATCCAAATCAAAATATTTTTCAAACTGGCTCAAATATTCAATCAAAGAATTTATAAGTCTATCAATAAAAGAATTTAATAATGATGTCATAGATAACCGGCAAGCAAGATATTCAAATAATTCAAAATTACTATTAAATTGGACATTCTGAAATCCAAATGTTTTTAGTGTGTCTTCTGATACAAGCGACGAACCAAAAATAGCATCGGATAACGACTTTGGAAGAATATTATACTCAACTAATTTGTTTATTGCTGGCGTACAGGCATATAACAATGAGCAAAACGATTGTCTTGCTTTTGTTCCATCAATATTTCTAAGTTTCAAATATGATTTAATCATGTCCATAATTTCTTTAGCATGGTCAACCAAAGAATTTAGAATGATGTTTTTTAGTTTTTGAAGCAATTGTCTTATCTGGTCTAATACTCTTTTAGGAATATCCGCAAGATTTTCAATCAATGTAACTAAAGACATCCAAGTGTCTCTTAATAAATTACATACATTTTGTTCAGCAGTAGCCATATTATTATTTAGAACTATAAGGCAATCTTGGTATTTGTTTGAACCAAAGCATTTGCCGTTGCTATTTCGGTTTCCATTTGAGCAACATTAGCCGCAAACCCAAGAGATGTTAATACTGTAGCAACTGTCGTATGTAAAATAGAAACTTCATTCGCTAATTTAATAAGAGCAGCATGAACATTATTATCTGTAGATATATTAACATTCACACAATCTGTTGCGCTCAAGTTTACATTAATAGCCGAATCAAAAGAACCCGAAAATCCATCCCGCAATTGTTTTAGAATAGCTTTTGAAATTCCATCAGCAAGAACTTCAAGAGCTACAGCCGCATTTTCAACAGAAGCACCATTTTTATATTGAAGAATGTTTCCTTCAACTGTTGGATCCACTGCTTTAGAACCTGGGGCAAGAAATTCTGAATAAAGTCCAGAAGCAACCAGATTTTTAATAATGTCTTCATATACAGGATTCTTAGCATTATACCGACTAACTACCGAATCTAAGTTTACCATCATTCCTCCGAACTTATCAATCCATCAGACATTCCTATCAAATCATAATAGGCGGTCTTTCCAGTTGGGTCTAGATTTGCTTGTATATCCGCTGCGGGCTTCTTAGAATTCCAAATCAAACTCTTTCCTTGAGGAGATGTTGGTTCAAGATTGGTTCCAAATACAGGGCTTGTTATATTTGACCCATATGTTTGTTCAGCTTCAACAATCAAAGCATCATATTTCTTATTTACTGAATCTACAGCGGAGTTAATTTCTTCAGCTTTTTTCTTTGCTGTGAATGCTATTGCCGCAGGACCAGATAACATTAACTTAGTTTTCTCAGTCACAGAATCATACTTCTTTATAATATCATTCGTATCATCGGCTATTTCTTTTGTTCTTGAAATATTAAGAGACGCGATAGTTTTTGCTAGAAGTGTCTTTTCTTTTGTAGTGTCCCTGAATACAGCAGCGCCAGTAACATGTCTTCCTTGGTGTGGTTGCCCTGTCATTGGATCGAACATAATACAATTGAATGGACCTCCTAAAAGACTCTGTTCAACTGCCATAAATGGAACTCCTAAATCGCTACCAACAGACATATCAAATTTAGATGTTTGGGCAGTGTCTTCAGTATCAATTGTTCCGCTGGTATTATAAACTGTTGCTGGGCCTGTCGCAATATCAAAGTTAATATTGTTTGAAAGGATATTACAGTTTATTGATTCGATTGAGCACGATTCTTTCGCAGTTATTTTTGTCGCCCCACCTGTAGTAATATCGCAGTCTCCGTTTGCCTGTATTGTGGTGTTTTGTAATGTTTTAATATGTGTCGAACCATTATTCGTAATATTCATGTCTCCAAAACCAGAGATATTGAAATTGTTTGTGAAGATGTTGATGTTTCCAAATTGATTCGAAATGTTGAAATTGCCTCTGAGATTCAAATTAACTGAGCCAACATCTGTAGAATCATTAGAAACTTCAATATTACCATTCTGAAAGACTTTGACAAAAACTCCCATATGAGTTCTGAATGTCGCCTCTCCTTTGGCTCTATTGAATTTATAATAATCTCCCTGTTCAGTTTCCCAAAAAATCATGCTGTTTGGATAGTCTTCTGTTTTGTCCGCCTGAAATGATTGATTCTGAAGGTCCATCGTCTTTGAATAATATCGTGGTTGGTAAATATCATTATCGTCGTAATAAACATTAACCACTGTGCCAATTTCAGGAACTATGAATGAACCTTTCTTAGTACCGGAAAAATAGAAATCTGGAAGAGCCCAAGGAAGAAGCTCTGTTTCAATTCCATCATAAAGACCCATGACACGGATTCGACAACGACCATTTTGTTCTGGGTCATTGTTATCTTCTACTACGCCATTATACCGGCCATCATAAATGTTCTCTTCTTTGAAATCAACAAACTCTCTAATCTGTTGAATTAAAGGTTTCGCCATTTGTTGTTTCATAGATTTCCCTTCTCCAACATAACCTTACTTATCTTCGGGTCTTCAACAATATTATAACCATTCCTAGCAAGAATCAAAATCATTGTGTAAATACCGCCTTGCTGAATGTTGTGATATATTCCGGCAACCAAATATTCTCCAGAGTGAGCAGCATCAATCGAAACTTCTCCAGAATCAGAATCTTCCATTTTCAAAAACTGAACATCAATCTTATCCATCAAATCAATCTTGTTGTTTGGAGATATTGTGATTGTTGTGAAATTTGAAAAGAACGTTCTAGACAAATAACTGTTCTGATTGTATGCTAAAATATATTTACCATGAACATTTGAATTTTGCATGTTGTAATTAATACTATCATAATTTAGATTGTGTCCTTTTTTCTTATTAATGTATTTCGTCAAAGGAGCATAATCAAAATTTATCACATGGTCATAAAAATTCGTACCATCAAAATAAGTGAAATCGTAACCATATCCACCCGTTCTGTTTTCAATCGGCATATTATCATTAAATGTATAATTGGTTCTGAAAAACAAAACATTCTTGTTCTTTGTGTCAATTCTCAAATCCTTCAAAACCTTATCATAATCTCCAGAATCAAGAGACATTAAATCATTATTAATCGCGATATATTTTGAAGATTTCGCAGCCTTCGTCTTTAATGTTGAAAATGTAAAAACGTTCTTTGAATTACAATAAATCAATGCCATGTCTTCGTCTTGATAATATGAACGACGAATTATATTTTTCACGAAGTTCGAATTATTGATTGAAATCTGAAACCATGTCTGAGAATCATTTGACTTCACTTCTTCTACATAAGTTATATCTTTTTCTTCGGAGATAATTTGACCAATAACTTCATTAGATGGACCAACAAAAGCTCTCTGAGCAACTGGACCAAAAAGGTTCTCGGTTTTTGTAATACCAACAAGCTCAACGAAATAAATTGTGTTTCCTGGAGAATTTTTCTTTTCAACTTTAGAACCAAGGACATCAAATGACATCTCTAATGGTTTTTCATCATTGTCTTTTGCTAGAATTACTTTGACAACGGAACCATCAACAATTGGGGATTGTTCAACACAAAAACCATTGTCAAAGAAAAACAAATCCAATTCACACGCAGTATCTTGAACAAACTCTCTGATAGAAAGTGATTGAATGCTCTTGTTAGGAAGTTCGTGGTCGTCTATGAAAACTCGAGTAAAATACTGAGCGCCATCTAAGTTAGTATTGTCTGATGCCATCTTAAATATATTTAGTTATAGTTCTTTGAGAATGCTATGAAATCATCAATATCTTGTTTCGCCGGGATGTTTATATATTCTAGAAGTGTTATCGCCTCTGGGTATTTCTCTTCCTGTTCATCTTCAATAGCAACATCATTCCAAATATCTTCAATTGATGGGTTGCATTTGAGAATAATCCACCAATAATCAGAGGTTCCATAAAATTTCAAAGATATAAGGTCAGGTCGCATGTAATCATTATATTGAAGACGATACTTGGTGAAATCGTATTTGAAAGTATAGTCATTAAACGCTACATTTATCAAATCACGTTCAGCAATGCCATCAACCATGTTTGTTTTGAAAAAGTTTGAACGGGAAGTTTTCATTTTTTGACCTCTGGTTTATATCCCCATCCTTCCTCAGCGGATTTTATAATAGTTTTTATAGGTCTTTCATCAAGAGCCGTTTTCACAATAACTCGGGCCATACCACTTTGTTCAAACCCTGTTCCAAACCTCTTAATATTTTCATCGGTAGTATCTGACATAGCTAGCATCGAATAAAGGCTTTCAAGGGAAATGTTAAAATCGGCGTATAATGGATATGATTGTTTTAATTTTTCACTATACACAAATTCTTTTGAATAAGTAAATTCAACATTTGTTAAAACCATGTCAGTTTTTGAAAAATACGAACCAATTTTAACATTTAGATGAGGCGGCTTTCTTGTAGTTCCAATCTTCATAATAGCATCCATAGCTGCGGCAATTGTTGTACCAACATTTAATGAAGTGGCTGCTACTGCGACTTCGGCGGCAGCATCTACCGTTTTACCAAAAAGATCCGACCCTACAGCGATAACAGATGTATTAAGTACTGGGTTATCTCCAGCTATCATCGGCAAGCAACATGCTATTAACAAATCGCATTTTTTAGTTATTGTTGGGTCATCGTATATTCTAAATTTCAAGTCTAATTTAGAATAAGCATTTCCTGGTTCAAACATTTTCTTTGAGAAAAACCCGGAATGATAAGAAGCATCAGAATTTATAAGGTCTTTTCCATATCTCGCAAACCCATCTAATGATGGAATATCTTTAATTTTATTATATTGTGCAGCAACTGAATAGCTAAATTGGTCTTTCATAAAACCAATAAGTGTGTATATTGATTTCGCATTTGGCACATTAGCATTGGGTATAATATCAATTGTTATTTTATGTTCTTGAGCAGCGGGTAACTGTGCCGGATCGACCAAATCACCTTTACCATCAGAACCATGATTTTTATAAATGCTCCATTCAGCCATTTACTTCTCCAAATTCAGAAAGAACAACATTCGCTAAAGCTGGCATGAAAGTATTTATCCAGAACGAAGCATCCGAATAAATATCATATTCAGAAATCATTTGAGGAATATTTATTTCCATTTTTCCAGATTTTGCTAAAGACCTAATTTTATTCGCGGGGGATTGTGGTATAATCATTTCCCCTTGGTGTATAAATGCTTCTTGGTCCGAATCTAATTTCCAAGAACCAACATCAAATGAATTTATAATTTCTTTTCCTGGAACGTATCCTTCTTTTTTCTGGAAAGCATCTATAATTTTCTGACGAGTAGTTTCGTCAAATGAAGATAATATACCATCTCGACCAGCAACCGCTATAACAGATTTCGCATAAGCAACCGGATCATTTTTATCCGCTGCCGGAGCATATCTTTGAAGTGCTTTAGATATTGTTAAGTTTTTATAACTATCTAGCTCAAACAATTGCTTATATAGAGCATTTCTTCCCGATTCGTAAGATTCGAAAACTAAAAACTCGCCATTCATAGTATCAATAGAACCAACTACTCCGGGCCATTGCAATGACCATTTATTAGGACGAATATTTCCTGGATTGTTTGCTCTCCAATTTATATTACCAATTCTTTTAACCGTGCTACCATCATTTCTTTTTAATGTTAATTCTCGTCCATTCGAAGAAACTATTTCAGATATATTTGTTTTTATCCCTATAGATGACATGATTGCTTGTTGCGGAGTTACATTTTGAAAATTATCACCGATAGATGACATTGTTTTAGTTTTTTGTTCAGAAATATTCTCTTGTTGATTTGAAACATTATCCGAAGGTGCTGGTGTTGGAGATTTTGTACTAGAGCCAGATTTCAAAAAATTCTTAATTGACAACATACTATCATCAATAAGCTTAAACGAATTGTCTATCTTTTCAATTGATTTTTTGCTATCTTTTTTAATCTTTGTTTTTAGATTTAATATTTCTTCATTTTTCTTAGAAGGAACATATGTCTCAGCACGATGCTCTCCAACAAGGTACGTTTTATTTTTTACAACAGAACCGCCTTGCTTTCTTGTTGATAATGGAAGAAGACCAACGTTCGGAACATTCATGAACAATTGTCCGTTCTTCATCACAATATCTCTAACACCTTGTTTCGTAGAGATTTGATATGTTTGAATTCCTGGCTTCTTTGGATCGGTTGTTGGAATTATTGAATTTCTATCTTTCATTGCGGATAGATTTTTCCCAGTCCCACTATCTTTCGCAGGAATCCAATCAGTCCCATTATTATATTCCCAATAAATGTTTGATGGATTTTTGAAATTTGGCCGGAGTTCTACAAATTCTCCCTTGGCTTGTTCAACCGAAATTGTCTTTTTAGCAATCGCAGTTTTGTTTCGAGCATCTCCAATGAATCCAGAAGTCCGACCATTTTTTGAAGCCATTGTGTTAGAAACAAGTCCCATACCCGTTCCAACAGCCATAGCCGCGATATCAAGAGGAGGCGGCAAAAATGCTCCAATAATGTTTATAATATTTCCAAAAGCACCCATTAAAGAAGAAGATATCACTCCTGACGCGGCTTGATAATCACCAGCTTGAGTATATTTGTTATAATCCGATATTCCTGATTTGATGGTCTTAAACAAATCGTAAACTGAGAAAACGGCTCCAATGACAGGAATTGCTTTTTTTCCAGCTTTTTGTATCGTTCTTATTCCAGTCTTACCAAATATCTTAAGTCCTGCCCTCATCATAGATGCTTTAGGGAACAATTTTCCGAAGATTTTTGAAAACAATGAACCACCAAGAAGCCCTGAAACGATTCCTGAAATGTTTCCAAAACCGCCACCTTCGGATTCCTTTTCCGCTTCACCTGACCCCATCCCTGGACGATTTGACAGATTCTTATCAATTCGTCTGAGTATAGTAATCTTGTCCATCATTAAAGGATTTGGTTCTGTTGTATCATAATTCTGTAATGATTGAGATGTCTTAGCTACTGGTCCAATTCCTGAAATTTTAATAACAACATTTTTCATTTCGACTTTGGACATTTTAATATTAGACAAAACGAATTTCTTGTTATTGAATTTTGTTTCTGTTAATTTTTCAGTCTTTGTCTTTTCAGGAGTTATTAGCTTTTTTACAGAAGATACAAGTTCTCTCTGATAGTTTCTAAATTTTGTGACTTCTTTTGTAACATTCTTTTTTTCATCTTTATTACTATCTTGAAGAAATCCTTTTAGAATTCTATTAAGTTGTTCAAATTCATTTATGTGCCTATCAAGAATTCTACTCGTTTTCTCAGCTTCTCTAACAGTATTTTCGTTAGATATTTGAAGCTTTGAATATTCTGAATTGAAAAAAGAACGAATATCCATCAAGCAGCCCCGAATACATTGCCAATAGTATACTCTTTAATTCTCTCATTTGTTTTCTTTGTCTTTATCATACTGGCGAATTTTGGCACGAACTCTTCCATCCAGAATTCTTTAGGCAATTGAGAATTTGAAACAACTTCAGGAGTTCTTGGAATGCTTACTTGTGAGTTTTGAAGTTTCGCAGCAGTTCTAACAAGTTCTGCTTGCGCTGCTGGAATTATCATCTCATCTTTGTGAACCTTCGAAGGCCCATCAGAAGGAACTGAATATGAGCCAATTCTGTAACTTCTTGGAATATTTGATATTGATGGTTCGGATATTTGTGGCTGTGGAACCTTCGAGGTTTCTGGTGATTCCGATGCAGTCATATTAAAAACATTCCCCAATCCTAAAACATTTGTTACTTTGTTAACATTCTCTTTTCCGAAATTAAAAACATTTGTAACAGCCGTTGCAGCCGCTTCTTTTGTTTTATCAATAACATCTCCAACCTTATCAGCAGCTTTCCCTAGTAATTTCCGAACCATGTCAAGAATGTTGGATGGCTTGATAAAATCGAAAACTGTTTTAACCTTATCTACAAAGTAATCAAATACCTTGTTAGATGATTTTGAATAGTCTTTGAACAATTCTAAAATGCTTGTTGTTGTATTGTCATCTCGCTGAGAACGTAATTGATTGTTTGGGACGATTTTTCCAGTTTCTCTTGGGGTGAACAATTCTGGGCCTTTTTCACCAACAATGTATGGCTTACCTGAATAAACCGAACCACCTTTTTCTCTCTGTTCAGCATTCAGTTCTTCAGGGTTTCCAATTTGGTCCAATGGCTTTGTGAACACTCCACCTTCATACATTTTCATCCCAGACCAAATAGCTCCAGCACCACCAATCACCAAGGCAGGAATCAGCATCTTTGGATTCTTCAGCAATTTCCCAGCCGAAGCAATCTTAGGTAAACTCTTTTGAATGGATTTAATCGGATTCAACAGATTTTTTAGTTTGGCAAATTTATTCAGGCCAAACATTCCAGCCATCAATCCTCCAACTTCACCAGCAGCACCCCCCGTAAACATTTTTATTAAATTCCCAAGACCTCCAAACAATGCGTCAAACAACCCTCCACCAGTCCCACCAGGAGTTCCGAGTTTGGTTTCGATGCTCTTCAATAACTTCAACTCTTCTAGCAAAATTGGGTCTTGTTCTGCCATGTCAAAATTCTCAAGAGACTGTGATTTCTTTTCAGTCCCAAGTCCAAGAATCTTCGGCAATGACTTCGAATTCATAATCAAATTTCCACGAACATTGATATTTGAATTCTCTATTGTGACAGGAGTTATAACATCCTTTGTCTTGGTTGCCTTTTTTTCAGGTTTGGTGATGTTTGTCTTTTTCAACAAATCCGTGGTCATCTTCAAAAGCTTGTCTACCGGATCGTTCTTCTTTTTCTCTTTCTTTTCTTTTATATTTTCAAACAAGTCAAACTGCTGAACGGTTGTCTGAATAACACGAGAAAGCTTCCTACTCTTTTCAGAAGCATTCTCTTGAGCATCATTTAATTTTTGAACAGAAGCCATTTGGGAGCTTGATAATTTGTTCATCGCTCCCATGACTTCATTCAACATGTTCGTAATGTCTGACGGATTTGTAGCCATATTATTATTTAGCGCCGCGCATGAAATCCATCAATCCAACATTCCCATTTCCAAGCGCAGCATTTCTCTTTTCTAACATATCATCTAACCGTTCTTTTAATGCCAACACTTCATAAAAATCTCTATTATTAATGTCGGGAATGTGTAGATAATATGCTAAAGAGAATTCTAAATCAATAATATCATCTTGACTTATACTTGGGAAGAAAGAAGTCTGATTGAAATCGTACCTCAATAAGAGATTCCTCCCCACAATCTTCATGCTGGCAATTGGTTGAAACTTCTGGAGAAACACCAATCTCGTTGTCAGAAATATAAGTCTCAAGATACGCATAGTCTTCAGGATTCAAAGACAATAGATAATCATAAACGTACTTTGTATTATACTCTGTACCATTTATAGATTTGACCATAGCCGCAACTGACAAAATATCTTCATCATATTCTACAGAAGTCTTATTCTTCAAAATCTGAGAAACCTTATTTTCATCCCGAACCTTTGGAAATGAAATTCTTAGAACATCATCGGTTGTCAGAAGCTTGAAATCATCATTCGCAACAAAATCGTCCTTAAGATATTCAACCCTAAGCTTGTCCATGGTGAAAAGATAATGATTTGACCGACCACAATGACGGCAGGTAAACTCAGTAGAATACCCTTCATTCTTATATGTGTTCGCTCTTAGCCAAAACAAAATGAATACCTTATCAGCAACATATAATTCCTGAATATCAATACCCTTAATTGTATTCTTGAGAATTTCATTGATGACAAACTGATAATTCGAATCTGTCATTGATGCTAAAAACCGAACTTCCTTAACTGTCAAAGGGCGACCATAAATCTGCGTACCTTCAGGATACAACCGATACTTTGTTGGAATCCCCTCAATCAAATAATAATTATCCTTCTTTGTGATAGGTTCTTGCGGTTCAACAAAATCCTTCACAATAGGACTTCTCTTCTTTTCAACTGCCATGTTTTACCTTTCGTTTATCGACCAGTTTGATTCACTGCGCCTTGATGCTCTACAAATATATAGTGGTCGGCGTTGAACGTTACATCATAAAATATTTGCTTACCATCCTCATAAGAAAACGATGGAGTGGACGATTTCATATAAAAACAGTTCTTGAAATATGTCTTGTTAACATTCTTTCCATCTGGTCTATATGTGCTCACAACAATATTCGGAATCACCGTTTCGCTATAAGGTTTCAAATATCCATCACTTCTAATATTACGACGGACGAGCTTATGAATCATGTTCTTCACCCGTCCTTCGTCATCTTCCTCAAACTTTATTGTGAATTCAAACCCATCATGGTCAAGAACCGGGAATTTCTTGAAGAATGGACCATAATTCATTTCTTCTCTCTTAAATCCATAATTAGGAAGCTCAACTGAAATAGCGTGAAAAGCATCCATGTCACTAAAAACTCCAGTTCTATCAGTTTTGGCTAATCCAGTATCAAGCCCAGATTCGTCAAAATAAACCATGAAATTATAAGAACGTTGGATTGATTTTCGTTCGAAGAAGTTGGCGGTCCTCGTTGTCAAGGATCCGCCGTCGCTCAAAAAAAGATTATCATCAGCACTTCCCATTTACTTAGCTCGCATTCTCCGAAACATTGAGTGTGAGCTTTTGACCAGCTTCACCAATTGCCGGATTCTTGCTTGTTTCGCCAAGAAGCCAGAAGTCAAATTGGAATGTAGCATTATATTTTACAGATTCGCTTGTAGTGTAATCAAGAGAAACAGAATCAACATTCTGTAGCCAGCAATTGTAGAAGTATACAGAATTTTTGAACGGCTCTCCATTATAACGAATTGGAGTTACTTTAATCATGTCCACGTAAGCATCTGTCAACGCCGCGCCACGTTTCTTTGAAGAATTGGAGTGCCCCTTGGTGATGTCAAAAATCATCTGTGCCCAATTGTAAAGGAAAATTCCAACACCCTGAGATTCCGTTTCCTCAAAAGTTATCTGAGTGGTGTTCTCAAATGTTGGCTTTCCTGGGAAGAACTGTTTCATAGCACCGAAGTTTGATTCGATGGCATCAGTTCCGCGAGATGGTAGGGAACAAGTCCGTGCCCGAAGAGTAATATCTTCATTTTCCCAATTAGTTCCAAGAGCGGTACCTTCCATTCCTGGAATCCGCTTACTTGTGAAATTCACAATCTCAACTTCAAATAAGAATGAACGCTGAATATCCGCGAAATTCTTAATCTTCCGTCCTTCTATATACATTTGTCCTTTGTCTGCCATTTTTTACTCCTTATTCAGCCACCGATACAGAGTCGGCAGTGATAACAACCTTCAAATTAATATATTCAATCGCGTATGTTGGTTGAATATAAAGATCGACATTCAAGATATTCTGAGCGATTGTGGTAGCTGTGTTGTTAGTTCCATCACAAACAACCCGATAACTCTGAACACCTTCACCAGTCTTTACAGAAGCCATAAAAGTGTTAATCAAACTTGAAATGCGCTCTCTGGACTTGTCAGAATTTCCTTTGAACAAGAATCCAGCAAGAATATTCTCAACATTCCGCTCAACATACAATAGCATCCGACGAACATTTATTCTGTCTCTAGCAGTGTTCTTCAATTGAGCAGTCTTCTGACCCCAAATGTACTGAACGCCGCCGATCCGCTTGACAGAGTTGATGTTGTAGTTTTCGTACAAATCTCCCATGTCAGCATCAGAAAGAGCTAGATTTTGCTTCGCCGCAGGAACTCCACCAAAATCGATGCCCGCAGGAGTTTCCCAACGATTCGCAACTCTGTCAACACGAGCCATCGCTTCAACTGCGAAAACCGAGTTTGGAAGCCAGACACGAACAGAATTGTATGGGTCAAGAATCTGCTGCCAACCAACATACTTGCCCCAATAGGAAGGATTTGAAACCGTTCCTGAACCTGGGCCAGCAAAGTCAGCCGCAATCACTTGGGTCTTGTTCTTGTCAGAAATTTTTCCAACATTAGTCACTGCGAAAACGTCAAGCCTCTTTCCAACAACACCGTCAACAGTTGAAGCAAAACCTGTATCAACCAAGTTTGTTGAAGCATTTCCATTTACCGGAGTGACGCTGAACAAATCAATTGCTTCAGAAGACTTGTTTGAGAAAAATGCCCAACCAGCCTGATAACTCGCGGTTGAAACTGTTGCGAAATTAGTATCAACACCGCCCGCAAGCTGGAAATATGTTGAAGTATATCCGGGCATTACTGTGTTTGACCTAACATAAATGTAGTTAGAATTTCCATTAACAACTTCATCAACAAACATCGTGTTTCCAGAATTATCCAAAATAGCATAATCATTAGAAACATAGAAAGATTCATCAGGAGTGGCAGAAATTGAAGACCAAATGTTCGCAAATGTATCCGTAGGCTTCTTCACATAAACATTGAGCTTGAAAATTGAACGCCACTTAGCATTTGCCGCAGAAGTGTTGTCATCATACTTATATTTCCAATCAACCAATCCATTTGTGCCAGACTGAGATGGAGTGATAACCGAAATAGCAATATCATTTCCCCAAATACCTGGAGCAATAGCATGAACATCCAAAACAGATGTTGGGTTGGAAGAAAAATCACCAATATCATTTGCTGAATAACCATCAGGATAATTTGAAGTCACTCCTGAAGTCGCCGTAGCAGTGACAGGAAGTGAAACAGAACTAGCAGAAATGGTGCCTGACAATCCAACACCAGCGTAAACCTCTGTTCCATTTGTTAGACGGACGAAATAAACATTGTTGGATTCCTTCAATGCTTCACGAGCCGCATAAATGCCATAATCAATCGTCTGCGTCCCAGGAACTCCACCAGAAACTAGAGGAGCCCCAAATTTTGTGATTAAGTCCTGTTCAGACGAAACAAGAACTTTACTATTAACTATACCTTTTCTGGCAAGACCAACAGTAGCAACCACGGTAGTATTATCAACAATATTAACCTGTGAATTGTCTACTTCAGTGGTCACTATACCAGGAAGTCTATTTAATGCCATGTGTCATTTTCTCCTTATATCTAAAACTATTTATCATTTAGAAAAAATTACTTCCTGGATAAAAATTCCCATCATATCCCGAATTTCCAAATGGACTTTCATAGATAGACGAATCACCAAAACCATTCCCAACTATACTCCCATCAAGAATAGCAAATGACGAAAAATCAACACTTCCACCATCTTTCGAAGTAGCACCACTGTCATAATAATCCGTTTTCAAATAATACAATGCCCAAATTAATGAAGTCACACAATCATCATTTTCATTCTGCCCCTCAGCATGGTAAACATCCGGAGAAACTTCAACATACCGAGAAAGCTCATATATCGTCCGCTTGTCATGAATTTCTAACCAACCATTGTCAATATACTGCTTTAATAATAAATTACCCTCTAACTTTGATTTTCGGGTCGATCTAATTCCAAGCTTCCCTTTATCTATATTACACAATCCATCAAAATTATACTTGTTCCATAAATCACGACAAAGAACTTCACCAACGTCATTACTCTCAACCATCGCCTGACAATTGTTGTAATATTGTGAAATCCCCATTATAATATCCGGCATCAATTCAATCTTAGTATAGTTTGAACGATATACCGCTACCTGCTCAACATTGTTCTCAGAGTTAAGCTTCAATACCTGTATAACCGTGTAGTCCGAACCAGTTCCCTTACTCGGGTCAACACCAATCACATACTGACATTCCTCTTTCGGATGTTCGTAAATCTGAAAAGCACCCGAATACTTTGTAATGTCGTCCGGCTCTCTCGGTATAAGTGTTTCAAGCTTTTCAGGAAGAATCAACGTGTTTGAACTCCCAAGAAACTGACAATCAAACTCCTGAGCAAATTGCTGCTTCGAAGTGTTACGTATCATCGAATCCTTCCAAGCATCATCTCGATCTGGATGATAATACCACGGAATCTTCACAGCATAAAAATCAGACTCACCAAGAACCGCCTTTTTGTAAATGTTGTAAAAGTGATTCAATCCATTAGGTGTAGATACCATGATAATTTTCGAAGTCTTGCCTGATGAAATTGTCGGCATAACAGAAGCATAAAAATCCTCCCAAATGTGGTCATACACAAACGCGCATTCATCTAAAAAAAGCAAATTACATGACTCGCCCCTGGAGGAGTTTGATGATGTAGAAGCAGCAAATACACGAACACTATTTTCCAAAATTACTGAGTTTTTATTCCATTCTTTAACTCCTCTTTGAAGCCATAATGGAAGCATCGCATACGCCATTTGTATTCTTGATAAAATTCCTTTAGCAGTTTTTTCATTATTTGCTAAAATTGAAATATTATAGTCCTTCTTAAACAACATTTCATGAAGAATAAAAATTGTAGATACTGTAGTTTTTGACATTTGACGAGCTGACAGAACAACAACGTGCCGTTTATTATCGGGCGGGCTTGTCATAACTTTAAGTAATTTCTTCTGAAACTCCCAAAGCGGTATTTTGATTTTACCATCATCCAGATTCTGAATGTAAAAATATCTGGATGCGAAATATAAAATATCTTCAGAACATCTAACAACTTCATTAATCATTTCCTGACTATATTCATAAGCTTCACCTTCAGCTCGTAATTGTTTATTCCCATCAAACATTTTTCTTCTCCATTGGTTCAAATCCCCAGCCAAGTTCAGCCCAAGTTTTTCCAATCATTGTTTTGTTTAATTTTGAATCATGGTTAACTGAAAACGAATTTACTTTATTGTTATTTTTGGCTAAACATCTGTCTCGTATAGTTATAAAACCGTTTCCTAATTTTGTTGCTGCCGCTTCCAAAGAGTCAAATTTCCCCCAAGGAGTTACCCAATATCCTTTGAACGAATTACTTTCTGTTCCTTTTTTCTTACCTTTTAATGATTCTGAAACTCGTTTACATGTTTCCTCTGACCGTTTCATTCCACGATGTTTCTCAGCCATTTTTCTTATCTTTTCTGGATTTTTATTAATTTTATCTTGCCACGGATGCGACTTCCCTTTCTGTCGTTCCGAAATACGTTTTCTATATTCAGGATCCGCCATCATTTCTTTGCGAACTTCTGAATTTTTCAATGCTTCCGACAATCGTTTCTTTGTTTCGTCCGACATGGTTCCAACATTTCCACCAGTCCGCAAATTATAGTTATCGTCTCTATTTACAAACTCTTCATTTACTAATTCATATTCTTTCGCATTAGCTTCTTCAAGAGTATCAAATTCGAATAGTATTTCCCTCTTAAAGTTTTCGCGGCCATATTTATTAACCGCGTCTGTAAAAGCCCAACCAGTTCCTATATATTTGTCAGTCTCAATATTTTCTGATTTGTGTAAGCCAATATAAATCTTTCCATTTATTAAGTTTGTTGTTTTGTATATATAATATTTCATGCGTTCAACCTTTATAGTATTTCTTATATATAGTGGAGGTCAGCCCGAAATCGATCAGGACTGCTTCATTTTCATAGATTCCCCAGCTTGAAATTCGTATAAGGTCGCCAACGGACAGGTCATAATCTCGAATCAATCCACACAGAGTTCCGACGAATTCATTTTCATTTATTATTTTTTCTTTATAGTAGTCGTGTTTGATATTATATTTTTTCTTATCTTTTTCATATTTAAGATAGGTATGTAAGTCGCACATTTTGATATTTGTGAATTGTTCAAACATTGGTAAATCTATCATTGATGCTTTTTTGAACACGTTATAGATGCCATTCCCTGATTTTACAAGAGTTGCGACGTTGTGGGTGTTTGATTCTGAGATGATGGATTCGATGAGATTTTGTTCGAACCCTTTTTCATTCTTTGCCACTTTGATCACGTTTTCACCAAGCACGAACACGACTCTTGCGGAACCATGGGCTAGAGTTTCGAGACGGGATTTACAATAATGGATTCTGCCGGGGTAACTTGTTTTTGTTTCTAACTCGGCTAGACTGAATGGTGAGATTTTGTTAATGTATTCATAGACATTCATTTAATCTTCGTTTTCAGGACTTCTTCAATTTCTTTTTTAGATTTTTCGACAATATCAGTTTCATACAATCTGGAAAACCATTCTCTTGTGACGACGTTTTGCCTGTCTTCTAGGTGGAACAAGATTTCGTCAGAGTCTTTGTTTTCAAGAATGATGAGGAATTTTTCGAACCATGATTTTTGTTGTTTCTTTATCACGGTTTCTGGTAATGAGCCGTAGAAGCCTTTTGTGTAATACTTATCAAACACTTGTTCAAAAATATCAAGTTTGGTTTGCCGGATGGACGCTTGGTAATATTCTCTAAATCTCATATTAATATTTATTACCCTTCAACCGAGACATATTTTTTTCTGCCGTCAATCAACTCACTGTATAGGTAATTTTCTGGAGGTGCGGCAGAGATATCCATTCCTGATGTTGAGTATGTTTCTTTATTAATTGTATCGTTATTATAGAAATAGTTTGTATGAATGAATTTGATAATATAGTCTTTAGAAACTGGACGATATAGATAACCATGGACTGTGAAATTTAGGTTTGAGTTGATGTAACGATGGTCTTCTTCACCCATTTCTTGAGGATAGTCTAATGGAACATCTCCGGAATGAATCACTTTTAGATTTCGTTCGATGTTGAGGAAATTGAATTCTTTCACTCTGAGTTGAAGTGAAGGATTGAAGCCAGGGAGGATGTTTTCAATGATCTGAGAAAAATCTGAGATTGATTCTGTTTTGATTTGGACCGTGAAATTGAAATTGTATGGAGTTGGTTGAACATCGGACCAAAAATCATCAGCCGCAGACAGAAGGATTGGATCGTAAAATTGCCTGAGTTCATTCACACCGGTAGCTCGGTCAGAATCATATGAAAGTGAAGTGAGTTCGACTTGGATGCTTGGAAGTGTTGGATAATATTTCTTCCCGGATTCTCTCTGTGCTTGGAATAGATAATATTTTTCAGCAGGGCCAAATTTCACAGGAACATCTATAACTTTGATGATGGTTCCTGTTTTATCTTTTCTATAAACTTTGATAGCATTGAACATATCTAAAAATGCGATTGTGACATTTCTAGTTTCGTCTTTGAAGTAATATTCTTGAAGCATTAAATGTCCTCTAAAATCTTTCTAAGCTGCGAACGAATGTGACGAAGCTTTACTATTTGTGATTCGTATTTTTCAAGGTCAGAAATGTTAATACTTGAGAATTCGGATGTTATAAATTCTCCAAGCTTGTTATAATCTGTATCAATCTCAGATTTTAATTCCTCTATGAAAGAATCGTCACGTGAAAAGGAAGACTCAAGGAAATAAAGAACTGATTTTATATTCATATTAGTATTTATGCGACTAACAATTCATTAAAACATATTAAGAATGTTTAATAGAATAGCGTTAGACATCAACTAAAGCCTGTCACTCCACCAATCATTTCCTGGGTCATTGGGAGGGCATTCGGTCACTTCTGGTTCATACAAAACATTAACCTTCTCTTCATCAATCACATCATTCAATCCATAAATGTCGACCCCGTCAATACCAGATGCCGATGTTGTAATATAATCCCCAGCAGAAATTATCTCAGACCCAAATAGATACCCATTATTCTTCATTTCAATCAGATGTAATGTCCATGTATGTTTTCCTTGAAGGAATATTTCATCTTCTTGTTTGACCATGTTGATTGAATAGAATTTGTCATTATATCTAGCATACACGAAATCACCAATCTTCGGTTCATAACTAGGATATGTTGCCGAATTTCCAAAAGAATCATATTTAGATGCTTCAGCAAAATGGAGCATGTTGATATAGATTGGGAAATTATCAATTACAACAGTACCAAGAGAAGAATATGTTTTCTCTTCTTTCGGCAATTCATAGTGAGCATTATAATCAAAAGCTCTTGTTATTGTTCTAGCATTATCTTCACCATACAAAGTATCCGCCGAAATTGAAGTAACATAATATCTCATTGGAACTGCTGCGTGATTGTATGCTTCCATTTCTAACACATCATACAATTCCCTCTCATTATCATACGCAGAAGTACATTTGACGAAGAAATTGTTTGGTAATGCGCTCCATTCATCGTAATTCATGCTTTGATGTTCTTCCTATCAGATTCAAAATCAACTTCAATCTCGTTCAATTGGGAATTCTGTCTAGCGTCCGAGATCATTTTTTCAAGATCATTCGAATTCAGCACGTAGGAATTGTTCACTGTGACTGGACCATTGAACGAATTCTTGTTGACTCCTGTTTCTGTTTCTCTAACAACCATTCTTCTTTCAGCAATCGCGACATCAACAACATCTCTATTCAACTGTCTCAATTCTCTAAGAGCATTATGAATAGCATTACAAATCAATGTATACACTTCAAACATTGACGCTTTCGTTCCTTGTTTCATTAATTCATCTTCTAATCTAGCTTTAATGTTTTGATTTGATGCTATTAATGATTTAAGCTCAAATTCAATATATTCTTTATCTTCCATTCGATACGCTTTTGTTCTGACTTTTTCATTAGTCTTCTCAAGCGCAGTTATCTCTTCATTAATCTTTTCAATTTCAAGATTAGCTGATGCCATTTCTGATTCAAACGATGTATTTAATGCTTTTGAAATTGGGTCTGTCATAAAAGTCCTCTAAAACTATTTACTGTTCATCATTTGAGAAAAAACAAAATTCTGTACATATTCAGAAAAATCAATGTCTTTATTATATAGTCCTGGAGCATTATCTTTAATTGCCTGTTCTTTTATTTTTTCATATTCAATATTTATTCGGTCTTGAAATTCTTCCTTCATGTGATTTTCATGCCATTTATGAAGAACGTGATGATTTGTTGCTATTGAAGAAATTTGAATATTGTAAAACATTGCAATCAAACCAACAACATCATCTTCTCCACCATATCTACCATCAAACGAACTTGAAAATATTCTTCTATTCCCAGTTATCTTTTCATTAATGTTTGAAATGATATTAGCCGAGGATGGTGTAATTCCAAGACAACAAGAAATCGTCAATAGACCATTCTTAGCGAAAAATAAATTCGTTATATCCAAATTTTTATCATCATTAAATATAAGTCCTTTTACCCAAGGAATAATTACTCTTCTATCTTCATCAATATGGCCATTATTATCTTCTAATCTTCTACTTCCAATTACTATGCCATTTTTGTTTCTTTCAAATTCCAAAGCAAACTGATGAAATAAATCAGGAGAAGGAATACAATCACCATCAAGAAAAATTACAGGGAGATTATTAAATGTTGAATATGCCAAATCTCTACAATACCCAGCCATAAAATCCGAGCCATTTTCATTTTTAATTATAGTTGTGTTATACTTGTTGGAAAAATCATTTATCATATTTTCAGAATCGTCAGTACATCTATCAAGAACAAATATAAAATTGTTTGGTTTGATAGATTGTGAGGAATACGAATCTAACAATTGAGCTAGATTCTTCTCCTGATTATGTATTAATGTTATTGTGTTAAAATCCATATTATCCAGGTATTGATTTGAAAACATACCAATATGTTCCATCATATACAAATATCATGTTCATTAATAATTGAATTTCATTAACCGTGCCGTGTGCTTGAGATGTAGTATTATTATTTGTAATTATAATTGATTTACCATGTCCATTAACATTACATGTATTTGGATTTCCCGAACTCCCACCATTAGTACCCATTATCATAAAAGAACATCCTGCTGTTGGAGATGCTGGTAAATAAATTGTACCTGTAGCTGTTGTTGATTGAGTCTTTGGTATAACATAATAATATTTACCCTGTTCAAGAGTATAATCATAACTTGGAATCGTGAATACTCCCATCCTAGCTGCTGGAAGATTTACATTTCTAGTTATATCAATATTACTTGTTGATAATTTTCCAATTGTCACAGGAGTATCTACATAAGAACCTGCGTTATACGAATCAATTTCAAATTTTCCAGAGCTTCCAGTTCTCCCATTAATTCTAAAATCATCATTTCCCGAATTAAATACAATTGTACTTCCCATAGTACCACGTAGAACTAATGCACTGCTAAGATTTGAACCTCCACCGAGTAAAAGAGACGAACTTCCGCCACCATTTATTATACTAAAATCTGTTCCATCATATCCAACCTTCGGGCCATCAGACGTAAATTTGAGATACGCTGTTTCTGAATTAATTGCTCCTTTTAATAATGCTGTACTTTCATGATCTATGTCTCCAATCCAAAGATCGTTACCTATTAGTAAATTTTCTCCCGAACCATCATTTGTAATGTATAATTTTGCAAAACTTGGACTTGCTGAAGTGTTTAAATTCTGGTTGACCAAATCAAGTTTTGATTGATTTAAGTGTGTATGAGTGTTTGCATAAGCAGTATTCCAGTTGGATATATCTGAATCGGTTAAATTGACAGAATCCCATACGGTGTGCCATTCGCCCCAAACGCCAGTGTCTTGCGATCTAACCTGGATTTGGCCGGTAACATTTGCTACAGCTACCTGCGAGTCCCACCCCACGGTGGTATCCCAGCCAAGATGGAGGATCGCGGAATCGCCCTGTGGAGGCTTGTGTGCCGACATAGAATTGGTTGCCACGAATGACCGCACTCCACCATTACCATCTTGCGCGAGGTTACAGTCGGTAGGACGCGAGGAGTACCAGTTGTACAGCTCTTTGACACCAGAGGCCGTGATGTAGCCAGGGCCATTCGTAAGCTGGTTGAGATTGGTGAGATTAGATGTATCCCAAAGAGTGACTATTGGCCCCGTGTGACGGTTGTACTTAAACACAGAGGATTCGGGAGAATAGTACAAAAGGGCGGCGTTCCCTCCGACATTACGAAACCCGACGCCAGCGGCATAAGTATTACCACTAGTAGCGACTCGACCGGTAATAAGACCGGCTTGTAAATATGCGGTATTTGCCGAAGTGGAGGGCAGCGTGTCCGCTCGGGCCTCCAGATGATTTCCATTGGCAAGCGTGAGCGATCCAACGCCGGTGTCCCCTGCCTTGTTGACAGGAGTGTACCCAAGAGAAAGTTGTTTCGTGTTTAACTGTGTCTGAATATTTGCTGAGGTTCCATCAAGGTAACCAATTTCTGTATTTGAAACATTGCCAACCGTCAGTCCTGAGAATGTTGGACTTGCTGAAGTGTTTAAACTCTGGTTGACCAAATCAAGAGTTGATTTGTTTGAGTGGGTATGAGTGTTCGCCGCTGCGGTTTCCCAATCTGCTGAGTTTGAATTAACAGTTGTGTAATTTGATGACCATTGACCAATTTGAGTATCTGAGACAAATCTGTCGGTTGAAGAATCTTGAATTTTTGATACTGGGATTGTTGGAATGTCTCCAGATGTCAAAGTTATGCCTGCTATTACTCTTCCATAAGCATCAGTTGTTACTTTTGTATATGTTCCAGATGTTCCGGTTGTTGATAAAGATAATGTTCTGTTTGTTGAAAGATCGCCGCCGCCCGTCAAACCCGTTCCGGCAGTAATCGTGATTGTTTTTAATGCTTTTTGAGAATCGAGTGCTGAAATGGTGTTGAACTGTGTCTGAATGTTTGCTGAAACTGTGTCAAGATATCCAATTTCCGTATTTGAGACATTACCAACCGTCAGTCCTGCGAATGTTGGACTTGCTGAAGTGTTTAGACTCTGGTTGACCAAATCAAGAGTTGATTTATTTGAGTGAGTGTGACTGTTCGCTGCTGCGGTTTCCCAATCTGCTGAGTTTGAGTTAACCGTTGTATAAGCAGTATTCCAGTTTTGATATGGAGATGTTCTCGCGGAAAGATTGTTAAACTGTGTCTGAATATTAGCCGAAACATTATCAAGATATTCAAATTCTTGATTTGAAATGTTTCCAGAACCAATTTTTGTCGCTGGAATCTGAGGAACATCTGCGGATATTAAATTTCTTGCTGATGTTATATGCCCTGTTGAGTTTGTCACAATGTTTGAATATGTTCCTGCAATTCCTACAGTTTGATGAGATATTGTTCTATTTGTATTTAAGTCTCCGCCTCCAGACAACATTTCTCCGGCGGTTATTGTGATTGTCTTCAAAGCTTTCTGAGAAGCAATGGCAGAAATGTTGTTGAATTGGGCCTGAATGTTTGCTGAAACTGTGTCAAGATATTCAAACTCTTGATTTGAAATATTGCCAGAACCAATTTTAGTTGCTGGTATTTGAGGAATGTCTGCTGAAGTTTGGGGACGGCCAGAAATTACACGTCCATAAGTATCAGTTTGCACAATGTCATAATTTCCAGACGTACCAAATGGAGAAAGTGATATTGTTCTATCAGCAGTTAATGTACCTCCTCCAGTTAATCCAACCCCTGTATTAACTGTTCGGCTAGTTGGAACTTTTTCACTATCAAGTTCATTTATAGCATTTTGAACATTTGCAGCAGTTATATTTCCAGAAGGAGTATTTGTAATTTGCTTTGCATTATAATCTCCATCAATCGGAACAATCGCTCCTAGACGGCCATTCCAAGTTGATATTGCGTCAGTATTATCTATTTTATCCCAATATATGCCATCCGACACAATCCAATCACCAACATGCCATTTGATACCTGTTGGGAATAACGATGCTGATGTATTAGGATTTAGACCATTTGGAATCGTAGTTCCTGAAACTGTTACAATATAAAAATTACCTGAAACCGAACTTGGTACTGGCAATACTGGACTGTTTGTATTTGCGTTCCAAGTACCCGCATATCTTAATTGCCCAAGAATAAAATCTGGAACAGAACTTGTATATATTTTTGAATTTGAATCAAGAGCAGCATATCCAAGCGAGTTACCTTTCTCAGAACGTGCTTGATATGCTGTTAAATTTGTTGTATTTGTTTTTGAGTTTAGCTGAGTTTGTATGTTAGCCGAGACAGTATCTAAATATTCAAATTCTTGATTTGAAATATTACCTGAACCTATTTTTGTAGCAGGAATTTGAGGAATATCTGCGGAAGTTTGAGCACGGCCAGACACGACTCTTCCATAAGCATCAGTTTGAACAATGTCATAATTTCCAGATGTTCCAAATTGAGAAAGTGATACTATTGGAGATGCCGACAAAAAAGAATTTGAAATTACTATTCCTGTTCCTTGTTGTATGGTTGCGTTTTTAGCCAATTTTGAATCAATCTGATTTTGAATATTTGAAGTAGTGCCATTAAGAAATTGAAACTCATTATTATCAACCGAGCCATCTGCAATTTTAGTTGTGTCTATCCCAGAAGGCATATCTACAGCAATCAAATTTCTTGCAGATGTTATATGCCCTGTTGAGTTTGTCACAATGTTTGAATATGTTCCAGAAGTTCCTACAGTTTGATGAGATAATGTTCTGTTTGTGCTTAAATCTCCGCCGCCCGTCAAACCCGTTCCGGCAGTAATCGTGATTGTTTTTAATGCTTTTTGAGAATCGAGTGCTGAAATGTTGTTTAACTGAGTCTGAATGTTGGCAGAAGTGCCATTAATATATTCTAAAGTAACAATAGAAACATCACTTTCTCCAATATTCTTATTAGCATCAGATATAAGAACTAAATTTCCAGAATATTGTGAATTATAAAAAGTATTTGCTGATATTCCCAATCCGGATAAATTACCAGTTAATGTTCCTCCAGAAATCGGAAGAAATCCTACAAGACTATCTTTTATATTTGCTGAAATATTTGTAAATTGATTCTGAATATTAGCAGATACTCCATTAAGGTATTCAAATTCAGTATTATCAATTATTCCAGAACCAATTCTAGTAATAGGTAATTGCGGAATGTCTCCAGATGTCAGAGTTGTTCCTGTTGTTACTCTTCCATACGTATCAACATTAACTTTTGTATATATTCCTCCAGATAAAATATTTTGCAAAGATATCGTTGGAGATGCTGAAATATATCCCCCGCCTGTCAATCCATTACCAGCACTAACAATCCAATTCCCTGGTAATGTAGCATTTTTCAAAACGTTTATTTGCTCTTGTACATCAGCACTGACAGCCGAAATGTATGAAAAATTTGTTTGAGATAAATGATAATATTCCGATAATGCCGCTTTTCCACCTTGAAGATTGGTTAAATTGTTATGATTTGTTATTCCACCACCTGTAGAAGAATTTACCGCGAATGGTGATTCTATAATACCTGAAGAAGCTCCGTATTGAAGTATAATGCGGCCAACATATAAGCAATGATTCAACACTACATTCGGAACTGTTGGAAATGCTTCTAGTTTTGCGGCATCTAATGTATTGTATTGATCAGTTCCATAAACCATCAATATTTCTTTTTCATCTCCAATAGCTCTAAACATCCATCTTACCAAATATTTGTTTGTTCCCGCAGAAACTAAATTAGTACCATTATCATATCTCGTATTATCATAAGTTCCGGATGTTAAGTTAAATGTCCAAATTCCTGATGTGTGATGTACTTCTGTTAAATTATCAATGTTTGAATTATAATAAGAAATATTGTATGGAGTAACACCGGCATAAACAACCGCCGACGTTACCAAAACATGGCGCGTCCCATCTTCTAATAAACTCAATCCTCCTTCAAGACTTCTTTTAAATGGCTCTGTAGAAATTAATGCTATATCAACTTTGTTTGCTAGCCCAATACCTTTATTATGGAAACTCATCCCGTGAATAGTTCCATTAATATTCCAGAAAAGATAACAAGCTACAACATTTGATTGATTTATGGTACTCTTATCTGAAGTTACAGACAATATCGGGGAACCATTATTCCAAGTCGCGACAACATATTGATTTATGCCACCTGAAGTAATGTTTAATGTTGTTTCTGGTACAATTTTTCTATGTATGACTCCTTGGAATGATGAATTATCAAATATGTTAATTTCAAATGAAGGAATATAAACTGAATTAGTTAATCGGGTTTCTTGTGGCAGATTTATAGCGCCTGTTGATATAGGAGTAACTGGTCTTTTAATACCATATTCATCAACAATATATGCTACGTTATCTGTACTGAAGTTAAGATTAGTAAATCCAATGTCAGAAGACGCCGAAGTGTCTTTTCTTTTTAACGATAAACTACCATTCTTAAATCCAGCCATTAACATAATCTCCAAAAGGACGCCCGAAGGCCATTATAGGAGTATTTATAGGAATTAAATACTAATTTTTATAAGAATCTAATAAATTATTTTCCAATAACTCTAATTCATTATCCGGTATGTGTTTATCGAATACTATCAATTCCGAAACAATTGCGTTAATTCCTGTATTATAAGTGCTGGGAGATGTTTTTGCTCCAAATGAAAAATATCCGTTCTGAGACAAATCAATTGGATGAGCAGCACGGGATGCTATATACGAAACTGTATTTTTTGAATATTTATTACCATTGACTTTTGTAGTTATTGTTGTAAAATCATCTTGAACTGATACAATATTGGTTTGCTGATTTATAGCAATAGGCCCGCTTGTAGTTGAATTTGTTATCAAAACCGTTCCATCATTTGAAACAATATGCGCTTTAATTTTTGTTAAATCCGTAGAAACTACCATAGGGGCATATATTGTTGATGGTGTTCCTGCTGACATTTCACACCAAAGAGTTGTCTGTTGTGCTTGGGCACTTAATGATTTAAACGCCGCGATTGATGTAGTTGCTGATGTGTAAGCTGACACTCCACTTGTTCCGAAATATCCTTTAGTTCCATCAAATAGCGCACCAAGAATATTACCATTATAAATTAAGTTTCCTCCATTCGATCCAATATATGCTCTTCTTGATAACTGTGTTGCGCTGACGTGAGCAGAATTCGGAGATTGGTCATACCATGTTCTAACATATCCACTTGTAGATGTTGCTGATAAGAAATTGTTAATTGCTGATAAATCAACAATTCCCGTATTGTCAGCATAGATATCTAAATTTGCCCCATCTGTGCGATAAATATTCAACAACGGCCCATTATAAGCAGATGTTAATTTTCTAACAGATAATGCTCTATATGGTTTTGATGAAATATTATCTAATGGATAAACTACTATTGGTTTATCACTTATTACATTTCCAGAAGCCGTCCCGAATTCATTTGTAGATGTCACATTTGCGGACAATATTGTATTTATAGTAGCACTAACTAATAACGAATTCGCGGACGTTTTGATTGTTTGCCATCCATATTCTGGTTTATATATATTGAAATTATAAGCACTTAAAGGATAGTTTGCGTCATCCCATCCAAATCTAATCTTCCCAGTTGATGTTTTTGTTGCTGAAATTCCATTAATAGGATATGGAATATTTTCTTCATATGAATAAAGAGAATTTGAAGCAGATATTCCTTTTATATATTCATATTCAATTGCGGTTGGCCGTGCAGATGCTAATGGTGCATAAACATCGTCTTTATATGTTCCGGGGTCGTACCAAGGAACAAATATATGAGCATAACTTAAAAATTCAAACGCTGTATAATTCCATCCCCATTCTTCAAATATTTCTATACATTCTTTAACCCATTGAGCCGCATTTTGTGCCCAACGAACAACGCCAAATTCGCCAACATAAATTGGAACATTGTGAGCCAATTGAAAATCTCTAACTGGCTGTAGAAATTCCTTCATAGTTGTTTTATTAACATATTTTCTATATTGAGAATCATAATATCCTGGGTAGTAATCCGCAGAAACTCCCCAATCGGATACTGTATATCTTCCTGTGAAATAATTATGAAGTTCATAAACTGCCGGATATTTAGATGGTTTAATAGAAGTAAAACCAAATGCGTTTGATAGTCTAGTACAAGTTAATGAAAATCTCGCAGTTGGATCAATTTTTAGAATTTCCCTACAGCACAATTCTTGATATTCATTAACAGACATATCAAATCTTGTGTCTTGATATTCCGCAGAAATTCCAATTGTGTTTTGATTTGTTGCGGGTTCGTTAATAATTCCATAAGCAAAAATTGCGGGGTGTCCTTTAATTGCAGATGCAACTCTTCGCCACATTTCAATATTTTTTTCTCTTATATCAGAATCAATTAAAAATTTACCCTTTCCATTAATAGTATCAAAACCAAAACGAACGTGCATATCAATTATTACTTTTATCTTATTCTGAGCACAATAAGACAATACTTTTTTTAATTGATCTATTTTAACATTTAGCCACTCTTGTGCTTTTTCCCAATCATAATAATCAAACTGAACAGAATCTCTATTAAGCGGAACAATTTGCCATCGTATAACATTTAAATTATAATTATCTTTAAGCATTTTAAATTGAGACAAATCAACATCAAATCCTGACAATCCTATAACATTTGATATATTTCCACCACGCGCAACATTCCCAAAATAATTTGTAACCGGAGTTAATGTATTATCAACAACATATTGATTTTTTTTAGTTGCATATATCATTTGAACATTTTTTATTAAAGCTGTTCCACCCGATGTTATACCAATCTGGATATAATCATATTGAACGCCTTCTGGGAAATAATAAACCGCGTTATTATAAAAATCTGTAAATTCTCCGCTCGTAGCTGACTTGATATAACCATAAGAAGTTGCTGATGTTGTATAGAATTTATGGTCAATACTTAATGGTGTAGTTCCTGATGTGATTTTATAATTAGCATATAAATTTAACAAACACCCAGAAAATTTAGAAATATCAAAATATATATTACAATACCTTGTAGATGATGTTGGATTTGTTGCAGATATACACCAAGCAGAAACTTCGGAAACATAAACTTTTGAAAAATATGGATAATTTTGTATAGCGGATGTTGGTAAATTTTTAATATCCATAGTATATACTGGATCAAACAACTCTAACCCATTAAAAATATTATTTGTATCATAACATGTTTTTGTAGAATAGTAATTTTCTATATTATTTTCTAATCGCATATAAATTCCTTTTATAGTACAACCTTAGCAATAATTCCGGGAGCTTCAACAATTCCAGAGGTAACCTGTAAATCAGCGGCCCATTGTTTATTTTCACTTAAAAATAAAATACCATCAACATTATTTGTATTTGTTATAACCGATGTCGCAGCTAATTTAAACGAGTTATTTTCATATGTATAAAATTTAACAACTGCCGAATAAACTCCCGTTTTTGGGCCTTCAACTTTTAAACCAATAATATTAAAATTGTAAGATTGGTCAAATGATTTTAAATCGACAACCGTAGCACTTGTAGTTGTTTCGGTTGTTCCGTTTAATAAAAATAGTCGTCCTGCTGCTTGCTCTGTTATAAGATTTTTCACTTCATTTACACCACAACCACCACCAGGGACACCGTATTTAACCACTTCTCTTGTGACTGTGTTTCCTTCAATCAAGCTCTCCCATAATCCATCTTGCTTAATAAATACGGTCTGTCCTTTGCGGGCCAAGGTTCCTTCTTCAAAATCTACAGTCGATGGAAGCTCAGCGACCTCACCGATGTATCTCTTGTTCTTCTTGATTTCTTTCTGGATATAAGTTTCTTGTCTGAAAGAAATCGGAACGTGATTTTCGGAAATGACCTCTTTTTCTACATCTTCATTAACATTACTCGAGACTGGAGTCTTATTTATTCCGCGTCTATTTTTGCTTAGAAAATCCTTAAAATCCATGTTGCTAATTCTCCTATATACTCTTATTTATAATTCTGCTTCAGCTTCCATTCTCTCAAGCAGAGAATAATATCCATCATTATTACCAGTTCCAGGAATCTCTGTCAAATGGTCTTTAGCAATTCTTTCAGCAATATATTTATCTCCAGTATGCTCCATCTCAACCTTAATTCCTTTCACCAATTCCTTCTTATCAAATTTCGCATCTTTCCCACTCTTCATATACATCCCATTTGAAAAGAAAGCTGACATGATTGAATAAATTGTGTTCTCAAGTTCATCATGTTCAACTCCAAGTTCATCAGCAAGAGCATGAACATCCTTGTCTATGATTTTCTTTCCAGACTCAAACAGGCGGATTGTTTCCATCTTCAAATCTTTTTTATCTTTAGCAATCTCTGTCAAATATTCAGAAAACTTCATTTGTCCATCGCTCCTTTGACAATTCCCAATTTCTTTTCAATATATTCAATAGCTTTTTCAACTATGATTTCTGGGTCATCATATTTTGTTTTGAAGTAATTAATATATTCATCAAAAATATCTGTACCTTCATTCACACCATTCAAAGTGTCCACAATCTTCTTGATTCTCTTGGCTAGTTTGACAGCATCAAGACTTTCAATAGATTCTTTTTCAGCAACTTCATATTCATCTTGAGTTACTGGCTTTTGACGCTGAACAACTCCCATTCTCTGAGCAAATTTGTAATCTCCCATGTTTGCTGTGGTGATTGTCCCGTCATCTTCTGTCACAGGTTTTGGTTCATCAAGTTTCAGCATCTTCTTCAAAACGGCAACAACAAGAGCATAAAACCTGTCAGAATCTTCATCTGGGGTCAATTCATACTTCTTCTTCACCAATTTTTCAGCAATGTTCCATTTCTTCTCAACTGCTTTTGTAGTCTTGTCAGTCTTTTTAGCGAATGATTTAATTATCGAGTTTGGCATCTCTTCTCCTATCCAAGAATGTCAGCAGCGTGGCTCATCTTCATGCTTTCGGAGCCCGCAGCCTTCTTGGGAACAAATTTTCCTTCACCTTCAAGAATCAAACTAACATGGTCTTGAATGTTTCTTGGAATTTGAACACTCTCTTCCATCCTAGTTCCCTTCTCACTCTTGCCTTTGTACCGACTCATCTCAGACAAAAGCTCACAAATGTTTCGAATGGTTTGTTTGTCACCAGTCTTCGCAATCTCAGCAATCAGTTCTTGAATCCTATCTAAATCCATCATACCCTCAATTCTTTGTCCAATCGTTGAAAGGATCATTTGGAGGACATTCTGTAACCTCCGGCTGATATTCAACTGTTTCTTTATTGTTATTTATCCAACTACCAATGTTAAATATATCATTTTGAGTAGTGTAATTAGGCAAACTACCCATATCAGCACTCGTCGCAGGATTCACATTCAAATTCCTATCAACATAAACACGAACTGTCAAATCCCAACTGTGCTTGCCTTGAAGAAATTGCTCCTCCTCAGCCTTTACAGATAATACCTCATAATAAACATCATTATAATCAGAACGAACAATGTCTCCAATCTTCGGCAAATATCCAGATGTATAAAGAGCACAAGCAGCAGCAAAGTGTTTTTTTGAAATGAAAATGTGGAACTTGTCAATCCAAAGCTGACCCTGAGTGGAAAATTGCTTCGTTTCTCGAGGAAGGTCAAAATAAGCCATGATGGGAAACGAATTCAAAATCGTCCGGTTGTTGTCCTCTCCAAATATCCTGTCATAATCAGTGTCTACAGAAATAGGATACCATCGCGAACATACACCATGAAGATTGTATGCCTCTGTAAGTAATAAATCATAAAGCTTTCTCTCATTATTATACGCCGATGAATAATGATCGAACCATGGACCTGAATTGAACTTAGAAAATGAATCAAAATTTCCCATACTGTTATTTATGAACGTCAAAGATAATTAAAAATATCGGCAGCATTCATATTATCATGATATTCAGAAAGATGGAGACTATTAGCAACGGAAAGTAACTCTGGAGACGAAGAAATAAGAGACCAAATGATTTTGTCTTTCTTAGCATTATTCTCGTCTTTATGTATCCAACGAAGATTTTCAGGAATGTGGGACAATCTTACATGTTCAGGGTCATCGAAATTAAAAGCACGAACAGGGATAATGTGGTCAAGTTGAAAATCTTTATGAGGACGAGGGCCAATTTTGTTGTATATTGCCGAAAAATCAATACCATATTCGGAACAGGAATTTATTTTGCCGTTTTTAGAATAATTCCTAAAAGCGTAAAATAAATTACATTTTATAGTTTTGTATAATTTGTATTGCTTATTTTCTTCTAATCTACGTTTTTCATTTTTTCTTCGTTGTTCAGATAATCGTTGTTTATTATTTCTTTCATACTCTCTATGTTGTTCTCTTAATCGTTCTTTATTTTTCTTGCGATATTCTTTTTGGTACATTTTGTGTTCTTCCGTATCACGTCGAAGTTTTTGTTTTTGTTTTATAATATCTTTGTTTTTAACTTTATATTCATCATTATATTTTTGTTTTCTTTCTTTATTTAATATATTATAGTTTGAACGATATGCCTTCTCACAACAAACACAGATATTTTTAAAACCATCATTCGAACATGTATTTTTATTAAATTCTATTATACTTTTTATCTGACCACACGTATTACATTGTTTATATTCTATTTTTATTTTTTCTTCTTTAGATTTTCGTATACGCCTATTTTTAGAATATATACTAGATTCTTTTGCTCTACAACATTTACAAGAATTATAATAACTTCCAGTCTTTTTATTAGCTAACGAAAATTCAGAAATATTTTTAACTTCGCCACATTTAATACAAGTTTTTTGTTTGTTTAAATCTGTTTCGACGTATGTTGGTTTTAATTTATCAGTTTCGTATTTCGTATTAAGCATTTTCTTCTCACAATCAGAACACTCACTTCTATAAGAGAATCCTTTAGTTGTTTTTCTTTTATTAAATTCCGAAGTATCTTTTTCAATTAAACAAGTATAGCAAATCTTTTTTCCATTTATTACTGAATATAATTCATGCTTGCACATTACACAAAATACCTTTCTAAATTATTAAATTCATCTATCCACAAATAAAGATCGGAGGTTCTGATTCGGCAACAATATCCGCCAAAACTTGTTTCTCTTCTTCAACAGCACGACTCATCAATTCACTAGCATTCAATGTTGCGCCGGAAGGAATCGAAATGTTGTATTTTTGGAGGTGCCAGGCATGTAATTGTCTAGCTTTTGCCAAGGCCAATCTTTTCACTAATGGATGATTATAAAGATTTATTGCACTTTCTGTTCTATACACCATTATAATTCCAGTAGTATCAACATTTGGTGTTGGTTTAACTGTCATTATTTTATTATTCGAATTCAAATCACAGACGTATTTTCTTGTAAATATATCTTCAATCTCTGTTAAATACATCATTTGGATATAATAATTACCAACCGCCATTGCTCCACCAAGTCCAGCCGCACCACCAGCAGCACCTTGTCCTCCCGGATACATGCCATTAACCCAATCCGAGTACAAAAGTGTGTGTTGAGGAGTAAATAATGTGTTTATATTATTCAGACCTTGACTCAATTTTATATCAAGTACAGAATCAATATCTTCTGGTAATTGATAAGCAGATGTTCCAGCACTTAGAGAAATTGTTAAAACATCTCTAACATTACCTTCACCATAATGATATCGTTGGAATAATTGAATAGAATCATATATACACTGAGAGAACTGTTCATCGGCCACTTCAACGTTTACGACAGGATTACCCATCATCAATTTCAGATAATTAATAAAACTAAGTTCGCTCGTGATTTGGCCCATTGAAAGTTACCTCTGTTATTATTTATCCGATTCTATTCTGGGCGATTTTGAAATAGGCTTCGTCTCTTTCTATTCCAACAAATCCAAACCCTTCAGAAATTGCTGCTTTTCCTGTTGACCCAGAACCCATGAAAGGATCGAGCACTGTTCCATTTTTAGGAGTGACAAGGCGGCAAAGATATTTCATTAGGTCTGTTGGTTTGACTGTTGGATGATTGTTTCCTTCTTCTCTGTCTTTTTGGGAAGCTTTGGCGCAATAAAAGAAACGAGACGCAGAGCCAGCATCAGAATATCCAACATCATCTCGAATCAATCCTTTAGAGCCGCCACATATTCCATTGCCTCCAAGTTTCTGGCCTCCACCATTTCTTTGAACTGCGATTCCTGATTTGCCGGTATTTGGAAATAATTCAACCACTTCTTCAGAACCATCATGAATTAAATTTGCCGGAAATCTGCCATTTTCATTTCCTTGAATTGGTGTTTCTAAATTTGATTCGAGGCTCTTTTTTTTGAAACATCCTGTGCCACCACGTCCATTTGGATATGAGTATGGGGTTTCTCCATTTAACGAAACGCGACATTCATCTATATTCAATCCTCCTGTGCCAAATTTCAAAACATTCTGAGCAACAGTGCCTTCTTCCAATGGTTTCCTTGCAACAGTGATTGGTTCCATGCTTGGCTTTAGCGCGGTTCCCCATCCACTCCATTGTTTTGCTTCTTCTGTTGCTGGAGTGTCAAAAATGGTTCGTTCAGAGGTTGTTTTAGTTTCATCATCTTTAATGATGCCACCAGATCGTTTACCACCTTGCCAAACTCTTTCACCTTCTGTTCTCTCTGCGCCAAAATGCTTGTCAATTGCTTTTGAAACATCCATTGACTTAGGCCAACCACTTCCATAAACCCAAGCAATCATGTCTCGAATTTCAAATCCAGCGTCTTCTATCTTGACGGCCATTCGATGTTGTGTCCTCGTTCCGGCAAATGCTAAAAGATGTCCTCCTGGCTTCAAGACACGAAAACACTCCTTCCAAATTTCAACACTCGGAACATCATAATCCCATTTCTTTCCCATAAAACTCAAACCATATGGAGGATCTGTAACTATTGAATCTATGCTGTTGTCTTCCAGTTCTTTCAATTTCTCAAGGCAATCACCATTCATCAGTCTTATAGAATAATTATCTTCCTTGTTCACGAATTTCTTTAGACTCACTCAGCATCTCCCATTCCCAAATCCTTGAACTTCTGCTCTCTCTCCTTCTTTGCCTTCCGTTGATAAAATCTCTTGTCAGCGTTCGGAACATCTTTTCCCCAAACTCTAGGTCGTCCAGCTTTCTTCACCTTCTCAGTCTTCTTTTCCTCACCGTCAAGAATCAATTTCCCAATCTCATCCTCTTTCTGAATTTGCCTCTCAGAAGTGCCGTTGAAATCTTTCACAATCTCACTCTGAATGTCCTCTATCACAACCTCTTCCGGCAATGTCATGGAAACTTGCTTTAGATAATTAGGATACAAACGACCAACAGATTCAGGAAGCTCTATCACTCCTCCATACACCACAACCTTCACCTCTCCAGTCATCGCATTCCGGAACTCAAGAGGCTCTATCCACCGACTCTCATACAACATATGTAACCTTTCGTTTTCTTTTATTTATTCTTCAACTCTTCTATCTTTTTCCGAATCAACTCAATCTCAGATGGGTAAAACTTGTCACTCAATCTAGATAAAACATAAGAATAACAAACAGATGGAACAGAATATTTCTCAGCATAGCAATCCCAAATAATATCGTAAAATAACTTCCTAGAACGCTCAGAAAGATGGTTGGAAATATTATATAACTGCTTCAATAACTCTCTATGTACTTTGTTCGAAGATGGATTGTAATTATTAGAAACCCGACCAAACGCTCTCCGCTCAGATTGCGTGGGAATATATCTGTCTGCCTTTTCGTCATACATATAGTTATTTATAAAAGAAAACTCCAAGATATTATTCCTGGAGTGTTGTTTATTTTATATGATTATGTTCTGTCCTGGAATTGCATTTAATATCCAACTTTCTTGATGATTGTATAATATCTGCAACATTAATTCTTTTTCTTTTTTCGTCTCAATTATTTCTTTGGCAACTGTGAGTGTAGTATCATTTGAAACAATCTCAAGAGAATCTATTGTCTGTTCTATTCTCTTGAGTCTTTGATGACAATCCCCTTTAATTTCATTTATGTATTTGTGAGTCATTCCGCCAGCATATTTATAAGAATCAACAATACTATTATACCCATCTCCATCCAAATCATGTGGTGAACCAAACCATTCAAATATATTCAACAAAAATAAATTAGCTACCCAAGGAATTCGTACACTGTTTAACATACTTTTTTGTGTAGGAGAACTAATACTACTATGTAAATTTGTCGCTCCAACCATTATAATATCGGATTTTGGTTCTTCAGTTTTAACATTTATGTAGTTAAATACACCAGCGTAACATTGTCCAAGATAAATTATTCCACATTCAAAATTTGGTGAGGTCTTCAAACTATTAACGAGTTTTGTTGGTGATATTTCTGGTGAAGCATCAATACCTTTCAAATTACCATGACCCGTAACAAACATTACAACATTCTTATGTGTTATAGATTTCATATCAATAAAAAATTCATCTGTTATTTTGATATTATATAAATTATTAGTTCCTGTTGAAATAATTTGCCGTATTACGTTTCTATCTTGCCCATCTATATAAATGAAAATATTCGAATGCGATATTCCTGCGGCTTCTAAACAAAATACACCATATGCTAAATCTTTAATAAATCTCTGCTCAGCATCTAATTCCGACGACGCTAGAAAAAGAATCCAAGCCGTTTCCGAAGACATAATATTTCTCATTTTTCATGTCGTTTCGATATCTGAAAAATATACCATGTCTATATTATCAGAAGTGTATTCACCTCTTGGTATCTCCATTATTATTTTCCCAGATGACGATAGAATAAAAATACGATTATCACTCATTATCATTGTATATGGCTTGTCTACATATGTCTTATTCTTACAAAGCATATTAGCACCCGAATTTACTCTCCTTTTGAAAATAAATCCTAAATCTGGCATCTCATCAGATTTAATATATACCGTCTGCATATCATATTCTCCTACTAAAATTATTTATTGATATTTTCTTTACCATAAAATCTATTACTTAAACTCCTCAAAATAAACATCCATTTCTACATGCTTGGTCAAATCCAATTTTATCTTATCACAAATCCAACTAAGATTGAAATGATTTATTAACTTTGGAATGATTTTGCCGCCTTTAGCACAATTTTTCTTATGCTCAAACCACCTAAGATTTGTAGGATGATAACAAAGCTTAATATGCTCTTCATTGGTAAAATCAAAAGCATCACAAGGAATAATGTGGTCAACATCATATTTTAATCCATCTTTAGGTGCTCCCCCAATGTGCTTTATTATAGCCTCATAATCAATACCGTATTCTTTAGCATGTTTTATTTTCGAACCTTTCAGAAACTTTAATAAACTACCACGAAGAATTGTTACAATCCTATAGTGTTCATCTGTCTCTCTTCGAAATTTATGATAAAAATTTGTATATTCTTTATTATTTTCTGCATATTGTTTTTGTTTATCTTTATATTCAGGAGTATTTTTTATTTTATTATATCTTTCCTTCTTTTGTTTTTTAAGACGGTCATTATTTTTAATATTATATTCAGCTTTGTATTCTTTATCAGTTCAATCATTCGTAGTCGTATTTTTCAATGGACCACTACAGACTTCTGGATTCATCGACGAGCACTGTTTCAAAAGAAACTGTAACCTCTCATCTCCACCAGCGTTACTCACCCCGGAACTCGGGGCAGATGGGTCTAGAAGACC
>Ga0116171_10000114_pt1 | contig 78968 bp, 85 predicted proteins | sample AD_JPNHW2_MetaG_FD_89798 | JGI IMG/M metagenome (GOLD analysis project Ga0116171, IMG submission 89798) | Active sludge microbial communities of municipal wastewater-treating anaerobic digesters from Japan - AD_JPNHW2_MetaG | ecosystem: Engineered > Bioreactor > Anaerobic > Digestate | place...
CGTTGGCATTTGCACTTTGTGCAGTGGCGGTAAGCTTCTATCCGTTCCGGTGGTGGGGGAGTCTCTATCTGTGGGGGATTCTTATCGTTGATGCAATTATCCTTTTAGCCGCAACGAGGACCCTTGGATGCCTCCACCCGGCCTGTGTCAGGGAGAAAAGGGCAAGCCAGTTATTGAAAATTGGGATGTTCTCTTCTCTTATTGTCTTTACCCTCTCCTCTGCATTATTATAAAGCTCGATAACTATGTGTTGTTATTCTTCGGAAGAGTGATAAGGTCAGGAGGAATGGTACCGGGATCGACACCCAGTTTTGCGATCTCCAAGAGCATCTCCCAGTCAAGGTATGTCTCCACGCATCCCTCTTTCAGGGTTACGACTCCCATCGAGATCAGGCCAAGTTTGTCCGACATTTCCAGCCCTTCCTTGACCTCCCCCATGCATCCAACCCCTATAATGGCTTTTGGCCTGTATTTCCGGACCATTCTTTTAATGAACGATGATCCAGGAACAGAAAAAACCCTGTATCCCATCTTCTCAAGAAGTGGGAGCCAGTACCCGATCATGCACAATCCACAACACTTGCACTTGAGACCCTCAGGTGTCAGGTGGGCCGGGCATTTTGAAGAACGGAGACATTGAGGAAGGAATATAGCCCGATCACTGACCGGGACTGCCTCAAATGCTCTTTTGTTCATTGAGTTATGAAGCTCGATGAAAAAAGAATTCACCTGCTGGTCTTCCAGTCCGAATAACCGGAAGAGCGCTTTCATCAGCCCTTCAACAAGAACCACTCCGGCCTTGATAAGAGAGGGGAAATATATTTTTCCTCTCTTTATCGAGATCAGGGCAAGGGTGACCATCAGTATTGCAAAAACGATGCTCCCAAGAATGAACAGGAGGGTGATTTCACCGATCAGGAATATGAATTGACTGAGGATCGAGTTCTCAATGAGCATCTGGATTCAAGGTATCCCGGGATTTTATATAATCCTGTGTATCTTTCCATTCTGCATCCAATCTGACGCCGGACTGATAATCCCTTTTTCAGTGACAAGAGCAGATACGAGAGAGAGTGGTGTCGCATCGAAAGCAGGATTTATGACGGGAACGCCATCCGGAACTGTGATCCTGCCAGAAAAGCGAGCCACTTCATCGCGTTCACGCTCTTCGATCTCTATCTCGCTCCCGGCATGAATGCTGTCAAAGGTTGATGAGGGGACTGCGACATAAAACGGCAGGTCATGGGACTTAGCACAGAGAGCATGCATGTACGTACCGACCTTGTTGAAGACGGTATCACGGGTGATCCGATCGGCTCCGACAATGATGCAGTCAATTTTGTCTTTCCTCATCAGATGGGCTGCTGCAGAGTCCGGGATAACGGTGACAGGGATCCCGTCCCGCTTCAACTCCCACGCAGTGAGACGGGCTCCCTGGAGGAGAGGCCGGGTCTCACAGGCGATAACACTGATATTCTTTCCTGACGCCACTGCCGACCGAACAATACCCAATGCTGTTCCCCATTCCCGGCATGCCAAAGCACCAGCATTACAATGTGTCAGTATAGTCCCGGTATCAGGGAGGAGGGCTGCCCCATAATCCCCGAGAGCATGGCATGCTGCCGAGTCCTCTTCAGCAACGGTCTGTGCCTCCATTAATGCGATCCGGCGATACTCCTCGATCGAGGTAGCCAGATCTTCTGCTTTTGTAAGAACCCTGTGTACACCCCACGACAGGTTCACCGCAGTGGGACGAGCATTCCCGATAGCAAAGCCCGCGTTTTTTACCCTGTGAGTGTATCGGGGAAAACTGGTCAGCTTGATCGAAAAGGCCGCAAGTGCGACACCATACGCCCCTGCAATACCCAGGGCCGGTGCTCCTCTCACCTCGAGCCTCCGGATCGCGGTAATCAGACGATTAACCGTCCGGCATCGTATCATCCGGCAGGAGGTGGGCAGGCTGGTCTGGTCAATAAGGAGGATGGATTTTGTCTCTTCATCCCAAGAGATCGTCATGAATGAGTTCATCTCAGCAGTCTTTCACAGTATCGAGAAATGCACGCATCGCAGCCGCCTGGCCCTGGGCTACACTGTCAGGGATATCCTTCGGGGAGACAGATGCCCCGGCAATATAAATGCCGGGTTTGATGGTGGCGACACAATCAACCTTCTCATCCAATGAGGTGAAAAATCCAGTTTTATCAATAGGGATTCCGCAACGGGCAGCAATGGTTTCAGAATCGCTAGCAGGACTGATCCCGATTGAAAGGACGACAAGATCAGGGCGAAGTTCCTCCATATTTCCGGTTTCCGTATTCTCCACCCTAATGATCATCTCACCCCCCCTCCCAATGATCTCTCCCGGCATGCCCCTGAGAAACCGCACTCCCATCTGTTGTGCCCTCTCGAAATATTCCTCGTATCCCTTGCCATATGCCCGTATATCCATGTAGAGGATGGTCACTTTAGTATCGGGGTATTTTTCACGGATGAGCATGGCATTCTTCATGGCATACATGCAACAGACCCCTGAACAGTACGGACGTCCAGCCCCTATGTCCCGTGATCCGACACACTGAATGAATACAACATGCCGCGGAGTAGTCCCATCTGACAAGCGCCGAATCGATCCGCCAGTGGGGCCGCTGGCATTCATCATCCGCTCAAGTTCAAGACTTGTGACAACATCAGGATGACGAAGATATCCGAACTGTTCTTTAAGAGCGGCATCGAAGACGTCATATCCGGAGGCTATGATGATGCTTGCAGCCTCGATCACCGATTCGGAACCGAGGTCATCTTTCCGGATTGCCTCTCGTCCACAGATATCATAACAGAGGCCGCATTCGATGCAATGATCAGGGTCCTTGATTACGATGTCGGGGACGGCCTGGGAGTGGGGTTTATAAATGGCCTTTCTTACCCCGATACCTGCATCAAAGCGGTTGTACACTTCCACGGGACAGATACGGATACAGTCCCCGCAGCCGTTGCAGAGATCTTCATCAACAAACCGTGGATTCTTTCGTACCGTGACCAAGAAATGACCTTTTTGCCCTTCAATCTTTTTCACTTCGCTGCAGGTATGGATAACTACATCCGGGTGGCGGCAAACATCGAGCATTTTTGGAGAGAGGATGCACATAGAACAGTCATTGGTTGGAAAGGTCTTGTCAAGCTGGGCCATATGCCCGCCCAGGGAGGGTTCACGCTCGATGATATGCACTCGGACCCCATGGTTGGCGAGATCGAGAGCAGCCTGAATCCCGGTTACTCCCCCTCCTATAATGACAACGCTCCCCATCAGAGGTAGCTCCCTGCAAGATCCCAGTAATTACGGGCATTCCTGACGATATGTGCTCTCTGCTCGTCTGATACCTGTTTGATCACTTTGCCGGGGACACCGACAACAACAGACCCCGGGGGGATTTTTGTTCCCTCGGTAATCACGGACCCGGCACCAAGCAGTGAATCCTGTCCAATCTCAGCACCGTTCAACACGATTGCTCCCATTCCCACCAGAACCCGGTCAGCTATCCTGCATCCATGGAGTATAGCCCCGTGTCCGACCGAGACATCGTTTCCGATCATCACTGGATACCCGACACTGGTATGAAGAACGGCGTTATCCTGGACATTGGATCTATTACCAATTACAATAGTATCCCTGTCAGCCCTGATCACGGCACCATGCCAGATTCCTGTCTCGTCACCAAGGGAAACATTCCCGAGAACGGTGGCATTTGGTGCAATAAAGATCCTGCCCCCACGCACACTCTCCATAGCCATAATAACATACGAAGTTTATAATCTATCACAATGAAGGTTATGGTCGGGGGAACATTCGATCCACTTCATGATGGTCATAAACGGCTGATTAGCCGGTCGTTTGAGCTTGCCGGAAAAGAAGGTGAAGTGACTATCGGACTCACCACCGACCAGTTTGCGAGCAGGAAATCACACCCGGTGAAAGAATATGCTGTCCGTAAAACCTCACTTGAACAATACATCGAATCATCCGGATTTTCTACCCCTTACAAGATTGAGCCTCTGAATGACCGGTATGGATCCGCTGTCTCAGAGGACTTTGATGCCCTTGTGGTGAGCGAAGAGACCCTTCCGATTGCCCATGAGATCAATACATTCCGCCATACCATCGGGAAACGCAAGGTGGATATTCATCAGATAACCTGTGTTCTTGCCGAGGACAACCGCTGGATATCAAGCACCCGTATTTACCGGGGGGAGATTGATGAACATGGGAATCTCCTTTCCCGCAATTAAGCCAGCAGGAATGAAATGCGATCCCGCAGGATATCCTTGCGGTTGAAGGATTGAACCACTCCAATCTGATCAATATTTATACCTGCTGTTGGGGAACAGATATCTGATACTCCAAGCATCTCCTTTTTAGTAAAAATGGTGACCGGATTATATTCTGGCCTTGGTTGTCAATGCCATGAGTCCTGCTCCGAACACAGATGCAACCAGAATGACCAAGAAGGGTATTGATGCCGAGGTTGGGGGTGGGGTATTGAGAGCTGCCTCTGCAATTCGTATGTTCTCTTTTGCATCTGAAGAAAAAGGGTCAATTTCTGCAGCGTTCTTGGATGCATCAAGCGCTTCGTTATATCGGCCAAGGGCAATCAGTGCGGTGCCTTTATTTATCCATGCCTCAGGAAGGGCAGGATCGAGTGAGATGGCTCGGTCAGATGCATCGAGGCTCTCCTCGTATCTCCCAAGATGTATCAGGGCATATGCTCTGTTGTTCCATGCCCCTGACTGGTTGGGGTTCAGCCCGATTGCTTGATCCGAAGCAGTAAGGGATTCATCATACCTGCCCAGTGAATTGAGAATCCCTGCACGGGTGATATGTGCAAGACTGAATTCAGGATTTTCTGCAAGGGCACGATCAGTCTCGTTCAATGCCAGCAGGTACTCTCCTTCGTATGCATAGCCGACCGCTCTGTTGTAATGATCGATTGCCGTTAAGCTATCTGCTGATGTTGTTCCACATGAAAGAATCACCAATAAAAAAAAGCAGATACTGCTACATTTTCGTTTCATTGTACTCGCACTCATAAAATGTAGTTCTTGATATCATTTGTGATCATCCAGTCGCAATAGAGGCAATGGAGCCCTTTTTGAGATACTTCAAACTGGGAAGGGACTGGCTCGTTGGTGTTGGAGATACATCCGGGATTCGGGCAGCGGACAACCCCAATAAGATAACGGGGAATTTCTACTCCTTTCTTCTCGTACACCTCAAAATTCCGTATGATGCTGATCGTGGCATGCGGGGCGATCAGTGCGATACGGTCAACCTCTTCCTTGCGAAGTTCTCGGTTCTCAATCTTCACGATATCCTTCCTGCCCATTTTACTGCTCTTTACATTGGTTGCAACAGATATTGACTCGGTGGTGAATCCGGTTATACCTATGATCTTGAGGACATTGAGTGCCTCCCCTCCCGTGATATGATCAATCACCGTCCCATCCCGGATGGGGCTGATAAGCAGACCATCCCGAGCATCTCTCCGTGTCAGGATATCACCTTCTGTAACATTGCCATACGGACCGGTATTCCATTTCTCGATTGTTCAAAGTACCGGGCATGAGGGAGGAGGTCAACACGGGGATCGATCTCATCCAGACGCGGCAGAGGGTGTAGCACAATGAGTCGTTCTTTCACCCCGGAAAGCAGCTCTGGCGTTATACGGTAGCTTGAAGCGACCCTGAAATAGGAAGCAGAGTCTGGAAATCGTTCGCGCTGAATCCTCGTGACATAGAGGACATCGAGGTCACGGATGATAGTGCTGACATCATCATGTTCGATGATCGCGGTTCCTCCTTCAGTCAGTTCTTCTGTTATCGCACAGGGCAGCTCCAGTCCTTTGGGAGAGAGGGTATAGAGTGTTGCGTGGTACAATGAAAGTGCGTATGCCAGGGAGTGAGCGGTCCTGCCATACCGGAGGTCGCCAAGGAGGCCGACCTTAATTCCTTCAAGCGGCATGGATTGCCTGATAGTGTAGAGGTCCAGTAGCGTCTGAGAAGGATGCTGCCCTGCGCCATCCCCGGCATTGATGATAGGAACCGATGAGAATTCACTGGCAAGGCGGGCGGCGCCTTCCTTCGGATGCCGGAGCACGATTGCATCTGCATAACCACTCACCACCCGGATGGTATCGGCAAGTGTCTCACCTTTTGCAACAGAGCTTGCCTCAACACTATCCACCCCGATCGAAGTTCCTCCCAGGCGTGCCATAGCGGCATCAAATGACATCCTTGTGCGGGTACTGGGTTCAAAGAAGAGCAGGGCAAGGATCTTGCCCTTGAGCGAATTTTCATCATAACAGTTCGCATGGATGAGCGCAGCCTTGTCAAGAAGACAATCGATATCCGTCCGCTCAAGATCTCGTATCGAGATGATATGGTTCATAACATTCCCCGGGTTATCACAAGATGTCCGGTTGGGATCTTCCCTCCCCCTCCTGACCAGATCCTGATAGTAGATGGTTTGTGCTGCACCTTTTTGAGGCTATTGGCACATCTGCTCACCAGGGTTCAGTCGGATGCTCTGCACACCGGAGTTACAAACGAATTTCTGGTTAAAAAAATGTTCCAGGATCTGTATTTCTTATTGAATCTGACAAGAGCATCGGTGATCTCGAGAATGCTGGAATATGGCAGCGTGAGCAGCTCCTGATTCATCGGTGAAACATGAAAATGCGGGAGGATGGCATAGACCGGTTGGCGCGAAGTACCATCACAGAAGAGGAAGACATGGTTTCTCCTGTCTCCAAGGTCCCCAGACATCAAGGCTCCGATAACACGTACTTTTTTTCCGAGCATGCGCGAAAGAGAAGATAAACGGGTGAATGATGAGCCTCTCTCTGGCGAAAAACAATGTCGTTTTCTGTCATCCTTTACAAGAACCGCGTAGCTGAACTTGATATCGGTATTGAGGAACCGGAACGCATCATGGTCACCAGCCAGAGCCTGCATGAGGCGGGTCGGGGGGATCGAAGGTTTTTGGACAAAACTCCAGCACTGTTCTGCAGCACAACGGCGTTTCCCTATGGATGTACAGGGGCTGTGTATCTGGAGGTCAGGACCGGTTGCAGCGCGTACCATCTTCCTGAGCTCAGTGGAGTTTCTCAGTTCGGCTGGCTCGATAATGATCATGCATCCATTCGGTGCGAGGATCCTGGAAGCTTGTTTCAGGTATTCCGACCTCTGTTCGGGAGTCTCCTGCACCAGCTCATTGGTCACGTTCTGAAGCACAATCAGATCAACGGAAGAGGGGAGCAGGAGCGTCTTGATATCTCGAAGATCCCCGTTTATCACCGGATATGCAGTGATCCCGGATTCTTTGCCTGGGAACTGAGAAATAAAGTACCGGTAGCATTCATGAAACTCTTCGGATCGTTCAAGAGCAAAGAGTTCAGCAGAAAATTCTGGTAGTGCACGGGAGATGGCAGAAATGGCAAGGGATACTACCCCGGGTCCTGAACCGATATCAAGGATTCTTGCATTATGCGGGATAAGCCCGTCTTTTATAAGCATCAGGAATGCATACTGGAACTGTGTGAAATATACCGGAGCATGGTAAGCCAGGTATGCAAGGACCGCATACCCTTTCCGGTACACAATCCTCCGTGAATCCTTTCCGCTCCAGTACTGGCCTTTCTGTTGCATAATCCCGGTCCTGATTCTCTGAAGGACCAGTGGATCATCCCAGGATTTTCCTGTTTTATTCTCGATATAGTGCTGCGTAAGGTCCTGGAGTCTTTCAAATTCAAGTCCCTGCCTGATTTGTCCGGTCAATGCCAAGGCAGAGGAAGGGGAGAGAATGAGTGGTTTTCGGGGGGAAATTCCGAATACCCAATAATCACGACCGGTTCCACGCCATCCAAAGGAAAGACGGGAGAGCGTGGGGAGCAGTGCTACTAAAAGAGGGCCAAGCTCTTCTTCCGGACAACATCTGTTTCTGAAATCACGGAGGGAGAACTCGTGATGGAACCTTGCATAGGATTCAAATTTTTCCAAAACTCCCTCCCCGGTCATGCAAAAAGATAGGATTGACCGGGGATTATCTTTTGGGAAGAGTACCGGCATGAATAAGGAACCATTATGGGCTGACTAGCCCACTCCTCCTTCTGGATCTGGTGGATGGATGGCACAGAAACATATGCTTTCAGAGGATGAAGGATATCGACTCCTTCAGGAATTCGGCATTCCCGTACCTGATCACGCCGTAACTCATAACATCCAGGAGGCACGGACAGCAGCTGCTCGGATAGGATATCCGGTCGTGCTCAAGGTTGTCTCTCCGTCTATTGTCCATAAAAGCGACGCCGGAGGAGTGGTCACCGGAATCAATACCGAGGAAGGACTTGAGGAGGCATTCAATGGCATCTTCAGGAATGTGATCGCTCACCTCCCGGACGCGCCGATTTCCGGTATCATTGTTGAGAAAGAAGTTTCAAAGGGCCTTGAACTTTTTATCGGAGGAAAGACCGATCCTGCCTTTGGCCGCGTCCTCTCCTGTGGACTTGGGGGAACGACTATTGAACTATTCAGGGACTTTTCACTCCGGGTGCTCCCGGCGGGCAGAGCCCATCTCACTGATATGATCCGGCAGCTCCGGAGTTACCCCCTTATCAGCGGATACCGGGGAAAACCCCCTCTTGATGAAGACGAATTGATCCGCTGTCTGGAAAATGCCGCGAGGATGTTTGAGAGCGGCCAGATCAGTGAATTCGATATCAATCCGCTGATCCTCTATGAACAGGGGGCCTGTGCAGTCGATGCCCGAATATACCGGGAAAGCGGCAGGGACTTTTCCATCATGGAAAAGACAAACCCCGACCCGGATCTGTTCCATCCCCGATCAATTGCTGTCATTGGTGCATCAGCAGATCCAAAGAAGATCGGGTATGCGGTATTCAGAAATCTCCTTCCGTTTCCCGGGAAGCTCTTCCCCGTTAATCCGAACCTTGGGGAGGTTCTCGGGCATCCTGCATATCGAAGCGTTTCCGATATCCCTGACGAAGTTGATGCTGCCGTCATTGCCGTTCCTTCTATCGCTGTACCTGGTCTTATTGAGGAGCTGGCTGTACATGGTACCAAGCTAGCCATCATCATCTCATCCGGTTTCCGGGAACTGGGGGATGAAGGAAGACGGATGGAAGAGAAGATCAGGGATACCGCCCGGAAAGCGGGTATGCGTATAGTGGGACCAAACTGCCTCGGTATTGTGCTCCCCCACCTCAAGATCAATACCACGTTTGACCCGACCACCCCCCGGAAGGGAAATATTGGATTTATTTCACAAAGTGGAGCGGTCATCACGACTATTGTTGACTGGAGTGTCCCGGAAGAGATTGGCTTTTCTGTGATATTCAGTGTTGGAAACCAGGTCGATCTCGGCTTTATTGATTTCATCAGGTTTGCAGCAGCCGAACCTGAAACAAGGGCAATCATCCTGTATATTGAGGAAATAAAAGAGGGTGTGTCATTTCTCCATGAACTGAAGGAAACAACAAAGTCAATCCCGGTGATCACGCTCAAGTCAGGTTCTTCAACACATGGGAAAAAAGCCGCCGCTTCCCACACCGGATCTCTCGCCGGAGATTATGAAGTGTATCAGGCAGCGTTGACCCAGGCCGGGGCAATACCTGTCTTTTCGTTGCGGGAGGCATTTGATGTAGCGGAACTGCTGGTATCTGAAGGTTATCCGAAAGGGAACCGTGCTGTCGTGATCACGACCGCAGGTGGATTTGGCGTTCTGGCATCCGATTATGCAGAAAGGTTTGGAGTCATGCTCCCTTCACCATCTCCAGGTCTTCTCCAGGAACTGGACCGGTTTCTCCCCAGATTATGGAACAGGGATAATCCTCTTGATATCATTGGAGATGGAGGAGCGGACCGCTTCGCCCGGGTCTTTGATATTCTGATCAGGTTTCAGAATGAATGGGATATCGCCATGATCATCGCCGTCCCTTCCGCAGTGCTCGATCCAACCCAGCTCGCCCTCGAGATTACACGATTCTCCGCTCATACCCAGAATGTGGTGATTGGATGCATGATTGGGGGGGAGTCGATGAAAGGCGGTCTTGGAGTACTCCGTAACAATCATATCCCCAATTATGATGATATCGAGAATGCCTTTAAAGCAATCGGGAGGAGCCTCGTTGCAGTGAAAAGAAGGGATGATTGGGACGACCAATTGTGATGCTCTCGTGCCATTCCCATCATTCCGCAGATGGACCTTGCCGAGGGTAATGAACTAGAGATAGGGTGTCGATTCGGAAAAAGACCTTATTATTTGAAAATTGCTGCGCGTCTCCTGTCTTATGTCTCAATCAGTCAAACATGATTTTTTTCAGGGAGCAGGGCGTCCTTGCTCGTGAATTTTTTCATATTATGGGGGAACACCTTGTATTGCGCAACGGAGAGGACGGGGGCTTTTTTTCCAGGGACTCGAGCACCCTTCCCGATGAAGAATGAAAAAGGGTCTTTTCTGGCAGTGTAACCACTCTTTTCTGAATATGATTGACTCTTACCAACCTTTCCCGGCAAATACAACGGGCGCACTACTCAAAAATCTCGTACCGTTCGATATCGATCTGAGTAACCAGAACCTGTTCGATATCATCCATCAGTCCTTTGATGGACTGGTATCGATTGGCTGGATCTTTTTCGAGGCATTTTGAGACGATACCATCAAATGGCCTCGCATCCGGATTAAGAACCGAAGGAGGGGGAGGTGTGTCATTGAGGATTCGAACGCTCACCCGTGAGATGTCATCCCCTTCGAACGGTAATTCCGCAGTGAGCAGCTCGTAAAAAACCACGCCCAACTGGTAAATATCTGTCCTCTGGTCGGTATCGCCAAACTTGCCCGGGGTAATCTGTTCAGGCGCCGCATACGAAAGCGAGAATCCGGTGATGGTAGGCAGCATGCCCGTCCCCATCACCTTGCTCATGCCCCAATCAGTGATCCGGGGGATACCAGTTTCGGTCATGAGAATATTCTGGGGCTTGATATCCCGGTGGATAATCCCCTGGGAGTGAGCGTAGGAAAGGCCTCTTGCAATATCGCGGATTATCCTCGCGGCATCACCTGGCGGAAGAGGCTTCTGGAGGTCTGCAAGGGAAGAACCGAGATACTCCATCTCGACATAAGGGACGGGGAGAATGTTGACTTCGTGTATTTTAACAATATTTTCATGGGAGAGATCTTCCCATGCCTTGATCTCTTTCATGAAGCTCTTTCCTGAAGTTTCATTGAACTGGACGGGTATTTTGAGGGCAACCTCGGCCCCGTTCTGATTATTTATTGCCTTAAAGACGCGTGCAACTCCCCCCATCCCAATGAGCTGGGGATCACTGTATTTTTCGAGGAGTTCTTTGGGAAAGGACGTTGGAATTGTGGGAGACCGTGGAGCAATGATTGTTTCTGTTGGCAATACGGGATTTTCAGCAACCGGCATGGCGCGAAGGTTTCTGGATTCCCGGCGTGATACCAGAGCTCCGGCCAGTGCACAGGAAAATATGATAAGTAACGGCAGCCGGTACTCCACGTTCGTGGCGATCAGAGCAAGTGCTGCAATAAATATCCCAATGAGAGAGATGAGGAGATGGCCAGAGACCGTGTATTTCAGCGACCTTGACAGGAGGGTTCCTACAGTAAGAACAAGCGCTGATATCACCAGATATGCTGAAACAGGAAGCAGAATCGCAATGAAAGGAGGAATAGTGTTACTCAGTAAGCCGAAATGATAAGTATAGAAGGCTGCTCCGATAATTCCCGCAACAATCCCCAAGTAGAATAATCCTGTAGTCATTTTCCTCTGTGCTCGGAATGGAACGGGTGGCATGGGTTGGATGACGGTATCGGTTATCAGGGGAACAAGACAAAGCCCCCCGCTAAGAAGAATGACAATAAAAGGGTTCAGCTTGCCGGGAATCGGGGGGAAGAAAGAGAGTGCGGTGTTGTTTCCCCTGCCGGTTTCATTTATTTCAATCGTGACTGGAGCAGTTGTCTGATTGGATGCTGGCATGGGAATATTCGTTTCATTTAGAGAAGGAACATTCGTTACTTCTCCTGAGGTCCCTGGCGTGTTTGTAGTAAGTGTGGTGACGGGAGAAGGAGAACCTGACGGAGTAGTGGTTGCAACAGATGTAACAGAAGTGCCGGGAACGGTAGTCGGTATGGTGGTGGGCACGGTAGTTGTTGTCTTTGTAGGGGAGGCAGTTGTTGTCGTTTGAGTTGTAGTCGAAGTCGTCGGAACGGTAGTGGTCGGTATCGTAGTGGTCGGAACCGTAGTGGTCGGAACCGTAGTGGTTGGAACCGTAGTGGTCGGTATCGTAGTGGTCGGAACCGTAGTGGTTGGAACCGTAGTGGTCGGAACCGTAGTGGTTGGAACCGTAGTGGTTGGAACCGTAGTGGTCGGAACCGTAGTGGTTGGAACCGTAGTGGTTGGAACCGTAGTGGTTGGAACCGTAGTGGTTGGAACCGTAGTGGTCGGAACCGTAGTGGTCGGAACCGTAGTGGTCGGAACCGTAGTGGTTGGAACCGTAGTGGTTGGAACCGTAGTGGTCGGAACCGTAGTGGTCGGTACGGTAGTGGTCGGTATGGTAGTGGTCGGAACCGTAGTGGTCGGAACCGTAGTGGTCGGTACGGTAGTAGGTGGGGGGGTTATCGGGGTCAGAGCAACCATAGGTATGGCAGAAACCTCACCTTTGCTCACTACAACCTGGGTACTCCATGGGATATACCCTTTTAATATGAGTTCAACCGTCCGGGTGCCGACCGGGATGTTGTCTATGATCAGAGCATCCCGCGCCTTGGTCCTTCCCACATACTGGCTGTCGATATATACACTCGCACCTGCCGGATCTGAACTGATCGAGAGAGACCCCGTAAGGGGAGAGAATCGTGCACTGATGACGTGGTCGGAATTCACATTGTAAAACGTATATACAGACCTTGGACCGAGAGAGACTCCGTTGACAACCACATCTGCAATCTCGTAATTGGTATCCGGAATGATGGTAAAAATCTGGGTGCCGCCTGCTGGGACAAGAACTTCATCAGCCGGAACAATCGAACCACCCGGTCCGGCATCTGCCATGATCACGTAATAATCGGCAGCCGAAGCTGTGCCAATAAACAATCCGGTAAGAATAATAACAAGAACAAGAAGCAAGGCCGGCGTAGTCTTCATAGCGGATTCTTTAAGAGATGTTAATCGCTGTCTGGCAGTATGATCAGGAGCCGGGCACCTTTTGCACCCTTTGCAAGCTCAATGAGATCGCCATCGTGAAGGATTGCCGGCTGCTTTTTCTGCAACTCGGAACTGTTCAGAAACGATCCTCCTGCGCTTCCCCTGTCTTCAAAGATAAAATTAGTACCCTCCATTTTAATGATGGCATGCGGTTTTGAAATTCGACTCACCGAAGAATATTCCGATGAAAGTACAACATCACCCTCAACCGCCTGATACGAAGGATCAATCCTTCCTACCCGGGATTCCCGATCCTCGAGAATATAGAGTTTCCCATCGTCAGGTCCTCCGAGCAGGATAGCCATCGGTTTGTGTCCTGCGATCTCATCCTCTACCGCGTCCCTTACTTCCTCCAGTTTTTTCTTCAGCCCGGCATCGTCAATATTTATCCGGAGGTTGGAGAAGATTCCGAGGTTCCGGACAATAGCCTCCATTGCCCCTGGAACAAGGGAATATTTCCATACAGGATGAACACCCTTTGAAGTCTGCTGTCCGAGTCCTACCTCTTTCCGGATAAGTCCCATGCTGATCAGCTTATCCAGATGTTTCTTTGTATTCTCATAGCTTGTGTTGATCTCAGATGCAATCATCCGCACATCTTTTGGCCGGCGTTCGAGGATTTTCAATATCTTCAGGCGCTGACTATTTGAAAGAACTTCAAGATATTCAGACAGTTCGCTATAGTAATCTGGCGCCTGTTCAAGCACAATAGTCTTAAACTCTTCGTGCTGATCAACCATCAAGCCTGCCTCTTCTATAGTAAGTCGTCCTGCTCAATCAAAAACATTCTCCGCACAGTCTATTCAATGATATAACCGGTTGGTTCATACAATCTATGTAGTAAGAGCATCAGAATACCATTGGATTTTTTTCCCGGGCTTGAAATATCTTTAGAATAACCAGGAACAGAACACATAAATCAAGATGGACATGGGATCATACCTGAAAGATATTCATGAGATCGAGGAGTCAGCCCGATCTGTTCAGAAGCTGATGAAAGAACGTTACGATTGTGGCGGTTCTTCTCAAGATCCTCATCCAATCTGTACAATTGCAGGCGCGGATGCTGCATATGGAGAAGGATATGGAATCGGAGTTATTGTGCTACTCGCCTATCCTTCCCTCGCAATCATCGAACATGGATATGCGAAACGGGCTGTACGGTTTCCTTACATCCAGGGATTGTTTGCATTCAGGGAACTCCCTCTGATAATGGCCGCCTATGAAAAGATTGGTAAAATTCCGGATCTCCTCATGGTCGAAGGCCATGGATATGCCCATCCGCAACGATATGGGTATGCCTGTCACGCAGGAGCTATTCTCGGTATACCCACCATTGGGATAGCAAAACACCCCATCCGCTGTGATACGATGAAACATCCGGGAAATGAGCGAGGTATGCAGCAAGAAATTTTAATGGGAGGAGAGGTGGCAGGGATGGCCTTGAGAACAAGGAAGGGGGCACCTCCGGTTTACGTTTCAGCAGGACACCAGACTACTCTTCATTTTGCCTGTCAGATTGTGCTCGAGACAACACGACTGCATCGCCTTCCGGAGCCGGTATGGATCGCCGATCTCCTCTCAAAAAAATATCTGAATCTCCTCTGACAGGTAAGGGATAGATACTCCCACTTGAGCGTAAAAAAACACGAAACCACTTCTCACGCTTCGGCAGGCTCTCCGGATTCATTCTTCTTTGGGCGTTCCGGCTTGACATACGTGATGGTGAACGTTTCCAACCCACTGTGAGCGAGGACGGCAGATGAATAATGCCCCTCCATGGTGAGGCAATGAACCGGGCAGACTTCAATACAGGAGTTGCAGACCACGCAGCGGAGCCGATCAATCGTCCATGTCTTTGCTTCCTTATCAACACAGAGTGCCTCTGCGGGACATTTCTTCATGCACATCCCGCAGGAGATACACCGGCTCACATCGATCACCACATGCCCCCGTGAGAGGGTCGTCATTTTACCCGGCCGGGCAGGGTACATCAGCGTTGCCGGCCTGCTCATCACGGTCTTTATCGCTGTTTTTGCCATCTCAAAATATCCCATCGTACTCACCGCTCCATGCATCCGATACAGGGATCGATGCTGAGGACAATCACAGGAACATCTGCCAGTTCGCAACCCTGAAGCATTTTCACAAGGGAAGGTACATTGGTGAGGGTGGGGGTCCGTATCCGCGAACGAACAAGATGTTTTGTGCCATTTCCTTTCAGATAGTGCACAAGTTCGCCCCGTGGCTGTTCGGACCGGGAGAAATATTCCCCGTCAGGCATTCCTTTCACTTTCACTTCAATCTCCCCTTCTGGCATCGTTTCAACAGCCTGCCGGATCAGATCAATGGAGCTGAAGAGTTCACGGATCCTGACAGCGCAACGGGCATAACAATCCCCGGCTGACTCGGTTGCCGGTTCAAACCGGAGTTCCCGGTAGGCAGCATACCCTGTTTTCCTGAGATCGATCGCCACCCCACTTCCTCTCGCGACAGGACCTGCCGCACCAAGATCGTAGGCATCGGTCCGTGAAAGAGTACCTACACCGACCAGCCTTGATTTGAGTGAATCATCATGCAGGAATACCTCAGACAGATCACTCAGTTCCGTCTCGAAACTCTTCAGGTCTCCGGCCATTGCTGCAAGCTTCTCATCACTTATGTCCCTGCGGACACCGCCAACCTTACAACTGCCCTGGATCACCCTTCCTCCGGTGGTCTCTTCTAAAACATCCAGAACGAATTCCCTGAGCCTCCATGAATTCATAAAGAGGTTTTCAAAGCCCATCGCATCAGCGAAAAGACCAAGCCAGAGAAGATGTGAATGGAGCCTTGAATATTCAGACCAGATAGTCCTGAGATAATGCGCCCTGGCCGGTATCTCAAGGTCCATGATCTGTTCAACTCCCTGGCAATAGGTCATCCCATGGATGAAACTGCATATCCCACAGGTACGCTCTGCAACGTATACGTACTCGGTAAATTCTCTTTTTGCGACAAGGGTCTCAAGACCCCGGTGGATGTATCCGATAGAAGGTACGACATCAATGACTGTTTCGTCTTCAAGCACGAGATCCAGGTGTATTGGTTCTGGTAAAACAGGATGCTGGGGTCCGAATGGGACCACTATTTTCTTTGACATGGCCCCTCCCCCTGAAACGTTGGATTACGGAATGGATAGCGGACTTTGGTCCTGATGAAATTCCCATTGAAATCAATGTTCATCCCTTTTACTGCAATTCCAAAGAGGTCATGCATCTCATTCTCATACACAAACGCTCCCCAGTACATCCCGCTGATGCTCGGCACTTCGGTTTCTGCGGGTATAATAAGTCGGAGGTTTTCAAACCGGTAGTCCTTCTCGAAACTATAATTGATCTCAAACTCATCCCCTACTTGGGTCGCATTCATCTGGACCAGCCGGAATCCCCCCTTGCGGAATTGTTCTACCCTGCCGATCAGGTGTGCGACGGCAATCACCGTAGTGGGCTGCTCTTCGATTTTCATTGGATCCCTCCGCTCTGGGTATCCTTTTTGGCAGCAGGACTGTTCATTTTGGTTCGTTTCTCCTCAAGAATACTAAGCGATTTGACAATTCCGTCTATGATAGATTCAGGGCGAGCTGCACAGCCGGGGACGTAGACATCGACAGGTATTATTTTGTCGATCCCTCCCGAGACATTGTAACATTCACGGAATACCCCGCCAGATGCTGCACAGATACCCACCGCGACGACGACTTTGGGATCCGGCATCTGCTCATAGATATTTTTTACGACTTCCCTGTTCTGCTCGTTGATGCTCCCCGTAACCACGAAAATGTCGGCATGCTTGGGATTGCCGGTGTTCACGATACCGAACCGCTCGACGTCATACATCGGGGTGAGGCAGGCAAGGACTTCGATATCGCAGCCATTGCAGCTTGATGCGTCGTAGTGAATGATCCAGGGAGAACGTTTGAGATAGGTCATGCCTGGAGCCCTCCTGACAGGTAGTAAAGGACCGCGAGATTGATGAGCCCCAGCATACCGGCAATAATCCACGCACTTTTCAGGGTAAACTGCCATTTCACCCGGCTGAAGGTGTTGTCAATCAGGATCTCCAAAAAGTACGCGACAACAATGGCAAGCAGGGCGATTGGAAGACTGAATGCGAAGAACAGGAAGATAAACCCAAGCAAAAATACATATTCATACCAGTGGGCTATCTCAATTTTCCCGAGGTTTGGACCGGTGAACTCGGTCGTCACTCCTTTGACAATCTCCTGGTGAGCATGGTGGGAAGTGGAGAGATCAAAGGGAGATTTTCGAAGTTTGATCGTCAGGACCATCAAAAATCCGATGAAGACACCTGGCAAGTAGAGGACAATCGGGATGGAAGAGACTACAATATCACTCACAAAAAAGCTTGCCGTCACCATATACATCCCAACTGCCGAGAGGATAATCATCGGTTCATAGGCTATGATCTGGATCAGTTCACGCTCGGCTCCGATGAAACTGTAGGGGGAACTAGAAGCATAGGCCCCCAGTACCAGGAAAATATGGGACAGCGTGAAGGCAAATATGACAAGGAGCAGATCCCCACCTGCAAAGAACAGCGCTCCCGCAACGAGCATAAAGACAAGGTAACAGAGCGCATACAGATCCTGGCTCCTCGTGACAACGAGGTTCTCCTTCTCAAAAAGTTTCCCAACATCATAAAATGGCTGAAGCAGCGGGGGTCCTACCCGCCCCTGCATGCGTGCGGTGATCTTCCTGTCAATACCTGCCACTAACCCCCCGGCAATGGGCGCGAGCAGGATGTATATCAGGCCATAAACAGGAGACATCATAGTATCATCCCCACAAGGACGATCATTGCCAACAGGATAAGCCCGAACCCAAGTGCAGTTCCAGCCATCAGAAGGCGGCTCTCCCCGAAGAGATCGTTCAGGTAATAGTTGGACAGGGTGACATCCCTCGTCACTCCCATCGATCCGAGAAACTTCATATCACTACTAGCGGGACGGCCACCCATGTAAGGGGGTACTTTTCTGGCTCCGTTCCTGGGAAGCAACATTGAAAATGGCATGATCATCAGGAGGAAGAGCATCATTGCCATGATGATGATATTGTCCTGCGAGAGTCGGGCTGTCTGACCATATACCGAGAGAACGAATGGTTCAATCAGGGATGATGATATCAGGGGGAAGATCAGGCAGATCAGAACAGTGAGCCCGGCCAGAATGTAGAGTACTATCCGTTTTTCACTTTTCAGGGTATCCGCCTCTCTCGTTACATGTGGATCGACAGAGATGATCTTTCCCATCCATTTGGACCAGAAAAATACGGTTATCGATCCACCGAAAGCAAGGATTGCCACGAAGATCAGGCCGAATTGTGCTTCGATGAATGCCTCGATCGCCACCCACTTCGAGATCAGCATGCCAAATGGAGCGAGGAACATCCCCGCAATCCCAACCAGCATCATCACAGCAACTTTCGGCATCCGTACGATAAGCCCGGACATGTCCTCGATATTCCTGCTCCCGATCTGGTGTTCCACAGTTCCAACGCAGAGGAAGAGGAGGGACTTTGCAATGGCATGGAAGATGATGAGGAGAATTGCAGCCCAGACCAGTTTATAGGTCCCGACGCCGGCACATGCGACAATCAAGCCGAGATTTGCAATGGTCGAGTAGGCAAGCACCTTCTTTGCATTACTCTGCGAGATGGCGATTGCTGAACCAAGCAGGAAGGTAAAACCCCCCACAAGTCCGATGATCAGTCCTTCTGTGGTTCCCGAGAGGACGGGAGCAAACCGCACAATGATATAGACTCCGGCTTTGACCATGGTGCTGGAATGAAGGAGGGCAGAGACCGGCGTGGGTGCAACCATTGCCCCGACTAGCCATGATGAGAAAGGCATGAGGGCAGCCTTGGTAATTCCTGCAAAGCTGATGAGGACGGCGGGAACAAGAGCGAGCGCCTGGCCGGAGCTCAGCAGCTGTTCGATGCCGAGAAAGCTCCCTGTTGGATCGGCAATGAGGAGATAGATAATAGCTCCGGCAAATGCGATTCCACCAAGAAGGTTCATTTCAAGGGCAAGGAATGCATTGTTGGTAGATTCCGCTGTCTTAGAGTACCCTATCAGGATGAAGGATGCCAGAGTGGTGATTTCCCAGAAGAAATAGACCCAGAGAAGGTTATTGGAGAAGATGAGCCCGAACATTGCAGCAAGAAACACAAATACCATGAAGAAAAAGACATTCTGCCGATCTGGTATTTCAGGATGGTGAGCATGGTATGTTTCCATGTAGGCAAGAGCGTATACACAGATGAGTGTGCCGATGATGCCAACAATCGCGGCCATAATAAGCGAGAACTGGTCGATAAAAAGATTGGAAACCTGTTGCACGTCCTTTGCAAGCCAGCCCTCAATCCAAATAAACATGAGGGTTTGGATTGTGACAAGGATAACTGCGAGGTATTTTCTCTGTTTTATGCCCAGATATAAAATAAATCCCGCAATGAGTAAGGAGATAACAAACATGATCTCCGCTGCAGTTTCAAGATGCACGGAGAACAGCACCAGTCCTGAGCTGAAATAAGTGATGAGCAGGATGATGGTTGCGAGTCCAATAAGTCCGGCTGCAATTTTTACCACCACATTCCGGACCTGCCCGTTTTTGAATGCAAGCAGGAGAAATGCGACAATGGCCGGAAACAGGATGAGGAAAGCCAGTTCTATCATCGTAAAACCATCTGTTCCATCAAATTTGAAATTCTTACATCATTAATCATTCTAAACTAACAAGTGAGTTATTTTCCTGATTGGACATAAATCCTCAAAAGGTTCAGCCGGGGAACTGCCGACTCTCCTCCTGACGCACTTTTTTTATACTGGAACAGACAATTCAGCCTTATCCGAGAGGGAGAGACTGGACCATGCCCGAAGTATCAAAAACCGAGATAGGACGACGTTTCTTCAAGATGCAGAAAGAGAAACAAGTTGAAAAAGCTATCGAGAAGATCAGGCAGGCACAGGGATCCGAATGGGCTCTTTATTCCAAAAGTGACATTGATGCGCTGAAAGAGGTGCTCGGTGAGGCATGGATATTTATCGAACGGGACTCCTGGGACCAGGTTTCATTCACCCGTCTTACCGGGATCGAATTGCGCGAACTGATTCGTTACGGCAAAGATGTCAGGGATAATATCCTCAGTGGAAAGGCTGCAGCTGAAAAGAGTCTCCCTCTCCTCATGAAACATGAGTGACTCATCATAATAGATCTCCTGCTTATGTGAGATTGATATCCTGCATCATCAATGCATGGCAAATACATAATACGGTTAAGAGAACTGGTAGCTTCTTGGTTACCTGCGTCAGGTAAAAATCGGGGAGAGTCCTTGAGATGAGAGCATACAAGCGACTGACTTTGGTACTACAGACAATGAAGAATGAAAAATCCCGACAGGAACGGGACGATGAGGATCAACTTTTATCCATCTATGACCGGATTGCACGAAAATGGGAGAAGAACAATAATTGATGACGCTTTAAAGAAAAATGATTGAAGTTTTAAAATAAACAGGAACCCTGCCTAGTCTTGCTCCTGGGGAGATACTTCCGATCCTTTTTGTTTCTTTTTCTGGAGCAGCCTTTTTACTTTCTTCAGCCGGTAAAGATCCTCTCTTTCGCGCTCTTCGATGGTTATTTTGATATACTTGGCCTGTTGCTTGAGTTCCGGGATGAGCACCTGTTCGAGAGCATTTACCCTCCTCCTGTTCATCTGAATCTCCTCTCCAATTCTCCGGAGGGCAGTCTCAGTCTCTGCCAGTGCAATGATAAGGTCCAGCTCCGTTTCAAACCTCTCGGCAGTCTCATCGATTCGGCCGGAAATCCCGATCGGGCTGTACCCCCTTTCTGTTATCGTCAGGGTAAAGCGTTTCTTCTCGATGATGGGAACCGGTACTCCCATGATATTTTTCCCCCTGATGTCAAGGGAGATACGACGTTTTGTTGCAAAAGAAGCTGATTTCAGGGTGACGGGATCATCGACCGCTTCTGCGATGAGGAGCGATCGCTGGGCACTATCGGCTACCGCCTCCAGTTTGCCCCTGGAGTCGGACACATTTGTCATGATGCGGAAAAATTCCCTGATCAGGGCATCCATTTTCTCCCGCAGGAGATCTCTTCCCTGTTCAGCCAGCCGTATCTGGGCTCTTTTTTTTATCAGCTCCATCCTGGTGGGATTAACCTGCTCCATTCATCTTACCCCTTGTGGAATCTCGGAAACTCCCTCTTTCCGGTATTTGGGGTGGTATTTTTTAATGAAATCGAGTTTAATCCTCTTCAATTCTTCTTCAGGCAGCATCGATAAAAGGTACCATCCGATGGACAGGGTATCCTCGATCGAACGGTTCTGGTCTCCCTGTGAGATGAACTGTCGCTCAAAAAGATCGGCAAAGGTGAGGTATTTCCGATCGAGATCCGTAAGGGCTTCCTCGCCTACTATGGCAACGAGGCGGCGCAGATCTCTTCCATAGGCATACGAAGCATATACCTGATCGGCAACATTCCTGTGGTCTTCCCGGGTCTTTCCAGGCCCTATCCCCAGGTTCATAAGTCGTGAGAGGCAGGGAAGGACATCAATAGGAGGATCCGCTCCCCTCCGGAACAGGTCCCGGGAGAGCACAATCTGTCCCTCGGTAATGTATCCGGTGAGATCAGGTACAGGATGAGTGATATCATCATCCGGCATGGTAAGGATGGGAATCTGGGTGATCGAACCGGGAACTCCCTTAATCCTTCCGGCTCTCTCATAAATCGAAGCGAGATCTGTATACATATACCCGGGATATCCCCTCCGGCCTGGCACTTCTTCTCTGGCCGTCGAAATCTCTCTGAGTGCCTCGCAATAGTTCGTCATGTCGGTCAGGATGACTAGGACATGGAGGTGATGCGCATATGCGAGATACTCGGCAACCGAAAGGGCACAGCGGGGGGTAGCAACACGTTCGATCGTCGGATCGTCAGCCAGGTTCAGGAAGAATACTACCCGCTCGAGAGCCCCTGTCCTCTCAAAATCATTCATGAAGAAGGAGGCCTCTTTGTAGGTGATACCCATGGCAACAAAAACCACTGCAAATCGTTCACCCTCACCAATAACCTTGCTCTGCCGGGCAATCTGCGCTGCAAGTTTGTTTGCCGGTAGACCTGATCCGGAGAATATGGGAAGTTTCTGACCTCTTACGAGCGTATTCAGCGCATCAATAGCTGATACACCAGTCTGGATAAAGTCTGATGGTTTATCCCGTGCATAGGGATTGATGGGCATCCCGGAGATATCGATCCGGTCTTCGGGAATGATCTCTGGTCTTCTATCCCTTGGTTTTCCCACCCCGTTGAATACTCTCCCAAGCATATCAATTGACACATCGATGGTAGGGGGTTCGCCTGTGAACCGGACTGAGGTGAGCGAGTTGTCGATTCCACTGGTCCCCTCATAGACCTGCACCACTGCAAGCTCCCGGGAGATATCAAGCACCTGGCCGTTTCGAATCTCCCCATCAGGAAGCATCACTCGTGCAGTTTCTCCAAATGAAACCCCAACCGGACGTTCAACAAAGAGAAGCGGTCCGGAGACATAATTCACCGTCCTGAAATCACGGGTCATCAGTGATCGTACTTTCATTGCTCCACCTCCAGAGCACTCAGTTGCGCTTCTATCCTGTCACCCAATGCTCGGATCTCTTCGATTGATCCGAGTTCCCTCATCCTAGCGATCTCAGCCCTGAGCGGGAGCGCTCCTACCTGTTTTAAAGAGACCCCCTTCCCGATAGCATTGGTGATACCACTGTCATAGCGATGAATTGTTTTGAGCATCCAGTATTGTTTATCAAGTGCACAGTAGGAATCGGTATCCGAATAGGCACTCTGCTGCAAAAAGTCTTCACGGATCATCCGAGTTACTTCCAGAATAGCTTTCTCGCTTTCGGGCAATGCATCAGGGCCGACCAGCTGGACTATCTCCTGGAGCTCGACCTCCTTCTGGAGCAGGTACATGATCCTGTCGCGAAGTTCCTTCCAGTCAGGACCTATTTCTCGGATGTACCACTCCTGGAGAGAATCGAGATACAGCGAATAGCTCTTGATCCAGTTCACGGAGGGAAAATGCCGCCGATATGCAAGATTTGTATCAAGAGCCCAGAATGTACCGGTGATACGGAGCGTGTTCTGGGTGATCGGTTCCGAGAAATCACCGCCAGGAGGAGAGACAGCGCCAACAACAGTGACCGAACCGACCCTGTCATCCGAACCCAGGCATACCACTCTCCCAGCCCGTTCATAAAAAGCTGCAAGACGCGTGGCAAGATATGCAGGGTACCCCTCTTCTCCTGGCATCTCTTCCAGTCTCCCTGATACCTCACGGAGCGCTTCACCCCATCGGGAGGTTGAGTCTGCCATCAGAGCAACATCGTACCCCATGTCCCGGTAGTATTCCGCGATGGTGATACCTGTGTAGATGGATGCTTCCCTTGCAGCCACAGGCATGTTGCTTGTGTTGGCAATCAGGATGGTTCTCTGGATCAGGGGGAGACCCGTCCTTGGATCTACCAGCTCGGGGAACTCGGAAAGGACATCGGTCATCTCGTTTCCCCGTTCACCGCATCCGATGTATATGATGATCTGGGCATCCGCCCACTTAGCCAGCGTCTGTTCCGAAACGGTCTTGCCTGTTCCGAACCCCCCGGGGATCATGGCAGTTCCGCCTTTCGTGAGAGGGAAAAGACTGTCGAAGATACGCTGGCCTGTAATCAGGGGCACCGTAGGATCAAGTTTCTTCTTATAAGGTCTCCCTTTCCGAACCGGCCATTTCTGCATCATAGAAATGGTTGTTTCGTCATGAAGAACGCAGATCGGTTCTTCAACGGAGAATGAACCCGAGTCTATCCCTTTCACAGTGCCAGATATGCCTGGTGGGACAAGGATGAGGTGCCGGATGTGATACTCCTTTACTTCCCCCAGTGGCGTACCCGGGCTGACCGCATCCCCGGGTTTCACAAGAGAAGAAAACTCCCATTTTTTGTTCCTGTCAATGCCGGGGACTGCAATTCCTCGTGAGATGAAGTTCCCGCTTCTTTCAAGAAGCAATGGCAGGGGACGCTGGACTCCATCGTAGATGGATGCGATGAGGCCAGGACCGAGATCAACCGAGAGTGGCTGATAGGTATTTATGACGGGTTCACCAATCTCCAATCCATTCGTGTCCTCGTAGACCTGGATAACCGCAAGATCACCGTCGAGCCGGATAATCTCTCCTGCAAGCGCCTCCCTGCCTACCCTGACCACATCATACATCTTTGAGCCCCGCATGGCATCTGCAATCACGACAGGCCCTGAAATCCTCGATATAAATCCTTCTTTCATGCTTACCGCCTCACCACAATATTATAGCCAATCGCACGCTGGAGAAGACGTTCAATATAAGAGAGCCCCGGGGCACCCTTCCGGCGAATTGGGATCGGGATGATGATCGGCCGGTAGGTCTTCTCTATCCTTGCCATGACCTTGTCATCAAGAACCTGCATGAAGTCCTCGTTGATGGCAATAATCCCGGTATCATCCCTGAAAAGGAGTTCTGGAATCGCCTTCTTTGCCTGATCCGGAGTGTTTACCTCAATCACCTCGACTCCGGCAAGCCTGAATCCCGCGGCGGTATCCGGATCAGTGACAACCATGAATTTATACATGGATCAGCTCCTTTTCGAGATCTTCATCTGATACACCGGCATATTTGCACCGTGCAATGATCCGGAGGTTTATCACTTCGCAGAACTTGGCCCACAGGTACCCGATAATTACTGAGAGGCTCAAAGGATCTCCCCTGAACAAACGGACACCGTTGCGTATCTGGTACTCGTCGAGTTCCTTCTCGAATACTGAAATTTTTCCGAGAGTTATCACGGCAGGAGGAAGTTCAGAAAGGAAGTAATAGGGGGTTCCTTCGAGTGCCCGGACGGCCTCTTCGATGGTTCTCATGGAGGCAAGTGATTCGAATTTTTCTCTCCGGATATGCATACCTCCCTCGAGAAAGAGCTTGGCCGCATCCTCCGGTTCGATCCGATCTCTGATAATCCGGAGAATACTTTTTATATTTATGGTATCAATCTCGACCCGGATAAGGTTCCTGATAATCTCTGCTTCTACCGTCTTTCCAGAGGCTTTTTCGAGGGCATTCTGGTAATGAAACTGGTCCAGGGCATATTCGAGCGTGACCAGTTCCCTGTTCGATGAATACTCATCAACTGCTCCCGTGAGGGGCAGTGCATAGGGAACTTCCCAGGTAGCGAGAAGATCTATCACCGCTCTTACATCGGGCTGTTTCATCAACTCAGTGAGAGTTGCTTCATCGAGACTGCCTGCAGGTACCAGGCATTCAAAGATATCTTCGGTCGGCGTCTGGATATTTTTCCCACGGAGGATGGTCTTGATGTTCTGTACATCCCACCGGGAGAGGAATATCCTGAGGTACAGCTCGGCCGCGGTATTTTCTACGAGATCAAGGATCGTCTGGTAAGTGTTTATGAGGTTTTTCCTGAGCGCACAATCGACAACGCATATCCCGGAATAAAGAATACTTGCCTCTTCGATCTCCGGCTTGTATGGTGTCTTCACCAGTTCTGAAATGACCGAAGGGAGGTCCTGCCTGATGAGGAGAGCATCATATGACTTTTTATCGAGAAGCCTGCTGTGCATCCCCTTCACCCTGGCGTTCACATACCCGTAGTCCATATCACTCACCCAAAAAGAATCGAATAAATCTCCTTTTTCAGAACTTCCCTTGCCTGAAGAATCCTTGATTCGATCGTGTTGTCGATCGTGATGCTTCCATCAGGGATACGGATAATATGTCCTCCAATTGAATGCAGGTCGGTAACGAGCTGAAACTTTGATTCCTGTGCCTTGAGGGCCTGGAAACAGAGTTCGGCATCGCGGGGATCAATGTGTACCTCAATATCCTTTGCCTGAATTCCATCCAGTGATTCCCTGAGTATGCGGGTAAAGCTCTCACGGTATCGGGGATCTTCCCTGTAGGATTTCAGTTCCTCTCCGGCTTTCTCAAAAGCCTCGAGGTAGATTCTCTCCTTTTCACGGATCTCTTCAGCTTTCAGTTCCTCCCGCAGCAGGTACAGCGACCGGTTTCTTTCAACAGATACCACATCCGCCGCTTCAGCCTGGAGTTGCCTTTTTACCTCTTCAGACTCTCTCTTTGCATCACGAAAGATATCGTCGGCTGCCATTCTGGCAGCCCCGATGATCTCCTTAATCTTTTCCTGGGCTCCAAGCTCCATAGACTGGAGCAGTTCGTTGTAAGCCATATTGTATCAGCCACCATGGGTGCGGATTCATCGATTCCCAAGAAGTGACTCTTCACAGCACAACAGGGAATCCCTGGAATTTCCAGGTACAGTTACTCCACCATGATAATGATCATCGAAGCAACGACGAAACCAAGGATAACCAGGGTTTCGGGTATTGCCTCCAGCACAATGATTGAGCCTGATGTTTCGGGCCGTTCCGCAATTGTCCCTGCCCCCGCAGATCCGATTCTCGACTGTGCCCATGCGGTTCCTATCGCACCCGCAGCGAAGGCAATCGCAGCTCCAAGAGGTACTTCCCATGTCATTTTCTCTCATCTCCGATAGCTGAAAAGATAAATCTTATATTATATAAAGTTTATAGCTAAACAACAGGGAAATTTGTTTTAAAATATGGTAATTTCTATAATGGACGATTTATAGTCTTAAAAATTATATCTGGCTCTTTTTTTTGCCAAACGGTTGATAGAGCTCGCCGCCTCCTTCATAGAATTTTGAATAGAATTCGACGATGTGAAGACGCATCGAATGAATTGTCGGGCTGAACATTGCCAGGATGACATTGAGCGTGTGAAGAAGGACGGCGATAATCACACCAACGGCAAGAACACCCACCGCTCCGCCAAGTTCATTGGCAACCATCGCAAGGATCACCGATGCCATTCCTATTGCCATGATACGTGCATAGGACAGGATATTCCCCACAGTACCCATCACCTCAATGCCTCCTCGAATTCCACCACCATATAAGAGGAAGGGAAGAGAACCGACCAGCACAATCAGAGCGGGGATAAGGATGAACTCAGGCAGAACTCCAATCATTACAAGGAGGAGGAGGATAATTCCTGTGAGTACTCCAATCATTCCGGCCTTCTCAAAGAGATGTTTCCTGCTCTTAAGGTATACCGCATCAATCACCCCGATTCCAAGGCCTAGAAAGACATGGATTACCCCGATTACGATAGTAAATATGAGGAAGGGGATCATAGCCTCCACCCGGTTCCATGTGATTCCAAGAAATGTTACCGGCTCGATCCAACCCATCATCTCACCGAAATCACCAAAGAATTCCCCATACAGATATCCGAAAAATATCGTCGGAATAGAGCAGATGATCATAATGTTCATCAATTGTTGCATCCACTCAAGCCGGGATAATATTTTTTTCATCACGAGAGCGAAAGCAAGAATGCAGATACCATACCCGATATCTCCAACCATAATACCGAAGAATATCGGGAAAAATATCGCCATGAACGGGACGGGATCGATCTCGCGATACCTGGGCGGGCTGACAAGCCTGTTGAAGAATTCAAACGGCTTCACCCATCTGGGATTATCATAATAGATCGGGGCTTCTTCCATCTCCTCAGCAGGGCACTCCCGCTCGATGAGGACGACCCGCTCACCAAATGTGTTCCCAAGCGCAGATCTGGTCGCTTTTAAAAATTTTTTTGGAACCCATCCCTGGATGACAATGGTATGTTCCGACTGGCCGAATTTATTATAGGATCGTATCTCTTCCTCCCTGTCTTCAAGGAGCTTCTTGAATACGGAGAGTCTCTGGAAAAATTGCGATCCAAGGTGGGAGAGATCTGTGTCGATATCCGCTATCTCAGAATTGATCTCATCAATCTTCTTTGCAATAAGAGTGATCGCATCATTGAGAGGCATGTTCGAGTATTCTTTCGGGATGTTGACCTCGTTGACGTTCTGTGAAAAAAGGAAGGAGTGAACCTGTTCAGAATATTTTTTGTTGAATACGGTAATTGCAGCAGTCGTCCGCTCATCAATATCTGCGGTGATCAATTCAAACTGGTTCCTGGTGATTTCTTTTAGGACTGAACGGATGGGTTCGAGGATATCTTTGAATTCCCGCTGGATGAGGAGCACTGTCACCTCAAATCCTTCAAGAACAGGTATCTGATTTTCAAGGGGTTGGATCTTATCGATGATGGCCGCATATCTCTCGAGTGAAGTTTTGGACAGTTCAAGGTCACTCTTATTGACAGCGAGTTCACGGGTTCTCAACTCCAGATCGGTGATGACCTTAGATATGATCGTCACCAGTTCAGAAGTTGGCTTGAATCGCAATTCTTCGTAAATCCTGTCCTGTTCCAGGGGATTGCCCTGTTCTTTGGGCAATATCAGGTAGATACCGTTGATCCTGATGAGAAGAGCAGAAAGGTCGTCGAGACTGACAGATTCAAGAGGTGAAAAGATAGACTCGGTCTGGCTGAACCGGCCGGATACATCCTGCAGATGCAGGGTACCTTCCTGATACAGAACATCGATAATCGACTGATAATCCTGTTTTGGTCCCACGACGAGGACATTCTTCATGTGCTGCAGCATATCCGATCAAGAAAAAGCCACTCTCTCCGTGATAGTTCTGATCGCTTCGCGTATCCTGCCCCTGCCTTTTACCTGGGTCGCCTCCCTTCTATCGGAGGCCTCATGTCGAATCCTCTCCTTTTCCGCGTCAAGCAGGGCGATCTCCTTCGAGTAGTACTCTTCAGCCTGAACTTTCCCTTCTTGCCGTGCTGTTTGAACGAGTACATCCGCTTCAGCCCGGGTGCGGGTCAGTAACTCATCAGCTTCCCTTTTTGCCTTCGATTCTTTCTCTTTCAGTTCCAATTCCTTTTTTTTGACAAGTTCAAGAAGTGAAGCATCCTGTTCCATGAACACCACCTATGAAAGCCCGTGCCGGTACTTCATCATCGAAGTAACACCAAATTGAGGCAGCTCTTTTTTCATCCCCGTTCCCTTCGCTGCATCGGCTATGCGCTCTTCACAACGGCGGATAGCCATCCTTTTTAAATTCTGAATGATTTCGAGTTGTGGATCTTGCATAAGGGGGCCGGATCTCCTTTTTTTCCGGGCATCGGTGAACTGATTGATTTACGGATATATAAATATATGCTCCCCTTTCCATCCCTCATCCCCTTTATGTGACCTTCTCCCACTCCGACCCTCCCCCCTTATATTCCATGAAACTGCCGTTTTCAACTATCCAAACATTTATGGCAGTCGTGCAGGATATCTCCCAAACGAGATCACCGCTCTATGATCTTCCCGATATTGTGGATGGGGACTCATGTTTGAAAAAGTGTTGTTTGCCACTGATTTTTCTGATTACGCGAAGAAGACTCTGGACTGTATTGCAGGATTTCCTGGTATCGCTGAAGTCATTTTGCTCCATGTCCTTGAAGAAGCAAGGAATCCAAGGGGCGGAGGGGAGATTATTGAAACATTTACCCCGGATGAGAGAAATCTCCTCAGAGAAGAGAGGCACCGTCTCGAATCTCTGAATAAAAGTCTTAAGGTGATAACCCGCGTGAAAACGTCATCGGATATTCCCGGTGCAATCATCGAAACAGCCGAAGAGAACGGCGCGACCCTTATTGTTGTTGGTGCACGCGGAAACAGCATCGTGGGAGGGATTCTCCTTGGCAGTGTATCGGTTGCGATCGTGAGGAGGAGTAAAATCACCGTCCTTGTTATGCGTCATAAGATTATCGAGGACCTTGAGGGCAAGGCTCATGATCTGTCGTGCCCGATGATTCTGTCACGTATTCTCTGTCCAATCGATTTCTCACTCTGTTCAGATCGAGCGATAACCCTTCTCAGAACAACAAAGGGGATTGGACAGATCATCCTCCTTCATGTGGTCTCCCATGGTGAGTCTGAAGCTGAACTGGAGACTGCTGTTGAGGAAGCAAGCAGAAAGCTTGCAGAGATCGGGAGAGACCTCTCCAGGGCGGCTGTGAACGTCCGAACCCTGGTAAAGAGAGGGAACCCGGGATCGGAGATAACAAGGATTGCTGATGAAGAGGACGTCTCAGTCATCTGGATCAGTTCACTCGGGAAAGGGTGGTTCAGGGAACTCCTTCTGGGGAGTACCGCCTATGATGTGGCTATGAATGGTAGACAACCGGTCATCATCGTCCGTACAACGAAATCGAAGAGAGAGACTCAGTCACTATCGGAGAGCACCCAACACCAATATGACGTGGCCTGACTGGCAGATAGCGTTTTTCAAATCTTTATTTTAATAACTTTATTGTGAAAACGGATTCGTTTCCGGCCAAAGAGGCCCGGTTCCAGACTTCTCTGCCTGATTCAAACTCCTGCAAGCCTTCCAAGGACACCAAGGATAAACGCCATCACCAGCAACGCAACCGTCTCGGTCAGACCTAGGATAATCATGAGGTTGCCAAATCCTTTCCCCGTCTCTCCCATCGCGTCACATGCACATGCTCCACACTTGCCCTGGAAATAGGCAGAAAGGCCAATGGCAGCACCACAGAACGCTCCGATTCCCCACAAGTCATTTCCCTGTATCGCAAGATCGACCATGGAATTCATAACGATGAATCCATAAATCGTCTGGGTGAGCGGGGCAGCAGCAAAAGCAACAAGCATAAATGCAGCGGGCTTGTTCTGGATGTAATTCTTTTTCCAGGCGCCAATTGCAGCCATTCCTGCAGTACCTGATCCAGCCGCAGATCCCAGCGCTGATAAACCGAGCACCAGCCCCAATCCCAGATCCATAGTCATGATATCTTTCCTGTCATTCTTTGAGAGGTTCGAATGGAGTTCCACTCCATGTCACATTGGCATGCCCCGAAAATTCAAGCACATTGAGCCTGACACCGTGCACGAGGACTGACATCAGTCCCAGGATGAGGTTTAAGCTATGGCCGGATAAAAGAATTACGGCTGCTCCCACCACTGCAATGATACCACTTCCAAATCCAAACGCGAGATAGTTTGTCGTGTTTGCAACTGCCACCGTTGCCATGCCCACTGCAAAGAGACGAATGTAGGATATTACGTCGGTGATATTATTCATGAAGCTCAACGCGATCGTTCCCAGCCCTTCTCCGATTCCCTTGAGAATATTCGAACGCTTTGGATTGGTGAACAGTACTACAAGGATTATTCCTGAAGTAACCAGCCACAATCCGAAGGAGGGGAAGGGGTCACCCAGGATCAGTGTCCGTGCAAGGAAGAATGCAGTCCATAGGATACAGATATAACCTATATCAGCAATTGCCTTTGCCGAGGGATATTTGAGCACAGCCCTCCAGGAATGGGCAATTGAGAGATGCAAGGCACCCAGGAAGAAACAGAGTGTTGTCACGAATGCCGCATCATTGAGTTGGGGAACGAGAGCGGGAAGTCCCCACTGCCCGAAAAAAGTACCGGTCAGGAGACCCCATACTATGGCACTGGAACCCAGGAGATAGAAGAGCAGGACTGCCGTTCTCATCTCTTCGTCCATCATCATTTTTCTTTTCAACCAGATTGAGAGCAGTACAGTCAAAACAAGGTAGGCAAGTCCATAACCGGCATCACCTATCAGGATCCCGAAAAATATACTGAAAAAAACAAGGAATACCAGGCTGACATCAAGTTCATGATAACCCGGGGTAAGTCCTAAAAGTCCCAGGATCGGGTTTATCATTTCAACCCACCTTGGATTGCGAAGGAGCGTGGGCACATTGTCATGATCGGAAGGTTCGGCTATCAGTATCCCCCATTTGTTGTTTTTGGCTGTATCGGTGAGGCGTTCTGCCGCGTCAAACGGAATGTACCCTGTTACGTACCCAAGCGATCCTTCTGTGCCCATTCCTGCAAGAACTTGCTGGAATTCGAGCTCTTTTTCAAGTTTTGCCTTAATCTCCAGGAGGTTGGTATGATACCCTGCGGCTTCGATTATCCCGGAGGTTATGGTTTCCGCGCTCTCCACATTTTTGGAGAGGTGCAAAGAGAGCGTAGAAATGCCTTCTTCGGGAGGGATTACTTCTTTATACTTGCATGCAAATTCCTGTCTGGAGACAAGAGCCGCATGGGCGATATCGCCAGCGGTAAAAAGGATTTTTACCACAATTTCTCCTGGGAGATGTTCGATCTGCTTGACCGGTATCTGATACAGCTTCAGATAAACGCCTTTTTCAGAGAGGGAGCGCACCTTTTCCATATCAATATCTCCCCACCGCTCCCATTCGTTGATCAGGCCACGGAGATTTCTTGAAGAGATCTCCAGTTGTTCCTGTTTCTGGCCAAGTTCGATGATATGGTTGGCAACCGCCACCCAGTCACCAGGAATTTTACGGCAGGGCTGACTTCTTCTTTCCGGAACCGGTATACCGTTGAGGACAGCAAGCGAGGAATTGATTAGAGCCACTTGTTCCTGAAGGACGAGGATACTCTTCCCTTCAGGGATATTCTGGTGCTCTACTTGCATGACCCCCAGTTTACGCAGCTGAACAACAGTCTCTTCAGCAGCCCCTTGTTGAAATATTATTGTTGCCTTTCGCATCGGGACGATCATGATACCCCCCCCTCAAAATAAGCCTCCTCTATCTTCTTTTTGGCGATTTTGCTGCGCCCTACGGCATTGGTCATCTGGTCACCAAGGTAAATTTTTATGAGACGTATTGCCTCTTTTGCCTCCGGAATTTTTACCTTTTCAAACAAGTTTACCCGCTGTGTGGTGATGCGCAGTTCGTGGCTGAGAAGGGATATCCCTTCTTCAATGACTGATATCTCTTCTTTGAGGGAGACCATCTCCCTTAACTCCTCAAGTCCCGCGTCCAGCCAGAAAGGCATCAGAAACAGATCGTATTCGGCATCTTCAAAGAACACCTGTTCGAATACTGGTATATCAGTTCCGGCAATATTTCTCTTCCCAATTGCTACTTTTTCGGGCTTCAGCCATGTTCTGATCCCGGGCACTTCCGCAAGAAGCCCGGACCATTCTCCTGCATATTGCTCCTTTCTGGTGAAAAGGCTCTCTTTCTCCAGAAGAGCGCGATGCTGGTGCTGGATCTCCAGTTGAATCTGCTGTTTTTTCAGCTGGAGAGTGGGCAGATACCGTTCGTACTGCCGGAGGGCATCCCTCTGCCTCTTCAGTTCACTTTGAGAGAATTTTATTTTCATGCTTTTGGGGCCAGAACCGTTCGATCACAGATTTTTTTATACCAGTCTCTTCAGGAGTAAAACACACATATAGGATCTCCCAGCCCAAATCGAGGGCTTTCTCAAGCGGGATATTCACCTTGAGGGACATCATCTTCTCTTCAAAGAGGGTTCCATATTTCAGGAGTTTCAAATCCCAGGTACTCATCTGAAATCCCATCGCCTGCTTCTCCTGCGTTTCCCGGTAGTTGGCAAAGAGCTGTATCATCGTATCCATTATCAGCCGGTGATCATCCCTCGTTCTGCCATTCACCAGCTGCTTCAGGCGGCTAAGGGACCCAAACGGCTCGATTACCCCGTTCTTGAGATAGAACTGGCCCTCAGTAATATACCCGGTATTGTCGGGAATGGGGTGAGTGACATCATCTCCAGGCATGGTCGTTACTGCGAGGATAGTGATCGAACCAGCGGTCTCAAAATCAACCGCTTTTTCATAACGGGATGCAAGTGAGCTGTAGAGATCACCAGGATACCCGCGGTTTGAGGGGATCTGCTCCATGGTGATCGCAATCTCTTTTAAAGCATCACAAAAATTGCTCATATCTGACAGCAGGACCAGTACTCGTTTCCCTTCGAGAGCAAAGTGCTCTGCCACTGCAAGAGCGATATCGGGAACAAGCAGGCATTCAACGACAGGGTCAGCTGCTGTATGCATGAAGATTATGGAGTGGGCAAGCGCCCCCTGCTCTTCGAGGGTATCTCTGAAGAAGAGATAATCGTCGTATTTTAAACCCATCCCCCCGAGGATGATAATGTCAACCTCTGCCTGGGTTCCTATCCGGGCAAGCAGCTCGTTATAAGGCTCTCCCGCTATCGAGAATATCGGGAGTTTCTGAGACTCCACAAGCGAATTGAATACATCAATCATTGGTATCCCGGTCCGGATCATCCTGCTGGGGATAATCCGTTTTACCGGATTTACCGGAGGTCCCCCGATATCAGAAAGATGTTCGGTGAGGTCCGGTCCGTTGTCAAGGGGTCGCCCGCTCCCGTTAAAGATTCTCCCGAAAAGTTCCTCACCGGTAGCGATTCTCATGGGGTGTCCGAGGAACCGGACCTTGTCTCCCGTTGAGATACCACGGCTACCGGCGAAAACCTGCAGAAAGACCCTTTTTTCGTCAAGACGAATCACCTGGGCAAGGGAGGTTCCGTTGCGGGTGATCACTTCTGCAAGCTCTGTATTTCCAATGTTTTCTGCCTCGACAGTAATCACGTCGCCAATGATCTGATGAATGCTGGTATACAACTTATTCATGCTACCGTTCCCTGATTCGCGTTCCTAACAGTGCCCCTATCTCCCGTTCAGATGCTTTGAATTCATCGGTGTTCCAGGGCACTGAATTCCAGCCTTTGAAGAGCTGCCGCAGTTGCTGGAAAAAATGCAGTGCCGTTTCCTTGTCTTCAAACGAAAATTCCGCTTCAAGAATGCGATAGATGAAATCAAAGAGGTATATCTGCCGGTCCCTTGGTGTTGCTTCATCAACAGGATCGAACGCATTCTGCTGGAGATAGACAAAATCAAAGAACTCTGCCTTGAGGTAGTCGATGTAATCAGGAAGGGACGTCCCTTCTTCACCCACTACCTTCATCATCTGCGCAATATCAGATCCCTTTCGGAGGATCCCGTGCCCCCGCTCCCGTTGGTTTGCTTCAATAAAACTCCTGTATTTGCTCCAGCTGATCAGGGGGTCAATGGCCGGGTATCTGCGTGCATCAGAACGACTCCGCGAGAGCCCATGGAAGGCGCCAACCACCTTCAATGTTGCCTGGGTTACCGGTTCTTCGAAGCTTCCCCCCGCCGGACTGACCGCACCCCCGATAGTGACTGATCCCGTTGCCCCGTCATGCAGGCGCACAACACCAGCCCTCTCATAGAAGGATGCGATCCTCGACTCCAGGTATGCAGGGAAAGCCTCTTCCCCCGGTATCTCTTCCAGCCTTCCGGACATTTCCCGGATAGCCTGAGCCCACCGGGAAGTAGAATCGGCAAGCAGGAGCACCTGGAGCCCCATCTGCCGGTAGTATTCAGCGATTGTAACCGCCGTGTAGACACTTGACTCCCTCGCTGCTACCGGCATTGAACTGGTATTGCAGATGATAACCGTACGGTCACTCAAAGGCCGGCTGGTCCTGGGATCGATGATAGTGGGGAAGGTGCGTATCGTCTCGACAATTTCCCCTGCCCGTTCTCCGCAGGCTGCTATCACTACGACATCCACTTCAGCATGCCTGCTGATCAACTGCTGTAGGACCGTTTTACCGGCCCCGAAAGGCCCGGGGATACAGTAGGTTCCTCCCCTGGCTACGGGAAAAAGTGAATCAATCAGACGCATTTTTGTAACCAGGGGCTCATCCGGCTTTAATCGCTCAGCATATGCCCGGATCGGAATTTTTACAGGCCAGGTCTGGCTTAAGAAGACGGGAGAGACCGTCCCGTCCCGGGCTTTTATCCGGGCGACTGCATCCCGTATGGTGAATGTTCCTGATTGCTCTATTGATACCAGCTCATAATTTCCCGTCAGTCGGAAAGGTACCATGCAGTAGTGTCTGAACAGCTTCTCTTCCACAAAGCCGAGTTTGTCTCCAGCCCTCACCATATCTCCGGCTTTTCTCAGCGGGGTGAAATCCCAGGTCTTTGTTTCAGGGATTGCATTAAGGTAGACCCCACGGTGCAGGAAAAAGCCGCATTGCTCGGCAATTTCGGGGAGGGGATTCTGGAGGCCGTCAAATATCTGGCCGAGCATCCCCGGTCCCAGTTCAATCGAGAGGAGTTCTCCGGTAAACTCCACGGCCTCACCGATTCTTAACCCGATGGTCGCCTCATAGACCTGCATCTCGGCAAGGGTACCACGCACACGGATGATCTCAGACTTAAGCCGCTCCTCCCCATGCCTGATATAGGCAACTTCGTTCTGCATCACGGGGCTGTCAAACTGTACCGTCACCATGTTGCCACTGATCTTCACAATCCGGCCAGTCGACAATGGTTTCATGTACCCTCCCCAAGCCCCAGTGCCTCGTGAAGCAAGGTAATACCCTCAGCTCTTTGAATAGTCTCCCAGCGTTGGAGGATCAATAATTTATAGGCATATGCAACCAACGCATCAAAATCAAAATAATGATTCCCTGCCAGTTCATCAAGCATCTTCCAGCGAATCTCATCGAGGAGCTTTTCTGCTTCCATAGGAGAGCGATTTATGGTTGCTGCCGCAATATACGGGGTAAGTGAAGGACCAGTATATCGGCTGTGACGGGTATATGGGAGTGCATCCCCCTGCCGCCGTTCTGACCGTATTTTTACCAGCTCGTTTCTCAGGGCACTGTCAAACCGGATCCATTTTTCAATGATTACTGGTCTTTTGGCTTTTTCTGTATACTGCACCGGGGGTGGCAAGATTGTGAGGTAGTGATAGTCTTTTGTCGGGATGAACCGGCGGCACAGTTCAAGGAACTGCTCGTAGGAGAACGGCGGCTTCATCCCGAAATGCAGTGTTGGCAGGCTGGCGACCAGGTAGGGATAAAAGTCAGCCATGATGCTTCATTCCCCTGAGGATCTCTGGAGAATATTCTTCAATTTCGGTTTAAGGAACTTCACAATATAATCGGCCAGGGCTTTATCGGAGAAATCGTAACATGATTTGCCACCGTCAAAACTGATGGTAAATCCACCCTGAAGATCACTATCTGGCCGAAGGATGATCCCTCTCTTTGTCTCCTCGCAGAGTTTGTGAAGGTAATTATTTTCCATAAGTTCCAGGTCTTTTTCATTGAGTGCGACAATGATATCACTCCCTTCCCCCTTTTTATAATCCCTGATGAGGTCAGAAAGGAGTAAAGAGAGATCTTCCGGAGAAATGACCTGATGGATATCTGAGACCACAATACGATGGAGCATGGCATTGATCTCCTCTCGCAGGAAGAGCAGAAGATCCCTCCCAGCCTGATCCAAAAGGGCTTTTTCCCTTTCCTCTTCCCCCCTTATTCGTTCACTGGCGGCTGATATCATCTGGTCAGCATCGAATCTTGCCCTGGAGAGAATAGCTTCGGCCCTCTGCCGGGCTTCATCCTCGATTTGTTTGGCCTTTTCTTCAGCAGCCTGGATTCCTTCCTGTTGTATTTTCTCGATCAGGTCCTTGATATCTTCAGCCATGTGAGAAACTCACCTCCGCTCTGAATGATTCTGATCCACTTATGAATCTTCGGAGAGGCACCCTTCTTGGAACGATGCTTTCCCCCACTCATTTCCTCTATTCGAATCCTTTTTCCTAATCACTCTCTCATCAGGTAAAAAGAACCGATCAGGTTGGTGAACTGTCTTCACGATCTCCAAGGTTATCTCCTCTCATATAGGTTCCTCTCCAATGCTTTGAACACCAATGCGGCTACCATTCAATCTCTCCGTTCACGATGGATAATTTTATTATTGTTACTTGCTAACAAGTAGCATAGTTTGGAGCTGGAATACCAGTGAGGTGAAACATAAATGCTCAAGCTGGAGGGAGTGACCAAAAAATTTGGAGGTCTTGTTGCAGTCAACGGCATTGATCTCGATATCCACGAGGGTGAGATCCTCGGGCTTGTCGGACCAAACGGTGCAGGAAAAACAACCCTTCTCAATATAATTTCCGGCATATACCGGCCGGATAAGGGATCTGTTCAGTATCGCGGAGAGGAGATTTCAAGACTCTCGATGGACAAGATCTGCCGCAGGGGGATTGCGAAAACATTCCAGCATACCCTCTCTTTTCCCGGTCTCACTGCGAGGGAGAGTGTGATGATCGGATCCCTTTTCGGTAATGGGCACAAGGCCACTATGAGTGGAGCTGCAAAAGAGGCAGAAGAATTACTCGGCCGGATTGGTTTTCCCCTTGAAAGGATTGACATGCCCCTCTCAAGCCTGAACGTGATCGAACTTCGGAGAACCCAGCTTGCCCGGGCACTTGCTTCGCGGCCCAAATTGATACTTCTTGATGAAATGATGACCGGACTCAATCCAAACGAAAGTACGGAAGCAGTTTCTCTCATAAAATCCATCCGTGACGATGGGATAACGATCGTCATGATTGAACACGTTATGCGGGTCATCCTGGGCGTTTCAGACAGGATGGTCGTCCTCGAAAGGGGAGAGAAAATCGCAGAGGGGAGCCCGGATGAAGTGGTGAGAAACCAGCGGGTTATCGACTCGTATCTTGGTGAACGATACATATGAACCGGGCAGAATCCCCGCTGCTCGAGATCAGGCAGCTCTCGGTCTTTTACTCTGGTCTTCAGGTATTGTGGGAGGTATCTCTTTTTATAAATAGGGGGGAGATAGTGACGCTCCTTGGAGCCAATGGCGCAGGGAAAACTACCCTGGTCCAGAGTGTCTTCGGATTGACAAAGGATCGGAAAGGGCAGATTTTCTTTGAGGGCACTGAAATTACCGGACTTCCTGCATTTGAGATGATAAAACGTGGCCTTGCTTTAGTACCTGAAAAACGTGAACTCTTCCCGAAGATGACTGTGGAAGAGAATCTCGAGCTTGGGGGATTTTCAAAGAGAGAGGGGATCGTCGCTCCGGAAGAGATTTTTAAGTTCTTCCCCATTCTCAAGGAACGGAAGAAACAGCTGGCAGGAACCCTTTCAGGAGGGGAACAGCAGATGCTGGCAATCGCCCGCGCCCTCATTCCCAAACCGGCTATGCTTGTGCTTGACGAACCGTCTCTCGGCCTTTCTCCCCTTATTGTATCTTCGGTCCTCGATGCAATCAAGAAGCTGAACCAGGAAGGTCTGTCTATTCTGCTTGTCGAGCAGAACGTTCAGCATGCGCTGGAAATGTCCCATCGGGGATATATTCTTGAGACAGGGAGAATTGTGAAGGGGGGGTCATCCTCTGACCTTCTCCATGATGACCAGGTTCAGGCAGCATACCTTGGAACGTAACAGGAGATGTCCCTCCCTCCACTCCGCCCCCCTTTGCCGAATTGATGGAAGACGATCATAGCCTCATCATATCATTCTGTTTCCTGCATACGATGGCCCGGAATCAGAAATGAACGAAAGACCCCCTTTCTGTGGTTCTGTTGGTTTTAAAAAAAAAGAGTAATTAAGACTATTGGACCTTTTTTTGCCTTTTTCCAAGGTATCCTTTGATCTTATCAGGCAGAGAGATGAGCCCTTTCGGCAGGAAGATGATGATCAGGACCAGAAGAAGCCCGATGATGACGAACCGAAGGTAGGTGAGTCCAAATGACTGGAGACCGTCCCAGATGAAGGTGATGAATATGGTTCCGACAATAGGGCCGGCAAGGGTCCCCAGCCCGCCGGATATCGAATAGATGATCGGCCAAAACGAGATATCCACGCCAAAAATTTCCGGTGTGATATATCCCAGATTATGGATTTCAAGTGCTCCGGCCACCCCCGAGAAGTATGCACTTACCAGGAACGCAAATAAACGGTACTTGACCGGATCGATCCCTGCAGCCCGGGCTTCTATTTCGTTTTCCCTGATAGCGGCAAACGCAAGACCTATCTTTGACTTCAGAATGAAATAGAAGAGGAGGATAACAAAGACCGCGATAAGCACGATGGAGTAGTATTCGATAAGCTGATAATTGGGAATGCTCGATGGGACAAGTCTTGGGGCAGCGATCCCATCCCAGCCTCCACTGATATCGGCGAATTGACTTACCATAAGGGTCTGGATAATGATGGCAAATCCAAACGTCACCATGGCGAGGAACCATTCTTTCAGCCTTACACAGATGATTCCGATGAAGAGTCCGACCAGGGCTGCCATGCCTCCGCCGATAAAGATAGTAATATAGGGCGAGAGTCCGCTCGCCGAAGCAACTATTGCAGAGGCATACCCCCCAAGTCCAAAGAAGGCGGCATGACCCAGGGATCCCTGCCCGGTATAGGTAAGGAAATTCCAGGAGGACGCATAGATGATGAAGATGACCATCAGAACGAGAACGGTAAGGAGGTAGAGGTTCATCCCGAAGATGAGCGGCAGGGTGACAGCAAGTAAAAGGAGCAGGATGACGCCGAGCAGCCTTGCCCTTTTCGACCCGATGCCAAGGGTCTTGTTCATATCAATCATTCTGCCGACTCCCCGAAGATTCCTGTAGGCCTCACGATGAGAACAAGAATTAGGATTATGAATGAGATTGCATCTTTCCATGCACCGCCAAGGGTGAGAATTGCGAAGTTCTCTGCGATTCCATAGATGAGGCCTCCGATTATGGCACCAGGGATACTCCCCAGACCGCCAATAATCACGATAGCGAAAGCTTTGACCGCCGGGATTGATCCCATATATGGATTGAATACCTGGCCGCTCACTACCCAGAGGGTTCCTGCGGCACCGGCAAGGCCGGCACCGATCCCAAAGGCGAGCATGTCCATCCTCTCGACATTGATCCCCATCAGCATTGCACCCTTCCTGTTCTGGCTGGTAGCCCTCATCGCCTTCCCCAGCCGGGTCCTTTGCATGAAGAGGAAGAGGATGATCAGGATTGAGATGGTGGTGATAACGATGATGAGGTAATCGAGAGGCAGATTCACCCCAAATATCTTCAGAGTTATGTGTTCAAAGGGGCTATGGATGGTCCGCCACTCATCAGACCATATCATCGCCGCTGCATTCTGGATGATGTAAATAAGACCGATGGAGATAAAGATCTCGTTCAGTTTTCCTGTACCGAGGATAGGGCGGAAACAGGTGCGTTCGATGATGACTCCGATAAGAATCAGGATGGGAAGGGAGGCCGCCAGTAGCACGTAGGGGTTGAATCCGGAGACGGCATAAAAGGTAAACGTGATATATGCACCAAGCATGAGCAGTTCTCCATGGGCAAAGTTGACAATCTTCATGACACCGAAGATGAGGTTCAGCCCGGTGGCCAGGAGAATGTAAATGCACCCGGCATATAATCCCCAGATCATGACCTGGATGATCAAATCGCTGCTTACCACCATAGATCCTACCTTGTCATGCGTACTCTAAAAAGAGAGAGGGTTTAGTCCTGGCCCGGTTCGTACCATTCAGGAAGGACAAAACTGGTCTCTTTCAGACCCTCGGGCCAGACTATCTTTGGACGCGTCTCTTTTGCACTCTCATCCCAGTAGAGCTGCTCCATCGTGAGCTCAAACTTGCTTTCCCGGCAATCAGGTGAGAAGCTGATCGTCTGGTCCTGCATGTTCTCAACCATCTGTGGCATCCGGATAGTGGCGAGAGCATCCCTGACCGCTGTTTTGTTGAGGGTCCCTGCATCCTCGACCGCTTTGGCGGCAATATAGACCCCTTCGTAGGTAGCAACACCCATCATTCCTGGGAATCCACCATATTTTTTGTCGAAATCGGTAACAAACTTGTTGTAGGCAGCTTCAGTAGGACCTTTTGGAACCGTGTAGGGGGAGAACCGGCTTTGCACGATCGAATAGTCGCCGTAGGTTCCTACCCCCTTGTAAAAGTCCGGATCATCATTCGGTTCAACTGCAGTAAAGATCTTGTTCAGACCGATATCCCTCATTGCCTGGGTTTCGATCGGGATCTGTTCGTTCAGAAATGCTGTTACGTAGATTACGTCCGGATCTGTATTCTTGATGCTGGTGAGAACGGTCCGGTAATCACTCTCGCCCATCTTGAATGCTTCTTCAGCAACAATTTCGATATTCAGACTACTATTGGTGATGGTATTCTTTATCGCGGTCTGGTGCCCCTTCCCGTAAGGGCTGTCCTGATAGAGGATAGCAAGCCTCAATGGTCTGTCAGCCGAAAAATTGTACTGACTATTGATTGCAGGCCTGACAGTATCGTCCAGGAAGAGGATGATCTGGCTTCCTGAATCATCGCAAGTCGGAGCATGGTGGAACATGTAGGTGGTATCAACATCAGTTCTCCGGGTGATAATTGGAGTTGATGCCCCGGTAATAATGTAAGGTACCTTATGTTCAGCCACGATCTGCTGATGTGCGGAGACCACGGCACTTGAAAATCCTCCGACCAGTATATCCACATTGTCCTGTGTAATCATACGGGACACTGCCTTCTGTCCCCCTTCGCGGGTGGATTCATCGTCTCCCTGGACAAGGCGGATCGGTACCTTCTTGCCGAGGTCCGCGACATAAACGCCACCATCGGCATTGATTTCGTCGGCTGCCAGCTCTGCAGACTGCCAGATATCCTTTCCAGTCGTGCTCGCAGAACCTGTCATCGATGCCACCACACCTATCTTCAGCTCTTCCCCTGGGGGTTTTTCTTCAGTGCAACCAGCGATCAGCACAAGGCTGATAAACACAATGAATAGTATTCCAAGAGTCCTTTTCATGGTTCTCCCGCTCTCATTTCCTTGCTATGTTATAGCATGACAATATGAGAGGAATAAAAATAAAGATTGCTATTCGTAATCGACGGTCCGATCAATACTTCGGTATGATATCGGATCTTTCAAGGGAGAATTTGCTTTTCCCTCCAGTGCCATGACAGTCGGCAAAACAACGATTTCAGCCCGGCTTCTTGAATGTTTTGTCATTACTCTCTCAGTTGGTTTGGAAGAGTGGTCCCCTTCAGGCAGATCAAATCGGGGCAATTATTTAGAATAAGTCCTCAACGTACTGCTTCATGTTTGGATTGCCGGATATAACCATTCTTGTAGTCGGGGGAGCAGTGCTTTTAATTTTCATTCTGCTCCTTCTCTGGGCTCTCTCTTGGAAGGAGGTCCGGGCATGATGGCGGAACCACTTGAGATAGTACTTGTCACTGCGTACTTCGTGGCCATGATCGCTATCGGTGTCTGGGCTTCAAAGAAAATTCAGAGTATGTCCGACTATGTCATCGCGGGGAGAACGCTCGGTTTCTGGGTTTTTACCTTCCTGATGATCGGTTCAGTCGCGTCAGGGATGTCGCTTCTCGGTGTTTCAGGACTCGGGTATAAATATGCATGGCCAACAATATGGGAGCAGCTTGCCGTCCCTCTCTCTATAGGATTCTGTATCATCTTCTTTGGAGTCAAGTTGTACGCCATATCGAAGAACAGCAATTTTCTGACGGTCCAGGATTACTTTGCCATGCGGTACGAGAGTGAAACTGGTTTACGTGGTCTCTCGGCGATCGCAGGGATCGCAGTATCCCTGATCTACCTCGCCGGACAGTATACTGCAATAAGCATCGTATTGATGTGGCTTTTTGGAATCCCGCACTGGATCGCCCTTTTGCTTGGTGCAGCAATCGTGACAGCATACACCGTGATAGGAGGATTGTATGCCGTTGCCTGGACAACGCTGGTACAGGGATTGATCCTGATCGTTGGAGTGATTATCATGGCACCCTTCGTCATCAATGCTGCAGGAGGTTTCTCTGCAGTGAACGAGTATCTCGGTTCTCTCGATCCTGCCTCGGTTCTACCCTGGTCAAGCGGGCAAGGGGCGGTGTTCACACCTGAATACATTGTATCATTCTTTGTGCTCCTCACCATCGGCCTCGCATGTGCACCACATGTGATCAACAATGTCCTGGCGGCAAAGGATGCCAACTATTTCAAATGGACACCCCTGGTTGCTTTTATCATCTATGGGGTTGTCATGTTCCTTCTGAAATTTTCAGGTTTTGCAGGAGTTGTCCTCGTAAAGGAAGGGATAGTAACGCTGCCGGCAGTGAAAAATGCCTCTGATTTCATTTTTGTGTACGGAGTTCAGCACGCATTCTCGTCCTTGGTACTCTGGGGGGTTTTTGCAGTCATAGTCCTTGCAGCGGTCATGTCCACCACAGACCGGCTTATGCTTACTATTGGTACCTATTTCTCCTGGGATATCTATAAGAAGATACTCCGGCCGACTGCATCCGATGATACGGTATTGAAAGTAAGCAGGATCTCGGTATTTTCGGCAGCAATTGTGACACTCCTCATGGCCCTCAATCCCCCTGATATGCTGGTATGGCTCATATGGGCCGGTATCGGTATCATGTTTGCTACCTTTGCAGTCCCGCTTCTAGCAGGGCTGTACTGGCGACGAGCTACCAGGCAGGGAGCTATCGCAGCAATGGCACTCGGACTTGGATCCGCCCTTGTTTTTGGAGGCATCAGCTATTTTAAAATAGCCTCACTTCCGGTCCATTTCTCCCTGTATGGCTTTTTCATCGCTCTGGGGTCTATGATTGTCGTGAGTCTGCTCACAAGGCCTCACAGCGAGGAGGTATTAAACAAGACCATGACAGGATGGTACATCCGTAAAGTGGAATGATTCTTCCCGCATTGAAATATCCTTTTTTACCTTCAATTCTCCATTAAATCCGGCTAAATGAAAATATTCACGATTATTTGACATGAGCGAAGCCGATCCAGGATGGAAGTCCTGTTGAAGTATAGTATCGACCGCGTATCCTGCGCGTCTTTTATTGAATTATTTTTTTGATGGATATAAAAACAAAGAATAACAAAAAGTATTTATTACATTAGTGTATACTAGGGTATGCCTCAGAGGGGAATTCTGGGGATACGTGCAAAGATTTGGCCAGCCGGAAGATCCAAACGGCTCGAAGATCTTCCAGCGACAAAGAGGTCAAGTCTCTGGGCCGAACAAATGTTCAGGGAGATCCGATGCAGCACGGAACGGATCCATCCATCATAACGGCATGACGATGGATAGGTGATAAAGACGTTCCCGTTCACTGGGCCGCACAGAGGTCTGGAGAACATGATGCTCTGTTACTGTGAATAATCCGGTCAGAACAGCGGAAGACCGGAATATGAGAGAGAAATAGTACCAGAGGGCTGACCATGTGATCCGCACATAACCTCCTGGGGCACACCCATTTTCTCGAATGTTGGTTCATACAGACTCAGATGAATTCTTTGTATGAGGAATGTTTTGTAGGAGACTTGTGCAATAGCGGAGCTATTGAACAGTAACACAGTTATGCTCTTAACGCAAGGCAGTAGTCTTCGACTTGATCTGAATGAATGCAAGAGATGAATCTCATGTTTTCATGATTCACAGAAAAGAAATCCCACCCCATTTCTCTTGAAATTTTCAGGTGGCATCCTCAGGAGGTCTCAGCCCTGCCTGAATCCAGGCAGGACGTCAACCATTGGACTGAACGTTCATTCGGTGACTTAGTTGGACACTAATACACCTGATATAAAATTGAAAGGATTGCTTATTAAATCTTTTGTATTCTTCCGGATAAAAAATGCTACGGAAAAAATGATACGGAATTTTTAACGGATCATATCCCGTCCCCTGAGGCTCTGGTGGTGACACCGGGGTCCTCCCACGGGAGTTTGAAATTTATTCCGGTCTTTTCCTTCTATTGGTGGCGGATAAATCCTTGGGATAAGAGATCATCAAGCCACCGGTCGAGATATGAAGCAAGTTCGTTTTTCATCTGCAAATTGACCATTCCGGGTTTGGGATACACTATTTTCCGGACTGATCGGTCCTGATATGACGTTGGTTCAGCCACCTTCTTTTTATGGTCAATCCGGATTTCAACATCCGGGTCAGAGATCACTGAACCCTCCTCAACCCGGTTCTGAGACAGGGCGTAGCAGTCATCAGCGATCCTGTCTATGCACAGTGGTGTAAAAGGCGGCTTTTCGATAACAGCGTATTGCCGGACATCAAAGACGCCCATCCTGTTCAGTTTCAGGTAAATTTTTTTATAGATATCTTCCACTTGCATACCTTCTTTATACGCAATTCAGAGAGCGAGCCTATAAATATTACCCCTTACGGCCTGATACTGCCCTGGTAAGTCCTGATAGCATGAAAGAGCAGGCTGGCCATGCAGGCATTTACCAGGGCTGTTACCGTGATCACTATCGTCATCCTGAAAAGAAAGACCATGGGATCGGAGAATGCAGCAAGAATCCGGACGCTGTTCATTGACAGAGCCAGAGCCGTATATGCACCCCCACTCGCAACTGTGGCAGCAAATGCGGCAACGAAGGATGCCACTCTCTTGTGATACTGAAGGGAAAGGAAGGTTATCAGGCAAACCGCAGCACCCAATGGCTCGGATAACAAAAAAGCAGGATTAACCAGAGACTGGCTAATGAGCGCGGTAATGATACCGCTGAGAAGTCCTATCCCTACCGCCCCCCCAAATGAACGCAAAAAGACCATTATGATCACACTATAGAATGCAACCATCACATTCGGAGTCACCAGCTCTCCGGCCATGACGAGCACAAATCGAAGGATAGTGCCTGCACTGAGCAGAACTGCAATCAGGAACATATCCCGTGAATTCATCATGGATCAGGAATGCCCTGTAACTTCCCAGGATAAGTACCTTGTTGTCGAACCAAGACCTTCCGTAGAATAATGTGGCATTCAAGAAGCGAGATGCCCGGCGAGAATTCGGATACCGATTCCCACAAGTACGATCCCCCCGGCAATCTCTACTGGACGACCATAATGTGCGGCCAGCCGGGACCCTAACAATACGCCAAGGAATGAGAATATGAAACTGGTAATGCCGATAATGAGAGCCGGGAGAACAGTACCGGTCGAGAGAAGGGCGAGGGATAACCCAACACCGAGCGAATCGATGCTTGTCGCGATAGCAAGGATGATCAGGGTTGTCAGGTTCAGATAATTCCGGTCAGGGGTTTCTTCACCAATGAAGCCTTCATACATCATTTTTACCCCGATAACAGCAAGGATGCAGAACGCTATCCAGTGATCGATGAAACCGATTATCGATGCGATCCAGCTTCCTGCCGCCCATCCGGCGAGTGCCATTCCCATCTGGAACCCCCCGAAGAACAATCCCATCACTGCAGCGGATAATATCCTTCTTTCCTTTATCACGGTCCCAGCACCCAGTGAAACGGCAAAACAGTCAAAAGCAAGAGCTATTGCAATAATTGCGACCGTGAGGATTTCCATTGGGATTACGTGTGACATATCACCAGATAAGCCTGTGCAAGTATTGATTCGAAAATTCCACGGCAGTATAGCGTGATATGACTTAAACGTAAGAATAAAAAAGTTTTTTATCGTCTGAAGAGAATACTTGCCATGCTATAACTTGGCAGGGTGAAGTTCTATTCCTGTTTCTGAGTATGATGCGGTATATCGGCATTCGATCGATGATCCGGAGACATTCTGGGGCCATGCTGCCGAAGGGATCTCTTGGGAAAAGAAGTGGAATAAAGTTCTATCAAACTCAAGCGGCCCTCATTACCGCTGGTTTGAAGGTGCGATCCTCAACACCTGTTACAATTGCCTTGATCTCCATGTGGAGCGGGGAAGAGGGGGTCAGACAGCCCTTATTTATGACAGCCCTGTCACCTCTGTGATCAGAAAATTCAGCTACCGTACCTTAAGGGATCTGGTGGCACAGTGTGCCGGAGGACTGATCAGGGAAGGGGTAAAGCAGGGGGATCGGGTAGTTATCTACATGCCCATGATCCCGGAAACAGTCATCGCGATGCTGGCTTGTGCACGGATAGGTGCAATTCATTCAGTGGTATTTGGCGGTTTTGCTGCCCGGGAGCTGGCTGCACGAATCAGAGATGCACAACCCAGAATGATCATTTCAGCATCCTGCGGCATTGAGATCACACGGGTGATTCCGTATAAACCTCTTCTTGATGAAGCAATACAGCTGGCAGAAACAGGCCCTTTGCGATGTGTCATTTACCAGCGCCATCAGCTCCTTGCATCCCTTGTTGAAGGGAGGGACATTTCATGGGATCAACTGATGGACAATGATCAGCCTGCAACATGTGTTCCTTGTAAAGCGACAGATCCCCTCTACATCCTCTACACTTCAGGGACCACAGGTGTCCCAAAGGGGGTGGTACGGGATAACGGCGGGCATCTCGTTGCACTCAACTGGAGTATGTCAAATATATATGGTATGAAACCTGGAGAGATCTTCTGGGCGGCGTCAGATGTAGGGTGGGTAGTAGGACATTCGTATATTGTCTATGCACCCCTTGCATATGGCTGTACAACCATCCTCTACGAAGGAAAATCGGTGGGAACCCCTGACCCCGGGGCATTCTGGAGGGTGATTGCAGAGCATGGAGTACACGTTCTCTTCACCGCCCCGACGGCTTTTCGTGCAATCAAGAGGGAGGACCCGGATGGTATGCACATTAAAAAATACGATCTGTCAAAGTTCCGGATGCTCTTTCTTGCCGGAGAGCGATGCGATCCCGATACGCTCTTATGGGCAAAAAAGAGGCTGAATGTGCCAGTGGTTGATCATTGGTTGCAGACAGAAACAGGTTGGGCGATAGGGGCTAATACGGCAGGTCTGGGTCTGCTGCCGATAAAGCCGGGTTCATGTACCAAACCAGTACCGGGATATGACGTACAGGTACTCGATGAACATGGTGAGGAACTTCCCCCTTCCCAAATCGGAAACATCGTGATACGGCTCCCTCTTCCGCCCGGCTGCCTTACCACGCTCTGGAACAATGAGCGTGACTTCTCTACCACTTATTTGGCTGAATACCCCGGTTATTATCTTACCGGGGATGCAGGTTTCATCGATAACGATGGTTATCTCTGGATTATGGGCCGTATTGACGATATCATCAATACTGCAGGGCATCGGCTCTCAACAGGGGCAATGGAAGAGGTGCTTGCATCCCATCAGGATGTAGCCGAATGTGCAGTGACAGGAGTTGCCGATGAAGTGAAGGGGGAGATCCCAATCGGATTTGTGGTTCTCAAAACAGGCGTGATTCGTGATCCCTCCGGTATCGAACAGGAACTGATCCGCCTCGTACGGGAACGAATCGGGCCCATAGCATCGTTCAAGATAGCCATCGTGGTCCGAAGGCTCCCAAAAACACGATCAGGAAAGATTCTTCGGGGGACCATGAAAAAAATTGCCGACGGAACCGAATACCGGATACCGGCAACCATTGATGATCCTACCATTCTCGATGAGATAAAAGAGAGCCTTTCCAGCATAGGATACCCCAAAAAAACCAGATACTCAAAGAACTAAGAACAACAATTTTTTAGAATCCTCGGATCCCGGTAAAAAGGGATTATTTTTCCGAAACGTTCAATTGAGGCTGTAAATAGTGTAGGTTAGAAGTGTGGCAAATGAAACCCATAAAATATAGGGAACGAGAAGCCAGGCAGCAGCTTTCCGGACAGGATAGAAAAGAATCATTGTAGCCACAATCGAGATCCAGAGAAGGATAATGACGAGGAGACCGAAAAAGGTCGACTCCAGGCCGAAGAAGGCATATGACCAGAGGATGTTTAGGATCAGCTGGATGGTGAAAACAAGAAGAGGAATACGAACATCACGCCCTTTGATTCCTTCCATGATTACAAGATACAGGGAGATCCCCATAAGAATATATAACAGGGTCCAGACTGGTGCAAAAATCCATGCTGGCGGATTGAATGCTGGTTTTATGAGTGTCGAATACCATGAGCCGGGCCCGGTAGTGGTGAAAAGTGATCCTAGCAAACCAGCACAGTTACAGAGCAGGACCGATCCGATTAAGATACCTCCTGCCTTTGTTTTGGATACACTCTCTTGCATAGGATATCCTCCTATGTGATGCCATATAATAGTAACTTAAAAAATTTCCTTTTTCAAAGCCAGGAGGAAGAATGATTAAAATCCGTGTCCGGTCCTGTTGGAAATCCGAAAAGGGCCCCCAGGAGGGGACTCCGTATTTCATCCAAGGGCATACTGAAATGAACGTGACCGGCAAAACAACGGGAGGCAGCCAGGATGTCCTGAAAGGGGAGATATCCTCTTCCCCTGTACTTTGGCATATGTTAAATGTATCATGGGCCTAACAGCTGTGCGGAAACCAATGGCACATGGGAACGTAAGGATTGGGCTTGTCCAGACCATGGTATCTGGAGATGTTGAAGAGAACCTGTCACGAACCCTCGCATTTTGCCGAAAAGCCGCTGATGAGGGAGCCCGGATCATATGTCTCCAGGAACTCTTCAGGACACCCTATTTCCCGCAGGAAGAATATTGCGATGCTACCCTCTATGCAGAACCAGTCCCGGGAGAGACCACCACCAGATTTGCAGAGTTTGCCAGGTACTTCAAGGTCACTGTCATTGTCCCCCTTTTCGAAAAAGGCGATGGGGGAAGGTATTACAACTCAGCCGTGGTGATCGATGAGAATGGGACGATCATGCCTCCTTATCGGAAAGTGCATATCCCCCATGATCCCCTCTTTTATGAACAAAATTACTTTTCAGGAGGAGATTCGTTCAGGATCTACTCCTGCGGACCAGTTAAGTGTGCAGTCCTGATCTGCTATGACCAGTGGTTCCCGGAAGCAGCACGGGCGGTAACCCTCATGGGTGCCGATGTTATCTTTTACCCGACCGCAATCGGATGGATAAAGGGGCTTTCGGATCCTGCAGAAGGGGACTGGCGGGTTGCCTGGGAGACGGTCCAGCGGGGGCATGCTATCTCCAACGGGGTATATATCGCTGCCGTGAACCGGTGGGGAACTGAGGGAGATCTTACCTTCTGGGGAAGTTCATTTGTCTCAGATTCGTTCGGAAATGTCCTTGTCCGGGCAGGCAGCAACCGTGACGAAGTGGTCATAGCAGACATATCTCTTGACCTGAATGAGATGGTTCGGTCCGGGTGGGGTTTTCTCCGGAACCGGAGACCTGAAATGTACGGGATTCTTACCCGGGGGACGTGAGAGGGTGCCGGGACCAGAAGGGCTGGTGGGTGCGACCCCTCGTTCTCTGGGATTCCGGATGCCGGCCGAATGGGAACGCCAGGAGGGGGTGTGGTTCTCCTGGCCAAAGGATCAGGACACCTTCCCGGATCTCATCGCGGTTGAACAGGCATATCTCCAGATTATTAGGGTGATCTCCCGCTATGAAGATATCCACCTGCTCGTCAGTAATGAAGAGGTCGGCCAATATCTGTCCGATATTTTCCAGGAAGAACGAATAAGAACTGAACACCTGATTATGCACCGGATAGAGTATGCGGATGTCTGGTTCAGGGATTATGGCCCGAGTTTTATTACACGGGAAAAAGATGCGTCTCTTGCAATGGTGGACTGGACTTTTAATGCATGGGGGAATAAGTATCCTGGCCTGCTCCGGGATGACACCATCCCCTCTGAAATGAACAAGGAACTCACTATTCCGCGATTTGTCCCAGGTATCGTTCTGGAAGGGGGTTCAATCGATGTGAACGGATGCGGCACAGTACTTACGACCGAACAGTGTCTTCTCAACCGCAATCGCAACCCCGGTCTTGATCAGAGCTGGATCTCATGGTACCTCAGGGAATACCTGGGTTGCTGCCATGTCATCTGGCTTAAAAATGGGATTGTGGGAGATGATACAGATGGACACGTCGATGATATTGCCCGTTTTGTCAACAATAATACCGTCCTGTGTGCACTTGCAGAACATCCATGTGATGAGAATTATTCCTCGCTCATGGAAAATTACCAGATACTCAAAAGAGCCGCGAATCAGGACGGAACACCACTCACGGTGATTCCCCTCCCCATGCCCGGTGAGGTCTGGGATGATAACAGGCTGCCTGCAAGTTATGCCAACTTTCTTATCACGAATCAGGTCGTTCTCTTTCCATCATTCGGGGATCCGAATGATGAGATTGCTGAAAAAGTCCTCAAGGGAGCATTCCCTGAAAGGGAGGTAATAGGAATTGATTCAAGGGAACTTGTACGCGGCCTCGGAACAATCCACTGTATCAGCCAGCAGCAGCCCGAATCCCCCAAGAGAGAATTAGTAATGTGATAAAGGCGGACCCTCGCCCTGAAACTCGCTGGCACCACCCCAGATGGAAATATTCAGGTTCCAGAAGGGGTGTTCATAGAAGAGAAAGTCCGACAGGTGCATACCACGGGAAAATTGAACATCAAGCCACGATACCACCAATGGATATTACCTGTGTATCCTTTCAATCACCATGACCTTTTTGGGATACTGGCATTGAAATGGGAGGGCGATCCAAGGTACAACACCGAATTGCTGGATTGAGAAGAATGGAGGTCACAGAACCAGGAAGGATATCATTTGGAGATCCCTTGTCGATCGATGTTGACCTGGAAGGTATCCGGAGGGTCGATATGCACTGTCATACTGATCACTCCGATGCCCCAGTCAAAGTATCTGATGCCCTCCGCGAAGCAGAAAGAAAGAACATAGGGATAGCCATCACCGATCACAACCAGGTGAGTGGCAGCATTCTGGCGATAAAGAGTGCACCATCCACGCTCGTCATTCCCGGAATTGAAGTGAGTGCCCTTGACGGCCCGCATATCCTCATTTATTTTTACCAGCCCGGGGATTTGCAGGCGTTCTACACGACTGCAATAGAGAGAAAAAGACAGAGGAGCCCGTACCTGGCTATCAGGTCATCCACTCAGGAAATCCTGGACCAGGCATCAGGATATGCCTGCATCTGTAGTGCTGCACATCCTTATGGATATTTGTTGTTCAACAAGGGAATCGGTCGATGTGTTGAAAGGATGTACCTGAAGGAGGCGTTGATATCCCGCTTTGGGGCACTTGAGGTAATAAGCGGCGGGATGCAAAGGTTCGAGAACATCCGGGCTGTGGAGCTGGCTGATAAGTATGACCTTGGAATTACGGGAGGATCCGATGCACATCTCCTGAGAGACTACGGGGGTGTGCTCACGTATGCTTACTCTGAAGATGTGGAAGAGTTCCTTGATGCCGTGAGAAAACAACAAAATTTTGTCATCGGGAAGGAGAGAAACCTGATGGAGAAGAGCCTGATGGGTGCCCTGATTGCCCCACGATACCTCCCTTTTCTCATCCCTTCGATTGCCATTCATTATGAGCAGAATGTCCCACGGATCAAAAAATTTTTTTTGAAAAAGACGGGGCGATGGAAGAATGAGCCATGAGGAACTTATGCAGGAAGAATCTTGAGGGAGTGCCGCAACATCTTCATCCCGGCTTGGATCAACTCTTTTGCGGCAGGGGGGGGAGTGATCAGATAAAATCCTGTCCCGCTTTTATAAGCCACCATAAATCTCATGGCATAATTACAGGAGTATGCCGCTTTCGGTTCACACCAGGGGATTTACGAGTTCCACAAGGCCCTGTATTTTCCAGGTAGTACAGAACTGATTGGCTGGAGGAGGATCCAGCAGGAGTAATTTTTTATCCAATCTTCCCGGAACCAGAGTTTGTTTTCGGCCTGATGAGACTTACACCAAGGAGATTTGCACCTTTCAATTTCAGAGAATCATGCCAGGGCATTAAGTAAGATCAGGCTCATTTTTCCTCATAACAGCAACAGATCCTCTAAATCGTTGTAAAGCCAATGAAAGAGAGAGATTACTATGATGTCCAGACTCTGCACCCTTTTCCTTGTCGCATTCCTGGTGTTTCTCTGCGGATGTACAACACCGGAGGTCAGGCCGGGCCTTTCACCGGAAGAACTTGGAACGCTCCAGGATCAGGTTCGCGAATTCATGGAAAATCCCGGTTATACCATTAATGTGAACAATATTACCGTACAGGAGGGGGTTCTTCAAATAACAAATCACAATACTTCGTTTCTCATCAATCCTGTCGACTACTCAGTATTACGGGCTGAATTTTCAGGACAAGATGCGGTATATTCGATAGCCAATACCAGCCTCCATACCCGGGCGGTCGATGGGATCCAGACGTTCTTCCAGAATGATTCATTCGATCCAGTCATAACGAAAGCCGTATTTGATGATGACCGATATGAGATCGAAGGCCCGGGTATGTTCTTCAGGGTGAACGCAACAACCGGAACTGTTGTCTCTTTCCGGCTTATTGGGAATGATTCGGTGCAGGCATTGAATGGGAGTGAACAATATGCTGGGGCAAGGGAAGCATTGAACAGCACATTGTAAAGTGGAGTTAACGGCATTTCAACTCCTTTTTACCGATAAATAATAAAAAGGAATACATCGCGTAATAGACAATCCCCTGGAGTTAAGCCTTTGGCTTATACCCGCCACTGATGGTCCCCCGCGATGCAACAGACCGGATTGGAGCACACAAATCTCCTTACAGATCATATTGAAAGGTATGTCACCTTTTCTCATGGATTTGGAAGCTCCGAATCCTGTATTTTCCCACAGGATTGATCAGAAAGAGGGGAGTAATACTTCTATACCAATTTTTTTGGTTTTAAGAAGAAAAATGATAAATGGGGACCTCTTTTTTCCGATATGGAGTTGATCAGTTACGGAGAACGGGCATCTGGTGTGCCCATTCCGGATATCAGTTCCGAGAGAATCCGGGCGCCTTCGAACCCGACGGTTCGCTGACTGCCGTGCATCACGTCGATAACCCGGATACCAAGGAGGGAGGCAAGAGGACGTTCCAGCATCCCGCCCAGGATCAGGTCAATCTTCTGTCCGACCAGTGCTTCTTGAATTGCCCGATGATCTGGTTCAATGAGAATCAGGCAATCCTTTCCTGCAGCCTCATTTATCTGATCGAATGAGGGGGGCGGGAAGTCCAGAACGATGAGGGAAGGCAGGCATGAGAGATCGCCGAGAAACCGGGAGAGCGCGATGGCACGGGTTGGCCCTGAAAAGATGGCGATACGGAGTGAGGACTGAGGGAGGGGAAGGTCCGTATCCACTCTCTGCTTTTCTTCATTGTGAGGGAGCAAAAGCGCTGTCCGGATCTTTTCCAGAAAGGTTTCAGTAGCTCTTCCCCCGACAGGGAGGTCACACAGTACATAAGGAGTACCAAATTTTTCGAAGAGTTCCTGGGCGGCATCCATCCCCGATGCTTCGCAGACCACAACATTCAGGGATACATCCCCCATGCGAAGGAGCTGGTCCTTCCGAAGCCCTGCAGTGAGTACGGCATTGACTGAGATCCCCGATCTGGCAAGAATATCCCGTATTTCCTGGAGATCAGGCCCGGCCCGAAGCACCCCAATCAGGTTGATCGTGGAGGGGAGTGAATCCCCAGTTTTTTCTGCAAGGATTGATGCGATACGGGCAAGGGTGTGCTTATAGCCTCCTGCGTGATCCCCTTCAAAGCCACCTGATTCTATGGCAATCGCCCGTGACCTGATGGATGCACCACTTACGGCAGCATTCACATCCTCGCCAATGATTCCTGATGCACAGCAGGAGAGAACAAAAAGAAAGTCGGGATGAAATGTCCCGTCAAGCTCGGTTATTGCCCTGGTGAGTTTCTCCTCAGCGCCAAAAATCACATCGTGCTCATCGAGACACGTTGAAAATATCTCACTTGGCCGGTCACCCCTAAGACCAAGAATATAATTAATGTGGTAAACGCATCCCTTCGGACCATGAACAAGGATAATGGCATTTTTTATCGTCGAAAGCGCTTTAATGGTACCGAACAGCTGACAGGTACTTCTCGGAACCCGGAATGCCGTTTCGGACATCATTGCACCCTCTTTCACTGGAAGATGATATCCCTGCCGGATCAAAAAAACCTGCAGTGCTGCCGGATTCCTGACAGGTTATTATGAGGTGCATTCCGGATCCTCCCCTCAAACGTGAACCATCGCTATGATCGGAAATAGCGCCCTCCATTGGATAGTTGGCAGGGTTCTCCCTTAATCAAATAGTACATAATGTCCTTCCTACAGGAGACTACCAACCCCCATTGCTACAGCAATTCCTGCAAAAAGGAGACCTATTGCTCTCCTGAGTGTCCGCTCCGGAGCTCTCGGGGCAAAGTATGCCCCGGTATACCCCCCGATAAGAGCTCCTGTGGAGAACAAAACTACGTAGGTGGTCTCAACGTGGCCAAGTAGGGCATGGATCCCACCCCCTGTCATCGAAGTAAAGAAGACGACGAGGGTAGAGGTTGCGGTGGCAAAATGGACCGGCATCCCGGCGGTTACCAGCGCAGGTACATTGATCACCCCCCCTCCGATTCCAACCAGGCCGCTCGCAAGGCCGGACATCAGTCCCCATGCGAGATAGTGGAGGTAATAGATCCTGTGCTTCACGCTCAAAGAGAAGCAGTCATTGCAGACCTCGTCGCAGGAAGGCCCGGCAGTAACCGGCCAGACAAGGGGGAAGGAGGGGAAGAGCAGTTTTATGGACAGGAAACCGACTATCAGGGAGAAGAGAACGCTTATGAGAGTGCCTGGCACGAAAACGGTAGCATATGCTCCAATGATGGCACCGGTCATTCCTGGGACTATCAGGCAGAGCGTACTGCGGAAGAAGATCCGTCCCTGTCGCAGGTAGGATACTGAGGCAGCAAGAGTGGTAAAGATGATTACAACGAGGCTTGTTCCGACAGCCTCTGCGGGTGCAAGCCCGAAGATCAGAGTGAGGATTGGGACATAGAGAAAACCACCGCCCACTCCGGCCATCGCTGCAATAAAGGCAGTAGCAAGGGCAAGCACGATAGCAGCAATGGCAAGGATGGGGGACATGATGAATTCACGTCTTATAGGATTTTTGGTCAGAGACCAGAGTGAAGGGAGATGATTTCTCTGGTTTGATTGGTATTCCTTTCATCCTGTATCACCAGACCCGCCGATCAAAACCCTTCAGCTCCACGACTGGCCCTTGCATGATACTCGATTGCCTCGTTATCCCTGCGAAGCCTCGACAGCAGGAGACAGATATTATTCAGGGCAGTGATATCCTCTGGATCAAGTCTGAGGGCTTCTTCAAACGCTTCAAGCGCTTCCTGATACCGCTCAAGACCGGCATGGGTTACTCCGCGGTTGGCATGCACAACAGAGACCCCGGGATTAATCCTGATACATGCATCGTACGATGCCAATGATTCTTCAAATCTCCCCAGGTCAGCAAGGCACACACACCGGTTGTACAGAGGTTTCGGATAGGTGGAAGAGAGGGTGAGGGCTTTTTCGTACGCAGCAACCGCTTTCGCCGGATCATGTGTCTTGTAGGTACAATTCCCCTTGATGAAACATGCTTCCGTGTGTGCCGGATCCAAAGACAAAGCCATATCGAGGCATTCAATCGCAAGTGATGCCCTGGAAAGGTAATACCGCATGAGCCCGCGCACAAACCAGGCATCGGAAAATCGGGGAGCACGGCATATCGCCTTTTCACAACACCTGATAGCTTCTGAGAAGAGACCAATCCTGCCAAGCGTCAGGGCTCTTTTTACCAGCATTTCAGGGCGGGAAAAGCCGGTTTCAGGTACCTTATCGAAGAGCGGGAGTGCTTCCTGATACCTGCCCTCATCAGCAAGCCCTGCCGCTTCTGAAACAATGATAGCCGCGTCCTCCCCTGGTTTGTGAGGATCAATCCCGGTATTGTTCACTGGATGTTTCCCAGTGTGGACTTTGCCGGATCACCGGAAATATTTATTTATTCTTGTGTATCGTCACACGGTTGTTTTTCATTTGCAGGGAAGGGAGATGCGAATACTGTCATTCCCAGTGTTTCCTACCGAAGATTTCAAGGAGATATGGTTAAGTTTCATCCGGAAGCATCAGGAAAAAAGGAGACCATGCTTCATTAAGGTCGCCAAAATTGCCATTCTCCCCCTTTCGAAAAATTGCTTACCCTTCCTCAATCAGAAACCAGGACCAGCAAATGTTTATTTGTATTCCAGCAATTTTTTAGATGAAAAAAATTCAGCTGCGTATCATGGTTCGAGCTGGTATTCCACCGTCTCCCGAGCGAGGAAGTATCCGAGTATGGTCCGGATAACCACCACCACCGCCAGAAGGATGATCTCTTCCTGCGTGGGAGCAATAAGCGTAGTGAGGACATCTGAGGCGATGAAAAATTCAAGCCCGAATACAATCTTGCTGGTAAATTCGCGCCTGATGAGATTATAACTGTAGGGACGCCTGAATACTTCTCTGAGAACCACTTTGATGGCGGCAGCAACGCCTCCGTACCCGATCAGCACGGCCCCGACCAGGGAGAAGAATAACGCGAGAATTTTTATCGCATCGGTATAAAAGACAAGGTCCATCCGGGTTCTCCCTATATTCCCTCTCATTTCCTCTCATATAAAACCCGTCCAAATCCTTTGATCAAGCCATCGGTATCACCATGTGGGATGGCCGGATCCAGGTATCATTCCCAAAAATCAGGGTATCTCCAGGTAAATCGTTATGGGGAAGGTGTGAAATAATAGGCATGAGATTAAGAAAGGATAGACAGGAATGATAGAAGTAACCGAGGACGATTTTAATCCGGGAGAGTATATCGAGGCCGCCCGGACCCGTCAGACTGGAGGGATAGTCACCTTCACCGGCATTGTCAGGGATGATGATATCACATCAATGGATCTTGAAGCATACAAGGAGGTAGCCCTGGAAGAGCTGACCCTCATACAGGACCGGGCAATGGCTCTGTTTCAAGTCAACTCGATCGATATCGTCCATCGCATCGGAAGACTCCAGGTGGGCGATCATATTGTGATGATAGTGGTCGGATCCCCCCACCGGAAATCTGCGTTCCAGGCATGCGAGTACATCATTGACAAAATCAAGGAGAGTGTCCCCATCTGGAAAAAGGAGCATACGAAGGGAGGTTCCCGATGGGTTCCGGGTGATCACCATCCTGGAACTGCCTGACCTTACTTATGGATTCTCATATCAGGCTGTTCCGGGAGGGGGATTATTCCGGGATCTGCCTCCTTGAGATACAGGAAAAGGGTGCGACGTACCCCTCTTCCGTCTTCATCCGGCAGGCGTCAGTATTGTATCCTTCGACATTCCTGGTTGCAGAACTGAAAGGAACCCCGGCAGGATACTGTATTGGTGCGTTCTGCGAAGGAGGATCTTCAGAAGCATGGATCCTTCGTCTCAGGGTAGCCCCAACCTGTCGCCGAAGACAAATAGGTTCGGACCTTGTCACGACTCTGCTTGGCATCTTTTTACAGAGGGGTGTTGCAGATGCATATCTCTCTGTGGCACCAGAGAATTATGCTGCACGAAATCTTTATCACAAAGTGGGATTCAGGGGGATCTCTCTCCAGAAAGGATATTTTGGAGGTGGTGAGGATCGCATCATCATGGCAGCTCAGCTCAACCATAGTCAGGAATGATATCACACCAGAAGAGTTCTTAGAGGTGATCAGGTACAGCGAGAAGATCCTCACGTCGTTCTTATGCCATTTTTTTGCAGTTCCCAAAAAAGGTTATTTTTTCCGGAGGAAGAATATCATTGCCACTGCAGCAGCGGAGAGCGTGAGAATACCGATGTTTATTGGTGTCGCCGCAGGTCCAAGTGCTGCCTGGATCTGAACCGCTTCTCCTGGAGCTATCGTAAAAGTGGTAGAATAGTCATTGTATCCAGCAAGCCGGATCAGGAGGGTATGGTTTCCTGCAGTCACAGAAGGAACTGACAGGGGAGTGATACCTATACATGCATTATCCAGAAAGACATTCGCACCTTGTGGATCTGAATTGACCAGAAGGCTCCCACTCTGTGAAGGGTTTGTTGCCAGGACCATGTCCGCGTCCACTATCCGGATCTGCCCGGATTCCACCTCAACCTGAACGGTAAAATCCTGATAGTTCTGCAGCTCCAGACGGATAGTATGGAATCCCGGAAGGAGACCTGTCAGATCGAGGGCATCATCAGGCATGGTATTCCCCACATATACCTCATCATTGAAGACAGCTGCACCCGGGGGATTTGACGAGACAAGGATGTCGCCGGTTGTTGGAGCGGAAGCAACCTCGAGCCGGGCATCGATGAATGCGACAGAGTTCTCCGGTATGTCAACGGTTCCAAGCCAGTCCTGATATCCTGCCAGCCGGAGTGTCACGAAATGTTCTCCTGCTGCAAGGTTTCCCACGGTTGTGGCCGTTGATCCGCTGTAAAATCCGTCAATGTAGATATCTGCTCCTCCAGGATTACTCTTCACCTGGAGTGCCCCTATCCGTGAGAGCGGTAACAGGGATGCATCAACGGTGATAGTACCCCCGGGAGGTACGTTCACAATAGTGAGGTAGGGTTGGAACCCAGACAGAAAAGCGCGGACAACATGGCTTCCCGAGGGGATATCGCGGTAGGTCCACGGGGCTTGCTGCCCCCCCGTTCCGTCTATAGTCACAAGGGCACCAGCTGGAGAGGTGGTGACAATAAGCGTGCCCCTCTCGGCGCTTGGTTCTAACACGGCATTGACGGCGAACGTCTGTCCCGCACCTGGACCGGTTTCATAGGTCCGAACCCAGGGGAGATATCCGGGCTTGGATACTGTGAGGGTATGGGAGGGCGTTCCAGCCAGAGGAACCGGGACAACAACAGGGGTATTTCCCCGATAGATACTGTCCATGACAACCTGTGCCTCTCCCGGGACTGATGCAACGGAGAAGTATCCGACAGCTTCACCGGTACCCTGCTGGCTGGCTCCCGATGCGACAAGTGAAAATGCCATGATGAAAGTGATCCCGATAAGAACCGACTTGTTCATGATAAGGGAAATGCATCCAATTATTTAACCCTTGATATATGTTTCCCGGCAGGTATATCCGGCAGCACTGATAACCTCCATGAGAACAAAGGAAAGGCGAGAGGGTAAAACAGATGCTCGAGACCGTAAACAAATTCGAAAAGGGAGTGTATTACGCACTCATGATCATGCTTGGAGTGGTCATCTTTTTCGGGGTCATTGAGCTGCTAGTTATCATATACTCTGCACTGGTAGCTGATCTCTCTTATCACCTTTCCAATCATGAGATACTCGATATTTTTGGTTATTTTCTCCTGATTCTGATAGGTATCGAGCTGCTTGAGACGATCAAGGCATACCTCATCAAGAATGAGATTCATGTTGAGATCATCATCCTTGTCGCAATCATTGCCGTCTCCCGGAAAATTATCCTTCTCGATCCCTTTGTTGAGGGAGCGGAAGCGTTGAATAGTGAAGGAATGATAGCGCTCGGAGTAGTGATAATTGCTCTGGCTGCTTCCTACTTCCTTGTCAAGAAGAGTGGTACAGGAACCTGAAAGGTCTGAAAGGCAACTGCTTCCATTTTATTCTAAACTGATGGAGACCCGGGTGGATCAGTCGGTTCCCATGTATCCGATGTACATAACACCAGGATAGTGCAGGAGAAGATATTTTTACTGCTCACACCTACAGAAAAAGACAGAATGGGAATGCTTCCCACCGTACCCGGTAATGGCCCCACGGGATATTCTGTCGCTGATTACACCGCAATCAGGGATATCTGTGAACACCTCAAGGCATCTTCCACAAAAGGGGAACTTGCCGAGAAAATTGCCCGGGAACTGGAAAAATATTCGGTCTTAGCCCTGCAGGTCATCTGTGGCAGACTGCATCATGAGGTCGAACATCTTCCATCCCCCTACCGTGAGGCAGTCCGCCCGTTCTTTATCCAACAGTTGTTTGGTGCTCACCACCAGATTATGCTGATGTTCCGCAACGGGTCGTTTTGGAAAATGCGCGAAACCCTTACCGACCAGGTATTGATATCAGAGTATTTCCTGATGGTCCAGAAAGCCTGCTTTTCACGCGAGACACAATCAGACTATGTCCCCGGCTTCAATTCTCCCTACCAAGGCCTTTTTTACTTCCTGATCGCGGCGTTCCAGATGTTTGTACTCGAAGGGCCGGGCCATCCTGTTGGAATGCCTTTCCCGGGGGGATTTCGTGTTGAGGATCATAATGGGGTGTATTTCTGTCCCGTCCGTGACAAAGAAAAAGAAGTACCTTATTCCATCTGCAATTTTTGTCCTGCAAAGCAGACGGATACTCTCAAATAGACCCTTTATTCATGGAAAAATGATCTCAGTATATTCCTCTCGTGACATATCCTTCGGGCCTGCATCATCTCTCTTTATCCGAAAACAGGAACGATAACGATGCTCTCCGAATCAGGAGATAATAACATTTTGAACAGGACTACAGGACCACCTGAAGAAGACTTCCTGTTTCTGTCGGAGTGAATTTCTTTCCTCTTCAGGTCCATCCCAGCGGACTCCTTCCTGATCTTTATTCAAATAAAAAAATCTACCACCCACAGGCCCAGAAAACAAAAAAGACATTCTTGGAAGATACCTGCTATTATCAGAATGCTTCGGTTGATCTTGGGAGGGAGGACAACCTGCTCTGGCTCCCGGTATATATGACTCCCGATTAGCCACAAGAAATATTTTCCGCGTCATTCGCTTGATCTTTTCGGATTGACGGTTAAAATTTGAAGAGGTGAGGATATCGTGAAACTGTTGCCCCGGTTTCCAGGAGAACTGGTCATTAGAGGGGAATTCCAGACTCCTATTAGCAGGATAGTTTAATCCGGATTCAGGGATTTATAGAAGAGATAAGGTACAATAGCATGCTCAATATCGAGGGTAAAAGTTCTGAAGCCAAAATCGGGAAGATCCTCATCCTTGTTTCCGTCATGCTTGGCGTGTTGATCATCCTGCTTCTCGTTGCTCTGATCACGATCATCCGCCCGACAGGAGCTCTGACAGGATTCGGTCTCATGATGATGATTCCGCTCTGGATTCTCATCTCCCTCCTTGCGCTCAAAGTTCTGGGAGTCATTCTTGGAATCCTCGCATTGTATTACACAGAAAAAAATGAATTCTCAACTGCAGGGATCCTTGCTGCGGTCGGCTCTGTACTTCCTCCCATTGACCTTATCATGCTCATTGGAGGCATATTTTGTCTCATCAGCAAAGAGGCCAATGAGATACGGGCACCACCGCCTCTGCTCTGATACTTTCTCTTTATAATTTTTCCAGCACCGTCTTGTACCTGTTCAACTGGAGGCTGCCTTCATCCATTGTCATACCCGCTGCTCCGAACACAATAAACGATGGCAGAGGAGTCATGCCGACAAATTCGAAGATATTGTGCGTGATGAGGGAGATGTGGTGCATAATGTCACCATGAACACCTTCGGGGCTGTACATCTCCCGGGTCGCTCCGGTGGTAACAACTACCATTGCCTTCTTCCCCTTCAGCAATCCCCTCTCATATACCTGGCCTTTTTCAAGATTTACCACAAAGCCCTGGACAAACACTCTGTCAAACCATCCCTTCAGGATCGCAGGCATCGATGACCACCAGAGGGGAAACTGGCAGATAATGAGATCCGCCCATGCTACCCGTTCGATCTCTTCCAGGATATCAGGTGAGAGGCTCCCTGTCTGGATTCCATGGATCTGCTCCAATGCCGGATTGAACTGATACGGGTCCTGCCGCATCCGGAAATCCTGTGAATCCAGGATCGCTTTCCATCTGACCGCATACAGATTTGATACTTTTACCGTATGCCCCATTTTCCCAAGGGTAACCATTGCAGTATCCTTGAGTGCACCATTAAAGGAGCGTGGTTCGGGATGAGCATACACGTAAAGAATATTCATACCATCACCAGACACAGTCTTGACCGGTATCAAGAAATAGGTTTTCGGAGGGGGTCGTATAAAATACCAAGGCAGGACGTCCATCTGCCCAGAAGGAGAGCACGCATGGGAGAGAGAAACGGTTATCACGACATGCCGCTGAGAGCGTTGCGGGCAGCGTTCTGGGTTGCCTCTGACTTGTTCTTTCCCACACCTTTCCCAAGCATCCTCTCTCCTGATTTGACCACATACGAAAAAAGGGGGGAATGGGGCAGACCTTCGCACTGTTCAAGCTCGTAAACAGGAACGGGAAGATTCTGCTTTTGTAAGTATTCCTGCAGACTCTTTTTATAGTTGGTATTGGTCGAAAATGTCTGGATATTCTCCGAAAAGAGCATAACAACCATTTTTTTTACGGTATCGAGACCTGCGTCCAGATAAAGCGCGCCGATGAACGCCTCAAATGCTCCTGCAACGATACGGGGGGTAAGGGCTTGGTTCTTCCCAAGCCTGATAAGTCCAGGTAACTGAGGAGCCGCTGAAGAGATGACCAAGGCAAGATTACGGTTCTTTGTCCATTCCATGCGGAGCGAGAGCGACCCTTCAGGTTCATCAAATGTAGAGAAGAGGAAGTCAGCAATCACCAGATTGAGTACCCTGTCACCGAGAAATTCGAGTCGTTCGTTATCAGAAACCACGTTGTCGTAACCACATTGTTCCTTTGCATATGACCGGTGGGTGAGTGCAACATCATATACCCTCAATGACGCAGGTGAGATCCTTCTCCGCCCGATTTCAGGACGCATGAGAAGGTTCCGGATCTCTGCTGCCCGGTTCGATTCACTCTTCATATTCCCTGAAATTCATTGCATCTCCGTATTAATAATTCCGGGAAGTAACGGCAAACCAGACCTGATGAGATAGAGAGAGCGTCAGGATTCTGATGGATTAATTCTATTTTCATATGCAAAGAGTAATTCTCCGTTCTTTGTGATTTTTCCCAAACGGATAAGATCTTCAACGGCAGATACCATCTCATCCATCGTGATTTGCAGGTTATATCTCTTCAGCAGTATGCTATGAAGATCTGGTAATGAAACCGGGTGGCATGTCAGCTCGATCTCCAGGAATCCGCAGATATCTTCATGGAGTGCCCAGGGATAGATGATCCAATTCCATTCCTTGACGAGTTCTGCATAATAGTCGGGATTGATCCGGGAAGATGCCTTGTGATGGAGAACACCAGTCCGGATCCGGGATGGCTGGAGTTCCTGCAGGTAGCTGATTGCAATGGACAAGGTATCCCCGGTATCGCTGACATCATCGATGACAAGGAGGTCACGATCTGCAACTGAACAGGACAGGGGATACCTGACAACGGCTCTCTCTTTCCGGCGCGCTCCTGGCCCCCAGTGTTCGAGTCGGATGCTGGTAAGACTGGTAGTGAGCAGTTCATCGCACACTACCCTTGCAGGGACAAAGCCACCCCGGCCTATGGCTATCACGAGGTCAGGCTGTTTGCTTCTGTCGCCTTTTATACGAGCTGCAAGCGTCCGGGCGAGGCTGGCGGACTCCTCCCACGAAATGAACCGGACCGGGAATGAATCGGACATCATTACCCCTTACCTGCCTTCCCATCTCTAAATTTTTTTCCCTGATCACCAGTTTTATCTTCTGGTGCGTCAAGGTGCAAAAAGAATTACCATGTGTGACCGGATCTGTTATCGGAAAAAGGACGATCTCTATGAATGCTTCCGAATATCCGGGGACGGAGACGAGGAACTCCTTGGAAAAGGATCACGGGATGATATCATCTCCTGGCTGTCTTCTCACGGACTTGGGTTTGTCCAAAAGGAGGTGCTCCTTCAGGACTTTGAGTTACTCTGTGATGAAACAAGGGAGTGAGGATCTGCTTCTTCCTGGCATCCTGAAGATATGTGCTCTGAGTCGGTTGTCCCTGAGGCGGTCTATTCGAACAACTTTGTCGGGTCCTCGTCTTTTATCTCAATTCCCCTTTCGTGGCTTACATCCAGGACTCTGGCCATCCATTTCAGGAAGGCAATACCAATCGCCCCCGTACTCACCACCGCTTGAAGGGCAATATCCAGGGTACGGAGGGTGAATTCGGGATGGTAGGGATAGATGTTTTTCGAGACTGTGTAGCCGATGACCCTGCCCCGTTCAATAATTCTGGAAAATGCCGTGAGGGGCGATGAGAAAGCCCGCGTCAGCTCGTAGATAAACTGGGCGTCATTCCTTTCATAAAAATTGTTCAGGTGTATTATCGCATGCTCATCCTGCAAAGTTATCTGAAAGGCAACCACGCAGTAATGCGTATCCTTCAAATGGTCGATCAGGACCGGGAAATTACCGAACCGGGTCCATATTCCCCAGTTTCCGTCTTTTTCAATCTCCTTGACCACTTCAATATCCATACTTGAGAGGTAGCTTTTGAGAAGAACTCTCACCTCATCATCGCTGCGAAGAGAACCGGCCTGTTCCATGGGAGGAGATATTCGTCGCACCTTTATGAGGGTATTGATCCGCTGATCGGATCAAGCCAATATGCTCTGCATCCCTTTTTTATACGAAAATGCCTCCGGCATTTTCATCTTTAATGCTTGTGGCCCTCAAAGGAATCATGTTATTTTTATGCAACCAGTCCAATACGACTGAAGGAGAGAAAGGCGGAATTGTATGGTGATTAAAATGAGTGTCATGACTTTTGAGCGGGCAGGTATTACTGGACATTTGACAAGCGCGTTCTTGCCTCATCCAGACTGCAATGCTTTGCCTCGATCAGCGCCGAGATGATCGCATCGGAAAAGATCAGGGCAGCAGTCTCAAAAAGGGTACCGAATGGAGCGAAAGAAGAGGATACGGAGCGGTACTGACCGGTTATCTGGCGAACTTCATACTGGGTCGGCAGGCTGTCATCAGACGGCTGGCTCCCGCAGAGGATGACACTAGAATGTGCAAGCCGTGACATACGTGAGACAGGGGTTGCGGTAATGAGGCAGATTCGTCCCCCAAGATCCCTGGCTGTCTCGAGAACATCAAAAACCGAGTTGGTCTCACCAGATCCCGAGAAGACCACAAGGGTATCTCCAGGGGATAAAGCAGGGGTGATGGTCTCTCCAATAACATACGATTCAAAACCGATATGCATCAGGCGCATGGCAAAGGCCCTGGCTACGAGGCCGGATCTGCCGGCGCCTGCTACGTATATCTTCCCGGCGTTGAGCAGCTCCGAAAAAAACGATTCAGCTTCATCTGGCAGCACCATCTGTGCCGTTACTCTCATCTGGTCGACCATCAGGAGCATGAGTTCGTTGATGGAAAGCCTCCCGGTATCTTCCGGGGCTTTATTGGGATGTTCACCCGGCATAGTCATGTAGTGATCACTGGATGATTAAATCTCTAACGAAACGTTATGGAATCGCTTTAATTCTGCACATCGGGATTCTCACGAATAACCTGTTGAGGAAAGAAGGCAGGATATGGCACTTTCTTTTCAATGATAGTGCCCTCTCATTTAAAGCTGAATAATATACCCGATTTTTCACTGTAGTGAAAAAAATTCTCATAACAAAGATACCTGAAGTGCAGATACCCCGTCTCTCCCTTCTCACTATCGAAAAAAAGGGATATAGACGATGCAAAGAACAGGTATCAGCCACAACATCCCATGAATCACAACCTGTATTTCCCCGAACCAAACCTGCTTATTCCAATGCAGCTCTCAGTAGGTGATATGCGTATCGGGTATCCCTGCATCAACAGGCGCCTGGATTGCACGAGTGCCAAAAAGTTCCGGCTGGCCTCTTTTAATGACGAGAGATTTTTTGCAACAGTCTCGAGCAACCTCTCCTGCTTTCGACAGATACTTGCATGGAATGTCACACAGGATATACTCTTTTTTCGCATCTCCTCCGATATCATCCCGTTTGCATCGCATCCGGTATGCAGGGCACCATGGCAGGAGTATTTTTCCGAGGAACTGGGGCATATCGGGCATTCCATTCGGGATGCGGGTATCCGTATCTCGATGCACCCTGACCAGTTTATCATTCTCAATTCCCCCGATGAACGTATCGTTTCCCGCAGTGTTGATGAACTTGCCTACCATGCAACCCTGCTGGACCTGATGGGGCTCGGCACACAGGCCAAAATCCAGCTTCATGTCGGGGGTCACTATGGTGATTCCCAGGAAAGTATCGCCCGTTTTGTCAGGGTATATGACACACTCGATACGGCTATCAGACGGCATCTTGTTATCGAAAATGATGAAACACGATTCAGTGCAACAGATTGTCTGGAAATTTCCGAACAGACGGGAATTCCTGTACTTCTCGATGTATTCCATCATGCATGTTACAACAATGGCGAGGAGACGGGAGATATGCTCGATGCTACGGGAAGGACATGGGGTGCAGATGACGGTATACCCATGGTGGATTACAGCTCCCAGCATCCGGCAAAGCGGCCCGGTGGACATGCAGAACATATAGACCTTTCTGATTTCCGGCAGTTTCTCGAACTCTCGCAGCCGTTTGATAGGGATATCATGCTTGAGATCAAGGACAAAGAGACCAGTGCCCTTGCAGCAATATCTCTGCTACAGAAGGATCCAAGATTCGAACGAGCGATTGGGAAGAGGGTAAGGTCTGGATGATGAATCCTTTCTCTCTGAAATGCTCCGGACCATGACGTTCTTTATGTTGGGAATGTAAGTGTTCACGATACCGGCTGCTTTTTCTGGATTCAGATGTTCATACAGAAATATACCGTCGCATACATGTGGTAAGGGATTTCTGCTCAAAGGAGGGAGTTGAAAAGAGGATATCTTATGAAAAGTGCCACTCCCAGAATCGAACTGTCCGGTGGAGAGCAGATCGAAAGAGGAACCACTGAATCCGGATTTGGGCACCCGTTCTATGGGTAGGCATCATCCATCTCCCCAAAAGAAGGCGAACGGATTTCCCTTTTCTTCCAGAACCAAGCTAAACGGCCATTGGGATCGTCTTTCTGGATCTGAAAAAATGTACCGGTCTGGTGTCTAAACCCTTTGTGTGTTCCCATTGGGAAGAACCTTTGTAATATGATTCCCGGCATCTATCTGCACTGGGAAGCATGAAGTTAAAAAATGGGTAACCGGGTCTGGTTCATGGTATGAACTAAAAAGGAATGTTTCACTAGGAAAGAGATGAGATGACTACCCGGCAGAGTATCCACCTTGGAGATGGATCTCTCCCCTTATTTCCCACCGTAACGCCTGACATGATCCCAGATCTGCTGATACGGGCTCCCGGGTGCTGACTCTTCGTATATTCCCGGATCTTCCCGGCGGTAAAAGGTCCTGTCGCTCCCAACCGGACATACCTTGATGCAGATGCCGCAGGGAGAGATATACCTCCGATTGAGGGAGGCACTCCAGCGTGCACAGGCGGTTTTATCAGTGATCCCTTCGGGATAATCCTCTTTTGAGAGGGCAGAAGAGGGGCACAACCGCACACAACGCATGCACCTTGTGCAGAGATCATCATCCCTCATAGGATCTGGCGGGAGGGAGGCTGAGGTAATGATCGATCCAAATCTGACCCTCGGTCCGTACTCAGGAGTGAGGATCATATTGTTTACTCCGAATGTACCGAGACCTGCACAGAATGCAGCGTGCCGGTGAGAGAAGAATGCGAAGGGCCTCTCGAGAAGAACATCAATGCTTCCATAACCGTCCCTCGGGAGAAAAACAGATGGATGTCCTTCATTGTTGAGATACGAGGCGATACGATAACTGTACTGGTCTAGTAAGGAATTCAGCACGTTATACATCTCACGGTAGTAAATGGAGGGGGATGTCTCAAGAACCGGGAGTTGGACAGGAAGACCAATGACAATTACCGATTCAGCTTCTGGAACGAGAGAATGGGGGAAGAACTCCTTCGGCATCCAGGGCTGAAAAGGGGGATTCTCCCAGCGCCTGACATCAGCTACCCCGATGAGGGGGATGCCCATCTCCCTGCAATTGAGAAGGAGACGTTGTTTGAGGCTTTGATCCATACCTGCCTGATTAGTGCGTATTCCTATACAAAAAGGATCATGGAGCGCCTACCAAGGAAAAGAAGGATTCTTTATGCATTCGTGAGGATATTTCGCCCAGTTTTTTTGAAAAATTAGTTATGGTGTCTCCAACCTGAATTTTTCCAGCGTCTCCGCTGCAATCGTCCTGACGTAGCAGTTCGGGTCATGGCACGCTCTTGAAAGAGGTTCAACTGCCCGCATATCACCCAGCTTGCCTAGAGCGATGACGGTGGCGAACCGTACGTCATGATCTGGATCATCAAGCATTTTCACGAGGTGATCATAGGCGTGCTGCTCACCGATAGCTCCAAGAGCATCAACGGCCGCCATACGAACCCGTTTATCACTATCCCAGAGGTTGATAACAAGGTATTCCACTGCGGGACGCCCTATTGTTCTGAGCTCGGACACAGCCTTCCATCGTTCCATATCGTTTTCTTCGGACCATTCTTTTACCATCGACCTCATACATAACTCCCCTTTCAATTCAGCTTTAAATCTTAAACCGTATTCAAATTCTGATGGTATTTGGAAAAATTGTTTTTACGATATATTTGTTAGAGCATAAATATATGCAAAGCAGATCATGAGACAATATCAAGAAAAAAATCCCGTTGTCCCTCATCGAACCGGTTCATTTTCCCGGCTTCCCTGCACAGGTGGCTGCAGAATATGTGGGGGTCAAGAGAACGGGGGATCATAGAGGGATGGATAAATTCGGGATGTTTCAGATGAGAATATCCGGTATTACGTAGATGATTATTCAGGAGGGACCTGTTCGTGGCAGCAGCGACCGGGGAATTTCAAAGAGATGTCTTTTAGTAAGGAAAAAGAGTGTAATATCGTTCCGGCTCCTGTGATCCCTGACCAGTATATAAGCGAAAGAATACCGGACAGAATCATGCAGGGGGATATCGCTGGATCATTTTTCTCATCCCAAACCACTCTTTTCTAAGAACTACCTGCATTTTTTTAATCAATCTCAAGGGTGAAGAAACTGATACCTCCCCTCGTACATCCTACCCCCTGACCCCCCAACTGGATAAATGATATGCGATCGGGCGCATGCCAGGCCCGGAGGGGACAATACAAATATTTATATTCTTGAGTGGAGTATAGTTAAAGACAGTTTTCAACTGTTTGAGTAAAACCATGTATAAATCAAATTTTGGCGGCCCGAGAAATGACGGCCCCCGCGAGATGACAAAAGTAGTCTGTTCAGACTGTGGAAAGGAATGCGAAGTACCGTTTAAGCCGACCGAGGGAAGACCCGTCTATTGCAGAGAGTGCCTCCCCAAGCACCGGCGCCCCCGGTTTTAATCTTTTTCTTTTTTCTGGTCTTATTATCCATTGCAGATCGCATTAGCAGCCACAGACATGGAAGAGATCCAAGACTATTAGTAAATCTGCGCAATTAACTCCTCTCATGATTGAGAGCTGGATTTTGACAGGATTGAGGATTGCTAATGGGCGGAAACAGCTCTTTTCCATTGGAAGATGATACTCTGATGAAATGGTTTCAGGCAAGGTAGATCAGGGATATCCAATCAGTACCAGAGATGATAATTGAGGAATATCTCCTTCTTCTCAGCTAGTAACAACACTCAACCAGAAACGAAGAGCCGCCGGAGGGACTTGAACCCTCGACCTGCTGATTACGAATCAGCCGCTATACCGCTAAGCCACGGCGGCAGTGTACCTCACAATGTAGACGTAGAAAATATTAATAGTAACGGGAGGGGAGGGACGAGGATTTAAGAATATCCCCTGATGGTCGTCACACTCTCGCTCGGGGTTTTTCCCGAAGGGACCTCGATCTTTCCATATTTCGATTCGTAATCCGCGAACGTCTTGGAGAACACGGCGAGAAGGTTCTTTGCATGCTGGGGGGTGATGCTCACGATCGCTTTTGCACGTGCCTGGTTTACCCCGGGGATCTGGTGGAGAAATACGAAGGTAAATTCGTCATCCTTGTATGCTATCTGGATCATATTGCTGTAGACCGGATCGAGGTTCTGGGGAACATTGACCGCAATCTCGTGCTGGGACATACAGTGTAGATCGACCGCTCCAAGATTAAGACTTGGCAAACGATCATCCGGCCAGACGGTATGGCCCTGGAAGGGATGTATTGTTAGATCAGTAGTTTTACATAAGACGCGCTGCAAACAGCATGATTGAAACCAGTGATCTCTTTGCTCAGTATTTCATCCGTTGTCACCACAGCCGTTTGTCCGGTGAGGTTCTTTCTTGGGAGGAAATCCGGCATAGCTGAATCCCCACGATATACTGTAGCAAAACAGGTATCATATCACCTGGGGACTGATACTGACAGGGAAGAGATATGGTCGGAGATCATGCTCATAAAGAGAGAGAAAACCCCTGACGGCCGTGAATTTTTCGATGAGTGCATAATGGCATGCAGTGAACAAAAGAACTGGCGGATATGTTCTGATTCTGATGTGCCAGTTCATTCAGCACAATACCAGATCCACGGTATTGTTGACAAGCTCTTCGATGAAGCCCCGTTTTTTTCCATAGTCCGACCCTCAAGGGCACCTTCATCGGGGATTTATCGTGCTGATCGGATCAGGATCGCAGCATATACCACATGCCTGCAGGAGATGTTTGGAAAGGAGATTGAAGGAGGTGAGGTGGAATATATCCCTTCCGGCATAACCCGGTTCTGCAGAGTCGAACCGCTCGATAAGAGGAGATTTTTACGGGCCCTTCATGAGGCCCGGCGGATTAAAAAAGGTGAAACCCCACGGAGACCGAGAAACCCCCCCTGCGAGAGGTGCCCGGAAAAAGGGCGCTGTGGACCTGAACATGGAGTCCGGCTTTCAGATCTGTTCTGATCATAATTAATTTCCCTGTGACTGCGTTTATTCAAGTGTGAAATAGAAACCAGCGTCATTATCCACGTTGCTTTCAGCCCAGATCGTTCCACCATCCCGATGGACAATGCGGTTGGCGATTGCCATCCAATTCCCGTCCCTTCATACTCCTTGTCATCATGAAGCCGCTGAACACAAAGAAGAGCTGTGCTGAAAGTTCATGTCGAAACCAACTCCGTTGTCTTTTACATAGAATATCGTCTTTGAATCACGCCTCATCGAACCGATCTCTACCTGTGCTGCGTCCCTGGGTCATGAAAAGTTCAGAGCATTGGGGATGAGGTCATAAAACACCTGTTTCATAAAACCGGGTCCCCTACAAACGGGAGGAGCGGGCTGATGGATATCTCAATCGTTCTTCTTTCTTCGAGGGGTTACAGCGCTGGCGGAAATACCGGTGCCCGATCCAAAGAAAATACCGGCAGAATATACTTTCGCTGTTATGGAAAAGGAGGACACTCATTTTTTGCCGGAACTTCATGTCAGCCTCCTTCCAGAAGACTGATTGAACGGATATATTCGCCTCTTGCATCCCGTGTTGTCCCGACAATGAGCCATTTCTCCCCGTAATGCTCCTCGCAGATACCCCGTGCTTCTATCAGTTCGCCAGCAATTGCCTGCCCGCTATAGGTATGCGAGAACGAGAGGACTTTTGATACCTCCTCATGATCTATCAGATAAACCGCAGGGCTGTCAAATGCAAGTGAGGCATCGGTGACTGTTGCCTTGATGGTGACTACCCCACATGAAGGTCCTTTTGTTATGGGGAGAGAATGAAGCGCCTTGTAGGAACGCGTAAAGAGGATATCAAAATAGACGTTCTCAATCTGACCCCGGTTCCATTTCCTCTTCTCATGGATGAGGAAGTCATCAAGGGATAATTCCGGATTTCTTTTCCGGTAGATGTTCTCCCACATATCGTCGCTGATAGGATCAATTCGCCCTTTCTTGATGGCAAACCGGAGCAGTTCCCTTGCAGTAAAGAACATACGCCCGTATACAACGAGGTCAATATCAGACCGGTCATTCTCGAGCCCAACAAGCAGTGAACCGGTGCAGCCATAGGTCTTTTCAGGAAGGTCAAAGATACTGACCAGTCTGGCAACACGGGTGTTTCTTCGGGCGATCGCCCCGATTTCATCTTCCGGTTTCAGCACTTTACGGATATCTTCGACTGGTATGCGCTGGATAGAATCCGCATATTCCGGTTTTTCTCTCAAAATATATGCAAATGCTTCCTCAAATTCGAGCTTATGGTATCGCTTTCCTTCCTGATCAACCCGTTCGCCAGAGGGATCAGGGAGGTAGCGGAGAATGCAACCAGCCCTCTCCCGGTTATCATAGGCAGCAACCGCATAGAGCCTTCCATCAGGATCTTCGATAAAATCGCGCAACCGGAGCGGTTTTTTCATGTTCTTTCTCCCCTGGAAAGATAGCTGACTACCTCTTCGACCAACGCTCCAGGTCTGAGAATCCGCCTCTCGCCGATATCGACAACCGTGCTGGGGGCTCCCGGGAGTATACCCCCGTCAAGCAGATAATCATGTGCTACATGGCATTCTGAAGGAGTGAGGGGATCCCTGCCACCACTCACGTTGGCACTTGTTGCGGTGATAGGACTGCCGACCAGGGAGATCAGGCGGAGAGCAAGAGGATGATTGGGAAAGCGGATTCCCAGCATCCCTGTCCCTCCGGTCAGTATTGCCGGAACGGAATTTCTGGCGGGTAGAATGACGGTAACAGGACCGGGGAGAAAATGATCGATGAACGTGGCAGCATATTCGTTGATTTTTGCCACCCCGTGGATCATATCGCAATCACAGACGGCAATGGATACCGGCTGCGAGAGCGGCCGTTTTTTTGCTTCGTATACTCTGAGAATCGCTTCATCTGAAAAAGCATCGCCACCAAGCCCGTAGATCGTATCTGTCGGATAGATCACAATGCCGTCGTGCATCAGCACGTATGCCGCTTTCTCGACGGGATCCATTAAAATTGCCGCCCTCTCACTCGCTTGATATCGAAAACGGCCTTGCCACTGACGTGCATCACTGCAAATACTCCTGCCTGGATGGGATCAGTGACTACCAGATCAGCATGTTCTGGAACGCTGCCTGCCATGCGAAGTGCAATCACGGGAATTCCTGCATCTTTCACCCTGTCAACAGCATGGGAAATCTCACCGCCCATGAGTGAACCGGCAAGGACGAGGATCGCTGCCCGGGGGAGCCTGGCTACCGCATCGACAGCCTGGGCCACCGTTTTCTCCCCGACGAGGGGGATGGTATCAACCGAGATACGCTCACCTCTTATATTATGGCGATCTGCTTCGTTCACTGCGCCAAGGGCCACCTGGGCCACCTGTGCCCCTCCACCAATGATGATAACCCGGGTTCCATAAATATGGCTGAACGGCTCATGTGGTTTTATTTCCCGCACGGAGGGAAGCTGGGCGAGTTCCTGGAGCATCACGTCATGATCACTTCCGTTTTCGTACTCGATATACAACTCAGCAAGACCGTTGTACGGGCCGGAATCGAAAGTCTCCTGGTGGATCATCATCACGTTGGCATCATGCCGTGCAAGTACCGTTGAAATATCACGCAGGACGCCCTTCCTGTTTTCAACAATAATGCGTATTGCAAAAAGGTCGCTTGCAGGGGTAATCATAGCCAGTGTATGCGATAGCCGGGGATCGAACCCGGGCTAAAGGCTTGGGAAGCCTCTGTCCTGCCGCTAGACTACTATCGCCCAATAAAGTGTATAATCGTATGTTTCTCCCAGTGATAAAATTTCGCTGCCGAGGCCCCGGGGAGATATACCTCCCCTGGCCTTTCCTTTCGGGCGATGTAATAAAACTCACTTTTTCTGGTCTCTTTCTTCTTTCAGGGATTGAATCTCGCGCATGACTTCCCGATGAAGGGAGATACTCATGTCGCTCAAGATTCCAAACATGAAAATCTGGAATCCTGCAATAATGAGAAGGACTGTAAGGATGGTCAGTGGGATATGCTCGATCTGTTGCAGCCATTCATAGATCACATATATCCCTGTAAGCAATCCGCCGCAGATTGTTATCACCCCGATCAATCCGAAGTAAAAAAGCGGATTACTCATTTTTGCAAGCCGGTAGATTGTGGTGGTGATCTTCAATCCGTCATGAAACGGATTTAACTTAGTCTGGGTGCCCACTCTTTGTTTGTAAACTATCGGGACGATCTGAATATTGTGCCTGTTCCTGACCGCTTCTGCAGATATCTCAGTTTCGATACCGAATCCGGATTCATGAAGCTGGAGCTGGCGGATTGAATCAAGCCTGAAAGCCCGGTATCCCGAGAGAATATCATTCAGGTAACGACCATGAGCAACCTTAAAGAGCCGGTTTAAGATCTGGTTCCCGAAATAATTCAGTCTTGAGAAGGAGGCCCGGTTCTCATGGATAAGACGATCACCAATCACCTGATCGGCACCAAGTGACAGAGGGTTGATCAATGATTCAGCATCTTCAGGGAGGTAGGTTCCATCACCGTCTACCATGAGCACATAGGGGCGGGTAATTCGCGCAAATGCCTCTATGATAGCGGTTCCTTTTCCTTTTCCCTGTTGCAGAATGACTTTGGCCCCCGAATTTTCAGCGATCTGGCGTGTGTCATCATTACTGTGACCATCAATAACAAGGATATGAGTGAACCCCTGGTTCAGGTATCCCTGAATAACGGGGCCGATAGTAGGGGACTCATTCAGGGTAGGGATAAGGATGCAGACCAGATCCTTGTCAATGCTCATTGGGATATTGTTTTTAAATCCCCTGTCATAAGTGCTTCCATGCACATCGCCAAGAAAGGGCTCCGGGTACTGGGTATTGCTGAGAGCTTTTCTTCCCGGAACACATCCATCCTTGCCGGTGTAGTGATAAGAAAAGATCTCAGGGTTGATGGCTTTTCCTTTACAAGCACCACTGTCGGAGGCATGGATGCGACGGATTCGGTACTCGATCTGTACCGGGGTTTTGTGCGGGAGGACATCAACCTCATCATGATTGGGGGGGCTGTCATTTCATGGTACAATATTATCGATCCGCTCCGGGTATTCGAGGAGACAGGACGCGGCACGATCATTGTAACGTACGAGAACTCGGAGGGGCTTGAAGAAGATATTCTGCGCCATTTTCCCGGTGATAAAGTGCGTATCTCAGCATACAGGAGTCTTGGAAAAAGAGTTCCTGTGATGCTCCCAACCGGTCATGTCCTCTATATCAGGTCATATGGATTGAACGAAAAAGAGGCACAATCGGTCTGTTCCGATTTTACCTATGATGGCAGAATACCGGAACCGATCAGGGTCGCACGGCTTTACGCCAGGTCAATTTTACATGCACAAATCTCTGAATGAACATCCCTTACAGGGATACCATGACACAAGCCCCCTTTTCCGTTAGTATTCACTGGAGACTGGATACTGTTATTTACATCAGACCACACAATGAAAATCATGAAAGATCCTCAATCACGACCCTCCGCGTTAAGGATTACTGCAGGGGTAATCCTTGGTATCGTTGTTGGTTTTTTCGTCTTTTTCGGGATAGCGCTTGTTCTGGGAGCACTGAACATCCCTGTCTCCATGCAGTTTGCGGAGAATATTTTCAGCCTGATTGTGTTCACTATCTCAATGATTGTGTGTATTGCCCTGGTGCTCTGGCTGGTATGGACAACCCCTCCCACAGAACCTGAACAGGAGGCAGAATCAGAATAAAATATGCCATTTCACCGTGCGTGTTTATCAAACTGCATCCTTTTTCTGTTAAAGAAATAATTCCCTGAGACATGTTCATATGCATCTCTGTTATTTCCGAACCAATGTATTCATGCAAGGAAGGTATGGCGTGAGACCAGTGTCCCTGAAGTCTTTGAAAAAATATCCATTCTTATCGTATCCCCGGGATGGAATGTTCCATCACTGAAATCCAGTGATATCTTCTCTTTCGGGAGCCATGTAAGCCCTGAACAGCCGAGCCCTCCCATTGTCTGAATGCCGTAGTGATGGGTCGAAATGAACAGGTCGCCGTTCATTGTCTCAACCGTTACCGGTAGTTTTGAACCGTTCCGAAAAAATTCAGCCGTCAGATTTCTGTTTTCCAGGGAATCCGAACCATTATGGATAAGAATAATACGCGAGTCGTAATTCAGGCGACCTTGTTCATCCATGTGAAAAACACAGAGGATTTGAAGGAAGGACGGCGTACTCAGGATACCTGTATCGAATGCAGGGAGATCAATAAGGAGGGCAACCAGTGCCGCGAGTATCACGGTTATTGCAACCAGGAGGAACACTGCAACCGGGTTGGAAAGTGCTGAATCAGTCTTATGATGTGACACTGCAATGAAATTCTCTTTGAGAAAAAAATAAGGATTATGAAAAAAACCTGCAGCACACCGGATAAGGTAAAACCATTTGGTGAATATTAACGAATAAAAAAGTGATTGATGTTTTCATACATTGAGGGCTTCATCGGATACCTCTTCACCAGTCCTGACTTTTACCGATCGTTCCACGGGCATGACAAAGATCCGGCCGTCCCCCATTTTCCCGGTCCTTGCACTCTGACAAATGACCTGTATGACCGGTTCAACATCCTTATCCTTCACCACGATCTCAAGCTGGACTTTTGGAATCATATCTACATTGATTGCGCCTCCACGATACTGGAGAGAGATCCCTTTCTGATCGCCACGGCCCTCCACAGCCAGTACGGTCATACCGTAAATGCCGTTTTTTTCAAGGGCTTTTTTGACGAACTCAAGACGTTCAGGTCTTATAATTGCGATAACCATCTTCATCCCGGCACCACCTATACCCGCTCACCATGCTGGGAGATATCAAGCCCGACATACTCCTCTTCTTCCGAGACCCGGAGCCCGATTGTCCGATTGATGATATAGGCAAGGACGAGCGTCATGACCAATGCATAGACAAGTGCGGCTAATGCCCCAATGGCATTTGAGATGAACTGATCTACATTCCCTTCGATAAGGCCGGAGTACCCGCCGATCGCGGCGGCTGCAAAAA
>Ga0116171_10000116_pt1 | contig 78663 bp, 71 predicted proteins | sample AD_JPNHW2_MetaG_FD_89798 | JGI IMG/M metagenome (GOLD analysis project Ga0116171, IMG submission 89798) | Active sludge microbial communities of municipal wastewater-treating anaerobic digesters from Japan - AD_JPNHW2_MetaG | ecosystem: Engineered > Bioreactor > Anaerobic > Digestate | place...
ACTTTAGACGCGCAGAAGAGAGCGATAATTGAAATCAAAGACTTAAATGACGGCACTAAGGTCAGAGGAGTAAGCTCCGGATTCGATATCGAAGGCCAGATCGCGATCAATGAACCGAATACCTCCGGACTGATGTGGATTGTCGGCTCTACACATAGTATTAAATGGACGCCCACCGGAACCTTTAATACCGTGCAGATCCATTATTCAATTGATAATTTTGCCGCTTCCAATATTTTAATTAATGAAGTCTCTAACTCTGCTTCGGGCGTCCAGGGCAGTTATGACTGGACGATCCCGACCAATGTTTTAAGTGATACCGTCCGGGTTAGAGTCAGGGATGCCTCGGATGCGAATGTACAATCTATCTCAACTTATGATATTAAATTAGTCGGTGGATTGGATGTCACCGCTCCGGAAACCCAAACTCCTTTGATTGTCTGGTATAAAGGAGAGAGCAAAGATATTAACTGGACGGCAAACGGCGCAGTGACTACTGTGGATATCGATTATTCAATAAACGGCGGCACCGGCTGGACCAATATTGTTACTGGTGAGGCCGGACATACTGCCGGCTCTAATACCAAAACCATTACCGTGCCCGATGAGAACTCTGAAAATTGTTTGGTGCGGGTCTCTGACTCGACACATACCGCCAATGTCTACAGCGTCAGCGCTTATCCATTTGCCATGCGGCCGGTAATTACGGTATCCCAACCGGTTCTGGATCAGAACTTAGTGGTGGGTTCTAACGCCAATACCATCTCCTGGAGCTTGAACGGTTCGACTAAAGTATCCTATGTTAAATTGTATTATTCCAAAGACGGCGGTGAATTTACCAATGTTATTGACAATACCGGAACGGTTCCGGCTAATGCTGCTTATACCTGGAATAATATCCCGGATGCGATCAGCAGCGATATAAAAATAAGAGTAATTGATAACAGCAATACCAATGTTTACGGAACCAGCGCAAGTTTTGATGTTGTTGGTAAAATTACCGTTAATGAACCGCATTTAAATGAAAATATTCCGGTAGCCGGCACTAAAACCATTACCTGGGCTAAGACTGGTACTCTGGGTAACGTAAAGATTTACTATTTCCATGATGGGGCTTATGAATATATTAATACCGTAGACAGCAATAACTTTAGTTCCTATAGCTGGACTCCTATTCCGGCTCAAATTGAGAATGGGTCGTTGGTGAAAGTGGCTCAAGAAACCGGTGAAGGTACTACGGATGAAGTTTTCGGCATTTCCCCCGCCTATAATATTATCGGTAGTTTTACCTTTCTAGCCGGAACTAAATCGCCGGGAACTTTGAGCAGCGGATCATCTGTTACGCTTACCTGGAATAACTACAGTCTGCAAGGAGAAATTCCTAATGCCAAACTGGAATTTTACGATGGAACTACTTGGCATAATATCGATTATAAGACTACTAATACCGGGATCGTTTCCAACACGGGAAGTTATGGTTGGAGCGTGCCGGTGGATGTGCGGGCGGTTAACTGTAAATTCCGGGTATCTGATCCGAATAATTCAAACGCTGTTGATACTTCCGATGATTTTGAAATCCGGCCGGTGCTTTCATTTATTGCGCCTACCTCCACGGATAAATGGGTTATCGGGACTAAAACCGGCAACAACATTGTTTGGTCGATTACCGGAGTCGTTCCGTTAGTTAGAATTGAATATTCTAAAGATAATGGCTCTACCTATACTTATCCGATTGCTTCTTCTGTAGCCGGGAATTCTTCGCCTTATGAATGGGATATTCCGGTTAATCAGGATATTATTACCGACCATACGGTAGGTTCTGAACAAAAAGCCAGGATTAAGGTAACGGACACTTCTTTAGGGGCAGTTTATGGAATATCGCAGTTATTTATGGTTAAAGGATCAATTACGGTTACTGAGCCCAGCAGTACCACGGCGGCCTTGAAAGTAGTTGAGGCGCATAATATCGCCTGGACCACTCCTTGTACGGGTGCGGCGAATATGGGGAATGTGAAGATCCAATTTAGAAAGATCAGCACGGATGCCTGGACGGATGTGGCGACGGTGGCTTTTAATAGCAGCCCTTATGCTTCCTGGGCTCCGCCGATCGATGGCATTACTGGTGATGCCAAGAGCGCCCAGATTAGAATTACCCAGTTGAGCAATACTGAAGTTTATGATGATTCAGATGCTTTTGAAATAGAAGGTAAGATCGCGCTTATCCAGCCTAATATTGAAGGTATCGTTTGGGCGGTAGGAGAACCCAAGGATATTATTTGGACGCCGCAAGGAACCTTTAGCTACGTTAAGATCGATTATTCTACGAATGGTTTCAGCGATGAAACTCAAACGATCGTGGAGGCAGCCAGTTATCCGAATTCCGCTCATGGCGTTAACGGTGTGTATGCCTGGACAGTCCCGGATGTTATCGGTGACAATGTAAAAGTACGGGTTACGGCTACTAATGATTCCGGCGTTAAAGCGATTTCAGTGTATCCTTTTGAAATTAAAGGCGCCCTTACGCTTACTCAGCCAAACGGCGGAGAGACCTGGTATGTCGGCGAGACGACGCGTAAGATTATGTGGTCGGCCAACGGTTCTATCCCGACGGTCAAGCTGGAATATTCCAAAAATAGCGGCGGCGCCTGGAATGAAATCATCGCTTCAACTCCGGCCGGCAAAGGCGCAGGGGAATATGCCTGGCCTTCAGTCGTGGATGCGATTAGCAACCTGTGTTTAGTCCGGGTATCAGATACCCGCGATGCTACAGTTAAAGATGAGTCTAACGGTGTGTTCTATATTAAAGGTAAATTGCAGATCACCGTTCCTACCGGAACTACCCGTTGGACTGCTCGATCCAGCGAACATGATATCGAGTGGACCAGGACCGGTAGTGTTTCGGATGTTAAGATTACTTATGCCGTAGATGGAGGGCAGTTTACTAATGTAATCGCCACCTCAACCAGCGGCGGTAACTTAAAATACCGTTGGGATAATCTGCCTAATCATGTCAGCAATACTTATAAGATAAAAATTGAAGATGTGCTGGATTCGGATGTCTATAGCACTTCTCCTGATTTTAAGATCGTAGGAAGCATTGTCGTTACTAAACCGGACAGCTTAGTTAAGGTTAAGGTGGGGGCTAATTATAAGATTGAATGGACTATGGTTGGTGATTTCGCCAATGTCCGGATCGAATATTCACCGGACGGCGGGACAAGTTACACTAAACAGGTTATTGAGTCTACTTCTGCCAGCAATCTTTTCTATTGGTGGAATAATATTCCCACGGATACTGTTTCGGCGAATGCCAAAATCAAGGTTACCGATGCTAACGATATCCTGACTTTAGGTGAATCTGCGGCATTCAAAGTGCAGGGTATCTTTGATATTACTTCGCCGGATCTAGGTACTGAAAAATGGATCGTGGGAAGCACCCATGATATTACCTGGACTACCGTCGGTAATGTTCCGAATATTACTTTAGAGTATTCTACCGACGGCGGCGGAACCTGGATCGCGGATAAGATCGCCCAGAATATTTCAAATAACGATATTAAATCCTGGGCTATTCCGGCGACACTTTCCAGCCAGGCGAGGGTAAAGATTTCTGATGCCAATGACGCTGAGGCGTATGATATTTCCGCGGCTAATTTTAAGATCCGGGGAGATTTACAGATTACTGCTCCTACTAGCAGCACGGAGCCTTTGGTCGTCGGTACCACCTATAATATTGCTTGGAACGTTACCGGCCCGGTGACTAAAGTAAAGTTACAATATTCAGTTGACGGAGCAGCGTATCAGGATATTGCCGGAGCTACGGATTTAGATGCCATTCCTTCCAGTTTCCCCTGGACCGTTCCCGATAACATCTCCTCCGCCGTTAAGATTAAGATCATTGATAATAACGATCCGGTAGATACGGTTGATGAATCGGATACCTTTACGATTACCGGAAAGATAACTTTAAGCGCTCCGGTGGGCGGAGAAACCTGGTATGTCGGCGGATCCGGTTATGCGATTACCTGGAGTAAGACCGGGACAATCCCTACGGTTAAATTGGAATATTCAGTAGGCGGAGCAGCTTATCAGGCAATTCAGGATGCGGATAATTTAAGCGGCAATAGTTTCACCTGGGTTATTCCGGCGGATGCCGTGCTTAGCTCCCAGGTTAAAGTAAGGGCCAGCAATACCAATGCCGCTAAACCAACGCTTGCCGGGACATCGGATTCGTTTACAATTAAAGGTAGATTAATAATTACTAATCCAGTGGCAGGGGCAGTGTGGGATGTCGCCAAATCTAAAGATATTACCTGGACTAGAGAAGGCCAGGTGGGTACGGTCAATCTGTCATATGATTATGGCAGCGGATTTAATGCGATTGCCGGAGCCCAAGGTTTAGATTCAAGTTTACTTAAATACAGTTGGACGATTCCGAATAATATTAGCAATAGTGTTGTGATCAGAATTCTTCCGACTATCGCCGCTCAATTAGATCCTACCGATTCGGCGGCTTTTAAGATTGCCGCGGATATCAGCCTGACTTATCCGGCCGGAGGAGAAGTTTTAGTTGTGGATAATCCGGAGACGATTGTCTGGACAAAATCCGGTACAATCAGTCAGATCGTGCTTAAATATGATACTAACGCCGGGGATGATAATTATCCAAATACGATCGCTACTTTGCCGGCGACAGATTTAGGTTATACCTGGCCGGTACCGGATGCGATCAGTGATACGGTAAAAATTAAAATCGAGGATGCGGCTGTCGGAAGCAATACCGAACCCCAAGAATCCGGAAATTTTGTGATCCGCGGTTCGATTCTGGTTACCAGTCCTGCCGGAGTGGGAGTTAATAAAAAGGTTTGGATCTGCAGAGAAGCTAATAATATCAATTATACTGTTCATGGATCAATTCCCAATGTCCAACTGCGCCTTTCCTTAAATAACGGTTCTACTTATCCTGATGATAAGATTATTCTTAATTCTGTGGCCGCCGGACCGGGAACGCATACTTATAGTTGGACCGTTCCTGACGACACCTCTACGCAGGCGATGGTTAAGATTTCTCAGGTAGGTAAAGCGACAATCTATGATGAAAGCGATCCGTTCACTATCCGCGGTGGTTTTACGATCAGTGAGCCGAATAGTTCAACACGTTGGTTAAGCGGCAGTATCGGCAATACAATCAGCTGGACGACCAAAGGTATTATCCCGCTCATTTATATTAGATATACGATCGACGCCGGGGCGAATTGGAATTTTATTAATGATGGTTCTCAAATCAACAACCTGGAAACTTATACCGCCACAGTTCCTTCAGTAGTTTCCTACAATCAGGCACAAATTAAGATTTCCGATGCTAATGATCCGGTAGCCACAGATACTTCAGCTGCTTTTACTATTCATGGTAATTTGACCTTGCTATCTCCTAACGGCCAGAATAAATTTAAAGCCGGCCAGAATGATGTCGATTCCCGGATCACCTGGAGTATGGTGGGCCCGATCGAAAGTGTCATTCTGTCTTTATCGACTAACGGTTCGAGCGGTAATTATTCAGATATTAATACCAGCGCTTATCAGGCTAGTTTATATGCTTATCAATGGAGCGTGCCGACGAACGTTCTATCGAATAACTGCTTTATCCGCATCCGCGATTCTAAAGATAGCACGGTAAAAGATGAGTCTAACGCCGCTTTTAAGATTATGGATAATTTCAGCATCAGTTCTCCGGTGGGCGGGGAGCGTTGGGTAGTCGGCGCTTCACAAAATGTCACCTGGAATTCCCTGGGCCTGGCTCCGAAAGTCAGTATTAAATATTGTAAAGAACCTACTTTGACCGATTGGTTAGTGGTTACGCCTTCTTTTATCGCCAATAGTACTACCGGCAGTTATCTCTGGACGGTTCCGGCGACCATTTCTACGACCTGCCGGGCTAAAGTGGTTGCGGTAATTGATGAGGTTGAAGATAGCGATTCTTACGCGGTATCGCCGGCGGATTTTGTAATTAAGGGGATAGTCACCGTAACTGCTCCTAATGGCAGCTTGATCGCTGCAGATAAAGAAAAGTGGGGTTGCGGTACTCAACAGTGGATCCGTTGGACCGCTCCGGGAATTGAAAAGGTAGATATTCATTATTTCAACGGAGCAATGTATGTTCCGATTGATGAAGCTCAAGGGTTGAATAACTTGGGTTCATATGAATGGACTATTCCCAGCATTGCTACTGACCTAGCCAGAATCAGGGTCAGGGATAGCAATACAACTTTATTCAGCGACGTTGTTGACACCTCCGATAATACCTTTAGGATTATTCCCAGAGTTGTAATTACCCGGCCTAACGGTTTGGAAACCTGGTTAGCCGGAACTAATGAAGCGATTACCTGGACTAAGTATGGACCATTAGATACGGTACAAATCGATTATTCAATTGATGATCCGGCTTTTTCCACGCCGGCTAAGATCTTTTCAATTTCGACCAGTGCCCAGAATAGCGGTACTTATGATTGGTTGAATATTCCTTCAGAGGCGGTTTCCGGTAAAGTCAGGGTAAAAATTTCTAAATCCGGAGACGCTGATATCCAGGATATTTCAAATGATGATTTCCGCATTCGGGCAAGATTTACGATTATTACCCCGGACGGCGGCCAGAAATGGACAGTCGGTACTCAACAGAATATCGTCTGGAATCAGGTCGGCCGGACTGCCGGTGTTAAGTTCACTTATTATAGGCAAACTGACCCGGCTACTTACGATACCTTTACTTTAAATAACACTTATGAATCGGGAAACAACACTTATGCTTGGACGATTCCGGCTTTTATCCAGTCAGACTTGATCCTTAAAGTGGAAGATAAAGACGATAACGGAGCTTTTGATATTTCGACTAATACTTTTAAGATCATGCGCGGGATACAGGTAACTTCTCCGACTAAAGATTCTAAGTGGTATGTCGGGGATCCGGCGACAATCACCTGGACTTATACCGGGACAGATACTATGTTGGGCATTTATTATTCACTGGCCGGAGGCGCGGTGGATACCTGGAATGTAATTCCCGGCAGTTCAGTTGCCGCCAGCGCAGGACAATGGACATGGGCATCGGTTCCTAATTATATTACCGCGCAGTTAAAGATCAAGGTCGGGGATGCTAATGATGCGGATGCTTATGGTATCGGCCCTGCGGGAGCAGATATGGCTAAAATCAGAGCGAAATTCGCCATCAGCGCGCCAGCAGGTTCCGAGGAATGGATTATCGGTTCACAACATAATATCACCTGGAGTAACAGCGGTACGGTAGAAACAGTAGACCTGCATTATTCTACGGATAATTTTGTCAGCGAAGCCCGGGAAATTATTTCCAATCTGGCTAATGGCGCACAGGAAAAAGGCGCTACTTATAGTTGGACGATCCCGGATATCTTTCAATATCATTCCAGCGATCCAGCCAGCGCGCATCAAGTCCGGGTAAGGGTGCAGAGTTCTACCGATAGTGATGCCTATGCTATTTCTAATCCTTTTAGGATTAAAGGTGAAATTTGGGTAAAGGCTCCGCTTTTGAATAATTCCTGGGAAATTGGTAAGTCCAGCGATATTAAATGGGGCTGGAGAGGGACTGCGGCAGAAGTAAAAATTACTTATTTTATCACCAAATATACTACCGGCAGCGCTACCGTAGCAGTGGGCAGCCCCATCATCAGCGGAACAGGTACTGCCTGGTCTACCAATGTGGCATCCGGAGATTCCATCGGCATCGGTACAACGAATTGTAAGAATATTACAAAATGGTATACCGTTTTGTCAGTAACTAATGATAATCAGATTATTTTAAGTACGGACTATGCTGAAGGCAACGCTGAAAATCAGAGCTATTGCATCGGAAGATGGGCGCCGATTGCTGAAAATTACGGAACAGCTAATGACGGGGTCGTGGCTAATGGCGCCGGTTCAGGCGGAACGGCTTCTGAATTCTTGCGGAGTTGGGTTGTCCCGGATCAGGCTAATGATAATGTGTTGATCAAAGTAATGGATGCCCGGTCTACAGAATCCGATACTTACAATATTTCAGATTTATTCAAGATTATCGGTTACTTGATTATTAAAACTCCGGCTTTAGACGCTAAATTAGCCGTTGATAGCCAATATTTGGTAAAGTGGGAATGGGGCGGAACGATGCCGCTGGTCGGTATTACCCTTTCGACTAACGGATTTGCCGATGAAGATCACAATATTGATTTAGGCAACGTGCCTAACGGCGCCGGACAGGGTGGGACCGGATCAGAGCAGACCTATGATTGGAAGGTTCCTAATCATATTTCACCGAGCTGTAAATTGAGAATTTTTGATCCGCGCGTGCCCAGCGTGCAAAGTACTTCTCCGACATTTAAGATCCAAGGCGCGATTACTTTAGTTACTCCGGCGGTGGCCTTGAATGAGTCCGGTGTTTATGAATGCCGCTGGATCGTAGGAGAGGTCCGGGAAATAAAATGGAATACATTTGGTACAATACCTAATGTGGACCTGGTTTATTCTAAAGACAACTTCCAAACCGAAATTGCGATGGCCGGGGGCACCAATCTGGAAAACGACGGGACTTATAATTGGACGATACCTAATGAACGGTTAGATGTGTCTCCGTATTATGTTAATGTTAAGATGCGTGTTTATGACCATAATGACCATGAAGTTTATGTCCAAGGTCCGACTGCCGCCGGCGGAGTGGATACCTTAAAGATCGATTATTATAAAATTACCTGGGATATCCGCGACTTGGTAACTAACCAGGCTATTTCCGGATTAAAGGTTAATGATACTTCCGGTTTGAGCGCCTCGCATTATACCTCTCCCTGGGTGGCGGAAGGTTTATCCAGCCCGGTAGTCCATTGGGTTCGTGCAGGCAGCTGGAGCGCAACTTTTAGCCACAATGATTACGGGCCGATTTCTGAAGATTATCTGGTGGGCTGGGATCCTGAAAAGCATATTTGGAGAAAAGACCGGACGATCTTTAAAACCATGGAAACTTTAGTTGTACACATCTGGAGTGTTTCTTCGGAATTCTCTTATGATGTTAACACAGATACTTTGTCGATGGTTACCTGGTTGGAAAGAGACGGCGGATTGGTCCCCGGTTCTCAGGTTGTGGATGTAAGTATCTATGACGGTAATTATAAAATTAAGCGTAAAACTACCCTAGTCGATGAAGCCAATAACAAACATCTTTATTATACAGATATTCCTGCGACCGTTAAACTCTGGACAGGAACGCGTTTGAATAATAATGGAACGCCTAATGATTCCGACGATGATTATGAAGAAGTGCGTACGATGGATAATGTCATTGCCGACTGCGCTGCCTATAAAACCGGAGAGGCTCCGATTGCTTCCGGATTTGCCGGGTTCTTCACTCAGACTTGGAGCCCGACCACTTATTCCGCCGGGACCAACTATGCTAAGCTTCAGGCCGGTAAGGTTTATACGGTATCCAGTTATGCCGGTTTGGCCACCGGAGCCAGCTTTACTACCCCGGTATCCTTTACGGTAACCATTCCTGAACAAATGGCGGCGATGAAGGAATCTTTGGATTCTATGTCTACCCTGGTTACCTGGGCATTGGATAAGCCTATTTCCGTAATGGATTCTAACATGCAAAAAATCTTAGCCGGAAATAATGCTGACCCGGATGCGATTGCTGCCCAGGGAGGTATTAAGGGTATAATCGAGGATAAACTTAATGCCCAAGAGGGTATTATCCGCGGGGCTACTGAAGATATGATGGAGGCTTTCAGTTCAGTTTTGGTGAGTTTTGAAGAAAAGACTTCCGCGGCGATTACTTTAATGGACAGCAGCGCTAAAACTGCGGAAACTGCCGGCCAAACTCTTAAATCCACCGCGGAGAAATATTCCTGGAGTGTGGCCTTGTCGCCTAATCCGGTTTTGTCCGGAGATGATGTAACAATAACCTGTACCGGATTGGAAGGTAAATCTCCGGTGGTGAGTATTTATAGCTGGGATAATCAGATCTTATTTAATAACGAAAAAATGAAAGTAAGCGCCGGCAATAGCAATGTTTACACCTTTACATTTAATGCCGATAAGAAATTCGAGTCCGGTAGATCTTATACTTTTATCATGCAGGATGCCGAGACGGATGGTTTTGAAGTCGGATCCGGAACGGTAGAATCAATGAGTTTAACCACGATCGCCGGATTGGCTTCTTCTGCGCCTCAAGCCGAACGTACGGCTAAGAAAGCCTTGGATGCGATTAAAGCTGTGGAAGCAGTCTTGGTTTCCGGTGACAATATCAATATTGCTCTTACCCTGAAGAATCTTAAAGATTCCGTGGATGCTCTGCCTGCGGAATTAGCTAAAGATGGTCCTTCTTCACGGTTGAATAATACGGTGGATGAAATATCCAGCCGGTTAAAAGCCCTGGGCGGCAAAGAAGGATTGGATTTAAGCGCATTATTTGAAAAAGCCCTCTCTACTTCACCGACGGTCAGAGATATGCGCACCAAGACCGATGAGATCGGTTCAGTAATTGAGATCTTAAAGCAAATATTTGAAGCTAAGTTCGGCGGTAAGGATGCTCCCGTGGTTTCTACAACGCTTGCCCCTGGAAGCGTGAAGTTCAGGATTGTGGCGGTTAACCCTTCACCGACTAAAACGCAAAAAGTGCAGGTTAAGTATGATCTGCCGGGAGAAGTCGCGCCTAAAGATATCGCCGATCTGGGCGGTCTAGATTTAGAATATGATTCTGCCCGGTCGATCCACTATGTTTATAAGACGGATGTAGAATTAACTCCCGGTGAGGTACGGGTATTTGAAGTAGATGTTGAAGATATCTGGCTGATCGGCCAGGATAAGATCGCCGATCTCAAAGGCCGGGTAGATTCAATACTTTCCAAATTGGAAAAAACCGCTTATTATACTAAGGCCAAGGAAATATCAGATACCATTTATCCGAAGTTAAATGACATCTTGACTTCGCAGGCGGATGATACGGTAAGCCGCGAACGGCATATCGGAATTTACCGTCAGAATTTAGAGGTCCTGGCGCAGGTTAAGGAAGATATCGGCAGAATGGAAAAAATTCTGGTTACCGCCGGCGGTCCGCCATCCCCGGAGATGCTGGCTAAAACCAAGATCAAAGCCGATGAACCGAATAAAACAATGACTTGGATTATTATTTTTGTTATAATTATATTTACAGGTCTTCTGGCCGGCGTGTTATTCTTTAGCTGGAATCGCCAGTCACGTATGATTAAAGATGAACTTTTAGGAGCTAAAAATTCCGCCTTTCCTGAGTCCGGATCCGGGCCTGATGAAGAAGATAAACCTTAAGGAAGGTTAATCTTAATGCTGTTGAATGTTTCAATCTTAAACTTAAGTAAAGTCCTTTTTGAGGGGCAAGCCGGAAGAGTTATTTTGCCCGGGGAAGAAGGTGTATTTGAAATACTCCCGTTCCATAAACGTATTATGAGTCGTTTGATTACGGGAGCGGTAATTGTGGATCAGCAAAGTATTCCGATAAGAAGGGGAGTAGTTAAAGCGGATCAGAATACGGTAACGATTATTCTGGAAGAAAAATGAGTAAAAATATTGCTTTAGTGATAATTTTTGCTTTATGTATATTAGGGCCCTGCGCGGTTTTTGCCGCGGGCAGTTACTCCAGCATTAATGCGCTGGGCCGTAATCCGTCGTCGGCGCCTAAGATCTTTACCGCGATGATTATTGGATTAGTTTTTGCGCAAAGTTTGGCGATTGTCGCCATGTTGATCGTATTCCAGTTGTTTGGCGCCTCTTAATACTTAAAGGAGATTAAAAAGATGTTGATGGCTTCGTTTATTATTTTTATTTTGCTGGTTTTTGTGGTATTGGTATTTATGTTAAATAAAATTATGACGCAAAATGTTACTTCGGCTACCCAGCATATTGACGAGTTGAATCAGGATTACACTAAGAAAGACGAAGATATCAACCGCCGTTGGGAAGAAGTTAAAAGGCAGGCCGAGGATATTGTCCGTAAGGCTCAAGAGGAAGGTGAAAAAACCAAGATCGAATTAATTAAAGGGGCTGAAGCCGAGAAAGAGCAAATTATAAAACAAGCCCGCGTAAAAAGCGAAGAGATGGTGGCACAGGCGGAGAAATCTTGCCAGGCTTTGCTTTCGGAGATCGAGGCGCGGATTGCTAAAGAGGCGATGAATAAAGCGGTGGGTTTGATCCATGATGTCCTTCCGGATAAGTTCAAACGCAACGTGCATAATGAATGGGTAGACGGATTGATCGCTAACGGTTTCAATCAGCTTAATAATATCGGTATTCCGGATAATGTTTCGGAGGTTTTGATCTCAGCCGCATTTCCTTTAACCGCTAATCAGCGGGAGGAATTGATCAAAAAGCTTTCCAGTGTTTTGAATCGTCAGATTACCTTAAAAGAAGAGGTTGATCCAAAATTAGTTGCCGGTTTAGTGATTACGATTGCCAGCCTGGTTTTTGACGGAACCCTGAAAAACAAAATTATGGAGAAAGCCCGCTAAATGTCAAGCGATATAAGATCTTCGGATCCCGGAACAGTTTTTGAGATTCGTGAAGTAGGTTTTATACAGTCTGTCCGTAAGTTCATTGTTGTGGCTAAGGGGATGCCTAGCTGTATTAACGGCCAGATCGTGGAATTTGCCAGCGGCATACTGGGTTTAGTGATGGGGTTTACCGAGGATAAAGTCCAAATCCTGGTGTTGGGTGATCCCGTCGGCATCCGCGCCGGCGATGAAGTTTATAATAAGGGAAAGTCCCTTACGCTTCCGGTCGGAGATGCTTTTGTCGGCAGGGTAGTGGATGCGCTTTGCCGGCCGCTGGATGGGCAAGGCCCGGTGGCAGCCCAGGGCCAGCTTCCGGCATTTATTGTCGCTCCCGGGGTTATGGATCGACAACCGGTAAATCAAACTTTGGAATCCGGTACTTTGATTATTGACGCGATTATCCCCTTGGCCAAAGGTCAAAGGCAGCTTTTAATCGGCGACCGGATCACCGGGAAAACCAGCGTCGCTTTAGATGCGATAATTAATCAGAAGGGTAAGAATGTCATTTGTATTTACTGCTGCATCGGCAAGCCTTATTCCAGCCTGGTTAAAGTTTTAAATGTCCTGCGTGAAAAAGAAGCCTTAGATTATGTGATTATAGTTTCCGGGGTAGCCAGCGTTTCAACCGGAGAACAGTATTTGGCTCCTTATACTGCCTGTACTTTGGGTGAGTATTTTATGAGCCAGGGCAAAGATGTGCTTTTAGTTGCCGATGATCTAACTAAACATGCCTGGGTCTATAGGCAAATTTCTCTTTTGTTGGAACGGGCACCCGGCCGGGAGGCATATCCCGGGGACATTTTTTATTTACACTCTCAGATGATGGAACGTGCCGGGCTCCTGAAAAAAGACCTCGGCGGCGGTTCAATGACCTTTTTGCCGATCGTGGAAATCCTGCAGGGAGATTTAACCGGATATATTCCCACCAATTTGATTTCCATGACCGACGGACAACTTTATTTCTCTACCGGCCTTTTTAACAAAGGGGTAAAGCCGGCGATCGATTTTGGTTTATCGGTTTCCCGTATCGGTAATAAAGCTCAATGGCCGGCGGTTAAAGGCTTAAGCAAATCTTTACGTCTTGATTATCTGCAGTATAAAGAACTTTTGCAGATGACCCAATTGCGTACTTCCGGGCTTTCCAAAGAAGCCGAAGCGCGGTTGCGTCGAGGGGAGGCGATCAGCCAGCTGATTACCCAGGATAAAAATCGTCCGGTATCTGTTGAAGAGCAGATCATTTATTTATATTCGCTGAATCATGGTTTGTTGGATAGTTTATCTACCGCTCAGATCCGCCAGTTTCGTTTGAATATTTTAGCTTATGTTCAGCAGGTCAAGCCTGAATTCTGTTTAAAAATCCGGCAGACCAAAGAACTTAGCGAAGATCTCCGGGTGATGCTGGAAGAGGCGCTCACGGCATATTTAAGAGAAGAGGTTAAATAAGCTTATGCAGACCATGGCGGTCATTAAAAAAGATATGGAGTTTAACCAGGGGCTTTCTTCTTTAATTGAGGTGTTGAAGAATATCGCGGTCTCCCAATACCGTTCTTTAGAGCATAGATTCGGCGGTTTTGATAAGTTTATGAGCGCTGTGGAAAGTTATTTTGAATTTATTGATTTTAAAGCTGTCCGGCATCCATTCCTGGCTCCGACCAATAAAACTCAAGTGGTTGTGGTAGTTACCTCCGACGGCGGTCTTTTGGGCGGTTTAAATATGCAGGTAGTCTCCCGGGCTTTAGCGGAACTGGCGAGTAATCCCGGCCAGTTAGTGGTGATCGGTGAGCGGGGTAAAATGTATGCGCGGGAAAGCGGAGTTCCCTTTGTAGCTTACCCTGGGATCAACGACGATGACCGGTTGAACCAGGCTTTTCAGCTAAGGGATTATTTGTTCAGGAACGCCCTGAGGGGAAAGTTCGGATTATTGAAAGTAGTGTACCCTCACCCGGTATCTTTTACGGTTCAGCGGGTTGAGACAGTAACTTTTTTTCCTTTTTTACCGGAATTTTTAGCCGCTAAACCTCAGGGTCCCGAGAAACTTGCGATTTTGCAAAATGTGATCTTTGAATCAAAAATCAGCGATATTGTGGAGTATCTGGTTTATTTATGGATGGGCCAGCGGCTTTATGATATTTTTGGCTTAAGCCGCCTGTCAGAGTTTGCCGCCCGTTACGTCCATCTTGAAGACAGTCTGCGGCGGCTTAAAGAGATGGACGCAAAGCTAAAGCTGCAGTATTTCCGTGTCCGGCATGAAATTATCGATCAAAGCATGCGGGAATTGTTTAGCGCCAGGCAGTTGTTTAATGCTTAATGACCAGATCTGAGATTTTTTATGGGAAGATAAACTATGAATAATAAAGCTAAAGGTAAGATTACCGCGGTGCAGGGCCCGGTGGTCGACGTAAAATTTAATTCGGCCGATGATGTGCCGAATGTTTACGCGATGTTACTTACCCATACTATCGAAGGCAGCGAAGTTTTTTTGGAGGTTGCCGAACATTTACCGGGTAATGTCGCCCGGTGTATTTCGATTAATTCTACGACAAATATTCAACGTTATGCCGAAGCTATTTTTTACGGTTCTTCCATTCAAATTCCGGCCGGGGACGGGCTTTACGGTCGCTTGATTAATGTCGTAGGTCAGCCGATTGACCAGGGAGGGCCGGTTGAACATCAGGAAAAAAGCTCGATCCGTAAAACCGATATGGGCAGCCGGGTCCGGGTCAGTAAAAATAAGGATGAGCGCCGCAGTTACGAAGTTATGGAAACCGGGATCAAGATTATCGATTTGCTGGCTCCGCTGGTTAAAGGAAGCAAAACCGGTATTTTAGGAGGCGCCGGGTTAGGCAAAAGCGTGCTGACCCTGGAGATTATCCAGCATATCGTCAAGCGTTATCAGGGGTCTTGCGTTTTTGTCGGTATCGGAGAACGTATCCGCGAAGGGAACGAATTGTATTATGAATTAAAGAATCATGATGTTCTATCTAAAACAATGATGGTATTCGGCCAGATGAACGAGCCGCCGGGGGCGCGTTTTGCTGTGGCAATGACCGGGATCACGATGGCTGAAGCGGTGCAGAAAAAGAACCAGGATGTTTTGATGTTTTGTGATAATATTTTTCGTTTTGTCCAGGCCGGTAGCGAAATCTCAACCCTTCTGGGGCGGGTGCCTTCAGAAACCGGGTATCAGCCTACTTTGCTTTCTGAAGTTAGCGAATTTCATGAACGGATCCGTACGACTAAGGATGCCGGAGGGTCAATTACTTCTATCGAGGCCGTTTATGTCCCGGCTGATGATTTAACGGACCCTGCAGTTGTGGCGATTTTTAGTTTTTTGGATTCAGTATTAGTTTTGTCCCGCGAACGGATCCAGCTGGGTTTGTACCCGGCGATTGATCCGCTTTTATCCAGTTCTTCCAATCTGGATATCGATATCGTCGGAAAACGCCATTTTGAGGTTGCCCAAGGGGTAATCAGGATGTTCCAGCGTTACGAAGAATTGCGGCGCATTGTCCTGGTAGTCGGGATCGACGAACTTTCATCCAGCGACCGGATTATCTATGAACGGGCCCGGAAAATGCAAAATTTTCTTACGCAACCGTTTTCCGTTGCGGAAGCTTATACCGGCAAAAAAGGGGTTTATGTAACGATTGAACAAACTCTGGAAGGCTGTGAAAAGATTATGTCCGGCAAAATGGATAGCCAGCCGGAGCAGGGATTTTATTTGATCGGGGCTTTACCCTAAACCTTCGGAAAATAAACTAAATTCACCTAATGACCTGTTATTTAAAATAAAATATGCCTAAAAAAATTGATTTACAATTAGCGGAAATTTTAGTTGAAAAAAAACTGATCACCCGTGAAAATGTCGGAGAACTGCTGCTGGAAGCTGACCGCCTAAAACAGGACCTGCGGCAGGTTTTAGTAAAACATAGTTTGTTCTCTGAACAAGCCGTCCTGGATTTATTAGCGGAAAAATTAAAACTTACCTGTGTTAATCTTAAGGAGTTATCAATTGACAGATTAATTATTAACAAGGTTCCTTTAAAAATAGCTTCTTATTATAAATTCATTCCGTTATTCTTAAAAGGCAGGACTTTAACCATCGCTGTAGCTTATCCCCTGGATATTATGACGCTGGATGAAATCAGGACTCAGTTAGGTTTAGACATTGAAACGGCTTTGGCTTGTGCCGCCGATGTGGCGGATGATTTAAAAAAATATTATGGTTTAGCCGCTGATACTTTGGAAAAAATAAATTCACAGCAGGTTACAGCTTCGGCTAATGACCAGCAGAGCAGAAACCAGGAGGGGGTAGAGGATATTGAGAAACAGGCTACCGATGCCTCGGTAATTAAATTAGTTAATCAAATAATTTTAGAGGCCTGGCGGAAACGGGCCACGGATATTCATATTGAGCCTTACCGGCAAGGCCTGGCGCTGCGTTATCGGATTGATGGCCTGCTTTATGATGCCAATATTCCCGGTGAAATAAAAAATTTTATGAATGCGATCATTTCCCGGATTAAAATCATGTCTAACCTGAACATTGTTGAACGCCGGCTTCCCCAGGATGGCCGGGCAATTGTCAGAGTTCAGGATCAGGTTTTGGATTTGCGGATTTCGACTATTCCCACTCCTTTCGGCGAAAGTTTGGTTATCAGGATTCTGCCTACCCAGATGCTTTTTAGCTTGGAGAAATTAGGTTTATCCAAGAATGAGCTGCAGATTTTCGAAGGTTTGGTACAGAAACCGCACGGTATAATTTTTGTTACCGGTCCGACGGGGAGCGGTAAGACCACTACGCTTTACGCCTGTTTGAGCAGGATTAACACTAAGGACCGCAAGATCATCACGATCGAGGATCCTATCGAGTATGAGATGAGCGGGATTACTCAGATCCAGGTCCAGCCGGAGATCGGTTTGGATTTTGCCCGCGGGCTGCGCAGTATCTTAAGGCATGATCCGGACGTGATCATGGTGGGAGAAGTCAGGGATTTTGAAACAGCCGAAACCGCTATCCGGGTGGCTTTGACCGGACATTTAGTATTTTCTTCCGTGCACACTAATGATGCGGCTAGCGGCATTGCCCGCTTACAGGATATCGGAGTTGAGCCGTATTTAATTGCTTCCAGTGTTGAGGCTTTTATTGCGCAACGGTTAATCCGGGTTATCTGTCCGGAATGCCGGTTTGAAGATAAGCAGGCGCCTTTAGAGTTAAGAGAATTAATCGCCCGTGATCTGGGAATAAAATTAGAAGAAGTTAAAATCTTCCGGGGTAAAGGATGCCCTCATTGTAATTCTACGGGTTATTTTGGCCGCACAGCAATCTATGAAATTTTAATTGTGGATGAACTGACCAAAGAAATGATTCTCAAGAAAGCTTCTTCCGACCAGATCAAGCGGTTGGCTGTATCTAAAGGGATGCGTACTTTAAGGCAGGACGGTTGGAGAAAAACCATTGCCGGGGTCACTACTTTTGAGGAGGTGATCCGGGTAACTTCCGCCGAAGAGGAGGTTAGTATTAAAAAAGATACCTCAACCGCTGAAAGCAGCTATCCTTATCAAGAGGCCAATCCTGAGCCGGGGACATTAAGCCGGCGGGTTTACCGGCGGCTGGATAAACAGGTGAATGTGAGCTATAAGGTCTTTGAAGTAGAGAATGAATTAATTAAACGCAAAGATGCTGTTGAAGAGGCAACGGCCAGTAAAAATATTTCTGCCGGAGGCCTGCTCTTTGTAGCGAAGGATAAATTAATTATCGGTTCAATACTTGAGCTAAAGATCCAATTACCTAATAGCGATGAGCTGATTGAATGTCTAGCCAGAGTGGTCAGAGTGGAAGAGCTGATTGAACAAAGAGAATATGATGTTGCCGTCTGTTTCCTGGATTTAACCGGCGCCGAACGGATAAGATTAGATAAGTTTGTAGGGCAGAAACCGGAGGGCAGGTTATAATCATGGCTAATTATAATTATCGCGCTAAAAAAGGACTGCAAGAGATAATTAACGGTACGATCGAAGCGGTTTCTGAAAAAGAGGCAATTGAAAAAATCAGTGCGCTGGGTTATCTTCCTATCTCTCTGGAAGAAGCTAAAAATCAGCAGAAATTTTCTCCTGCTCCTGTAGCGTATAAAACGCACGGCAGGATCAAGGGCAGGCAAATTACTACTTTTTCCCGGCAGCTTTCCAGCCTTTTAAAATCCGGAGTCCCCATACTGTCGGCGATAAACATTATTAGAGAACAGTCGGAAAACGTGAATTTAAAAGCCGTCCTTTATGATATTTACAATGTAATTAAGAACGGGGGAACATTTTCTTCGGCTTTGGAGGTTTATCCGAAATATTTTCCCGTTTTATATATTGCCATGGTGCGTACGGGGGAAAATAGCGGAGCTTTAGCCGCTTCGCTTTTGAGGATCGCCGATTACCGGGCTAAACAAGAAGAACTGATTTCACGTTTCCGGATGGCGATGGCCTATCCCATATTGATGGCCCTGGTGGGGATAGCTACGGTAGTATTTATGCTTACTTATGTAATGCCCAGATTAATGGGGATATTCTCTAGTCTAGGGCAGAATTTACCGTTGCCTACCCAAATTCTGTTAGCCCTGAGCAAGGGGTTGCGCCAATGGTGGCCTTGGATGATTTTAATTATCTTGGCCGCAGTTGTTTTGATCAAGCAGCAGTTAAATACTAAAATGGGCAGGTTAACCTGGAGCGTTTGTAAACTGCGTATTCCTATATTCGGAAATTTCGCGCTCAAAGCCGATCTGGCTTGTTTTAGCCGGACTTTGGAATTACTGCTTAAAAGCGGCCTGCCGATTTTAAGCGCTTTACAGATATCCGTGCAGGTATTGAATAATGAAGTGATCAAAGAAAAATTGATGAAGAGTTACCGGGATCTAGAGCAGGGTGGATCTTTGGGACGGAGTTTGAAAGATTCTAAATTGCTTCCCTTGTTTATGGTGAATTTGATCAGCATCGGAGAAGAATCCGGGAATCTGGCTTCTTCTTTGGGGGAAGTCGCCGATTCCTATGAACGCGATACCGATGAAATGATCAAGGTGATGAGCAGTTTACTTGAGCCGCTAATGATTTTAGCAATGGGTTTAATCGTCGGTTTTATTGTGATCGCGATGCTTTTGCCGATCTTCGAAATTAACCTGATGTCTAAATAACTTAATGTATAATAGAAAATTAAAATTATTTTTATTTATTTTTTTAGGAATTTTCAGCTTAACTGCCGGTTATGCCGATGATTGGAAGGAGAAAAAAAGCGAACATTTTATCGTGTATTTCGAGCAGGATGATGCTTTTGCCCAGTCAGCATTAGACGGCGCGGAAAAAAATTACCGCAATATCGCTAATGATCTAGGATATGCGCGTTATTCCGAATTTTGGACTTGGGACAAAAGAGTAAAGATCTATATCTATCCGGATCATGACGCTTTTTTAAGAGCTACCGGCCAGCCAAGTTGGTCAGAAGGCATGGCGGATTATACCAATAAACAAATAATCAGTTATGTCTGGGGTAAAGGTTTTATCGAATCTCTCCTTCCGCATGAAATAGCGCATTTGGTTTTCAGGGATTTTGTGGGTTTTAAAGGCGAAATCCCCCTGTGGCTGGATGAAGGGGTGGCCCAATGGGAGGAGGAAGCTAAAAGAAAAGAAATCAAGAATTTGATCCAGCGTTATTTTCAACAGGATAATTTGTTGTTGGTTAGCGATATCATGAAATTGAATATTTCGAATTTAAAAGATAAAACCGGGGTGTTGATCAGGGCGACCAAGACCAAAGACGGCAAAGATGGGGTGTTGTTTTTAAGCTCAAACAATCTAATCGAAATTTATTATATGGAATCGGTTTCTCTGATCGGCTACTTGATCGAAAAGTTCGGTTCCGCTGCTTTTTCCGGATTTTGCCGTGAATTGCGCGACGGTAAAAGCGTAGAGGATGCTTTGAAAATATCCTATCCTTTATACATACACAATATTCAGGAATTTGAGGATGGATGGAGAGAATATCTGAAGGCAGGCAATTAATCAGAGGCTATCAGGAGGAAGACTATGAACAAATTGTATAAGTTTCAAGCGGCAGTGAAAAATCCCGGGGGGTTTACCCTGATCGAATTGATGCTGGTGGTGGTAATTATCGGAGCGTTAGTGGCGATGGTTACGCCCAGACTTGCCGGTAGAGGGGAACAGGCCAGAGCGGCAGCCGCCAACGCAGATATCAATGCTAATATTGCTACGGGCCTGAAGCTTTATGAATTGGACAACGGTAATTTCCCGAGTACTTCAGAGGGGTTGAATGCTTTATTGGTTAAACCTGATTCCGCCCGGAATTGGAACGGCCCATATTTAGAAAAAAAACCCGTTGATCCCTGGGGTAAAGAGTATGAATATAAATCTCCCGGAGAGCATCGTAAAAGCGATTACGATCTCTATTCTTTAGGCAAAGACGGAACGGAAAGTGCCGATGATGTCAATAACTGGGAATGAGGGGTCTTGCAATTTAAAGATGCCGGCCGGTAAAATATCCAATCAAAGATCTAAAAAAAAAGGTTTTACTCTTCTGGAAGTAATGATCGCTACTGCCGTTCTGGCGTTGGGGGCGACATTAATTTACCAGTCTTTTTTTATCGCCGTTAATTCTTTTAATTACTACTCCACGCTTTTGAAAGTATCTCCCTGGATGAATGAAACGATCTGGCAGGCTCAGAATCGCCTCCGACATCTGGGTTCGGGCGCGACGCTGTCTTCCGGCGGGCTGCTGAATATTAATAATAAAGATCTAAATTGGAGTTTATCCTATAATTCCCTGGATCAAACGGATAGTTTTTACCGGGTTAATTTAACGGTGGTTTGGCCGCAGGGAACCCGGCAGGTGAAATTATCAAGGTCTGCATATGCGATTTATACGAAAAAATAAATTAGGTTTTAGCCTGGTGGAGTTGTTGGTGGTTACCGGGATGCTCGGGGTAATTTCTTTAGCCATATTTGCGACTTTTAACAATGGGTTTAAGATCTGGAAAAGGATCAATCAGCCATTGGCGGATGAGGATTTGGGATTTCTCTTCGATAAACTGGCAGTGGATTTGAACAATTGCCTAAAGTCTAACAGCATTTCTTTTTCCGGTAGTGAAAATAATTTAAGTGTTCCTACCCTGGTGGATAGCCCGGATCTGGCGGCCAGGACCGTGGGGGCGGTTGTTTATTCCTACGATCAGCCAGCCGGTTTATTGATCCGGCAGCCTAATGATTTCAGCCAGCTTTATCGCCACCATGAGGATAGCGGAGTTGTCCTGCTTAAAAATATCAGGTCCTTAAAATTCGAGTATTATTATTATGATAAACTAAAGTCAGAGTATATTTGGAAAGAAGAATGGTCACAGGCGGGCTTGCCGCTAGCGGTAAGGGTGAGTTTAAATTTAAGGGATGCATCTGAAAATGATAAAATTATCCGGACGTTTAATATTCCTATCGGAGGCTAAAAGCCGAGGCAGCATCCTGATCGTTGCTTTGTGGTCGCTTTGTCTACTGTCGGCATTTGCGGTTATTTTGAATTATCAGGTGCGGCAGGAGCTGGCTTTAGCCATTCGCCTTGATCAGCGGGACCGGCTGCGCCTGATTGCCGAAGCCGGAGTCGATCAGGCAATTATGGAATTAAAAAGCAACCCGGAAAAAATGTATTATTGCTTAGCCGATAGCTGGAGCAATAATCCGGCCGCTTTTAAAAATATTCAAGTGGGCAGCGGAGAGTTTAGCCTGACCCATAGCTATCCGGAAAAAAAATCCGGTCTGATGCAGACCGGTTACGGCTGTGTCGATGAAGAAAGTAAAATTAATATTAATAAGGCTGAGTCCGGAGTATTGGAACGCCTTTTTAGAATTGTTTTAGCTTGTGATGAAATCCAGGCCCAGGAGTTGGCAGCTAGTATACTGGATTGGAGAGATGAGGACAGCGCGCTCTCTATTCCGACGGGCAGCGCGGAAGATGATTATTATACTAACCTGCCTTTTCCTTATGCCGCGAAAAATTCAGCATTTGAGGTATTGGAAGAATTACTTTTAGTTAAAGGATTTAGTGATAATGTTTTTGAAAAAATAAAAGACTATGTTACTATCTATGGAGAAGGCAGAGTCAATATTAACACCGCAAATGAAGTTGTGCTTTTTGCTTTAGGGCTGGATGAGAAGATCGTGGATAGGATCGCAGCTTATCGCGCCGGAGAAGATGAATTGATCGGCACGCTGGATGATAATGTTTTCGCAGCCGCTTCGGACATTGTGCCGACCTTGAGTCAAATTTATCAGTTCAGTCCTTCCGAGCTGGAGCGGTTTAATCTGGTGGCTAATTTGTTTTTAGGAGTTAGCTCCAGCAATTTTTTAATTAAGGCTACGGCTAGTTTGACGGAAAAGAATTCACAAACCGTCTTTTGTGTAGTCAAGCGTGACGGTAAGATTCTTTACTGGCGGGAAGATTAAATAAATGTTTAAATTTAATATGGATAATTTAAAACTTTTGTCCGGATTAACTAACCAGGAATTGGTGGGGGTTAATTTTAACGGGAACAGCTTAAAAATCTCCCATATTAAAATTTCGCCCAATCGTAAAGAAGTAGTTAATCTGCTGAATTTAGACATTACCGCTCTTAACGATATAGATATCGCTAAGGCGATCCAGGTTGCCATCGGCGCACTCCGGGGCAGAAAAGTTGAGATCGTGGATGTGGTTCCGACACAGCTGGTGATCACGAAAAATATCGAAATTCCCTCCATTGACAAGAAAGAGATTAAGGAAATTCTTAATCTGCAGGCCGGCCGGCATACCCCCTATTCAAGAGAGGAAATCATTGTTGATTATGTCGAGATCGGCACCTATAAACATAGCTATACTAAGGTGCTGTTGGTGATTGTTGCCCGCTCCGTGGTCAAACGGCATTATGAAATATTGGACCGGGCGGGTTTTAAGTTAAAAAAGGCTCTTTTGGCTTCTGAAGGGATGGCACTGGCAATTTCTAAAACCTTAAGGCTAGAGACAGATAATGCGCCGGTTAATATACTGCACGTTGATGAAAATTTTACGGATTTTAGTATTGTCCTTAAGAATAAGGTTATATTTATTCGTTCTATTCCTATCGGGACTTCTCAATTAAAGAATGAAAAAGAAGTTTATCAGATTAAATTTGTAGATGAACTGAAAAGGTCTCTGGAGGCTTATTTAGGCGGAGACATTGAAATAAGCCCGCATATGTTAATTCTAACCGGCGCGGAAGAAGAACTCAAAGAGATTGAAAGCCTGCTGAATAACACGCTGCATTTACCGGTAAAAACTATGCCGTATGCTAATATCTTTGGTATTTCAGAATTGGCCCGCGGAGCAATGGCTAAATTCCGGCAGCTGTCTTTTTTTGATGTGATCGCGCCGATTTTAAATTGCGGAGAGATGAAAATTGACCTTATCCCGGAAGAAGCCAGGGTGCGCCGGTCCATTGAAGAGAGAGGCAAGGATTTGATTAAAACCGGGATTTTTATTTTATCCATTTTGATTGTCACTTTTTTTATTCTGACCAGCAAAATTTATTTTAAGGGCGCGCAACTGAATAAATTGGAAAGCAGGTATGCGACAATTAATCAGGAAGCGAAGAAATTAGAAAAAGATCTTTTAAAGGTCGGTTTGGTAAAAAATTACCTGACCAACCGCGGGTATTCTTTAGAGATACTTACGGAATTGCATTCTTTGGTTTCTGAAGATATAGAGTTAAGCGAAATCCGCTATGATGGGGATAAATTTTCGGTAAAAGGCACGGCCAATGCCATGTCTTCAGTTTTTTCTTTTGTTGATCTTATGGAAAAATCAAAATATTTCAAAGAAGTTAAAACCCGCTATACTACTAAGCGCAAAGATGGTTTAAGAGACTTGACGGATTTTGAAATTGTGGCGCAGACCGAAAGGCCGCAAGAATGATAAAACTGCCGAATCTTAAGGCGCTCCAGGTGTTCCTGGGGCGTTTATCAAAAAAAGATAAAATAATTTTTTATATTGCCGTTTTTGTTGTTTCTTTGATGGTCTTGGACCGGGCGATCATCTCGCCGGTATTTAATAAGATCAGGTCCTTGAATAAAGAAGTTAAAGATGAGCAGGCGACGATTAAGAAAAATTTACGTATCCTGGCCCAGAAGGACAGGATATTATCGGAAGGTGCCAAATACAGTTCTTTTCTGGGCGATGCCCAACTTAGCGATGATGAACAGATAACTTTGGTTTTAAAGGAAATTGAAAGTTTAGCCAGCAAGAGTTCGGTATATCTGGTGGATATGAAACCTTCCGGGACAAAAGAATCAGGTTCTTCAAAAAGGATCATGATCAACTTGAATTGTGAAGCCCAGATGGAGCAGCTGGTTGATTTTATGTATAATTTAGAAAATTCGAATATTTTGCTTTCTATCGAGAAATATCAACTGACTCCTAAAACTAAAGAATCCAGTGTAGCAAAATGCAGTATTTCGGTTTACAAGGTAGTTGCGTTATAATGTTTAAGTAAATAAAAAATTAATTTTTAACCGCGGTTTTGGATGATGAGCCGGTTTGGCAGAACGGCCGGGGCGAAGCGCGTAGATTCATATCGCGCGATCCGCTGGATAGTTATCTCCGGCGCTGTTAAGTACTGCGCCGGTATCCGCTAGGTAGCGGAGAAAGGGGATGGAAATGAAAAAAACATTTTTTTTAGTTTTAGCTTTAGTGTTGGCCTGGAATTTTTCCGCGCAGGCTTTGGAGACCACCTTGATTGATACCCGCAATGAGATTCTAAAAACATCGGAGGAGCTAAAAACATATTTTACTACCACCCGGGATCCGGTTTTATTGAACAGCCTGTGGGATTCTTCAATTATGGCGGTTTCGCAGCTGGATGCCTATTTTTCTATGTTGGGGATATTTAATACGATAAAAAAAGAAAATTTAGACCAAGCTGCGTTTACTTACCTGATTAAATGGTTGAACCAATTAAAAGACTCCACTGCCTCAAATATAAAAAGCTTGAGTTCCATCAAGAAGACTACTGATGCCCGCAGTAAAGCTTACGTATTAAAATTAAAGGATATATTTAGTAACCTGGAATCGCGTATTGATAAAGAACTCCAAAGCGTTACGAAGTATTCGGAATCAATTAAGCAATAATCGGCTGCAGGTTTTAATGTTTTAGCTTGGTAAATGGCTCCAGACAGCTTAAGCTGACAGAGCGCCATCGATCAAGTGGCCGGCTTTTTTAGTTATAGCTATCGAAGATTTACCGGGCTTAAAGGGTAGAAGGCCTTAATTAAGGAGAGAAACGATGCGTAAATTCATCTTGCTATTTCAATGTCAAGACCGCAAAGGGATTGTGGCCAAAATTTCTGATTTTATTCTCAAGGTAGGCGGTAATATTATTACCGCTGATCAATACAGTACAGACCCGGAAGGCGGGTATTTTTTTATACGGATAGAGTTTGTTTTGGACAGCCAACAGGCTAACTTGCAAAGCCTGGCTTCAGCTTTTAGCCCGCTAGCCGATGAGTTCGGTGCTAGTTGGAATATCTATGACCGTTCTGAAGTCCTGCGTATGGGTATTTTTGTGTCTGAACCGGATCATTGTTTAGCGGATGTTTTATATTTATGGAACGCGGGTGAATTAAATGTAAAAATCCCGTTTGTTTTAAGTAATTGCGAAAAACACCGCAAGTTAGTAACTGGATACAACCTGCCTTTTTATTATGTGCCGGCCAATAAAGACAATCGCCGCGAGGAAGAGCTATTGGCTTATGCTTCTGATGCGACAGATTTTTTAGTGCTGGCCCGTTATATGCTGGTGCTTTCGCCGGATTTCCTGCGCAAATATAATAAAGATATAATTAATATTCACCATGGGTTTCTGCCTTCTTTTAAAGGAGTGGATCCTTACGCCCAGGCACTTAAAAAAGGAGTTAAGGTGATCGGTTCTACCGTCCATTTTGTGAATAATCAACTTGATGAAGGTCCGATCATTGCCCAAGAAGTTGAGTATATATCACACAAGGATAATCTTGTTGATCTGGTCCGTAAAGGAAAGCAGACGGAAAGAAAGGCCTTGGTGCATGCTTTATCCAGCTACATCGATTACCGGATAATTAAACACGAAAATAAAACTATAGTTTTTTAGGCGTTTACAAATATAATCAGGCTGGGATTCAGATGTTTTTTAATTTTTGAATGACCTCTTGGATGCTGGATTCCGGAGTAGAGGCCCCCGCAGTAATCCCCACGTTTTTGTCATTTTTTAGCCAGGTCTTCTTAATTTCTTGCGCGGAGTTTACCCAATAACTATTTTTGTTCAGAGATTTTGAGATTTCGTAAATTCTTTTGGTATTGGCGCTGGTTTTTGAGCCGATGATAATCATCACAGAGTTTTTTTTCGGCATAATTTTGACTTCATTCTGCTTGATTCTGGTAGGATTACAGATGGTGTTATGGAAGTCGATTTTGGGAATATATTTACGCAAGATTTCCAGGATCGCCAGGGCATTATCCAGGTTTTGAGTGGACTGAATAATTATTCCGGCTTTTTTAATCTTTTTGATTTTAGCTAAGGGAATGCTTTGCAGCTTATCGATTACCAGGGCTTTAGTTTTAAGCTGCCCGATGATCCCCCGGACTTCATCATGCTGTTTGTCCCCGATTATAATTATTTGATCGCCATTATTTTCTAAACTGCGGGCGATTCCGTGGATTTCTTTTACCATCGGGCAGGTTGCATCAATAACCTGCCAGCCCAGGTTTTTAGCTTGCTGTAAAGTATGCTTTGATGAGCCGTGCGCGCGGATGAGCAATGTCTTGCCTGCTCCCGAAGTAAGACGGCGGATTTTTTTAATTCCGGCATTGCGGATTGATTCTACCACCTTTTCATTGTGCACAATATCTCCGAGCATGAATACTAATTTCCTGGTTTTAGCGGTTTCTAAAGCTTTAGTGATCGCTTTTCTTACTCCAAAACAGAAACCCGCGGATTTAGCTAAGTTAATTTTCATCGGTTTTTTAAGCTATATTGTTAATTGATAATTTTCGTTGGCAAGCTGCGGAATCAGACTTTCAGGATCTTCCGGGAAAAATCATCCAGCGCCTGTTTATATCTTTGGTCCATGCCTAAACTATTAATTTGAATTAAGGCCTGTCGGTGCAAGTCTTGAATTTGATTCTGGGCGTAAACTATGGCTCCGCTAGCCTTAATAATCTTGCGCATTTTAAGCAGTTGTGATTTTTGAGTAATCTTATTTTCCATAATTCTTTTGATTATCTGTCGGTTTTGGGAACTGGTGTGGTGATAGGCATACCAGATCAACAATGTCCTTTTGGCTTCCTGAATATCGGTAAGATTGGATTTGCCGGTATCCTTAACTTCGCCGAAAGTTCCGATGATATCATCTTTGATCTGAAAGGCTCTGCCCAGAAGTAAACCGTAGTCATTTAGTCTTTTGATCTGCCAGCCGTTTGCTCCCGCTAAAATCGCGCCCATGGTCAGAGGGGAAGAGAAGGTGTAATTAGCCGTCTTATAATCATAAATTTTATAAATATCCCGGCGGGTGACTTTTTCGATCGGTTTGGTTCCCAGCAATAATTCAATGAATTCTCCGCTGCCGGTATACAGAGCGGCTAAAAACAGTTTTCGCAGTGCCGCTTCCTTGCGGGCCGGAGCTTCTTTAATTGCCAGAAAGGCGTCCAGAGCCATTGCGTACATTACGTCGCCGACAACGATCGCCAGATCTTCTCCGTTAAATTTAATTTTTTTATTTTTGCCCAAGGTATTTTTCAGTAAGGTATGCATGGAAGGTTTGCCGCGGCGCTGGTCGCTCTTATCGATAATATCGTCGTGGACAAGCATAAAATCGTGGAGCAATTCCAGAGATAGGGCGCTGCGGTAAAGCCCGGAGGGCATTTTTTTAGAAAATCCCAGGTAACCGATACAAAATAATATCGGCCGGACCCTTTTGCCATCGCGGCAGATAAACTCTTTAATATTTTTAAAAAGAATAGGAGAGAGTTTATTAAGTGCGTATAGTTTATTGATTGAACCGGTATAGGCTATGAGCTCTTTTTCAAGTTTCTTTTTTATTTTCAAAAACATAATTTATGTTAACATATAAAGAGTAATTATGCAATTATTTTGGCGGGGTTAGAAAATGAAAAAAATCGTAATTATCGGCGCTGGTTTTGCCGGTTTAAGCGCTGCCCGAAGATTATCCCGTTGCGGTTTACCCGTAGAAATTACTCTCTTTGACAAAAAGGGCGAGTTTAATTTTTTGCCGCTTTTGCCGAACTGCCTGGGATGTTTGATTAATCCGGATTTTTTGGTTAATCAGGTTGCCGGTTTCTGCCGTAAACTTAAGATCAAATTTAATCAAGAGGAGATTGTTTCAGTTGATTTAGCAGCCAGGGAAGTTAAAAGTGGCAAGGCTTCTTATGATTATGATTATTTAGTTATTGCCAGCGGCAGCCAAACGAACTTTTTTGCCAATTCCGCTGCCCAGGCTTACGGATATTCATTAAATAGCGTGGCGGATATCCAGAGTATTCTTGCGCGCTTGAGGGAAAACAATTTTGAAAATTTGGTTATTTGCGGTGCCGGGTTCACCGGGATTGAAGCAGCGGCTAATTTGTGGCTATACCTAAAAAAGAAAAGATTATCTAAAAAGATCATTATTGTTGAACGTGCCCCGGATATTTTATCAGCTTTGCCCGGCTGGATAAGGGAGTATGTTTCGGAAAATTTAAAGGATTTGGGTATCGAGGTGTTGACCAATTCCATGATCGAAAATATCCAGGCGGATAAGCTGGAGATTTCCGGAGGAAAAATATTCCAACAGGCAATGTTGATCTGGGTGCCCGGAGTAAGAACCGCAGATTTTATTCAAAAACTAAAGATTGCCAAGAATCCTCAGGGCAGAATTATAGTAGATGAATATTTAGGCGCCGGAAGTAATTGTTTTTGCGCCGGTGACGCTGCGGCTTTTGGCAAAAACAGCATTTTTTTAAGAATGGCTGTTCAGTTTGCGATTACCCAGGGCCATCAGGCGGCCGGGAATATAATTCGGAGCCTAAAGAATCTTCCGCTTAAAAAATACTGTCCCCAAGATCTAGGCTATATTATTCCGATGGTTAATAATCGATCCTGCGGCCAGGTTTTAGGTTGGAATGTTTCAGGGTTCCTGGCGACATTTTTGCATTTTACCATGTGTATTTTTCGTTCGCTGGGCTGGAAGAATCGTCGAGGGTTAATGAGCGATCTTTTGAAAGGAGGCGGAAAATGTTAGATTGGGGAATTTTGGTCTTGAGGCTGGGGATTGGCGTTATGTTTTCAGCGCATGGCTTGCAAAAAGTCTTTGGTTTTTTTGGCGGCCCGGGGATCAATGGTTTTTCGCAAATGCTTTCCAGTTTAGGGTTTGTCCCGGCTGCGCCTTGGGCTTATCTTGCCGCTTATACCGAATTATTCGGAGGTATATTTTTGATTTTGGGGTTGTTTACCCGCTCTAGCGCTGCCTTGCTTTTTGTACTTATTGCTACTGCTGCCGTGAAAGTACATCTTGGCAAAGGGTTCTTTTTATCTAACGGCGGTTTTGAATATACTTTTGTTATCGCAACTGCCTGTATCGCGCTTATGCTATGCGGTTCCGGAAAATTCAGCATTTTTAAACTGATGTAAGCTGCTGGATAAAAATATTCAGTTGCTTGAAGAAAATAAAGTGCTATATTCTTGGTGTTTATCTTTTTTAAGGTTGAATCTCAACAAGCGATGAAAATTTGATGAAGAAAAAAAAGTGTAATCTGGCTGTTTTGTTATTAATTTTACTTTTACCGGTAAAGATCTTTGCGGGTGAGGATGTACAGCCGCCTAAACTGGTTATTTTTTATTCGCCTAGTTGCCATGAGTGTCTGAGGGTTAAGCAAGAGGTGATGCCAAAGATTGAAAAAGAATTCCAAGGAAAGATTATTTTCCAGTATAGTGATGTCAGCCAGATAGAGAATTATAAGATACTGGTAGGTTTATTACAAGATTATTCCTCCCGGCTTAAATACCAGGTCCCGCTTTTTTATCTGGAAGGTAAGTTTTTAACCAGCGAAGGGGAAGTTGAGAATAACCTGCGTAGTTTTATTTCCGCCGGATTAAATAGAAAGTCCCCGCCAGGATCAAAGCCGGTAGATTTAGTGGCTTACTTCAAAAGTTTTGTCCCGGCGGCAGTTATCTTTGCCGGGCTTAGCGACGGGATCAATCCTTGCGCTTTTACCGTTATTGTATTTTTTATTTCTTTTTTGGCTTTACAGGGCTACCGTAAAAAAGAACTGATTTTAATCGGTTTAACATTTATTCTTGGGGTATTCCTGACTTATCTTGGCCTGGGGCTGGGAATTTTTAATTTCTTTTACCGTTCTTCAGGATTTTGGATAATTACGCAATTATTAAATATCATGATCGGAATCTTAAGCATTGTCCTGGGGATTTTCGCGGTTTATGATTTTATTGAATTTAAGAAAACCGGCTCGACCGCAGGGCTGCTCCTGCAGCTGCCTAAGCCCATAAAAGAACGCATTCATATCCTGGTAGGTTTCTTTTACCGCAAAAGCCATCAGGAGAAGCAGGAAAAATCCAAGCCGGTTTTAGCCAGGCTTATTTTGAGCGCCCTGATTACCGGATTTTTAGTTTCACTCCTGGAAGCGGTTTGCACAGGCCAGGTATATCTGCCGACGATATCCTTTGTTCTGAAATCTACTTCGTTAAAACTGGAGGCCCTGGGATATCTTTTGTTATATAATATTATGTTTATTATTCCGCTGGTTGTAATCTTGATTTTGGCCCTGCTGGGTATTACCAGCGGGCAGTTTTCCGGCTTTTTAAAGAAGTACCTGGGATTGATTAAAATTTTAATGGCGGTTTTGTTCTTTAGTTTAGGGATATTCCTGCTTTGGAGGGCTTAATGCGTAAAGGAATAATATTATTTTTATTAGTTTTTTTTATGTTGCCGCCGGTTTTTGCCCAAGAAGCGCAAGTCGATCCTAATCAGTGGGATTTCGGTAAGGTTAAAGCCGGGGTAGTTTTGAGGCATGATTTTATCCTTAAAAACCAGACCAATGATATCCTAGAAATAGTTAATATTCATACTTCTTGCGGGTGCACTGTTTCGCAATCGGCTAAGAAATCTCTCTTACCGCAAGAAAGTACGCCGATCAACGTAAGTTTTGATTCCAAGGGGTACTCGGGTCAGGTTTCGCAGTTTGTATACGTGCATACGGACAATCTTGATTTTGGCATTATTAAATTTACAATTAAAGCCGAAGTGGTAAAGGATTAAGCTGCCGGAAGTCTTCGGCCTTAGAAGCTATAGCAAAATTCTCTAAAATTTTGGCATATGCGGCGGGATAAATTCGCAGACGGTCTATACTTACGCGGCTATCGCTCTGTAAGTTGTTTGCTCATTTAAAAAAGGAGTAGTCAAATGTGGTCATTGCAGTTAAGAATGTGGTTGTTGGTATCCCTGCTTTTTGGGATTATTTATGCTTTAGTGGTGGTTGTGGGCAGAAGTGTTTTACACACGGGAGGTTTTAGTTTTTATTTAATTATCTCGTTGGTTATGATGCTGATTCAATATATGCTGGGTCCTAAAATTGTTGAATGGAGCATGCGGGTAAAATATATCAAAAGGGAAGAAAATCCGCGCTTATTTCAGATGGTTGAGAGTTTAAGCCAGCGCGCCAATATCCCGATGCCCAGAATCGGAATCGCTCAAATTGAGATTCCTAACGCTTTTGCCTTTGGCCGCGGCATCAAAGACGGCCGGGTTTGCCTGACCAGCGGAATTATGAATTTGCTCGACGAAGAGGAATTAAAAGCCGTGCTGGGGCATGAATTAAGCCATTTAAAGAACCACGATGTGCTTACGATCACTTTGCTTTCGGTCATCCCGATGGTGATGTACCGGATTGCCTGGCAGTTTTTATTCTATGGCCGTCGGCGCGATGAGCGGGGAGGTAACACAATCTTAATCGGTATAGCAGCGTTTCTCTTTTATTTCATAACCAATCTTTTAGTGCTCTATGCTTCGCGGATCCGGGAATATTTTGCTGATCGGGGCTCTGTGCTTTTGGGAAATCAACCCAAGGCTTTAGCCTCCAGTCTTTATAAGCTGGCCTACGGAGCGGCGAGAATGAATAAAGAAGAGTTAAAACAAACCGAAGGCCTAAAAGCCTTCTTTATCAATGATCCGTCTCAAGGGCGTAAGGAAGTGCTGGAATTGGCGCAATTAGATATGGATAAAAGCGGCACCATTGATTCTTCAGAGCTGGAGCTGCTTAGAGGATCAAAAATTCGTTTAAATTTAGGGGACAAGATGATGGAGATTTTAAGCACTCACCCGAATATGCTTAAACGGATAAAGAAGCTTTCAGAATATAAGGTTTAATAAGTAAAAGAAAGTTAACAAAAGATGGGGAGGTTGATTTTATGAATCTTCCCTTTTTTGTTTTTTATTAAAAGCTAAATTTTATAGATTAAAGGTGCCTTGGGTATTTTCGCGGCGGCTTTAAGGCCGGAAAATATCCAAGCGCCGGCCGATTTTCCTAAAGAAATCCAACTTTCTCCGTCCTGTTTTCTTTTGACATAACCCCAAATATACTATATAATTACTAAACTATGGATATTAACGAGATAATACAACAGCGAATAGCTAAATTAGAGGCGTTGGAGGGTAAAAACGTGCTAGTTTATCCTGCTAATGTGCCTGAGCACATCAGGATTAAAGAGGCCTTAAGCAGCTTTGAAGAAGGCAAAAAAGTCACTCTCTGCGGTAGGATTATGGCTAACCGGGGGCACGGTAAAATAAGCTTCATGGATTTTAGAGATGCCACCGGTAAGATCCAGCTTTATATTAAGCGGGATATCATCGGAGAGGAAAAAGCGGCATTGCTTGATCAGTTGGATATTGCCGATATTTTGAGTGTTAGCGGTGAACTGTTTAAGACGCATACCGGAGAATTTACGGTGAAAGTTCAGGATTTTACCGTTTTAGCTAAGGCTTTACGGCCCTTGCCTGAGAAATGGCATGGTTTAAAGGATGTAGAATTGCGTTACCGGCAGCGTTATTTAGACTTGCTTACTAATGAAGAGGTCAAAAAAGTTTTTTTATTGCGTTCCAAGATCATCCAGTCTATCCGCAGTTTTCTGGATACCCGGGGTTTCTTAGAAGTAGAAACTCCGATGATGCATGATATAGCCGGGGGGGCTGCCGGACGGCCTTTTAAGACTTTTCATAATGAATATAGTATGGATTTATATTTAAGGATCGCTCCGGAGTTGTTCTTAAAACGTCTTTTGGTCGGCGGTCTTGACCGGGTCTATGAGATTAACCGCTCTTTCCGTAATGAAGGCGTCTCCACGCGGCATAATCCGGAATTTACTATGCTGGAAGTTTACCAAGCTTACGCCGATTATGAAGATATGGTTAATTTGACCCAGGATTTAATTTGCCATGTTGCCGGCGAAGTTTTAGGCACCCAAGAATTGCTTTATCAGGGTAAGACGATCGACCTGAAAACTCCCTGGAAGAGACAATCTTTTGCCGGGTTGGTTAAGGAGAAATTTGGTATCGAGCCGCAGGATGACCCGGCGGTGATGTTGACTAAATTACAGGCGCATGGGTTAGCTAAGGATCAAAACCGCTTGAGCCGTTCTCAGATTAATAAGATTGTGGAAGATGCCCTGGAACAGGATCTCTGGGTTAATCCGACGTTCATCACGGATTATTTTACCAGCCTGTGTCCTTTAGCCAAAACCAGAAAAGATAATCCTTTAATTTCTGAGCGGTTTGAACTTTATCTGGCCGGTATGGAGATCGCCAACGCTTATTCTGAGTTAAATGATCCTCAGGAACAGCGCCGGCGTTTTGAAGAAGAAGTTAAGGGCCTCAACTCTGAAGAAAATAAAAACGTAGATGAAGATTACCTCCTGGCTTTAGAGCACGGTATGCCTCCGGCCGGAGGGTTAGGCATCGGTATTGACCGTTTGGTAATGTTAATTTGTGATCAACCGTCAATCCGGGATGTAATTCTATTTCCTCTTTTGCGTACGCAAGAAGAAGAAAAAACCTGACATGTTTTCAGAATTATGGCTTAGCCAGAGATATCTGCGCGCCGGGAAAAAAGAGAAGATTATCTCGATTACCGCGTTGATTTCCATAATCGGAATCGCGATCGGAGTGATGGTGCTGATCGTGGTAATTTCAGTCATGAGTGGATTTGACCGGTTCCTCGAGGAGAAAATGGTGGGCACGAATGCTCATCTAGCGCTGGAGTTTTACAGCGGGACAAGAAATTCATCCGAAGTAATCGCTAAATTAAAAACTTTTCCTTACGTTAAAGGCGTTTCGCCTTTTATTGACGGCCAGGCTTTGGTGAAGGCGGGTAAGTCTTTTTTTGGGGTGGCGGTTCGCGGGATTGACCCCCAGTCGCAAGCAGAGACATCCAAATTTAATGAATATTTAAAAACCGGCAGCTACGCGCTAGCAGGTAATCAAGCGGCTTTAGGCAGCGAGCTGGCTTTACGCCTGGGGATGGGGGTGGGGGATACTTTGAGTTTGATCTCCCCGGTAACTTTAGATAAAACTGATTTCTATATTCAGGGAATTTTTAATAGCGGGATGTACCTTTACGATTCCAGTTTAGTGTTAACCAGCATTAAAGGAGCGCAGGATTTTTATAAAATGTCCGGAATGATCAGCGGAATTGCTGTTTCTGTCCCGGATGTTTATAAAGTTGATAATATCAAAGAAGATATCTACCGGGACTTAACCGGTTTTGGCCCTTACCAGGTGCGTACCTGGATCGATGCGAATAAAAATTTTATTGAAGCTTTGAAACTTGAGAAAATCGTCATGTTTATCGTGGTGACGATGACTACGGTTGTGGCGGCATTCGGCATTGTGAGTACTTTAATTATGTCGGTGATGAGCCGGGTTAAGGACATCGGCATCTTGCGCTCGGTAGGCGCCAGAACTAAGAGCATTCTGCAAATTTTTATTTTTCAAGGTATGGCGATCGGGGTTACCGGTATTCTGGCGGGGCTTTTGGCTGGAATTTCCCTGGCGCTTTCATTAGATAAAGTAGTGGAGATCATATCTAAAATTATCGGCAGGAGCCTGATCCCCAAAGATATTTATTATTTCGACCGGATTCCGGTTAATATTAACGTCAGCGATGTAAGCGTGATCATAATTTCCGCCTTACTGATAACTTTAGGGGCGAGTATTTATCCGGCATATTACGCCAGCCGGATAATCCCCAGCGAGGCGGTCAGGCATGAATGAAGAGATAATCAAAGTTAATTCAATTTGTAAAAGTTACCGGGATAATGCAAATGATCTGGAAGTGCTCAAAGATATAAATTTTACGGTTTCCGCAGGCGAGTTTTTAGTAATCCAGGGGCCCAGCGGGGCCGGGAAGTCGACACTTTTACATATTCTGGGCGGGTTGGATAGCCCTACCCGGGGCAAGGTTTATTTCCGGGGTATGGATATTTATGCGATAGACGAAAATAGGCGTTCTGTTTTTCGCAATAAAGAAGTCGGTTTTGTTTTTCAATTTTTTCACCTTTTGCCGGAATTAAACGCTCTGGAGAATGTTTTGCTCCCGGGAATTTTAAAATCCTGGTGGGAAAGAAAAAAATTTTTAGGCAGCGCGCTTGAGCTTTTGGAGGAATTAGGGCTGTCCGCCAGGCTTAAACACCGGCCAGGGGCTTTGTCCGGAGGTGAGCAGCAGAGAGTAGCTCTTGCCCGGGCGTTAATTAATCATCCGAAGCTTTTACTTTGCGATGAACCTACGGGTAATTTAGATTCGGAAAACGGAAAAAATATTTTAAGGCTTCTATCCCGGCTTAATCAGAGCCAGAAGATCACGATTGTTATGGTCACTCATGATCCGGATATCGCTTGCGGCGCCGGAAGGGTCATGCATTTAAAAGACGGGGTTATTTTAAATTAATTTTAAAATGCTTTAGGTCCTGCTTCGCCTTCGGCTACGCAGGATTTCGCTAGATAAAAACTTTAAGTGCTCAAGGAGGAAAAAAATGAAAATTTACATCAATGGAAAATTTTATGATAAAGAAAATGCTAAAGTTTCCGTGTTTGACCACGGACTGCTTTACGGTGACGGAGTTTTTGAGGGCATCCGTTCTTATAATTGCCGTGTGTTTAAATTAAGCGAGCATATTGACCGGCTCCTTGAGTCTGCTCAGAGTATTATGTTAAAGATCCCTTTGAGCAAAGAGCAGTTAATCAAGGCGGTCGTGGATACGCTTAAGGCTAACAAATTGGAAAATGCTTATATCCGCCTGGTGGTTTCCCGCGGCGTAGGTGATCTGGGCCTTGATCCGCGTAAATGTAATCAGGGGCCGACAATCATTGTGATTGCCGATAAAATTGCTTTGTATCCGGAAAAACTTTATCGTGAGGGTTTGGCAATTGTTACCGTGCCGACGGTGCGTAATCTGCCGGAGGCGCTCAATCCTCAGATCAAGTCTTTGAATTATTTAAATAATATCATGGCTAAGATGGAAGCCGCCAACGCCGGTTGCGATGAAGCAATCATGCTGGATTCTTTAGGGTATGTGGCGGAGTGTACCGGAGATAATATCTTTGTGGTAAAAAACGGCCAGCTTTATACCCCTCCGCAGTGCATGGGGACTTTACGCGGGATTACCCGGGATGCTATTTTGGAAATTGCCCATCAGAATAAGATCCCGGCGCATGAGCATGTGATTACGCGCCACGAGGTTTATATTTCCGACGAATGTTTCCTTACCGGAACCGCCGCCGAGCTTATTCCCGTGGTTAAAGTTGACGGGCGGATTATCGGTTCAGGTAAACCGGGTAAGCTGACCTATGCTCTGATGAAGAAATTTAAAGAACTGACCGTTAAGGATGGAGTTAAATATTAAGATGTTATGTGATATCTGCGGTAAAAATCCGGCCACCGTGCATTTGACCGAAATTATTGATGAGCAAATGAATGAGCTGCATCTGTGCGAAGATTGCGCCAGGAATAAGAGCGCGGCGATGGAGCAGCAGTTTGGCTTAAGTGATTTGCTGGCGGGGATGGCGGATTTTGAGAAGCCTTCCAGCAAAGAGGAAGAGGTGGTTACTGTTAAGTGCCCTAGTTGCGGTTTAACCTATGCTGACTTTAAGAAAATCGGGCGTCTGGGTTGCGGTGATTGCTACAATACTTTTCGTAAATACCTGGCTCCTTTGTTAAAACGTATACACGGTTCCAACCAGCATATTGGCAAGAACCCGGCCAAAATTAAAACTTCCGCCAGGGTTTATAAAAAGAAATCCGGTTTACCGGAATTAAAGAATCAGCTGCAAAAGGCGATTTCCGAAGAAGCTTTTGAAGAAGCAGCGCGTCTGCGCGACCAGATCAAAGAGTTGGAAGCTAAACAGGAAAAAGAAAGCTAATCAGATGCAGATTAACGATTTAATTAATCATACCAGTGAATGGTTAAAGGGCACCGGGCCGAATTCGGACGTGGTGATCTCCAGCAGAATACGTCTGGCCAGGAACCTGAATAAATTTCCTTTTCCGCATTGGGCATCCAAGCCGCAGTTAAACGCGGTGTTGGATAAAACCAGCCAGGCGATGGAAAAAGTAGACGCGCTTAAGAGCTCCACGCTTTTTGTTTTGGCCAGTTTAGACAGTATTGATAAACAGCTGCTCGTTGAAAGGCATCTGATGTCGATTGAGCATACGCAAAAGACAGAACAAAAAGCGGTGCTGATTAATGATGAAGAAAATATTTCCGTGATGATCAACGAAGAAGACCATCTGCGTATTCAGCTGATGCAGTCGGGTTTTAATCTTTTCGAGGCCTGGGAGATTATTAACGGTATTGATGATGCTTTAGCCAAGCTTTTGGATTATGCGTATTTGGATGATTTCGGTTATCTTACCGCCTGCCCGACCAATACCGGTACGGGTATGCGCGGCTCAGTGATGTTACATTTGCCGGCATTAGTAATGAGCCGGCAGATCGAGCGGGTGTTAGCGGCGATTGCCAAATTGAGTTTTACTACCCGCGGGCTTTATGGCGAAGGCACGCAAGCCAGCGGTAATTTTTTTCAGATCTCTAACCAGGTTTCTTTAGGCCATAGCGAGAATGAGATTATTGAGAATATTAACGGTTTGATCCGTCAGATTATCGAGCAGGAGACGCAGGCCAGGGAGATTATGCTGGCTAAAAGCAAAGAGATCCTGGAGGATAGAGTCGGCCGTTCACTGGGCATTTTAAAAAGCGCCCGCATCATCACCAGCCAGGAGACGATTGAATTATTATCAATGGTCAGGCTAGGAAGCGATTTGGGCATGATTAAAGATATTGACCGGCGCACGATCAATGAACTTTTTATTATTACGCAACCGGCACATTTGCAGAAGCTGGAGAATGTCAAGCTTTCCAGCGACCAGAGGGATTTAAAAAGGGCGGAATTAATAAGGAAGAAGCTAAATTTATTATAATGATCCTGTACCTAGGCACTCGAAAAATTCTCTGGAATTTTATCGTAGGTTCAGGATAAATTCGCGGAGGCTCCGGTTTGCCGGAGCTATCGCTGGCATCATCATTTGATGTTGCAAGCGATCCGCTCATTTAGGAGATCAACCATGTTTAATCGTTTTACGGAAAGAGCAAGAAAAGTAATCATTTTAGCTAAGGAAGAGGCCCGGCGTTTTAATCACGATTACATCGGTACTGAGCATATCCTTTTGGGATTAATCCGCGAAGGGGAAGGAGTAGCGGCGGCGGTATTGCAAAAGCTGGAGGTTTCACTTGAAAATATCCGCCTGGAGATTGAAAAGCTGGTCCAACCCGGTCCGACTACTCAAATTATCGGGGATATTCCTTTTACTCCGCGGGCTAAAAAAGCTTTAGAGCTTGCCGCCGAAGAAGCCCGTTCTTTGGGGCATAATTATATCGGTACGGAACATCTTTTACTGGGTTTAATCCGGGAAGGCGAGGGGATCGCTTCGCAGGTTTTATTAAATTTAGGCATGGATTTAAATTCTGTGCGAAATGAAGTGATGAGCCTTTTGGGTTCGGCTTTACCGGGGATGAGCCCGCAAGGGGCCTCCGCATCAAAATCTAAGACTCCGGCCCTGGATGCTTTCGGGCGGGATCTTACGGCTTTGGCCCGTGAAAATAAATTGGATCCGGTAATTGACCGTTCGCAGGAAATTGAACGGGTCGTTCAGATCTTAAGCCGCCGGACTAAAAATAACCCGGTACTGTTAGGTGAAGCGGGGGTAGGAAAAACTGCGATCGTGGAAGGTTTGGCGCAGCTAATTATCCTGGGGAATATCCCGGAGGTTTTAAGAGGCAAGCGGATTGTAGTTTTGGACCTGGCTTTAATGGTCGCCGGTACTAAATACCGCGGACAGTTTGAGGAAAGAATTAAAGCGATTATGGAGGAGATTAAACGTTCCCAGGATGTAATTATCTTTATCGATGAATTGCATACCTTAGTGGGGGCAGGCGCGGCCGAAGGGGCGATCGATGCTTCTAATATTATGAAGCCGGCGCTTTCCCGCGGAGAGATGCAATGTATCGGGGCCACGACCATCAATGAATACCGTAAATACATCGAGAAGGACGCGGCTTTAGAGCGCCGTTTTCAGACGATTATGGTCGAACCGCCGACGGTAGAGCAGACGGTTGAGATCTTAAAAGGCCTGCGCGATAAATACGAAGCGCACCACCGGGTTACTTTTAAGGATGAAGCTCTGGAGGCTGCCGCGGTATTGAGTGATCGTTATATTACAGGAAGGTTTATGCCCGATAAAGCGATCGACCTGATTGATGAAGCCGGATCCCGCGCGCGTTTAAATGTTTTGATTGTTCCGGACAATATTAAGAGGATCGAAGCTAATGTCGAATCATTAAGAAAAGAAAAAGAAGCTTATATTAAAAGCCAGGATTTTGAAAAAGCGGCTTCCCTGCGGGATCAGGAACGTTCCTCCCGCCAGGAGTTGGAACGGTTAAATAAAGAATGGAGCCAGGCTAAAGATAAAATGCGCCCGGAGGTAACCGCCGAGGATATTGCCAAAATTTTAGCGCAATGGACCGGGATTCCCGTTTTCAGATTAGAGGAAAAAGAAAGCGAGAAGCTGCTTAAGATCGAAGAGGAACTGCATAAGCGCGTGGTGGGCCAAAATGAAGCAATCGAAGCCATTGCTCACGCGGTGAGGCGTTCACGGGCCGGGATTAAAGATCCTAAGCGGCCGATAGGTTCATTTATCTTCCTAGGTCCTACCGGGGTTGGTAAAACTCTCCTGGCCCGCGCTTTAGCGGAATTTATGTTCGGCGATCAGGATGCGTTGCTGCAGTTGGATATGTCGGAATATATGGAAAAATTTAATGTTTCACGTTTGATCGGTGCCCCTCCGGGGTATGTAGGATACGAAGAGGGCGGACAGCTTACAGAACGTGTACGCCGCAGGCCTTATGCGGTTATACTTTTGGATGAGATTGAAAAAGCTCACCCGGATGTTTTTAGTTTGTTGCTTCAGGTTTTTGAAGAAGGCCGCCTTACCGACAGTTTCGGCCGGAAGGTAAACTTTAAAAATACGATTATTATTATGACTTCGAATGTCGGTGCTGAACTTATCCGTAAGACCGGCTCGCTGGGTTTTAAGTCGCAAAAAGAAGAGGGCACTTACCAGGATATGAAAGAGAAACTCCTGGAATCTGTTAAACATGCTTTTAAGCCTGAATTTTTAAACCGTATCGATGATATTATTGTTTTTAGGCAGTTGATCCGCGAGGATCTGACTAAGATCATCGATATTGAAATCGGTTATGTTATTCAGCGCCTAAAGGAACAAAAAATAAGTTTGGAGGTCAGTCAGGAGGCCAAAGATCTTTTAATTGAAAAAGGATTTGATCCGGTATTTGGCGCCCGGCCTTTAAAAAGAACGATTCAAAGGTACCTGGAAGATTCCCTGGCTAATGAGATTATTTCCAAGAAATTTAAGGAGGGCTCTTTGATTAAAGTAACGCGTAAAAATGAAGAGCTTATTTTTGAATAATGTTTAATCTATTTTTCATGGATTTGGGGCGTAAAGTACTTTCTTTTATGTACTTCTTAGGCGGTTTAGCCAGCTTAACCGGCCAGACGGCGTATCAGACTTTTAAACCTCCGTATAAATATGACCATATCATTGAGCAGTCTAAAAAAGCCGGTTATGACAGCCTGCCGATTGTTTCGGTTGTCGCTTTGTTTATCGGTTTTATTTTCGCTTTGCAGTTCGGTTATTTTATGCAACGCATCGGTTCGGAGATGTATATTGCCAGTCTAGTGGCTTTGGCGATTGTGCGGGAACTGGGCCCGGTAATTACGGCTTTGATTGTTGCCGGAAGAGTCGGCGCGGCCAACACCGCAGAACTGGGGTCAATGCAGGTCACCGAGCAAATCGACGCTTTGGAAACTTTAGCGACTAACCCGGTAAAATATTTAGTAGTGCCGCGTTTTGTAGCGTTAGGGTTCATGCTTCCTTTGTTGACTTTATATGCCAATCTTGTCGGGATCGCGGGCAGCTATCTTATCTGTGTTTTTAAATTAGGAATTACCAGCAGCATGTATCGGAATATGACTTTTTCCGCCCTGCTGCATAAAGATCTATTTACCGGATTATTTAAGGCCTGGATTTTCGGGATGGTAATCGCCCTGGTCAGTTGTTATGAAGGCTTTAACGTTGAAGGCGGAGCGGTGGGGGTAGGCCGGGCGACTACCCGTTCGGTAGTTTTTAGCTTTTTGATGATTTTGGCCGCGGATTGTATTATTACCGCGCTATTTTATTTTATCTTTCCTTAAAAATGATCGAAATACAGAATTTAAGTAAAAAGTTTAATAACAATCTGGTTCTGGATGGATTAAGCCTGGATGTTGCCACCGGTCAAACCTGTGTAATTATCGGCAGATCCGGTTGCGGTAAATCCGTTTTACTTAAGACTATCGTAGGATTATTGAAACCGGATGCGGGCCGGGTTTTAGTTGAAGGTAAAGAAGTGGGTAAGCTACAGGAACTGGAGCTGGTGGCTTTACGTTCAAAAATCAGCATGGTTTTTCAGGGCGGGGCGCTTTTTGATTCAATGGATGTGACGGAAAATGTCGGGTTTTCGCTGCTGGAGCATACGCACTTAAACCGTAAAGAAATTTTAGGCCGGGTAGAGGAATCTTTGTCTTTGGTTGGTTTAGGCGGTATCGGTAATCTTATGCCCTCAGAGTTAAGCGGGGGGATGAAGAAGCGCGTGGCTTTGGCCAGGGCAATCTGTATCCGCCCGGAAATTATTCTTTATGATGAGCCGACCACCGGAGTTGATCCGATCACCGGTGATAGTATTAATGAATTGATCCGTTCCTTGCATGATAAATTGCAGGTTACTTCAGTAGTCGTTACTCACGATATGAAAAGCGCTTATCATATTGCCGATAAGATTGCGATGATGTATAAAGGAAAAATAATTTTAGAAGGCGCTCCTGATGAGATTCAGAAGACTCAGGATCCGGTGGTACACCAGTTTATTAACGGGCTTTCTAAGGGTCCGATTACTGAAATTGTCGATACTTTTAAATAAGCGGAGGTTTAAATGATTTTTGGTAAAACTAAATTAGAGCTTAAGGTAGGCACTTTTGTTTTTATCGGTCTTATCGTTTTAGTTATTTTTGTGTTATCCATCGGCGGATTTAAAACCTGGAGTTCGGGTTATAAGGTTAATTTGATTTTTAATTTTGCCAACGGGGTGAGGATCGGAGCGCCTGTGCGTTTTGCCGGTGTGGATGTGGGGGTAGTCAAAAACATCAATCTGCAGTTTAACCCGGATAAAGACCATTCGGATGTGCGTCTGGAAGTTTGGATCAGGGATACGGTTAAGATCCCGGTTGATTCTACGGTCTGGATAAATACTTTGGGGTTGTTGGGGGAGAAATACGTAGAGGTGATGCCGGGTAAAGATTCCGCTCATATCCTTAAGGCGAATCAGGATTTAGCCGGGATTGATCCTGTGCCTACACATGAGTTATTTAGTAAAGCCGAAGCGATTATGGGGAATTTAGATAACGGAATCGCTAAAATCGTAAATAAAGAAGGCACGCTAGGCCGGCTGCTTTATGATGAAAAAATTTATAATGAATTAGAAGCCTTAGTTACGGATGTGCGTAAAAATCCCTGGAAGTTATTAATTAAGACTAAAGAAAAAAAATAATTAACTCCGCACCTTCTTTTAATTAAACATCAGAAGGCGCAGGGTTTAGAATTAATGAATAGAGAGAAGGCGCATGGTGAAGACTAAAACCATTTTTAGCTGTTCGGCTTGCGGTTATCAATCGCCTAAATGGCTGGGGCGGTGCCCGGATTGTAACAACTGGAATACTTTCAGTGAAGAAGACTATGCTCCGGTTTCTTCAAACAGCAAAGAGCGGGTGAGTTTATATAAAGACGGACCGGTGCTTTTGAAAGATGTGGTGGCCAGGGATGAAGACAGGCTAAAGACTAATATTGTTGAGCTGGACCGGGTTTTAGGCGGAGGGATTGTCCGCGGATCCGTAATTTTGATCGGCGGAGATCCCGGGGTAGGAAAATCTACTATCTCTCTGCAGGTTTCCAATCACCTGACTAAGCAGGGGATCGGAGTGCTTTATGTCAGCGGTGAAGAATCGGTAGCCCAGACTAAGTTACGCGCAAAACGTTTAGGTGAATCCGGAACCGATAACCTGTATATCGTCAATCAAACAGATCTTTCTTTAATCATTGAATATATAAAAAAATTAAAACCTCAGGTTGTGGTGATTGATTCTATCCAGGTGGTTTTTGATCCAATGATCAGTTCCTCTCCGGGCAGCGTAAGCCAGGTCAGGGAATGCGCCGCCAGCCTTACGCAATTAGCTAAAACTACCGGAACTTCAATTTTTATTATCGGCCATGTAACCAAAGAAGGCACGCTGGCTGGCCCGCGCGTTTTAGAGCATATCGTAGACACCGTGCTTTATTTTGAAGGCGACCGTTTTGCGATCTACAGAATATTGCGCGCGGTAAAGAACCGGTTTGGTTCGACTAATGAGATCGGGGTATTTGAAATGGCTCCGGAGGGGTTGCTGGAAGTAAAAAATCCTTCCGAGATCTTTCTTTCTGAGCGGCCGTCTAATGTTTCCGGCACTATTGTTACTTCCATCCTGGAAGGTTCCCGGCCTTTATTGGTTGAGATCCAATCTTTAGTTTCCAGAAGCAGTTTTGGTTATGCGCGCCGCCGCGCGCAAGGTTTTGATTTTAACCGGTTATCTTTATTGGTTGCGGTTCTGGAAAAACGCATGGGTTTGGCTTTGGAGGCTGAAGATATATTTATTAATGTTACCGGCGGGATTAAGATTGAAGATCCGGCGGCGGATCTGGCGGTCTGCGCGGTGATTGCTTCCAGTTTTCGCGATCAGGAAGTGCTGCCTAAAGCGGTAGTTTTGGGAGAAGTAGGATTAAGCGGAGAAATCAGAAGCATTTCGCAGGTGCTTACGCGGATCAATGAAGCCGAGAAGTTGGGCTTCCAGCATTGTATTCTGCCCAAAAACAGCATTAAGAACCTTAAATTAAAAAAATCGGATATGGAGATTATCGCCGTTTCGACTTTAAAAGAAGCCTTAGATATTATTCTAAAATCATCAATCAAGCAGCAAGGCATTTCTGGTTAAGAAGTTACCTGGCGTTTATGGTTAAGCCGCGTTAAGTTGAATTGCGTGGGTGTCTGTTGGGTAACGGAGAATAGCGCTGGTGTCCCTTAATATGGGCGCGTGGATATGCCATTGCACCCGACGCTAGTTGGAATTGCGTCGGTGTTGTGTACGTACACAAGGAGGCAAACAGATGAATTTATTATTAGCACGGCTTTTGTTTATTTTTGGCAGCATGTTTATCGGCTATCAGGCAACGGTAGTCGGAGGTAACGGTCTGGCGGGTATAATGATCGGTGCGTTGGCAGCGATGATAATGATTTTTATTGAAGTAGGCTTGCGTAAAGTTTCAGTCAGCGGTTTATCCAGCGCGGTATTCGGCTTAATTTTAGGTTTGATCATGGCTAAGTTAGTCGGAGATGCTTTTAGCCTGGCTCCAGTGGATGCCGGTACGCTTTCCCGGATCCGGGTGGGATTAACTTTGATCTTTTGTTATTTGGGCATGGTAATGGCTTTGCGCGGAAAAGATGAATTTAATATTATTATTCCTTATGTGCGCTTGCGCCGGCAGGATCAATCGCAGGATGTCATTCTCCTGGATACCAGCGTAATTATTGACGGAAGGATCGTGGATATCTGTAAAACGCGTTTTTTAGGCGGAAAAGTAGTTATCCCTAAATTTGTGCTTAGAGAATTGCAGCAGATCGCGGATTCTACCGATCCGATCAAACGGCAACGCGGCAGACGGGGTTTGGAGATTTTGAATACTATTCAAAACGAACCGGGGATGGATATTGCTATTCATGAACAGGATTTCACGGAGACCTCAGAAGTAGATGCGAAATTAGTTTTGTTAGCTAAGTTGCTGGAAGCTAAAATCCTGACCGTAGATTTTAATTTAAATCGCGTAGCCAGCATTCAGGGGATTAAAGTATTGAATATTAATGAGTTGGCCAATGCCCTTAAACCGGTGGTTTTCCCCGGGGAAGAGATGAATATCAAGTTGATTAAAGAAGGCAAGGAGCATAACCAGGCGGTAGGCTATCTGGATGACGGTACGATGGTGGTAGTGGAAGATGCCCGGCGTTTAATCGGCCAGGATGTTAAGGTAGCGGTCACTTCAGTTTTGCAAACCCAGGCCGGCCGGATGATCTTTACCAAAGTTGAAAAATAATGCTTAGCGCGATTATTGTGGCTGCCGGAAGCGGCAGGCGATTAAAATCTGTCGTCTCCAAACCTTTGGTTAAAATCGGTAAATTGCCGGTAATTAATTATTCTTTGAGTGTTTTAGACAAACATCCGGCGATTAGCGAGATTATCGTGGTAGTCAATGCTCAGAACCGCCCGGCGATCAAACGCCTGCTTAATAATTGCTCTTTTAAAAAAGTTAAGCCTTTGGTGCTCGGTGGGAAGCGGCGGCAGGATTCAGTCTATCGGGGGTTAAAAGCGGTCAGCGTAAACAGCGCTTGGGTGTTGATCCATGATGCCGCCCGGCCGTTCATCGATAAGGCAATGATATCTTCAGTCGTTTCGGCGGCTAAAAAAACCGGCTCAGCCGTTGTGGCTGTGCAACCAAAAGCAACGATAAAATTATCGCAAAAGAATAATATCGTTCAGAAAACTTTAGACCGGGAAAAACTTTGGGAAATTCAGACTCCGCAGGTTTTCAAAAAAGAATTAATTTGGCGGGCCTATGAAAAGTATGCCGGTAGCTGTGTTACTGATGATGCGGCTTTGATCGAAAAATTGGGCAGGCCAGTTGAGCTGGTCAGGGGTAAGTATGAAAATATCAAGATTACTACGGCTGAAGATCTGCTGTTGGCCGGATTAATTGCTGAAAGGTTAAAAAATGCGGTATAAAATTGGTATAGGTTATGATATCCACCGCCTGGTTGAAGGAAGAAAGCTGCTTTTAGGGGCAGTGGAGATTCCTTATTCTAAAGGCCTGCTGGGGCATTCCGACGGGGATGCGCTCATCCATGCGCTTTGCGATGCGATATTAGGCGCTTTAGCTTTCGGTGATATCGGCGAACATTTCCCGGATACGGATCCTAAATATAAAGATATTGCCAGCAGCCAGCTGTTAACCATGGTTAAGGAATTTTTAGATGATAGCGGATATAAAATCAATAACCTGGATGTAATTATTATTGCCCAGGAGCCCAAATTGCTGCTTTATAAAAAACAAATGCGGGAAAATATCTGTGAACTTTTAGGGATCCGGCGGGATCTTTTAAATATCAAAGCCAAGACTAATGAAGGGTTAGGGGAGCTGGGCCGTTGCGAAGCAATTGCCTGCTATGTTACAGCGTCATTAATTAAGGGAGAGTGAGATGGCTTATCTTATCTGCATTTTTATTATATTATTAACGATATTTCTAATTAAGCTGATACTTATTTCCGTATTCTTTTATGCGGATATCCGGGCGGCGCAGAAAAGAGATCCGGCAGCCAAGAGTTTTCTGGAGGTAATTTTACTTTACCCTGGCTTGCACGCTTTAATTTATTATCGTATTGCGCATGCTTTCTATAGCATAAGGTTATTTTTTTTAGCGCGCCTGTTATCTCAAATTGCCAGGTTTTCTACCGGTATCGAGATCCATCCGGGAGCTCGAATCGGCAAGCGTTTTTTTATCGATCATGGGCTAGGGGTGGTGATCGGAGAGACGACGATTATTGGAAATGATGTTTTGCTTTATCAGGGCTCGACTTTAGGCGGTACCGGGATCGTCGGTGGTAAGCGCCATCCGACGATCGGTAATAATGTGGTGATCGGCGCCGGAGCCAAAGTTTTAGGCAATATTGTAATCGGAGATAATTCCTATATCGGAGCAAACGCGGTAGTGGTCAAAGATGTACCGCCGAATTCCACAGTGGTCGGTATTCCCGGTAGAATTACTAAACAGGATGGCAAAAAAATGGACACCGACCTGGACCATGCGCGGATACTGGACCCGATTATGCAGACGATTGAAGAACTGCAGGATAGAATTAAGAATTTAGAGAAAAATTAATCAGCGGTAAGTTGTAAGCCGTAAGCTTTAAGCTTAAAACTTACGGCTTATCGCTTATAGCTAACTTAGATTTCGGATTTAACCATCATGCCTATCTTTATATATAATTCCCTCAAAAGAGAAAAAGAAGAATTTATTCCTCTGGACCCTAAAGGCAAAGAGGTTAAAATGTATGTCTGCGGCCCGACGGTTTATGATGCGCCGCATATCGGCCACGCCCGCAGCGCTTACATATTTGATGTAGTCAGAAGGTATTTAGAATACCGGGACTATAAAGTTAAGTTTGTCAGAAATGTGACGGATGTTGATGATAAAATTATTGATAAAGCGAAAAAAGAATATGCGGGAGAAGATCTGAATTCTGCCGTGAGCAAAGTTTCTGCCAAATATCTTGATCTCTACCATGAAGATATGAAAAGCTTAGGCATTCTTGATCCGGATGTTGAGCCTAAGGCTACCGAATATGTATGCCCGGATAAACCTTTAATGCAGAAATTTATCCAGCAATTGATTGATAAGGGCTGCGCCTATGTTTCCGAAGGCGATGTGTATTTTGATATCAAAAAAGCCAAAGGCTATGGCAAGTTGTCTAACCAGGCGATAGAAAAAATGGAATCCGGAGCAAGGATCGCGCTCGGTGAAAAAAAGAAAGATCCGCTGGATTTCGCGTTATGGAAATCCGCTAAGCCCGGAGAGCCGGCTTGGGATAGCCCTTGGGGGCTTGGCCGTCCGGGCTGGCATATAGAGTGTTCGGTAATGAGTTCGGATATTTTAGGGGATGAATTTGATATTCACGGGGGAGGAATTGACCTTATTTTCCCGCACCATGAAAATGAAATCGCTCAGTCTGAGGGCGCCGGTAAAAAATTTGCCCATTACTGGATACATCACGGTTTACTGACCATTAATGGCCAGAAGATGTCCAAGTCTTTAGGGAATTTTATAACGGTAAAAGATTTTATTAATAAACACAAATATTCTGATTTATTGAAACTGTTATTTCTTTCTACGCATTATTCCCACCCCGTAGATTATACAGAGGAAAAGGTCGAAGAAGCCAAAAGCGCCTACGCCGGGATTATAAACTTAATGCATAGGTTAGATAAGGAATACGGCTCTCGACAGAAGATTAGCGGAGGCGGCAGCGGAGCCATCCAGCAGTTTAAAATAAGATTTGATGAATACATGGATGATGATTTTAATACTCCCCGGGCTCTTTCTGTGCTTTTTGAAATGGTAAAACTTTGTAATATAGAGTTTGATAGTAAGGATGTCCATAAGGCAGAAAAATTAAATTACGCATTTTCAGTAATTAAAGAAATGGCAGAAATTTTAGGCTTGGATTTTATTATTGATGTCCCTAAAGAAATTTCTGATGATGACATAGAGTTTAAGATTTCCGCAAGGAAGGTTTTAAAGGGAGAAAAGAAATTTACTGAGGCTGATCAGGTTAGAAAAGAATTAGAGTCCAAAGGTATAATTCTAGAAGATACTAAAGATGGCACAACTTGGCGAAGAAAATTATGAAAGGCAAATTCATCACATTTGAAGGCTCCGAGGGCTGCGGCAAAAGCACGCAGTCTGAGATGCTGTTTACTTATCTTAAAAGTAAAGGGCATAAGGTGATTTATTTGCGTGAGCCCGGCGGGGTAAAGTTAAGTGAAAATATCAGGACAATCCTGCTGGATCCTAAAAATAAGATATCGGCTCCGGCTGAAACTTTACTTTATATGGCTGCCCGGGCCCAGGTTGTTGATGAGATAATTAAGCCGGCCCTGGAAGAGGGTAAGACAGTGGTTTGCGACCGGTTTCTCGATTCAACTGTCGCTTACCAGGGGTTTGGGTTGGGTGTAGATATAAAGTTAATTAAAGTTATCGGTGATTTTGCTACTCAAAGTATACAACCGGATTTGACTATTTTTTTAGACTTACCGCTTGAAAAGGGGCTAGAGTGCCGTAATAATTGCCCGGACCGCATTGAACAGCGTAGTTTAAGTTACCATGAAAAGGTCCGCCAGGGGTATCTGACGCTGGCCGAACAAGAGCCGGGCAGGATTAAAGTCGTAAAAGTTTTAGCGGATAAACTGGATACACAGAATAAAATCCGGGAGATCGTTCTCAATGCGTTTTAATGAAGTTTTAGGACATGACCGCGCGTTAAGCATTGTTAAAGCGCATTTAGCTAATAACCGTTTTTCCGGAGCATATATCTTCAGCGGCCCGGAAGGGATCGGAAAGAAGATGGTGGCTAAAATTATCGCGCAATATCTTAATTGCACCGGCCAAGGCGATTGGCCGTGTGAAAATTGCGGTTCATGTTTAAAGATCCAGAAAGAGCAGCATCCTGATCTGCATATAATTCAAAATGAACAGTCCCAGATTAAAATCGAGGATATCCGCCAGATCCTAAGGCAGGCAAATTTTCGCCCGTATGAAGGCAGGGCTAAAGTTTTTATTATCGATAATGCGCATAAATTAAATATTGAAGCGGCTAATTCTTTACTTAAAGTGTTAGAAGAGCCGCCTAAAGATGTGCTGATTATTTTAATTACCCATAAGCCTCAAAATATCATTAAAACCGTGCTTTCCCGCTGTAAGGTTATAAAATTTCCGCCTTTGGTCAGGTCTGAGTTAGAAGAAATTTTAGTAAAGCAATACGCTTTAGATAGGACTTCGGCGCATTTTTTGGCTTATTACGCAGAAGGCCGTTTAGGTTTGGCTTTAAAATTAAAGGATACTCCTTTGTTGCAGGAAAAGAATAAGCTCTTCGATGCTTTTATCCTTTCGGCAAAACCTTTGGATCGGAGTATCATGAGCCAGAATAAAGAACAATTGCAGGTAAGCTTGAATATTCTGGCTTCCTGGTTTCGGGATATCTATTTATTGAAATGCGGAGCAAGCGAAAAAGAGACAATTCATTTAGACCGGCATAGCGATTTACTAAAGCTAATACCCAAGTTTTCTTTTAAGCAGCTGGATGATATTATGCTGGCGCTTTCAGAAAGCTCTTTGTATCTGGAAAAGAATATTAACAGTAAATTGCTTTTGCATAATTTGGGGGCGCAACTATGGAAGGTATGATCCTGGTTCAACTTAATAATTCCGGTATTGTTCAATTTTATCAGGCGGGTAATTTAAACTTAAAAGTCGGCGATTATGTGATTGTTGAACATGACCGAGGCCTGGATTGCGGCTGCGTAATCCCTAATTGTAAAGCGCATTGCGGGCATGAAGATATGCCTAAAGAGCTGCCTAAAAAAATAATCCGCCTGGCCAAGGAAAGCGACCTTAAGCAGGTTGCGGATAATGCTATTCGCGCCAAAGAAGCGTTTAACGCCTGTGAAAAGAAGATCTTTGAGCACAAGCTGGATATGAAATTGGTAAAAGCGGAGTATTCTTTCGACCGCTCCAAGATCCTGTTTTATTTTACTTCTGACGGCCGGGTGGATTTCCGTGACCTGGTTAAAGATTTAGCTAAAGTATTTAAAGCTCGCATTGAATTAAGGCAGATCGGAGTCAGGGATGAAGCCCGGCTTTTCGGCGGGTACGGTTCCTGCGGACGTGAGCTTTGCTGTAAAAAATTCTTAAAAGATTTTGAGCCGGTAACCATCAAGATGGCTAAAGAAGAGGGGCTGCCGCTTAATCCTCCTAAAATTTCCGGATTATGCGGCAGGTTAATGTGTTGTTTATCTTATGAATATGAAACTTATAAGCTGCTTTCTAAAGGATTGCCGCGCGAGGGTGAACATTTAAGTACCCCTGAAGGCAAGGGTAAAGTAATGAATGTAAATGTTTTTAAACGCCTGGTCGGCGTGCAGCTGGATGAAGGCGGTTATATCGAGGTAAGCTATAAGGAAAAAGAACATGTCAAATAAATTCTATATTACGACGCCTATTTATTATGTGAATGCTTCTCCGCATATCGGGCATTCTTATACCACTATCGCCGCGGATGTTTTAACCAGGTTTAAACGCCGGGTTTTGGGTAAAGAAAATGTCCGGTTCCTGACCGGTACCGATGAACACGGCCAAAAGATCCAGAAAGCCGCCGATGCCGCCAAACTTTCGGCCCAAAGTTTTGTCGATCAAACAAGCCAGCAGTTCAGGGACCTTTGGAAATCGCTGGATGTTTCTTATGACGATTTTATCCGTACGACACAGCCGCGGCATGTTAAAGTCGTGCAGAAGTGTTTGGAGATCCTTTTTAAAAAGGGCGATATTTATGAAGGTAAATATGAAGGATTATATTGCACTCCTTGTGAAACATTCTGGCTTGAAGCCCAGGCTGTAGGAGGCTTGTGCCCGGATTGCCATCGGCCGGTGGAGCGGATTGTGGAAACCAACTACTTTTTTAAATTGACCAAATACCAGGATTGGCTTTTAGGCTATCTTAGGGAGAACCCGGATTTTATTAAGCCCGGCAGCCGCTACGAAGAAACTCTGCGCTTTCTGGAGTTAAATAAATTAAATGATTTATGTATTTCCCGGCCTAAAGAAAGGCTTAGTTGGGGGATACCTTTACCTTTTGCTCCGGAGCATGTGACCTATGTTTGGTTTGACGCTTTAGTCAATTATATTAGCGCAGTCGGTGAATTCGATGCCCGGGATAATTATGTTTCTAAATGGTGGCCGGCTGAATTACATTTGATGGCCAAGGATATTTTAAGGCAGCATACAGTGTATTGGCCGATAATGCTGCACGCTTTAAATATCGAGCTTCCTAAGAGAGTGTTTGCGCATGGCTGGTGGATGTTGAATGAAGATAAGATGTCTAAATCCAGGGGTAACGTGGTTAATCCGCTTGAGATGGTGGAAAAATACGGTTTGGATGCCTATCGATATTTTCTTCTGCGGGAGGTTCCTTTCGGCCTGGACGGTAACTTTTCGGAAGAAGGGATCATTAAACGTTATAACAGCGATTTAGCCAATGACCTGGGGAATTTAGTTTATCGTACCCTGACAATGGTAGAGAAATATTTTGACGGAAATATTCCTGATCTAAAATTAAACGGCAGTACCAAATCGGTTGCAGAAATTTTAGCAAAGATAGAGCATTTGCCAGTGCGGGTTTTTTCGGCCCTGGATGAACAAAATTTTAGTTTGGCGCTGGAATCAATTTGGGAATTAATCGGCATGGCCAATAAGCATGTTGAAGAAACTAAACCTTGGAATTTAGCTAAAGAAAATAAGCAGGAAGACTTAAAAGAATTTATCCGCCTGTTAGTTGATGTGATCCGGGCAGTAGCCGATAAACTGGAAATTTTTATTCCCCAGACCGCTGCATCGATCCAGGAGCAGTTTGTTGGAGATAAGGTTAAAAAAGGTAACCCGTTATTTCCGCGCATCGAAACTAAAAAGAAGTAGTCATGCTGATTGATACGCATTGTCATTTAGATTTTCCCGCCTTTGATCCGGACCGTGACCAGGTTATCCGGCGCGCCTTGGATACAGAAATAAAATATTTTATTAATATTGGCGCCACCCTGGAGTCTTCGGCCGCCGCAGTAGCCCTGGCCGGCAAATACCCGGAAGTTTATGCCAGCGTCGGCGTGCATCCGCATGATGCGGATACTTTTGATCTGGCCGCGGAAGGCCTGTTAAGGCAGCTGGCCGCCGGAAAAAAAGTAGTGGCGATCGGAGAAACGGGGCTGGATTATTACCGGAATCTCTCCAGCCGGGAAAATCAAAAGCGGGTATTTTGTAAACAGATTGATCTAGCCAAAGAGCTGGATTTACCACTAGTAATACATTCTCGGGAGGCTTTTGAAGAAACCCTGCAGATTTTAAAGCCGGCTTTACCTTTGCGGGCTGTAGTGCATTGTTTCTCCGGAGATGAGAATTTTTTAAAAGCCTGTTTGGATTACGGATTTTTTATTTCTTACACCTGTAATATTACTTATAAAAAAGCCGCATTTTTAAGAGAGATGGTTAATTTAACTCCCTTGGATAGGTTGATGCTGGAAACTGACGCTCCTTATTTGTCTCCGGAAGGGTCGCGCGGCCAGCGCAATGAACCGGCTCAGATTGAATTATTAGCCCGGCAGGTCAGCCAAATTAAAGGGGTTAGTTTTGAGAAAATAGCGGATCAAACTACTTGTAACGCCAAAGGATTTTTTAATCTGAAATGAGCGCAAAGATCTCAGTTGTTAAATGTAATGGTTATCATCCGGAGTTAGTCTTGCAGGCAACCAGAAGATCGCTTGAGCTTTTGGGCGGGATTGAAGCGTTTATTAAACCCAATTCCAGCGTATTAGTTAAGCCGAATCTTTTATTGTCAAAGAGCCCGGAGTATGGGATTACTACGCATCCGGAAGTGGTTAGGGCGGTGATCCGGATATTAAAAGAAATTGGCTGTAAAATTACCGTAGGCGATGGTCCGAGCGTCTGGGGCCAGTATATTGAAAATGCGGATGAAGTCTATGCCGCTACCGGGATAAAAGGAGTTTGCCGGGATGAAGATGTAAGGCTGGTAAATTTTGATAAACGCCGGATGCATAATAAATTCCCCCTTACCAGCTGGCTGGATGAGTGTGATTATTTAGTCAATCTGCCTAAATTTAAAACTCACGAGTTTACTTTAATAACCGGAGGGATAAAAAATCTTTTCGGTTTGGTTTCCGGTACCTTTAAAATTGAGCTGCATAAGAGTCATTTTGCGCCGGCGGATTTTTCAAAAGTCCTGGTCGATATTTATCAGGAGGTAAGGCCGCATTTAACGATTATTGACGGGATATTAGCCATGGAAGGGGACGGGCCTTCTACCAGCGGAAAAACCCGCCAACTTAATCTCCTGCTTGCCGGTTATGATTGCGTAGCTTTGGATACAGTAATGGCCGAAATAATGGGCATTGCTCCGGGAGCGGTGCTTTCGACAAAAGAAGCGGTATTACGTAATTTAGGGGAAGGCCAGCTAAGCAATATCCGGATCGTCGGTGAAGACATTAAAAAATTAAATATCCGGCCGTTTATTTTACCGAAAAATTCAACCCTGGTAAGTAAGATCCCCGGCCCGATTAAGAAAATAATTAAAGCGTTAGTTAAATATTATCCTTATTCACTACGCCTGAAATGTACGCGTTGCGGTCATTGCGTTAAAGTTTGTCCGCAAAAATGCATCCGGCTGAAAAAACAAGGGATTAATTTCGATTATAAAAGATGTATTGCCTGCTTTTGCTGTCAGGAAGCTTGTCCGGAAGCCGCCATCGGCGTAAAGAAGAGCCTTCTGGCTAAATTAATTGAATTTATTTAATTCATGCGTATCCGCACTATAGACTGGAAGAATAATAAGATCAGGATTATTGATCAATCGCAAATACCGCTGAAAGTAGTTTATCTTGATCTTAATTGTCTGAAAGATCTTTGGCAGGCGATCAAGTCCATGCGGGTGCGCGGCGCTCCGGCTTTAGGTGCCGCCGCCGGATTAGGAATGTATCTGGGGGTAAAGAGTTGTGTTTGTTCTGATTGGACCGGATTCAGCCGGAGATTGAATACGGTAGCAAAATTCCTGGGTAGTTCCCGGCCGACTGCCAGGAATTTATTCTGGGGGATTGAAAGAATAAAAGCAACCGCCCTGGCTAATAAAGAAAGGCCTGTCGCTAAGATCAAACAGGCTATTTTAGCCGAGGCCCTGTCGATTATGCGCCAGGATATGGCCGCTTGCCGTAAGCTCGGTGATTACGGAGCCAAGCTGCTTAAAAATAATAACCGGGTATTAACGATCTGTAATGCCGGAATATTGGCGACCATTGATTATGGCACTGCCTTGGGAGTTATTTATTCTGCCTGCGCGCAAGGCAAACAGATAAAAGTTTTTGCCTCAGAAACGCGGCCTTTATTGCAGGGTGGGCGGCTATCCTCATGGGAGTTGCATAAACAAGGTATCGATGTTACTTTAATTCCGGATAATACTGCCGCCAAACTCATGCAAGATGGCCAGATCGATATGGTGATTACCGGAGCAGACCGGATTGCTGCTAATGGTGATACCGCCAATAAGATCGGTACTTTAAATCTGGCAGTTTTGGCTAAATACCACAAGGTGCCTTTTTATGTTGCTGCGCCTAAAACTACCTTTGATTTGGCGCTTCAAGATAAAACCGGAATCAAGATCGAAATGCGCAAAGCCCAGGAGGTAAGCAGTATTCTTTTCAGAAGAAAAGTCGCTCCGCAAGGAGCCAAAATACTTAATCCGGCTTTTGATGTAACCGCGCACCAGTTGATTAGCGGCATAATTACGGATGAGGGGATTATCCGGCCGCCGTATTTACAAAATATCAGGAAAATTTTAAAGGAAAATAAATGCAAATAAAAGATATCGGCGAATTTGGATTAATTAAAAGATTTCAGAAAATGATTAAAGTTAATTCTTCGGTCATTGAGGGCAGCGGTGATGATTGCGCGGTTTTAAAATACAACCGGAGCAGTTATCAATTATTTACCTGCGACATGATCGTAGAGGGGGTAGATTTTTATAAAACCGCCGATTTTAGATTAGTGGGGAGGAAGGCTTTAGCGGTATCGATTAGCGATATTGCTGCCTGCGGCGGAATCCCAAAACATGCGGTAGTATCCTTAGGCCTGCCTAAACATACTCCGGTTAGCCGGGTAGATCTTTTAGCTAAAGGCCTATTCGGCCTGGCGAATAAATTTAATATTAATATTGTCGGAGGAGATATTTCGGTTTCGGATAAATTGATTATTGATGTGAGTATGCTGGGAGAGGTGGCTTGTGATAAACTTTGTTTACGCCGGGGGGCTAAGCCCGGTGATATCCTGATGGTGACTGGAGAATTCGGCGGATCAATTAAAGGCAAGCATCTGAAATTTACGCCGCGTTTAAAAGAAGCGCAATTTTTAGTGAATCATTTTAAGATTAATGCCATGATTGATGTTTCCGACGGCTTGCTCCAGGATCTCGGGCATATTTTAAAACAGAGTTCGGTGGGGGCGGTTTTATATGAGACCCTTCTTCCTTTAAGTAAGCAGGCTCAAGGCACGGATGAGGCGCTTTGTTCGGGGGAAGAGTTTGAGCTGCTTTTTTGCGCTTCCCGTGATCAGGCGGGTAAAATTATCAAGAACGCGAAATACCGTTTTAAGGTCATCGGGGAAATTATGCCGGAAGCATTCGGTCTAAGATTAATTAACTATAAAAATAAATATTCTAAGCTTAAGCTGAAAGGTTATCGCCATTTTTGATGGAAAAATTGTCTATATCGGTTAATCAAACATTAAGATTAGGTAAACGGATCGCCGCTAATCTTTCCGGCGGAGAGATTATCCTTTTATCCGGACAGTTGGGAGCGGGAAAGACGATTTTAGCCAAAGGAATCGCTCAAGGGTTAGGGATCAATAAGGATGATGTGGTCAGTCCGACCTTTGTTTTATTGAGACTTTATCCAGGGAAGCTTCTCTTACAGCATTTTGATTTTTACCGTATTAAAAGCCCGCAAGATATTTTTGCTTTAGGTTATCAGGAATATTTGTATTCTGATGCCGTAACGGTTATCGAGTGGCCCGAACGTTTAAAATTCCTCTTGCCAAAGGAATTTTTAAAGATTAAGCTAGTGCTTAAAGCTAAAGATCAAAGATATTTTAAATTCACGGCTAAAGGCCCCAGGTATAAAGAATTGTTAAAAAAGATTCAGGCCTCTTGCATTTTCTAAATAGTTATTGTTTAAAAAGAAGAAGGGAATGGTTATAAATAAAAGAAGGCAGGGATGAACCCTGCACCTTCTAGTTATCCAATATGAAAGTCGCATGGTTTTATGATTAAATAGAAAGAAGGTGCGGGGTGAAGATACTCGGAATTGATACTACTACTAAACTTCTTTGTCTGGGGTTGTATATAGACGGTAAGTTCTATGAATACAGCCTGCAGGCCGGCCGCAGCCTTTCCAAATTATTGGTTCCTACGATTCAGCGGGTAATCGGCGCTTTAGATCTAAAAATATCGGATATTGATTATTTTGCCTGTGGTTTAGGGCCGGGTTCTTTTACCGGGATGCGTATCGGTTTGGCTACGATAAAAGGATTAAGCGTGGTCGCCAACCAGCCGGTGCTTGGGATTCCGACATTGGATATCCTGGCCAGAAATGCTGATGTTTTCGACCGCCCGATCATTACCGCGCTGGATGCCCGGCGGGGCCTGATCTATTGCAGTTGTTATAAATATGAAAAAGGTATTTTAAAACGCAAGAGTGATTATTTACTCTTGCGTCCGGATGAATTGGCCAAGAAGTTTCCGGCTAAAGCTGTGATTTTGGGGGATGCTGCGGCTTTATATAAGGATCAGCTATTGTCGCGTATGAAAGGCGCCATAGTTTTGGACAAAGATTATTGGAGCCTCCGGGCGTATCATCTTATAGATTTAGCGCAAGCCAAGCTCCGGGCCAGGCAGTTTTCTTCCGCTTTAACGATCAAACCGATTTATTTATACCCAAAAGAATGCCAAATCAAAAAGAAATAGGTTACCGGCCCACCTGGGCAGAGGTTAACCTGAATAATCTGGAGTATAATTTTAAAAAGGTTAAATCTTTGCTGTCGCCTCAAACTAAAGTATTGGTTACGGTCAAGGCTGATGCTTACGGGCATGGTTTGATTCCGGTAGCCTCCAGATTAGTTGCCAGCGGCCTGGATTATTTAGGCGTAGCTTCTATTGATGAAGGAATAAAATTAAGAAAAGCCGGCATCAGCACGCCGATTTTAATTTTGGGGGTGATTTTGAAGGAAGCTATCCGGCCGCTTTTTACTTACCGGCTGACTCCGACTGTTTGTGACTATAAAATGGCGTTTGCGCTTAATCGTTTCGCCGCGGCTTTTAAGCAAAGGATGCCGGTGCATATTAAAGTAGACACCGGAATGGGCAGGATCGGGGTTTTACCCGGCGAAGCTTTCAAACTGGTAACTGATATTTATAAGCTAAAGCATATCGAAATCCAGGGCATCTTTACGCATTTTCCTCTGGCGGATGTTGACCAAAATTTTACTTCCAAACAAATTAATTTATTCAATAAATTGGTCGGCAGTTTAAAAGAGCAGGGTATACATATTCCTTTGGTGCATGCTGCCAATAGTATTGGATTAATCCGTCATGCCAATAGCCATTTTACTATGGTGCGGCCCGGTTTAGTAATCTACGGGTTATATCCGAAAAAGAATTTAGGCCTGAATTTAAAACCGGTGTTAAGCCTTAAAACCCGTATCGTTTTTATTAAACAGGTAGGAGGGGCAGTTGGGATAAGTTACGGATTAACTTATCGCACTAAGCGCCCAACGCGCATTGTAACTTTACCGATTGGCTACGGCGATGGCTATCCGCGTAATCTTTCTAATCTTGCCTGGCTTTTAATCGGCGGCAGGCGTTTTAAGATCAGCGGTAGGATTTGTATGGATCAAATTATGGTCGATGTCGGAAATTTCCGGCCCCAGGTCGCCGATGAGGTTATTTTGATCGGGAAACAAGGTAAACAAAAAGTTACTGCCGAAGAGCTCGCTGAGTTATCCGGGACAATCTCTTACGAGATTGTTTGTGGATTAGGAAGCAGGATCCCGCGTGTATATAAGCCTTAATCCCGCACCTTCTTCTTATTAAATAACTTTAGAGATAAAATTTTTAGAAACGGAATATACAGAAGGTGCGGGATTAAGGTAATCGCGCGATAAGATAGAGGCTGCCGGTTAGAATAATAATATGGCTTAGTGAAGCGGCTAGAATAGGGGCCAGCAATCCGGATTTTCCGATGGCCAGGCAAATAGCATCCAGGACATAATAGAGGAACCCTACCATAATCGATACTCCGATCGCCGACATGCCGGTAGCGCGTTTGCGCATGAGTAAAGAAAAAGGGATGCCCAGGAGTATGATAATGATGCTGGTGAATGGCGAAATAAAACGCTGGTAAAGATCTACTTTTAAATTCCGGATTACGGTAGTTGCCCCGCTTTTTGAAAGTATCCAGATATAATCCTGCATTTGGCGGATATTCATCTGTTCCGGCTTTTGCCTTAAGGAAGAAAGATTCTCGGGGGTTTCCGGGATACTCATAATTTCTTCTTCAAGATAATTCGGCTCATCGATTACCTGCCCGTTGTTGTCAAATTGATAGGTAATGCTTTGATAGAATTTCCATAATCCATCCTGATAAACTCCTTTGGTGGCGATAACCTTTTTAGTCAAATTCTGATTTTCATCCTGCTCCAGGATAGTGATCCCCTCCATGGTTTTGGTGGCCGGGGAAAACTTGCTGATAAAAAACAGCCGGTTTCTTAAACCGTAGAGGGTAAGATTGGTGATTGATTCGTTTTTCTTGGATTTATTTTTGTTTGTGCCTTCCTCGATCTGAATCTTAATCTTTTGATTTTCCGCGGAGGCTACGGGAACGAACCGGTCGCTTACCCAGAATACCGCTAGGCTTATCAGGAAGCCGAAAATCAAAGCATTGCGTGCGATTTCAAATATGCTTAAGCCGCTGGAACGCATGGCAATTATTTCATTGTTATGATTAAGTTTTCCGAAGGTGTAAACCGTGCTTAACAGGCAGGCAAAAGGAGAGACTTGCACAAACATGATCGGAAGATAGGTAATGTAGTAACGCACCAGGAGCGTAAAAGTTGCCTGGTGCTTTAATATTTCATCTAAATTAGAAAGCAGGTCGATGACAACATACAGAAATAGAAAGACAAAAATACAGGAAATAAATATAGAAATAACTGATTTTAAAATGTAGCGGTCTAAGATGCGCATAGTTTATAGGTTAAATATGTTCCGATACCGGCAAAGAGAATATTCGGCAGCCAGAGGGCAAAAGCAGCCGGCAAGACCCCTTCCATGGCCAGCGCGGTTAAGCCGATGTACATAGGATAATAACAGACAATGATCAATACGGCAATTCCGATATTAATGGTTTTTTCGCGGCGCCGGGTAATAATTCCCAGGGAGGACCCCAGCAGCATGAAGACAAAACAAGAGAAGGCCAAAGCCAGTTTTTCATGAATTTTAGTAATGATGGGGGCCGGGCTAATGCCTTCGGATTTAAGTTTAAGCGCCTCTTTTTTCAATTCATGGATGGTCATCTCTTTATATTTTTTCTCAACTACCTTATCCTGCATTTGAGCGATATCCAGGTTCATGAAATAAGTCCGGAAATTAAGCTTATAAAAGTTGGTAGGATTCTCCGGATCCGGTTCATCGCTGGTTCCGTCAATAAGTTTTAATTTTATGGCATTTTGCCCGGGGATCGTGATGAATTCTCCGGCTTTGGCCACAATTGTGCGCGTTGGCCGCTCTTCCCCCTGAGGTTCATAGATGCGGATGTTATTCAACCGGTTCTTTTTTTGATCGACATGGTAAATAAAGAGGATGTATTTTTTAAAGGAATCGATAAATACTCCTTCTTCAAAGGCAGCGGTAGGATTTTTAATACCCATTTCTTGTAAAGTCTTACGGTAAGCAAAATGTGAATAAGAAGCTGCCTGGTCATTAAATACCGCTAAGGCCAGGCTTAAGGCCAGGCCGATTACTAATAAAGGCAAGATTAATTTAAATAAATTTATACCGCTGGCGCGTATAGCGATTATCTCGTTATCTCCGCTTAATCTGCCCAGGGCCAGTAATATAGCTACCAATATTGATATCGGCAGGGTATAGGTAACAATATAGGGGGTAAGATAAATAAAGATCTGGATTACGCTAAATATATCTACGCCTTTATTGATAACCAGATCCGCAATGCGCTTTAAATTGCCGATCAATACCATCACAAAGGTTAATAACCCCAGGCATAATAGCAGCGGCCCGAGGAATTCTTTTAAGATGTAATTACGCAGGATTTTCACCCTGTACCTTCTTTCCGGTTTGTTTATCAATCCGTACAGCTTGCCGGTCTTAATATAAACTGCACGGGTTGATAGGTTAACTAGCTAAAGTCAAAAGGATCACTTTGTGCGCCCCTGCTTCTTTTAAACATTTGGCTGCCTCATTTGCGGTAGCCCCGGTAGTGAGAACATCATCAACCAGTAATAAATCCGCCCCCTGAATTAATTCCGGACTGGAGACGATAAAACTTTTTTCCAGGTTCAGGCAGCGCTGCGGGAAATTTAAATTCGTCTGCGTTTTGGTAGGCTTAACCCTGAGCAGTACATTGGTTAAGACTGTTTTATCAAATTCGCCGGCGATTTGGCGGCTTAAAATTTCCGCCTGGTTAAATTCTCTTTCCCGTTTTCGGCTTTTGTGCAGCGGTACCGGAAGAATAAAATCCAGGTATTTGACGGGAATCTGATAATCCCGGATAAAGGCGTTTATTAATTTACCTAAAAACTCACCCAAATAATCTTTACCCGAATATTTAAATTCCCGGATCAGTGTTTTTACGGATCCGGTATATACGCAGGGGCTGAAAGCCCGGTCAAAATAAAAATTTAAATTTGCGCAAGCCGGACAAATATTTTTTTCAATCGCTTCGCTAGTTAAGTGTCTGCCGCAGTTTGCGCAAAAAGGGGGAGGATTTTTCTCGATTTTATCCTGACATCCGGAACAGATTAATTGCTGTTGGTCAGGAGACTGAATTCGATTCTTGCAAATTAAGCAGAAATTAGGATAAATTAAATCCCGCAATCCTTTAAATAACCCCCGCAGCATAAAGATATGATATCAATGAAAATTAGGTTTGTCAAAGTAATTGGACGCATTCGGCGACAAGTATTCCAGGCTTGTCGCTTCAGTATCAATACGAATTGATACGAAGGTGTTGACAGCCCGCTTTATCGATAGTAGAATGAAAACCATGGAAAAACTGACTACCGCGGAATTGAAAGAAAAATTGTTTAATTTACTCAATGAAGTGGCTTTAAAAAGAGGCAAATTCGTGCTTTCCTCCGGCAAGGAGAGTAATTATATTTGGATGGACGTTTAATTACTCTGAGTCCGCAAGGTGCTTATTTAGTGTCCAGTATAATTTTGGATATGATTAAAGATGAAGCTTTGGATGCTATCGGCGGACCAACCTTAGGGGCGGATCCTATTACCGGAGCCCTGGCAGCATTAAGTTATATCAATGGGCAGCCGGTTAAAACTTTTATTGTGCGTAAGCAGGCTAAAGAGCATGGGACCCAGCAGCAGGTGGAGGGGCCGGAGCTTAAAAGGGGCAGCCGGGTAATTTTGATTGATGATGTCGCCACCAGCGGTAAAGCGATCCTGGAAGCTAAACAAGCTTTGGATAAAATCGGGGTAATTGCCGATCGGGCGATTGTAATTGTCGACCGTAATCAGGGCGCCGTAACTAATTTAGCTAAAGTTGGCATAAAACTGCAATCAATCTTTAAGATCGCGGACTTCGGTTTATAGAATATTATCGTGGAAAAAATAAGAATTGTAGTCGTAGGCGGCGGGCCAAGCGGTATGATGGCGGCGATCCGGGCAGCAACTCTTGGCCGGGAAGTTATCCTGCTGGAAAAAAAGAATGCCCTCGGCAATAAACTCCTCTTGAGCGGCAAAGGCCGCTGTAATCTTACCAATACGCAAGATCTCTCCAATTTTCTTAAGCGTTTCTCTAATAACGGCGATTTTTTAAGGGATGCTTTTAAAAAATTCTTTAATCAAGAATTGATCTCTTTCTTTGAAGAGCGGGGTTTAAAGCTTAAGGTTGAACGTCAACTGCGGGTATTCCCCCAAAGTGACAGATCATCCAGCATCCTGGAGGTATTAGAAAAAGAAATGATTAAGTTGGGGGTGCGGGTAATTTGTCGCAGTAAAGCGGTAGAGTTGATTATCTCCGCCGGCCGGGTCAGCGGGGTACGCTTGGAGAATGGCCAGGATATTCTGGGCGAACGGATTATTTTGGCTTCCGGGGGAGCAAGCTACAGTTTTACCGGTTCGGATGCTTCAGGCATCAATATTGTTAAAAGATTAGGCCATACTATTGTGCCTTTGCGGGCGGGTTTAATTCCGCTGGATGTTAAGCAGGGCTATATTAAAAAATTGGAAGGGTTAACTTTACGCAACATTGAACTTAAATTCTCAGACGGAAAAAAGGAAATTATTTCTGAGATCGGGGAGATGGTTTTTACCTCTACCGGGATTTCCGGACCGTTGGTGATTACTTTGAGCGGCAAAGTTATCGATTTATTGTCTCCGGAGAAGTCAGTTTTTGTAGATATCGATTTGAAGCCCGCTTTATCGATGCAGCAGTTGGATGCCCGGCTGTTGCGGGAATTTAAATTAAATTCAAAAAAAGGCATCAAAAATATGCTCAAGGAATTATTACCCTTGCGTTTAATTATGATTTTTATTACTGTTGCCGGAATCGATCCGCTGAAAAAATGCAGCCAGATCACCCAGGAAGAAAGAGAGAAGATCGTTTCTTTGCTTAAAGGTTTCCGCCTGGAGATCTCCGGGCCGCGTCCGCTGGAAGAGGGAATGGTTACCCGCGGAGGGGTAAGTCTGAAACAAATAGATCCGCGTACGATGCAGTCGCGCCTGATCAAAGGTTTGTATCTTTGCGGAGAAATGATCGATGTGGATGCCGATACCGGAGGATTTAACCTTCAGGCAGCTTTTTCGACCGGTTATCTTGCCGGAGAAAGCGCCGCGTTAAGTTAGCGGTTATTAAGTTTTGATTTGCCCGGCCTGCCGCCGGGAATGCCGCCTGCAAATAAATCATGCCTTATGGAAAAGATATATTTAGCCTCCAAATCTAAAGCCAGAAAAAAACTATTAGAAAAATTTGGCCTGAAATTTAAAGTCTTGCCGGCGACAGTTAAGGAAAAAAGCCGGCGGGGTAATTTATCTTATTCTCAACTTGTCCAGAATAATGCCCGGCAGAAAGCCGAAGCGGCAGCCGCCAGGGTTGCCGGGGGAATTATCATTGCCGCAGATACGATTTGCGTGCAGGACGGTAAAATATTCGGTAAACCGAAAGACCTGCCGGGTGCCCGCCGGATGCTTAAAAAATTATCCAGTAAACCGCAATGGCTTTATACCGGCTTGGCAGTGATCCATAAAACCCCGGGTAAACAGAGACGGATTTTGGGTTGTGAAAAAACAAAAGTTTACATGGATAAGTTAAGCGGCAAGCAGATTGACCGTTATTTCAAACAGGTCTCTCCTTTAGATAAAGCGGGGAGCTTTGACATCCAAGGTCAAGGGGCATTTTTTATTAAAAGAATTGAGGGATGCTTCTATAATGTCGTTGGCCTGCCCTTAAGAAAACTTTATTTAATGCTTGAAAAGCTTGATCTTAAGCTGTTCTCGCTTTTTCTAACTAGCGCCTGCTTATTATCTACCGTTATTCTATCCGGATGTTCCACTGAGTATAATTTAGTTACTAAACAGGAAGAAAAATATTATTACAGTACCGATAAAGAAGTGCAGATGGGCCAGTCGATTAACCGGCGGGTAGAGAAGGAATTAGTATTTTCCGGTGACCCTTTGCAGCAAAAACGCGTAGAAGAGGTGGGTAAAAAAATAGCCGCCGTCAGCGACAGGAAAGAGATTGATTATTATTTCCGGGTGCTTGATGATGAACAGATTAATGCCGTCTCTTTGCCCGGAGGTTATGTTTATGTGAATAGCGGGCTGCTGGATAAGGTGGATAATGATAACGAATTGGCTTGTATTCTGGCGCACGAAGTCGGCCATATTGTTGCCAGGCATAGCATCAAAAAACTTCAAGCTATGCAAAGTTATTCTATTTTAAGAGTGCTGGTGGCGGTTGCTCCCGCCGGGTCGGCTGAAGTGGGAAGCGCTGCGGATGCCGCTTTTACCCAATTTCTGCTTGGTTATAGCCGCGAAGATGAGTTATTGGCAGATCAATTGGGGGCCCGTTATGCTAAATTAGCCGGTTATGATCCGCATGGCATGATCGTTTTTTTGACTAAATTACAGGATATTAACCGGCGAATGCCGGTTAGGGAGCAGTCATATTATAAAACTCATCCCTATGTTCCCGACCGGATCAGGGTGGTTAAACAGGAATTGGGGGAGCAGATTGATTTCGGAGATTATATCAACATTGAACAAGAAACTCATCAATAAGATAATCTGTTGTTCGGCGGTGATTTTATTAACTTTTTCTGCCCTTCAAGCTGCGGAAATTCCGCGTAAGGAAAATATGAAAAATAATCCGGCTAAAAATTTAAGTCAAGCTAATTTGGAGAACCCCTTCGGAGTTTTAGAATTTCTGCATTGGAGCCACTCCTGGAATAATTATAAATATCCCGGTGACCGTGATCTGAAAAAAGCTATTTCTTTAATGCAAAGTGCCGGAGTAGGCTGGATACGGTTAGATTTTTTATGGGAGGATATTGAGCCGCAGGAGGGCAGGTTTGATTTTGCCAAATATGATAATTTGGTCAAATTGCTTACCGATCGAGGCATTAATATTTTAGGCATATTGCATTATAGTACCAATTGGGCTTCTTCCTGCGGGGAATGGAACTGCCCTCCTAAAAATAATAAAATATTTGTTAATTATGCCGCTCAAGTTATTCAGCGTTATAAGGGTCAGGTTAGCTATTGGGAGGTTTGGAATGAACCGGATTCAGCGATCTATTGGAAACAGCAGGATTGTCTGAAATCCTATTGTGAGTTATTAAAAGAAGTTTATGTCGCGGCTAAAAAAATCGATCCGGAATGTAAAATTCTAAACGGGGGGATTGCTAACGGATTGGCCAGTATTAACCATCTGTATGACAATGGGGCTAAAGATTATTTTGATATATTGAACTTGCATTTTTTCGAAAGTCCGCTGCATGGTAAGAATGCTATAAAGGCGGTGGCTAGTTACCCTAAGCTGGCTTATAAAATAATGGTACGTAACGGGGATGCCCGCAAGAAAATTTGGATTACTGAAATTGGCTGCCCGGGGGTTAGAGCGGGATTAAAAACTAATAATTGGTGGCTGGGCCAGAATCCTAATGAGCAGCAGCAGGCGGTATGGGTAAAGGAAGTTTATGCTGAATTATTAAAAAATCCGCAGGTGGCCAAGATTTTTTGGGCTTTTTTCCGCGATACCAAAAAACATTGGGATAACGGAGTCGATTATTTCGGTTTGGTGCGCTGGGATTACACGCCTAAGCCTTCTTTTAAAGCCTACAAAAAGTATTTTGGGCAGTGGAAAAGTACGAAAGGAGTTCCATCGGATTCTTGAGTGGGACTTTCCTCAGGACATATATGCGGGAGGAGCCCCATCGGATTCTTGAGTGGGACTTTCCTCGGGAGATATATGCGGGAGGAGCCCCATCGGATTCTTAAGTGGGACTTTCCTCGGGAGATATGTGCGGGAGGAGGGAGTTGAACCCTCAAGGGTTTCCCCACACGCTTCTGAGACGTGCGCGTATGCCATTCCGCCACTCCCGCGAAAATCCTCATAAGTATATCTTAGCCTTCCTCTTCTGTCAATTAGTTATCGGGAACTAGCAGATATCGCCTGCTCGAAGGAGGGAACCTTATTTTTCGGGCAGCTTGTTTTAAATAAATTGCGGCAAGGTTTCTTTGCTGTTATAATACTATTTTAATAAAACTGGTGTTTTTAAACAAGCGGGGAGGATAATGTTCCTAGAACAATTCAAAATTACAGGCCTGGCAATGGTCCAGATATTTATTTTAGGCGCGCTGGGTTATATTTTAGTTAGGAAAAATATACTTTCCCATGGAGGCTTGGAGGCCTTAAGCCGCCTGGTTATCCAGATAATTTTTCCGGCTTTGGTTTTTGCTCAGATGCTCAAAGGTTTTACTTTCAGCCTGTATCCTGATTGGTGGATTTTTCCTCTGGTCAGCCTGGTGATTACCCTGGCGGGTCTGGTTGTCGGTTGGCTGCTGCTTAAAATTTCGGGGTTAAAAAACCATAAACTGCAGTTTTTGAGTTTAGTGGCCTTTCAGAATTCCGGGTATCTTCCTTTAGCCATGGCCGCGGCAATCTTTACGGGCCAGCAGGCCAGTGACATATTTATTTTTATCTTTTTGTTTTTGTTAGGTTTTGATTTAGTGGCCTGGTCATTAGGTATTTATATGCTTACTTATGAAAAACACATTAAATTCCGGCTGCGCAGCTTGTTTAGTCCGCCGGTAATTGCGAATTTAACCAGTTTAATTTTAATTGCTTTGGGGTTAAATAAATTTATTCCTGAGGTTGTATTTAAACCTTTAACCATGGTGGGCAACTGTACGCTTCCTTTGGCAATGTTAGTGGTCGGAGGCAATGTGGCTTTAGTCGAGCTTAAGCATATTGATAAAAAAACCACGTTGATATTATTATTGGGAAAATTAATTATTCTCCCGGCGCTGGGTATAGCACTGGTGTTAAAATTTGGCTTACCGTATTTATTGGGTTTTTTGATCGTAATGCAGCTGGCGATGCCTTCGGCAACTTCTTTATCCGTAATTATCCGGCGTTTTAACAAGCATGACGCTTTGATCAGCCAGGGGATATTTTTCAGCCATGTTATCGGATTGTTTACCATACCCTTATTTTTAAGTTTATATTTATACTTGGTTATGCTAAAATGAGCAATATTATTGCCACTAACCGTAAGGCTTACCGGGACTATGAGGTGTTGGAGTCTTTAGAGTGCGGTATTGAATTAAAAGGCTCCGAAGTGAAGTCTTTACGCGCAGCCAGAATTAATTTGAATGATAGTTTTGCCCGTTTTGAGGAGCGGGAGATCTTTTTATATAACGCGCATATCAGCCAATACGCGCAAGCCAGCTATCTAAATGTTAATTCGGACAGGATCCGGAAACTGCTTTTACACAAGAATCAGATTGAAAGAATCAACGGTAAACTTACCCAAAAAGGTCTGACCTTAATTCCATTAAAAATTTATTTTAATGAACGGGGTTTCGCGAAAATAGAGCTTGGGCTTTGTAAAGGTAAAAAACTTTATGATAAGCGGGAAGATATTAAGCGCAGGGAAACGGATAAACAGCTGCGCCGGGTGATCAAGAATCGAAGAGGCTAAAGGAAGTTTTCCGGGCATTGTTATTTGATAATTTGGGGGTGAAAGGGTTCGACTTAAGATATGTCGGATAAAAGCAGCATGCCGCGGATGTAAGGTTAGCCGCGTTAACAATCCTTGCACAATATAAACGCAAACACGACAGTGTTCAACCGCCTAGCACCAATGGCAACATTGATGCCAGCGGGCGTACCAGCCTTAGCGTTTAATTAAACGCTAAGCCCCTGACTGTCCTGCCTACGGGATAGATTAGGGCTCAAGTAGGATAGTTCCGGCGGTTAGCCTTCCAAACCGGAGCGAAATCGAAAAGGCTGCCGTTTGCAAATCCTGCCGGGTAGGAGTTGCAAAACTAAGTGTTAAATTACCGGGCTAAGCATGTAGCGGCTTCTATGCGATTACTTAAGGACGGCGGTCCAATTCCGCCCACCTCCACCAAAATTTTATGAATTTTTCACAATGATTAAAAAATTAAATATACTATTCTTCTTAACGATACTTTTCTTTTCCGGATGCGTGACTGTTCCTACGGGTGAGAATATTGCGTCTTATTCCATTGACGGGGTAACTTATTATCCTCTGGTTACTTTATGCGATTTACGTTCGGTCTCGATGCAGTATGATCCGATTTTGCGTACCGCTTATTTAAGCAAGGATGCTCAGCACGTAAGTTTACGGATTGGCGATGCTTTGGTCTTGGTTAATGATAATGCCCTGCATTTGAATTCTCCGGTGGATGTTTACCAGGGCGCAATTGCGGTACCCCGTCAATTTAAGGAGCAGGTTTTTGACTTGTTGTTTAGAAAAACTACCTTTGTGCATCGTCGTCCGGGAGCGGGGAAAATAAAATTAAAAAAGGTCGTCATTGATCCCGGACATGGAGGCAATGACCCCGGAGCCTTGAGTAGAAGCGGGCTCAGAGAAAAGAATGTAAACTTAGATATTGCAAAAAAATTAAGCGCTCTTTTGAGGGCCGAAGGGGTGCAAACTGTGCTTACCCGTTCAACGGATAAGTTTATCCCGCTTTCTTCGCGGGTGAGTATTGCCAACCGTTCCGGAGCGGATTTGTTTATCAGTATTCATTCTAATGCCGCCCGTTCGCGTTCTTTATCGGGATTTGAAGTTTATTATGTCGCTCCCAGCGTGAGCGATTCTAAGCGCGCTGCTTTTACCGCGCGCAGTACCTCTTTGAATCTAAAAGATACTGTTTTTTCCAGTGATACCCAGGATTTAAAAGCGATTATCTGGGATATGATCTATACTAATAGCCGGGCAGAGTCAATTGAACTGGCGCGTTCTTTATGTAGAATCATGGATTCTAATATTGACGCTAATATTCTGGGAGTAAAGAATGCCCGTTTTCAGGTATTAAAGGGGATTACTATGCCGGGGATATTAGTAGAGGTGGGTTTTCTCTCTAATGCAAATGAAGAAAGACTGTTAAGAACCGATGCCTATCGGGAAAAATTAGCGGTAGGCATATTAGAAGGGATCAGGGATTATTCGCAGGATATGGCTTTAGTGGAGATGACCTCAAGATAGCCCGGTTTAATGCCGTGCGTTTTTAAGCTTAAGGCTTAATGTATAAGAAAGAGAGTATATAGCATGAGCGCGATTGGAGTTTTTGATTCTGGTGTAGGCGGGCTTACCGTAGCCAGGGAAATAATCCGTCAGCTTCCTGATGAGAATATAATTTATTTTGGTGATACTGCCCGGGTTCCTTACGGCATTAAATCTCCTCAAACCGTGGTGCGTTTGTCTATCGAAAATATTCTATTTTTATTAAAACATGATGTTAAACTGATTTGCGTGGCTTGTAATACTGCTTCCAGTTTTGCTCTTCCGGTCATTAAAAATAATTTTCGTGTGCCGGTTATCGGTGTGATTACTCCCGGAGCCAGAGAGGCAGTTTATGCCTCGCAAAATAAACGGATTGGAGTAATCGGAACTAAAGGTACGATTAAGAGCCGTACCTATGAAATAGAAATTAAGCAGCTTGATCCTAAAGTTAAGGTTACGGCGGTAGCTTGCCCATTATTTGTTCCTTTTGTCGAAGAAGGCTGGCTCTCTGGAGAAGTAGTCCTGAGCGTAGCCAGAAAATATTTAGCCCCGCTGCGCCGGGCCGGGGTGGACACGGTAATTTTGGGCTGTACGCATTATCCTTTACTCAAGCCGGTAATTCAGGAGATCCTGGGGAAAAAAGTTACGTTAATTGATTCGGCCAAACAGGTAGCTTTTGAAATTAAAAAGATCTTAGTGAGTGAAGATCTGCTTAACCGCGGTAAAGGCGGCCGGCATAAATTTTATGTCAGCGATAATCCGGAATGGTTTAGTTCGCTGGCGCAGAGATTCATGGGCAAAAAATTAATGCAAGTGAGAAAGGTGGACAATGTATAGTTTAAAAGTGCAAGGTACTTTCAGTTCTGCGCATAATCTCAGGGGATATAAAGGCAAATGTGAGGATTTGCATGGCCACAATTGGCTAGTGGAGATCATTGTTAAATCCGCAGAGCTTGATGATATCGGTATGGTTTTAGATTTTAAACTCCTCAAGAAGAAACTCAACGCCTGTTTAGAGGAAATGGATCATCAATACCTCAATAAGTTAGATTATTTTAAAAAGATTAATCCGACATCCGAGAATATCGCTAAATATATCTATAAACAACTTAAAACCCGAATTCCTTTACTGAGCTGCGTGACGGTTTGGGAAAATAGTTCAAGCAGCGCTAATTATGAAGAATAAAGTTTCTAAAAGGGCGGTCGTGCTTTTGTCGGGGGGTTTGGATTCGGCTACGGCGTTATATTCTGCCAAAGCTTGCGGGTTTGACTGCCAGGTTTTAATTTTTGACTACGGTCAAAGACATAAACAAGAAATAACCCGGGCGGTGAAGATCGCCCGAGCCTGCGGTTGCTTTTACAAAATTCTTAAGATTAATTTTCCCTGGAAGGGGTCGGCGCTTTTAGATAAAAAAATTAAAGTGCCTGAAGAAATCTCTTCCGGAATCCCGGCGACCTATGTGCCGGGGCGTAATATTATATTTTTAAGTTTTGCTTTATCCATGGCTGAAGCAACCGGCGCCGGAGCGATCTTTATCGGTGCGCATGCTCAAGACTACTCGGGTTATCCTGATTGCCGGCCGGATTTTTTTAAGGCTTTTATCAAAATGGCCGCAAAAGGGATCGCCGCGAAACATAAAATCCGGATTCTTGCTCCTTTATTAAGAAAGAGCAAAGCTCAGATTATCAAATTAGGTGCTAAACTGGGTGTGCCTTTTAATTTAACCTGGTCATGTTACCGCGCCGGGAGGAAGCCTTGCGGAAAATGCGATAGCTGTTATTACCGGGCTAAAGGCTTTAAAGAGGCCGGTTTAGCCGATCCATTAACCAGTTAATGGATCGATATATCTTCTTTGTATTTAGAAATTAAGCAGATGCAATGGTCAGGGTAAATTAATTAAGGAGAAAGTGCAGAGTGAAAGCCAGGATCAACGAAATATTTGATAGCGTACAGGGAGAAGGGCTTTATTTGGGAGAGAAACAGATTTTTGTGCGTTTCTTTAACTGTAATCTTAGCTGCGCTTACTGCGATACTAAAATGGACCGGTTTACAGAATATGATCCCGGTGAGCTTTTTGAAGAAATCAAGCTTTACCGTGATAAGTACCATTCGATTTCTTTCACCGGCGGCGAGCCGCTTTTATACGCAGATTTTCTAAAAGAAATCCTTAAGCTTACTTCGGCTTGTGGCCACAAACATTATCTGGAAACTAATGGCACGCTATTTTCTGAATTGGAACAGCTGATTGACCGGATCGATATTATTGCGATGGATCTAAAGTTTCCCAGTTCAAGCGGGATGGGTAATCTCTGGAATTTGCACAGGAAGTTTTTAAAAATTGCCGCCAAAAAAGAAGTGTTCCTTAAGGCGATCATTTGTCAGTCAACCTATGAAGAGGATTTACGGGAAGGGCTGGCGATAATTAAAGAGATCAGTCCGGCCAGTGTTTTGGTTTTGCAGCCGAACAGTTATGAGAATCAGACTGTCTTACATGAAAAATTATTAAATTTTAAAGAGATTGCTAACCGGCAAGGGGTGATGACTTGTGTTATCCCCCAGATCCACAAAATAATGGGGTTACGATGAAAAATAAATCTGATTATGAAGGTTTGCAAAATAATGTCCGGAAATTAAAGACTCCGGAAATCGAGGTCTGGCGGAATCAGTATGCGGATAAGCTTTATATGATTAATCTGGACATCCCGGAGTTTACTTGTATTTGCCCCAAGACCGGTTTACCGGATTTCGCGGTTATCCGCATCGAGTATTCTCCGAACAAATTCTGTGTCGAATTGAAATCTTTTAAACTTTATACCATAGCTTTCCGCAACATTGGTATTTTTCATGAGCACTTGATTAACAAAATGCTTGAGGATTTTGTAAGTTCCGTCAAACCGCGCTGGGTAAAGATTAGCGGGATTTTTAATCCCCGCGGAGGAATTACGACTACGGTATCTGCGGAATATAAAACCAGATGAGACAATTAAAAGCCAAAGCGATAACCCAAGCGATTGTCGAATTAGTAAAACGTGCTAATTTCTTTCTGCGTAAAGATGTCCTGTTTGCCCTGCGCCAGGCGAATTTGCGTGAAAAAAACAGGCGGGCAAAAACTATTCTCAAGGCGATATTGGATAATGCTGCTTATGCGCGAAAAGAAAATCTGGCGATCTGCCAGGATACAGGCATGCCGGTAGTTTTTGTGCAGGTCGGTCAGGATTTAAAGATATCCGGAAATCTGAAAGCGGCGATTAATCAAGGTATCGCAGCCGGGTATAAGAAATATGCTTTAAGAAATTCTATCGTTAGCGATCCTTTGCAAAGAGGGAAGCCCGGATTTTCTCCCTGTGTTATACACGCTGATATTGTTTCGGGCAATAAAATAAAATTAACTTTATTACCCAAAGGTTTTGGCTGTGAGAATAAATCGCTCCTTAAAATGTTTAAGCCGACCGCCAGCTTAGCTGAGATTAAGCAATTTATTATTGAGGCAGTCAAGAGCGCCGGGCCGGATGCCTGTCCACCGTATATCATCGGAGTAGGTATTGGAGGTACGGCGGATTATGCAGCGCAGATGTCTAAAAAAGCTTTACTGATTAAATTGTCAGCCAAACACTCAAAGCTGGAGAAAGATTTATTAAAACAAATTAATCAAACCGGTCTGGGGCCTATGGGATTGGGTGGCAAGACTACGGCTTTAGCGGTGAATATTCTGACTTACCCTACGCATATCGCCGGGTTACCGGTTAGCGTAAATATCAGCTGTCATGCTTTAAGGAGCGCGGAAATAGTTTTATGAAAATAATAAATACGCCGTTAGATTTTAATAAAATCAAGTTTTTAAAAGCCGGGCAGGAGGTACTGTTAAGCGGAACGATTTATACTGCCCGGGATCAAGCGCATAAAAAGTTAGTTCAGGGGATCCAGGCGCGCCAAACCCTGCCTTTTAATCTGGTTGATGCGGTTATTTACTATTGCGGTCCTACGCAAACTCCCCGCGGTAAGGTCATCGGTTCTTGCGGCCCGACGACCAGCTCACGCATGGATACTTTTACAGGTTCTATGCTGGCTAAGGGTTTAAGGGGGATGATCGGTAAAGGCAGCCGTTCTGTTGAAGTCAGGAACGCAATTAAGAAGCATAAGGGGATTTATTTTGTCACGTATGCCGGATGCGGCGCTTTATTAAGTAAATATGTTAAGTGCGCTCAACAGATTGCTTATGGTGAATTGGGGCCGGAGGCGGTTTTTAAATTGGAAGTTGAGAACTTTCCTTTGATCGTAGCGATTGATTATTCAGGAAACGATATTTATAAAGGGACAAGCGCCCTATAGTTTTTATCTAGCGAAGCCCTCCGTAGCCGGATTATTATCTTGCTGACGGAGGCGCAGGAGGAGTATTTATGGCCAGGATTGACGGACGCGGCAATGATAAAATAAGAAAAGTTACGATTACCAGGAATTATATTAAATACCCCGAAGGATCCTGCCTGATCGAATTAGGCAATACTAAAGTAATTTGCACGGCTTCGGTTGAAGAGACTGTCCCGCCTTTTTTAAGAAATTCCGGCACCGGCTGGGTGACGGCTGAGTATGGCATGCTTCCGCGATCCTGCGGCAGTCGTATTCCCCGGGGTAAAGATTCCGGGCGCACTTATGAGATCCAGCGTTTGATCGGCCGCTCACTTAGGTCAGTTACGGATATGAAGCAAATAGGGGAACGTACGATCTGGATGGATTGTGATGTTATCCAGGGGGATGGAGGTACGCGCACCGCGGCGATTACTGGAAGTTTTGTGGCTTTAGTCGATGCTTTACAAAAACTTAAAAAAGAGGGCAAAATAAATAAGGTCCCGGTTGCCGATTATGTTGCCGCTACCAGTGTGGGCATTTTAAATGACACGCTGATTCTGGATCTATGTTACGAAGAAGATTCTAAGGCGGAAGTGGATATGAATGTGATCATGACCGGCGCGGGAGAATTTATTGAGATCCAGGGTACGGCGGAACGCAAACCTTTTTCTAAAGATAAAATGGATACTATGCTGGATTTAGCTAAAAAGGGGATCGCAGAGCTTTTTGCAACTCAAAGAAAATTAGTCGGGGATATCTTGTTATAATGAAGCAGCTGGTAGTGGCGACAAAAAATAAAAAAAAGTTATCCGAGATAAAAGATATTTTAAAAGGAATGGGTTTAAAATTATTCTCTTTGGATAACTATAAAGATGTTCCCCGGGTAGTCGAGAATGGTAAAACTTTTCAAGAAAACGCGATAAAGAAGGCGGTGAAACTGGCGCGTTTCACCGGAGAATTTTGTTTGGGGGAGGATTCGGGCCTTTGTGTTGATGCTTTAGGCGGGGCGCCGGGGATTTATTCAGCGCGTTTTTCGGGAAGAGATAAGAGCGATATTAAGAACAACCTGAAATTGTTAAGATTATTAAAAAGTTTCCCCGCCCCTAGAAGAAAAGCGCATTACGTTTGCGCCGTGGCTTTAGCGGATAAGCACGGTTTAGTTGCAGTAGTGGAAGGTAATTGCTCCGGTTTGATCGCTTTTAAACAAGCCGGCAGCGCAGGATTTGGTTATGACCCGTTATTTTATATTCCTAAATATAAAAAAACATTCGCCCAGTTGGGGGAAAAGGTCAAGCATAAAATGAGCCACCGCTATTATGCTTTAAAAAAAGCTAAACGGATTATCGAGAAATATATTGAGAAGCAAAAGAAGAGTTGATATACTGAAAACTTATAGTTAAGCAGAGGCCCTCGCCACTTCGTGGCTCGGGACGTTTTGCGAAGCTTAAAATTGTGGCAAAACGGGGCGTGGCTCAGTTTGGCTAGAGCGCCTGCTTTGGGAGCAGGAGGTCACAGGTTCAAGTCCTGTCGCCCCGACATTTAAAATTTATATGCGCCTGTAGCTTCCGCCACAAATCGCGGCGGACCCGCCAAGAATTCTGGCGGGCAATTGGATTTGATAATTTAAATGCGCCTGTAGCTCAATTGGATAGAGCACCTGCCTTCTAAGCCGGTGGTTGGCCGTTCGATTCGGCCCAGGCGCATTAGATAAAAATACGCAGGCTATGCGAATCGAACGGAAGGGGGAGCGGGGGAAGATTACCCCGCGCTTTCGGGGTAACAGCGAGTGAAACGAGCGCCATAGGGGCGGAGCCCCTTTGGGGAGCGACGCCGCAGGCGGAAGCGACTAGTTCGATTCGGCCCAGGCGCATGATTTTAACCGACAGAAGACTTAAAAAATCACTCCGAGCATTAGCTCTAAGCTAGCGAGGAGATAAATTGGGGCTACTTGTTCGCTGTGCTCGCAAGTACTGCGCTGGATACAACCTATAAGGTGCTTGCAGGCGCATTAAATAAAACCGGGAAAACTTGATTTATGGAAGACTGGAAAAAAATATTTAAAATAATTGCTATTGCGGTTATTGTTTTTAGTTTAATTTACACCGTGTTTTTATTGGCAGCTAAAATAATCATTGCCGCCAAGATCGAAAAGGCAACTGGCTTAAAGACAACAATCAGTAAAATTGATATCCGTCCCCCGTTTAATATTGAGGTGAGGGGGTTTGAGATCGCCAACCTGGTAAAAGCTGATCGCATCCGTATAGCGCCAAGTATTCGCAGTTTATTGTTCGGTAAACTCGCTTTTAATAAAATTGTAATTGGCAGCCCGGAAATCATTTATCAGCGCGATCCTGTTTTGATTGAGCCGGTTTCCGATCCTCGGGCTCCGGTTGTGGAAAATCAAAATGCGCCGTCTGCTCCAGCGGCCAGTCCGGGTAAAGTTTTTCCTGTGGAAATAAGGAAATTAAAAATTTATTCCGGCAGATTAAATTTTATTGATAATTCGGCAGCTAGCGGAAAAATAAATATTTTGATCAAAGATATAAATTTTTACATTACCAATCTATCTACTTATGGCACAAAAGATGTAAGTAATTTTGAGTTAAAAGGTAATGTCTCTTGGAATACCAGCGAGCCCGATGGTAAAATTTTGCTGCAGGGCTGGGTAGATTTTTATAAGAAAGATATCTCCGCTGTTTTAAAAGTCGAAGACATCGATGCTATTGTTTTTTATCCGTTTTATTCCAACTGGGTAAATTTAGAGGATGCCCTTATCGATGGGGCTAACCTGAGTTTTAATTGTAATCTTCAGGGTAAAAATAATGATGTTGCGGTTACTTTTCACTTAGAATTGGTAGATATGGTGCGTAAGGTGCGCCCACCCGGTGTGCCTCAGAAGAAAGCCGAGAGGATTACCGACGCGGTATTAGACGCGTTTAAATCTATGGATCAGGAAGGCAGGGTAGCTTTAGATTCTACCTTCCATACCAAGATGGATCAACCGGAATTTAGTTTTGCCAATATTAAATCGGCTTTCGAAGGCAAACTGATGCAGGCCAGAGCGAGTGCTGGATTACGGCCCCGGGATATGCTATCATGGCCTGGCCGCTGGGTACGCAGCGGTTTTAAAAGCGGCACGGATTTATCAAACGCATTTATGGATGGAATGTTTGATTTAGGCAATGGTATCAAGAAATTCTTTGAAGATAGAATGAACAAGCCTGTTCCTGCTCAGGCAAGTTAAATTTTCTGATAGATTTATGGTGGCTATAGCTCAACTGGTTAGAGCGCTAGACTGTGGCTCTGGAGGTTGCGGGTTCGATCCCCGTTAGCCACCCTTAAATTTCCCTCATTTTTGGATAAGAAATTTATCCCGAGCGAAGCGAGGGACAGCACGAAGTATAAGTAAGCCTAAAGGCTATTGGTCGGAAACGATCGATAGCCTTTTTGTTTAGCT